>Ga0126342_10002529_pt1 | contig 28690 bp, 29 predicted proteins | sample Cyp1metagenome_FD_92528 | JGI IMG/M metagenome (GOLD analysis project Ga0126342, IMG submission 92528) | Coral microbial communities from Lord Howe Island, Old Settlement Bay, Australia - Cyphastrea 1 metagenome | ecosystem: Host-associated > Invertebrates > Cnidaria > Coral ... | reverse complement strand
TTTTTTCCCCACCTGCCAGGTGAGGGTTGCTAGATTTTAACAGAGCTCTTCTCCTCCTCCGCCTCCTCCGCCTCCTCACCCGCCGCCTCCTCCTCGCAGTCCAGATCCCAGTGGGCACAGCCGACAGCCGGACCTCCACCGCGAGCTCCAGATCCCAGTGGGCACTGCCGGACCCCAACCGCGACTTGCAGATCGCAGTGGGCACTGCCGGACCTCAACCGCGACTTCCAGGTCGCAGTGGGCATTGCCGGACCTCAACGGGAAGAATGTCAGAAAAGATGCCAGATAGAATGTCAGAAGATATGCCAGATAGAATGCCAGAAAAAATGTCAGAAGATATGCCAGATAGAATGTCGGATAGAATGCCAGAAGATATGCCAGATAGAATGCCAGAAGATTTGCCAGATATAATGCCAGAAGATATGCCAGAACATATGCCAGAAAATATGCCAGATAGAATGCCAGAAGATATGTCAGATAGAATGCCAGAAGATTTGCCAGTAAGAAAATGTATAAATGTCATGGTGGGGATCACACGAAGTAAAGTATTTTTTGGGGGGAAATTGAAGTGTCAGCCATAGAATGCCTAAGTAATTATATTTCATTCATAGTTTCTTGCCGCGCAAGGATATGTGCTCCGCAGGAGTTATCTGTCAGAGTGACAGGATGAGAAGCAATTGTTTTGGTTTCCAGCAAGCAACAACCAAAAGAGGCCCAAGGCATGCCATACAACATGTGCCTAGAATTCTTTGAAATCAGGGGTGTAACTGCAAACACACATCCGTTTGCTTAGGTGTATTAAATTCGTTGAAATTCACTCTTGGATTTTACCATATTTTACCAATATCTATTGCAGAGTGAGATTGCCAACTGTATATTTCCCGGGGATCCTGATTTTAGGAGAGCGATAGAAGGAGGGCGCCATGGCCAGCCGCTGCTCCGTGGCGGCTACAGCCTTGGTCATCGCACTATGTTGGACCAGCGGAGCAACTCAGCCGAGCTGGTCGACCCTCGAGATGAATTTTCCCAAGATATGGTGTATCATGGGGTGTATATTCTGGGTGTATAATTGGCGCTATTAGCTGCTAATATTGTCATAAAATGTTATAAATATTATTATTGAGGATGCTGATTCATGATGTTTTTTTGCCGTTGAAATTGGGGGTGTCCTAGTTTTAGACCAAACCACACCATTCACACAACCACTGTATACCTGTTGTGCGACACTGGGGATTTACACGGACTTTGGTTCCAACATTCCACACTATTCCACATTTCATATCATTTGAGCCCATGTGCCACAGGTGTTTACCACCAAACTCTTGCAGCAGAACTGCGGCTACAAGAAGCCGTATCTGTTGACATATCTCCATGAGCTCGGGGTCACCGCCATCTCTGTGTCTCAGCGCCACATGGCGATGGGTGCCCGAAATGGCCAGATTTGAATCAGTTTGATTTCCCATAGGATCCATGGTGCTGGTATATATGGTAACATTGGGGGTATATTGATGGTAAATGTTTCCATATATAGCCTATATAGCATACATGGATCCTATGGGTTTGGGGAACTTCAGTACTCTTAAACTTTTAAGTGGTATCGTGGTTCCTTTTGTTTGGGGGGAGGGACGGAGCCAAATCTATCGTTTTCAGACGCCTTACCATCCATCAGGTTTGATATGGTTTGGTCCAATTATATAGTGAATTCTAGACGATAATTTTCACCTTCAAACTACATGGATAGTTTGCAATATAGAATCCCCATATATCACACATATATGTCACACACATACATAATATATATATATATATATAACTTATATAACCCCACATAATCCACATATATATATATATATAATATACAGTATATAACCCCACATCCACATAATCCACATCCATTCTTCATGGCCATCTCTCCTATGGCTCTCCTTTATTAGCACCTGGCCTACCTGGCCTGGCCTTTTCAAAAAGGTTCCCATCGCCTGCAGCCGACAGTTCTGGCCGCGCTGCAAGACCATGGGCCTTCGCGCCATGGCCTTAGGACTTTTGGCCTTCGGCCGGGAGCTCAGACTACCAAGGTGGTGCCCCAGTGAGCTAAATCGCAAGGAGTTGGTGGGTTTAGAAGTGATATATAACTGGGATGTTTATAGGTGATATATATATATAGTTAATAGGTGATATATCTACAGTTTATAGATGATATATCTATAGTTAATAGGTGATATAGGTGATATATCTACAGTTTATAGGTGATATATATCTATAGTTAATAGGTGATATAGGTGATATATCTACAGTTTATAGGTGATATATATCTATAGTTAATGGGGATTATGACCTATTTATAACTGGGGCACCACCTTGTACCCGCAATGAGGGCGATTTGTTTATCGGACTTTTTCGGACATAACGGGAGAATGATGATTCAGTGGATTTAGAGATACACGAGTTATCTGATCTATTTGATCTATTTTCAGAGTAACCCAGATGATATGAGCAGTATATCTACAGCACATATATATATATATATGTATATATATATTTATACACACTATAAACAAATATCCAATATGCTCTGACTAGATTCTATAGTCTTGTTATTTGTTTATTAATACATACAAAATGATGTACCATTTTGAGGTATCTAATGATGCAACATGTGAGGAGCAAACTCTCAAGAAACAGATTGATTGATAGCAGTTGGAGATTTTCTGAACCATTCTTGGACACTATCCAGCCGCTCGAAATTGCTAGATTTCCACCTGGTGGCCTTGGTTTTTTATGATTTTGAATCTCCGATCCAGATGCAACTCCAAAATCCATCAAAATCCGTGGTGTCTTCAGGAGCCAACATTTCCTTTATGGTGGCCTTGGTCTTAACCACCGCCAGTTCTGCAATGACCTTAGAGCAGCTGACACCGGTCTTCATTGCAGGCGGATGGTTCATGGGATGGATCCGGTGAATGGAGGGACTGTAAGGAGCTGGGGTATCCATATTCCATCATATTCCATCATAAAATATCCCCAATAAATTGATATAAATTGGCTACGAATTCCCAATAAATTCCCAATAAATTGGGAATATCATGGAATATCCATGTTCCCCTGGAGCCAGTTGGAGCTACGAATTGGCTTTACCATCTCAGAGTTTGGCCATCGAAAAGCCATGGCTGCAGGATTCATTGGCCACAGTGGAGAAGCTACGCCCAAAAAAAAATCCCAAACCTGCTTTGTTCAGCTGGGATGATGCTGAATCGATGGATTTAATCCAGATGTGTGGCAATTCTGGAAAAAAATATGACAAACCCATGGGATTTTTGAATCACTGCCGTGAGGATTGTCCTTTGCCTTCCTGAAAGAGAGATACCAGGCGAGTGGCCGGCTCGTGGTATCTGATAGGTCTGATAGGGGATGGATGGAGGAATTTGGTCAGCTCTTTTGGGTATATTACCCTCTGGTAAACTAACATGACTATGGAAAATCACCATTTTTAATGGATAATTCCACTATAAATGGCCATTTTCAATAGCTATGTTAGTTTACCAGAGGGTATACACAAAAATCATTGGTACCTCATGGCTGCGGGGGATCTGGGATATCTGGGATTTGGGTTTCATGGATGTTTCATGAGGTACCATGCTTTGGATTTGGATTCACGGATGAATGAAAATTGATACAGACTCGAGCCCACCAATGGAAAGGAACTAATCATGATGGTCGGTGGTTTCAGACATGTTCAAATAGTTGTTTCGATTTTTGGTATTTCCATCATTTTCCATGTCCCTATTTCGATGAATCAACCTATCATACAGTATAGACGAAGCTTTCGGGGGGTTCCCAGTCACTTGGAGATTTTGTGGATGGGAGCATAGAGGTCCCCCAGCATCTCAGAGAAATTTCTCTTCCAACATTTACCTATATGGTATACCGGGTATACCATCATTGAAACCAATCCATGGATCTTTTCAGAGGTTGAAAACCCATCCATTGACAGCACTGAGGCATGCCAGATCTTTTGGTTAGTCGTGGCCATCGTCGGCTCCGTTCTAACTGCGCGAAGTGACATGAAAGCCTGTCATGGTGGCGCTTGCGATGGATCTATGCCACTGCTGGGTGACTTTCTGGTGGTCATCACGTGCCTTACAGCGGCGCTGTACATGGTGTGTTTCAAGATGATCTTTGCAAAACAATGCGGCACCAGCTGCTAAGCTGTTTTACGTTGAAACATATTTTGTTGGTCACTGGAAAAGGTAGCAGACAAAGAATTTCACTTTCAACATGTTTGTTTTTCCAACATGATTCGTCGACCAAGGAGTTTTCGGTATATGTACTAAAGTTGCTGGGGTGATTTCTGTTCTTCTTGGGTCTTCGAAATCAGTTCCAGGCTTCCAGATGCTATTCACATATTTCGTGATGAAAGGCATGTCCGTTGCAGTTGTGGGTGGCATCGCCCTGCTTTTTCTTCCAGATTGGAACCGTGGATTGCCCAGTGATTCGTGCGGCTGGACATATTTGGGCATCAACATGATTGCCAATATGTCCTTCAACGTCTCACTGGCCTGGGGGTTATTGGTGCCCTAGCTTTGCTGAGCGATTTTTCGTATGTTTCAAGCCGGTTTTCCAATTGGTAAATCCAACCAGGGAATGTTAGTACATGTTAGTACTACATAAATTACATAAAATATATATAATGGAATATTAGTACTATAAATTACTATAAATTACTATAATGATATTACGGCCAGGCGCTGGGTGTTGCCCGGAAAGTTCATATGGCATTTAAGCATTATTCTTCAACATGCTCAAACACCTGCGCAGGGCCAGTGTTTTGAGTTTTTGTAGACAAGGAGCCCTAAACCCTAAATCCTAAACCCAAAAACCCAAAAACCTAAAACCCTAAAACCTAAAACCCTAAAACTTAAACCCTAAAACCTAAACCCTGAAAACTTTGAATCCTAAACCAGAAAACTATGCGTTTATATGCAGTATTTTCTGCAATCTCTCCTATCTTATCCAACAACACGACATCCTCAATGTTAGTGTCTGGGCAACACGCGGCGTCTGTGGGTAATATTAGCACATATTAGCACTATATATTCCCTCTGGGCCATAGTCTTGAGCACACATCGATGGGTCTATCCAGGAATGGGGAGACTTCCATGGTTTTCCCCCCAAAAAAGTGTCAGGGATCAACCGCAGGTGGTGTCTCCCTTGGCATGTCGTCTATTCGTCCTTTTGGGCCTCCCGGCGTCCCTGCTTTTAGACTCTCTCTTGGGCACGTCCATAGCAGTACAACGGATCCTGGGGGTTGCGCTGGTGAGCTGCGGTGTGGCGGGCTTCGAGATTTTCGGGCCCAAGGTGAGGGGGGAACAAATCTGGGATCTGGATGGATGTTCGTTTCATGGTTAAACCGGGAATTTGGTATCAAGACATACCCTCTGGTAATTTAACATAGCTATTGAAAATGGCCATTTATAGTGGATTTTCCCATTAAAAATGGTGATTTTCAATAGCTATGTTAAATTACCAGAGGGTAGATTTAAGTAACAAAGATTTGGAGATGGGATTTCTGATGGGATGTGAAAAAAGGATGTGGGATTTTGCCAGCAAAAAGTCAGGGATTGAACCAGCTTGACTTTAACATACTTTAACCATCAACAGTCTTGATGGGGTAAACCCAGCGATGCTGTGAAATAATGTGATAGACCTTTAAAGCCAATTTCCAAAGCTCCAATTTTGGAGGGCTTACACCACCACAGGGATGGTTTATCATTGGGTTTTCCACATTAATCCGCCATTTGAATGAAGTGGATGGTAGCAAGAATCCTCAATCGAAGGTACATGATTGGTTTTGCCACATTCCAGTATATTACCCTCTGGTAAACTAACATAACTATGTAAAATCACCATTTTCAATGGGTAAATCCACTATAAATGGTCATTTTCAAAAGCTATGTTAGTTTACCAGAGGGCAGATGACACAAGTCCAACTAAATGGGATGCCAGGCCGATCACATCAATATTGAAAATCAGTTAGTCAAGGCCAAAGCTTGTCCACTATCTCCGCAATAATCCCCAATACAACCCTCATTGTTCAGCAATGACATTGCAGTTTTTTTTGCAATGTGTTTTTGTTTTTGTGTGGTAAATCCAATGCCATAAACCTGAAATTGGGGATGTTTTTTTCAACCAACCTAGTTCTGATAAGTCACTGGGGCTGGTTTATCCCTAAATTTGGCCTTGTCCCCATAAAATGCTTGGCAAAAAAAACCATTGTCATAGGCTATTGGATTACTCCAATTGTTCAAGTTTTATATAGTTTTATCACATTGTATCCCATTTGCTGCTGGTAGATGATCGTTTATGATATATACATCATATACCATTGTCCCACTAATTGAGATAATTAGTAATTATTATTAATCTTATTATTATTGGTATAATATACCATTCCATTATTATTAATAAACTAATTCAGATAATAATATTACTAGTACTATCATTCCTACTATTATTGGTCGTGAGTCCAGTGAGTGAATTCTTGAGATAATCATCCCATGATTTTCATGGTACGGGATTTTTATAGTGTTTCCATTCTATAATCTGAAAAAAAAACTGGTGATTTCTCACTCAAGTTGAACACAGGGGATCCAACCGGGCTTCGGTTAGGCACCAGGATTCCGGCATCTTCCGGCTGGTCGTAGCCATGGAAAAAACAACTGGGGTGAACCAAGCTCCCAGCCCACAAGCACTGGAATCCTGGAAAGACTTCTGAAGTTTATGGGTTATATCATGTTATATCCCCTTAAGGTTAAAACCCCACAAACTTGGTGACTCAAAGCTCCAAGCTCTTTTTCCTTGGTGAAATGATCAAGTTTCTAGCATGTTTGGCGTGGAAAGCCTCCACTAAACTAACTAGACTCCTAGACATATCAAGAACATTCAAGAAATATCTAGAATCTAGAAGTTAGACATATTATGACAGAATGATATATATATATATATTATCATACCTAGAAATGACATCCCTATTTTCCAACCTAAGTTTTTCGCGACACTCCCATTGGAAACTTCCCCTTTTTACAAATCACCGTCTCTCGCCACGTAGGAGGAGAGCGAAGGCATCTCTGAGACCACAGAGATCACTACAGATGAGGAGCTCAGCACCTTGAGCCAGGCCTGGGGTCAGGTCGTTTGGATCTGCCAGGATTTATCCCATGGGATCCAATGGGATTTCAGGAGATCCATGGGAAAATCCATGGGAAAACCATTTAAAAACTGTGGGATTAATATATGGATTAATTGGACATTTTAATTGACCAGTAATTCACCAATATATAGCAGTATATTCATTACTCAGCCAATTAATATGGGATTTATACAATAGGATATATAATGATATCATGTGCATTACCCAGGGATATATTGGCGATTTAGTGGGATTTACAGCTGCTTTAACAAGGTTTTTCAGCAACCAAATATAGGGATTCAACCATCAACAATAGGGATTTCAGCCTAGAATTTTTCATGCCATTTGGAGAGACTGATGAGTTTATATGAGTTTCACCTTAAGACATTTTGGCGGTACCCTATATTCAAACAAACCTTTTTGTAGTAACCCTCCAAAAATGATTTGTTACAAGATGAATCGGGTTGCCGCCCTGGGTTTCATCGGATTTCCCCGACTAACCAGGAACCATTGAACCATCGTTGCAGGCGGTAGAAGGCGATTGGACTTATGGTTGATATATGTTGATATCCTATATCATGATGTATCCACAGTTGGATGAAGCTCAAGCAATTTAGAAGTAGGGCTGTCAATCCAGGGATGATCTTGGACGTGTTTATGCAACGTTTCAGGCCCATGAATTCGAGGGAGAACTTCCGTTGCTGATGATTTCATTAGCAATCTGGCTTGGTTCCTGAAAAATCTGAAAAGTTCGGAGGTGTCAACCGCTTTAACCATCCTATGGTTTATCATCATGGCAATTTCCCATTCCAACCCATGGTTTAAGATCTCATTTTCCCCATGAAGAACTGCATTTGTTATGGGATTCCAAGCCCATTTTCAGACACATCTTGCCTGGGAGGTGTCAACTGGCAGCTCTCAGAAGTGTCTGCGCTGAAAGGGGCAGCAATCGAGCGATGGGTTTTCTGTGGCCAGTTCCCATTGTTTAAACAAAGTCATGATAGAGTATGATAGATCATGATAGTCATGGACCGGCCAAAAAAAAACACAACGGCTTGTCCTGGAAGTGAATTTTGCTGCCCAAGAATGGATATGCAAATGAGCCCCTTTTATCAACTATGTCAGCATAACAGCATCATCATTGTGCTCTGAACAGTTATTGGGTCAAAATCAACTGGAGTTTTGAGTTGGGAGACCGACCAAGGCAGACACGTGGCAGCTCTTTGTTGTTTAGTCTTTTGGCACTGGGAATTTGTGCAGCTGGCTTTGCAGTGTCGGGGATCCCCGCGGCTGGATAAATTGGAGGCGGGTCCCAAGCTATGGCTTGGGTATGGCAAGGGAACGCATGTCTGATTGCTGTCCAGTTTGGCAGGATTTTGAATGGCTGGACCAGCGACTTGTACAAGTAATTTGGATAACCTGCACATGATAAAGCCAAACAATAAGACCGTTTTCTTGGGGCACGCTATAGTTTTCTATAGTTTTCAGATACTCCCAGAATGCAGAAAGCCCAAGCGATGCCTCAAGTGGTCTAGCCGTCAGAATGCTGAGTTGTTTGACATTCTCACAGGTCTTTGCAGAGTGCAGAAGCAGTTTTGACTTGTAATGAATTTAGAGGATTCGACTTGTACAATCACATCCAATAGAAGAAGGAAACCAATTTTATCCATTTTCCACTGGTGTTCCACAAGAAATCGGAGTCAACAAAGGTCTTCCAAACCCATCAGAAACCCACTGGATTTTGCCCTTCTCAGGTGAAGGAAAATGCGTTTCACCCACATCGGCAGATCGACAGGGTCCAGCTGGGCTGTGGCGACTTCGATACAGACACGAAAGAACGTGCGAGTGTTGTCAAAACATGTCAAAGCCTGTTTTATTTGGTTTGTGTTTTGGTGAGGTGAATTGGTCAGAAGTGAGTCAGATGTCACGGGTCATCCACTTGAAGGCTATAGTGGCTATAGTATGTACATAGTGTATCGTATATATATATATACCTAGAGAACCAACATCCATGGAATTTATCGGTTCTTTGGCAAAACCCAGTTCTTCTCAAAAAAAACAGGTTCTTCCAAATCATGAATTTTCAATCGATCTATAAAGATGTTGTTATGTCACCATGTGATACCATGTGTATCTTTGATGTGCATGAATGCTGATAATCTTGAAAATCTATATGATCAATGCACTCTCAATCCAAGCACACAGCGCGCCACCCTGCTCTTTTTCACTTCTTTCCCCCTTCATCTCCTTCATCCTTTGATGAACCCCATTTGCGTCCAATGCTTCCATCCGACCTGTAAGCTTCTTTCCAATACTCTTTGGATCACCTGAGCAGGTGCAACACGTCGTGCCAAACGGCTCTTACGACCAATGTAATCCTCAGAAACCTGAACAGAAAAGCACAAAGGATTGAGAATCCATATGCCCGATTGTGCAAGCTCATCGAACACGTGGTGCACCACGTGGCCTTTTGGCATAAAGGCGAATTGGGCTTCACCTGCATCGTAGGCGTGTCTTGCAAGGCCCTGATACAGTTCCAAGCAGCGAAGGCCTTTTTCGCCCATTGGACGAGCAATCGCCTGACTGATCCAGATATCTTGGCGATATAGATCTTCCATGCAAGCATTCAAAGAGTCCACTGCTTCAATGCAGGTAGTCAGCATGGCACTGTCCGAAACATCGTGGGTGTGAAGCCAATGTGCGATGAACTTGAGGAGGGTCACCGTGACATGCCCCTTGCTCCAAAACCCGTTCGGATAGGTAGCCCTGTTTGGCCAACCCACTGTTTCTTTGGTGATGACATTGATATATGGCGTAATTCGACTTTCATCACAATATTGAAAGAACTCATCTGACAGTTCTGTGAATCGGTCATCCACGTTGTTTGCGCTCATTCTGTCAGAGATGAGAGTCAAAATGCTCGCCGACAATGTCTTCCCAAAACCCAGGTGCAGAGAGTGCCACAAATCATACTTGAACAAGGTGGCCTCCTTATTGGGCCTGTGCGGCAGCTGCGCTAGGGCAGGCCGAGAGGCAAAAGGATTGTCGCCACGTTGCAACATTGTGCTCTTCCAAGTTGCATCTCGATTGAAATCCTCAAAGGGCACATTGAGCTGCCCGGCACGGCAGAGGTGACAGATGCCTTTTGGCTGCGACCGTGCGCCTCGAGGACGCTTCTCGCAATTTGAATAGGATCTGCTCAAGCACCCGGCTTTCGCAAGCCAAGCCCAGTCTCCTGTGACGTTCAAAACAGCCATGTGGTATCGCTGGCCCCCGTGGCAAGTTGACACGCCATGCCTCAACGTGTGCAGAGACTCTGCAGTCACAAAGGACAAAATCGTCTTCAAAGCGACATCGTCTTTCACCATTTTGGGAAGCACTGCAGTGATGAAACAAACGATGCACATGGGTCGTTTCACTGTAATTCAATCGCATCCGACGATATGACCGGTGTGTCCTGGATCTGTTCGCAGCTTGCGTCCCAAACCCGATGAAGGAGTGAAACGCCACAACCAAAAACGGGCACTTCTTGCGGCCACGCCCTTCGTCCCCATGGAGCAACATGGGACAGCAGCGGCTTGGATCGATTCTGTGCTGAGCAAATTCGGCAAAGATTTGATGATCCGGTTCCACCAGTTGGAACCGTCTCCAGAACTCGGCCAAAATGGCACATTCTCGATTCTCATCAGGTTCCCTCAAGCCGCACACCACATGCCAGCAATTGTAATCCACAAGGAACTGACACCAGTCCCTCAGCCGGATTGCTTTGAACTCACCAGTGTAGCGTGTGCCAGGTTGCTTGGGCAAGCTAGTCAATTGCAACGGCAACATCAAATCAAACTGCTTGACGACTGATTGGACATCTCGTTCAGAATGTTCCTCTGTACACTTGCTGAGCTCTACAAGGCCTTTGCTACGCTGAGCGAATTTCTCACCGATGTCTGCCACTATGTTTTTGGCAGCTCGGATTGAAGCTCGGCAGGTCGAGGCCTCAGAACGGATCAGGGTGTTGAAGCCGGACAGGCCCCAATGAGGGTGGGCTGATGTGACTTGGATTCGAGGGGGTGGTTTTTGAATGTTTCTGACATGAAACATCAGGCTGCACAAGTGACGTGGTTCATGACTTCATCGATCAGCACCAGAAAACTCTTTGTAGCTTCTGCGCCAACTTGCATCACACTGCGCTTTCTGCCTTTTTCACTTGGCCCGTGCACGTGCATGCTTCAAAACACACACAAAAGACCTTCCTGCTCCACATCTCCAAAATCTTCTTTTGGATTGGGACGTGCGTTCCTATATACATGAGTGCATATATACATAAAAAGTTGGACACCACTTAAATCTGAGCATATCATGTGGGTTTAAACTTGAAAGACCGGTACACCATGTATACCATGTGGGCACCTGGCTTTTCACCAGAAGGATTGATGGTATCACCTCCCAAGCGAATGTTTTTGCACCCGGGTGTGCCTCGGCCGGCCGAAAGCTGTTTCATGGCCCCCTGGGTCTAGGGTCTAGAGTCTAGAGCTTACTGGTTTTGGAACAGACGACCATGCTACGTAATTTCAAAAAACGGAAATGAACATATTTCAAAAACGCACAAACACACACAATGCTGGCTAGATGCTCTTGAACATATGGATCAGGGAAGCTTCCAACATAGCTGGTCCAGAAGGTTCACCAGAAATCCAAAGCACAACCATGTCAGAAAATTTGTTTGGTCCACTGGCATACCCATACAAAGTATTGGCCCAACGAAAACATGGGTTGTGCGTGTAGCCAAACTTGAACGTCAAAGGCCGATGTTGATAAAACAAAGACTCAATCACAGAGATAGAATGCTGCAGCACACGACCTGCTACCATGTTTGGATCCTTGGGTATCCTAAATTTGATGCATCCCATGGATGCTGCTTCCAGGGCAATGGCTTGGAGACCCGGGTTGGATTGCAAAGTCAGTGGCAGTAACGACATCCAACTGGGGTATTTTGGTTCTTCAACTGGAGTGGCCTCCGTGTTCTCTAGTGGTTTGCGACCAAGGGAGCTCCATGGGAATGGCATCTCAGATTCCTTAATGTGAGGAGGTCACTAACAGAATTGATTCCATGTATAGTTGTCAGCTTCCAGGTCTTTTGAATTTTGACATACTGTATATGACATACCCATTTGAACTTTTTCAATCCAACTGGCTGAGCGGTGGCAAGATAACAATTCAAGGAGTTCTTCCTGAGCAGTTTCATCATCCATGGCGCTGTGCCACACGATGATCTCATCGATCACCGTAGCGATTGACCATGTTGTGTGTGTAATCCTATTCGTGTGAATAAGAGGTATATATGCATGTATGATATTTACATCCCATATTTCAGGAAAGAAATTAATCCCATGTTATGGTTTTTTAACTTTCATGTCCATATATATACAAAGCCTTATGATCTTCGAATTTGGCCTTTGTACTACGAAGTGTCTTCATCGATCGATGATGATTGACTCCATGAAATTGTCCATCAATTTTAATGTCTGGATGGAAATGGCAGCAGTGGTTGCAGCTGCAAATTACATCTGAGATTGAGTCATGTGAGCATGCCATGTTGGATCATTTCATGGATCCTGTCCACACGGCACCGCCCAAGCTGGAGCATTGAGGTATGGACACCTTCTCCAATGTCTCCCGATAAAGCCCGCAGCGCCTTGCCAGCACCTGGCATGGTGTGCAGTGGCTGGTGGCATTGGGCAGTCGGGGTGGGTTGGGGTGGTTGGGCAACGGTCAGGGCAGCCAAGTATTTTTTCTCGCGGCGATCGATCCCCCAAATGTCAACAAAGTTGCAACACATCTATGGCGTGTCTATTGCCTGGGCCCTCAAAAAATGAAAGCAAGGCAAACAGCGGGTAAGCCTGGTACATGATACACCAGATTAACATAGTGAGCCTATGATGCATCATAGATGTTTCTGCAGGTTGGTTCTCATTAGAAGACTTCAGGTTTGACACGCGCCCAAATTTAGCATCATGTGGGCCTACCCTAGGCCCTAGGCATTTATCCTGCCAGTTTCAAAAGCACCTAGCTGCATGGGTCAACTGGTCTCATTTCCAGGACTCGGGATTGCAGACTGCAATCAAACCTCTAAGGATCTCCCAAAAATCTGCCAAATCAGTGTTTGGACTTTTTGGATTTTCGGGATCCACCGGCATCTTCACCCGTACGCTTCTGGTGGTCCTTATTATCAGACTCCTTACGGTTCGACTTGCCCTTGTCCTTCTTTCCCTTGGTCTTTCTGTCAGGCTTTTCATTGTCCTTCTTCTCCTTGTCCTTTTTGTCCTTTGTCTCAGGCGACCCATCCTTCTTTTCATACTTCTTAGCACTCCTCACGGATGAAGTCTGGATTGATAAACATCTGTCCATTCATGCATGGGATCTGAGGTGATGTCCTGTCCTGAGCTTCGCTTCGAAGGCGCATGCTGCAGAACACCTGGGTCGTTTGGAAGGTCCGAGTTGGGTACATATGGGAACAGCACATGAAACAGTTCAATTAAGTTATATAAGATCTGATCCATGCACATATATATTCAATGATATGAACACTTCGATCTATTATCTTGAATGAGTCCCCTGCGCATAGGTCGCAGTGTTCATGGCAGCCGAGGCTTCGCCAACAAACCTCATGCAAGAACAAGTGGGTACATGAACTAAATTGGATCTTCATTCAACTCAACTGAGAAAAGCTTGTAAGTGTCACAATGGATTGGTGCCATGCATTTTTTTTAAATAATAATTGGATCTAGAAACTCAGGAGGGAATCCGTTGAGCTCCCCTCTGGCCATAACCTGGCTGCAAGCATCGTGCTCTGAGTCCAATTTGACCAGCAAAGACTCCATTTGCTTGGCTTGCCTGGTGGGTCAGCATGGTGTGGTGTATCCTGTAACTGTTTGCAATCATGCATTGGCATACAGGTTATAACTATATAAATTAAGGATTGATGAGTATGTGTTTTGGGCCTTTGCATCTCAGGGTTCTGTGAGAAGTCTTGGCGGATGTCTCGGATAAGAGCTCTGCACTTGCCACTTTTGCCGATGATGGAGTCGAGAAACTTTTGAAGTTTTTTTCGCGTCTGCAAAGTGGAAATCATCATTTTGGAAAAAACAGTGGCTGCAACTGGAAACATGAATAAACATGCAATGAACTTATGGTAAACGAACTTGGCTAAAGCTTTCATACGACTCGTTCTTAAAATCATTGTTGTGCGTATACATATTATATAGTTGATGATCATATGTGTCATCATCATATCAAAATTATACCTGCCTCCAGGGGTTGGGTTTGACCACTTTGGCCAGACTGTTGGCTGGCTTCAGCAGCCAGCCTTTCCTTCATACGATCCAACCCGTCGAAGGCGCCAGAAGTCAAGGCTGGCTTCTGAGATGCCTGCCGGGAGACTTGGATGATATGAAGGACTGGTGTTCAAATCGGGTTCATATAGTATATATGGTGGAGATTCCAGAGTATTTACACATGGCATTTATGACAAGGGGGAAGTCACATGAGCACTTGTCCCGCCCAGTCACCCCCACAGCCTCAAGCTGTTCAGTGGATTTCCTAACCTCCTCTTGCGATTCCTCCTCCTTTCTTTGACCCTTTTCACGCACATCGACGTGGTACTCCTCAACTTGGTCATATTGATTCTTCCTGCAAATCGGATTGGTATATAGATCGGCATGGGAATGAATGTGGCTAGTGAGGAAAATGATGAGAAAATGATTGTAAGATTTGATCTTTACAAGTGAAGTCATGCGCACCTGATGTGAGTTGAGCTTTTTTGCTCACATGCCTTTTTGACACCAGCTATCCTGGTCCTAGGGCACGGAGATGGCTATCATGAATCAAGTTGATATGACATGCAGAAGAACGAAACAAGTCACATAATCTGACAGTAAAAACTGATATTTTTGATCACACTTTGAAATGATCAATATCATTTGTTTAAACAAGATACGCTGACCATTTCAATTCTTCTCGCATCTCTTTCTCGCTAACCCACATGGAATCCACAGTGACGCACTGCGAAGATTTCTTTCGGACTATCACCTCCAAAGTGCTGATGAATTTGTCCTGCACACATGTGGAAAGGAGGGTGAAAGCCAGTATACCAGTAAGGTTAAGTAGCCAAACATTCAAACAGATTGGAAACATTGATATAAACATTGATCGATCATTTTATATGATTTCATGAATGATGTTTCAACATGCATGTCCTTGTCGAAATTGCACTGCATCAATAGTTTTGCAGTCTCAGCTTTGGGTCTCTGTTTGTATTCTTCGATCACCCAAGATGGAACGTTTAGTGACAGCCTCTTGCGCTTCGGCGTGCACAAGCGACGCACCTGTGCCTTTGCTGCCTCTTCCAACTTCTCCTGCCCATGCATGGATCAAGGGAAATTATTTCCCCCGAGCTGAGGTTTGGAAGATCGCTCTACATGTGGCCATGCAAAGGCGCCTGACGGGTTTTGGCAGGTTTGGCGTTGGCAGGTTCGATCTTGTCCCCATCATTCCCATCAGGTTCTGCCCGAACAGGAGTAGGCACTGGTCTCCCATCAGCAACAACCTCCTAGGAAAAGGATATGGGTCGGATGTCAACCGAAATATCATGTTGGACATGCATTCAAATTTAAGATATTATGTTTATATCGATCGATGCATGGATCTTCAACATGATTAAGTTGAGTCGACATTATTCAGTTGACATGAATTGGTATATACATAAGCTGATTGTTAAAATATGCAGGGTGACCCCTTGAATAAATTCGATCATCTTGTGGCAGCATCCCAAAAATGCAAAAGATGTCAGCTCCTTAGTGTCCTTACCATCTTGAGGTTCTTTTTGAGGGACTGGCTGCATGATAGGAGAATCTGGGACCGCCTCTGAATCCACGGGGGTGGCGATCTCTACATTCCCAAATGCACGAGAAAGTGTAGCCGATGAGTCAGGTGTCAGCGGACATCCAAGGTCACTAGGGGTTCCACCATTCGTTGCAACTGCTTCTTGAAGCTGACTTTCAGTAGCCTGGATGGAGTCCAATGTCCATGCAAGCTCTTTGATTTTCCATGTGGAAATGGATACAGGCTCTAAAGCATTTTCAACATGGATCATGCCATCCCAGATCCCAAACTCACAGTTGACATGCTCATGCACGAACCAGGCCTGCAAAGTCTCCATGTCCTCGATGCTGGGGTCCGAAGATGCCTGAGCGGCGGGTTGGCAGTGGGAAGGGTCATAGTGGCTTAAGGATTGGATATATATATTCGGATAACCCAGGGTAATTTGGTTTGTCACAGGCAAATTGGTTGAAAGATTATTTTAATTGCCAAAGCTATATAAGCCTAGGGTATACTGGTTAAATCAAACTTGAGCAGAGGAGCATGGTCAGGGGCAGGAGTTGCAGCCTCTGGCTGTTGTCCTTGGAGTGCAAGACTAGCTTCTTGCTCCTGGGATGGGCCAATGGATCGGACGGGTCAACCTAATAAACCGAAGACCAATTCAGTAACAACATATGTTGATCGTTTTTGCTTTAAAAACTGAAAGTCGGTATAAATCAATCGGCAATCCTTGATGAACATCTCAAGGCGAATCTCTTCTTCACTAACGTGTTCTGCTTCTTGCATCAAACGGCTGATCCCATCATCGAGGGTTTGGCAGCTCCAAAAACGAGAATTGCTCATTGCACCAACACCAAGGGAAAAACGAATGATTGTGATACCCAGCTTACAGCTGCGGATTCATACATCGGTTTTGTTCATGACACTAGGCTCATCCCAAAATATATGTCAATTTCACTTTTTCTGATCAGAGAACTATCGAACCCGGCGCTGTTGAACCATTTTTTCAATTCGAAGCCGCTGAATCTGTAATTGGTGCCATCCGGGTCGAAAAACCCAGCTGAATTGCACATCAGGATTTTTCCAAAAAACCCATATTTCCCCTATGGGTTACTACGGGATAAATATGGGTTTTCTACGGGATAAATATGGGTTTTTAAAAACCAGGTTCTTCCATCCGCTAAGAAAATACGGGTTAAGTACGGGTTAAGTACGGGTTAATACGGGTTAATACGGGTTCTCCATATATATGAGTATATTTCGACACAATAATGAGCAAAAAAGTGACAATTTTCGAAATTTGATCAGAAAATGATACCAAGAATGACCCAAAAGGACATATTTCGATTCATGTGGTCCAAAGTGTCGAACTAAATTTCGATCGAAATCAGTCATCCATGGGTTTTGGGATCAAATCTCTCCAATGTGCTGGAATTCGTAGGTGCCTATTACGGCGCAAATAGTTGAAAACTTCATGGAGCCCTGCGAACTCCAAACAATCACCTGAATCTGGCATCGCTTTAAACGAGGCCATGGCTGCCGGCAGCGGTGTTGGCAGAGGTGCTTGTCCACGGCTGGATCTGACTAGCTCTCCATACATGTCCACCAGCTTAAACCCGAAGCTCGCTGGATATTCCCTCAGCTGGCCACCGGGGGTGGCATGATATGAGAGGATAGCCCCATAGACATATATTACCCAATGAATTCGGGGTATCAAAATAAAGTATATACCACAAAACAATTAAATAATCGATTCAGATGAAGATCTCTGTTTTCTTCAGGGACTTGGTACCGTGATAGCGAAGCTTTCCATTCTTGTCTTTGTACTGCTCGCACGTTTTGATTTTCAGGTGACCTTCCTTTTGATGGTCATCTTTTTTCACCTTTGGTGGGGGGCCAGTGTTCAACCCAACCACACTTCCAGAATTACACCATGCGTAGTGTGGCTTTGGTGTCAGTCCTCCATACATGGCCATCCACCATTTGGCCCTTGTTACCTGGGCATCGGAGGGAGTCGGTGTAGATTAGGGTTGCATCCATGAACCATGGGTTACAAAAGTTAAGATTAAATCAGGTTAACCATTAATAAGTACAGAACTGCAATCCATAAAACAATTGCCAAACGAAAGCTGAAAAAAGATGGGTTGACCATAATCAAGATTAGCTACAGCAGTATCACCATAAGCCCGAAACATGGCTGCCAAAAGGGTGATGAACGGAGGGAAGAACTCTAAGACACTATTTTCGGGTTGCTCCAGTAGCCAGGTGCCCCCCAAGGAAGTCGTCAGAGCAAGCAACAAGCATGTCCTGAATGACCAGTGCGTCACATGACGGTATTGGTGATGAGAAATAGGAAACCACTATTCAACAAAATACATCAGGAAATGATTGATTTCTGAAATAGGTGGCTGAGAAGATTAACTTCAAAAATAAAGGTTACCTTGGTTCAAAATTACAATCAAGAATCCGGCTGGCCATTTTGTTGGCGGCGTCAACACTTGGATACCCTCGGTTACCTATGGATCCACTGGGTGACCGCCCAGAAGTACCCTGATTGACTGCCGACCAGCTTGCGCACTTCAGCGCGTAACAGGCCAAGAACTGGGGCGTACAGCAACACAAAGCGTGGATGCACAGCCTGGGCGTGGAACCGGGTGGTCAGGCATGCATGGACCGATACATTTCCATAGGTCCATAGCCAAATATATATGAAGTATCCCAGTAACCCTATATCCATCACCCATTCGATATCTCAGGGTTCAAATGTAAAGAGCTAATCGAACAGAATAGGCTCAAGGAAACAAGTTGCAAGTAACATTGGCATGTTAGTCGTCCATGCACCGGCCCAAAAAAAATCATCCAGTCATATCCGTGCAGAATCAAATTCAAAGGGGTATACCGTATACAACGGAATTCAAAGAGAGCATGATTGAATGGCACACATATCAAATTGAAACAGTTTCTTTTTGGGCCCCAACATTGCCACCACATGAATCATTGTATGCTTTCGATGACAGAGTACGCAAAACCAGAGCTCGAATTGATATCCATGAAGTTCGTGTTGTGGTATTCCTGACGCCCTCCAGAGTAAAGAATATCGAAGGATGCCGTTGTGTAACCACTGGACTTCATACATTTGGACAAGTTCCCTTTTCCTGCGAAGAACTCCAGCATTTGGAAGCCCTGGCATGGCAGGTCACACATGTGGAAGACATTTCGTTTCATATGATTCCTGTTGTGCTTTAAAGTGTCACATGCATGGATGGACAAGAGTCGATACTTGTTATTAGTTTGCATGGATCGATCCGGTAAGGTGTTGATGTGTTTAAATCATGTGTGTCCATGCATTGTTTTGGATTCAAGGAGAAACAACATCTCACACGACATCATGATGTCAATTGTTCATGTCAATCCTTGTTGCCTCAATCCCAACCCGCTGATCCCAAACCGATTACAGTATAAACACCAGTGATATTACGATATATGATATACATTACAATATTCACTTCTATATAACCAGCGATGTTCTTAACCGATTCAACATTGAAGACACCATACAGATTCGCCTGCCCATACGGCAGACTGGGAGTCCACAAGATCAGAAGGATGATGAGAGCAAAGACCTGACTGTGAATTCTTAAGAGCTGGATATGCATGAATTAAAATCCAATGGGAAGGGTCATTTGTTGACACTGTGCATGATGCAAGCTTTATTTGAAACTCTTGGAACCTAATCGATAGGTTGCATGTACATGTGCACATGGATGTGCTTCAAATCCACGATCATTCTCTATAATAACCATTGAGACTCTGACTTTCGGACATTGCAAGCATTTCATCTGGAAGAAGAGCTCATCTAATCGGCGTGACTCCATGAGACCGACACACAGACGTGCCCCCTAGTTTCAAGGGGCTGTTTGATCCTCAAAAAGCTTCACCTCCATTTGACATGTTTTACCATGCCAACACTCATCAGTGCACAAGCTTTGGCAACTTCTGATTTTTGAATTGCATTTCAACGGGGTCACTCTGTTTTGATCACAGTATGTTGTGTCACCAACAGGCTCCTAGCAATCACAATTCTAAAATATAATTTGTTTATTTCCGAATTTGATTCAAGTGGGCTACAATGTCTTTAATTTGAATATGAACTGGCTCGATCCATCCGACCCCTTTGAATTGCGCCAGCCCCACGTGCTCCACGTTTGAACTTGGATCGGACCTTCCAAACATTGCTTGCCAGGCCTGGCATCTGCAGTCTTCACCGACGCCTGCAGGACAGATCAGTGAGTCGGAAGTAGAGGGTGGACCGGGTCGTGGGTCAAAGGGTGGATTGGGGCATGGGAACTTTGATATACAGCATCAAGGATCATCGTTGCTTACTTAATCTTACGCAGCTTTCAGATTGAAAAAATACGGTTACTGGTCATATCGTGGCTGATCTTTGGCACAGCAGTCTGAGCATCAACACCTTTTTCCCCTAAGCGTATGTGCTGGTGCAGATGGACCTGTGATCAACCGTTTCTCAAAATCTTCTCCTGTGATTGGGTGGCATCTATGGGCAATTTTCATTGCCCAAGCCATCACATTGCAACATATATGTTGACTCACATTGCCCGTGCAAAGCTGGGCTTTTTGGATGAAATACATTGACAACAAAATCGATTGTTTCAAATCAATATAGGTCTAAAATATTATATATAATTTTAATGGCTGCATGGGTACATAGGCAGTATACTTCTCGTGACATTTTCATTCATAGCTAGCTTTCCCATGGGCAGTGAGCTCTCACATATGAACCCCTGAAATGGGAGATGAACCATGAGACAGAATCAGTCTACATCACGGTCATCGCTGTCATCGCTGTCATCGCTGTCAGTTTCTTTATGTTCATCATCATTTGTTTGATGATCTTCAGTACTCAGCTCATTGGTCAAAAGAAAAAGAGCCATGGAAGCATTGTGCTTCAGCTCATCGAAAAGTTTACCATTCAACGCAGAGCTCAGATTCTTCTCCAGAGAAGTTGCCTTAGATCGGGCTGGTCTTGTATACATTTCATTGCATTGGGATTCAAAATGCTTAGTGTGGTGGACTGGGGTTGGGACACCTAAGCGACTCATTAAATATGTACATGCATGCTTTTCCATGTTGATGGCCATGGATGCTAATGATTCAGGATCAGTTTAAGCACATATGATTCGATCAACATGAAACAAAAACATTGCAGTTGACATGATATACAGCTAAGCTACAGCGTGAATCGCACATCGCAAAGCCACTGCAATCTTATGGACACTGCAAGCCGAAGATGTGTTGAAAGAGAAGTTGACCACGTCTTTGTTGTTCTTCACATGGGTTACTCCGACACTGGCCCTAGTCCAGTAGATGTTCAACCTGTAAGTTGAAAAGGAGGGGAGGCGTCCACGAGCCTCCTGTTTGAAAGCGTTGGATTTGACTTCCATTTCAGGGTCAAAAGATTTGGCAAACTTTTCACACATCTTAACCTGACCGGGATTGAACTTCTCAGACTCATAGCCGCGCTTCATGAAGTCATCCTTGCGATCCTTCTTGGGCCTGCCCTTTGCCTTTGCCTTAGGCTTGACTGCTGAAGCTTTGGCCTTTGGTGCTGCACCTTTTTTGGGGGCTGCCCCTGTTTTGGAGGCTGCTTTGGCCTTCGCCTTTGCCTTTGCTTTTGGCTTGGCTTCTGAAACTTTGCCCTCCGGCTCAGCAGTACATGTCTTGCGCTTTCGGGGCGGCTTCTCATCAACATTAACTGGTTCAACTGCTTCTGCCTTTCGTTTGCTACGACTTTTTGGGACATCAGTTGAGCTGCCAGTGGGAACCTTTCGAGGTTTCTTCTGAGGCTTTTCGGTCATTTCGGGCTCTGCAACATCAAGTGTTTTCTCATCTTGGCTCGTTTGTCTTTTCATCATCCGCCTTTTGCGACTGATAGGTGCTTTGGTTCCGGTCAGAGCTTTGTTGCCCTTTCCTTTGTTTTTCTTCTTTCCATTCTTTCCTTTCTTTCCCTTTCTTGCCTTTGCCTTCTGTTTCCGATCCTCTTTGTTTGTGGCTTTAAAGCGAAGTTGGTCATCCCGGGTCAAAACTGCTGGTTTTGACTTCGGATAACTTTCCAAGTCCTCCCTACCATGATCTCCCGAAATTGGCACGCTGGCTGCCAAAGATTCCTTTGAGTTGTCCTTCTTCGGAACGGCCACCTGTGTAGTAGCCTTGGCCACGCTGCTGGAGATGTGTTGGGTTGATGTGGGCTAATTCATGTGGAGTGAACCCGTGAATCATTCTTAGATAGATTGATCATTTAAGTTAGTATGACTGTGTATGTCCCCCCCCTCCATGCATATTGAAATAATCCCAAGTTACATTGGATGACTGATCCACCGTGGGAGGAGCTCGAGATGTACGCTGGTACTGTTCTCGGCGTTTCTCGGAGGCAACTTCCGGGGATGAAGTGGGCACCAGGGAATCTGGAATTGGTACATCCCTAAGATCCATTGGCATAGTATCAACATTGTCAGCCGCAGCTGCCGTGATCTTGATGCCAGAAGGGCGACCTGCCGATGGCAATTCATGATTGATTATTTGACACATATGTGGAAAACAATAATCGCAAATGAGTCAAATGAAACAGGCAATGGATTGCTGTGCAAGTCAACTACATCTCAACAAAACTTTGAACGATGTTTCAAACAATTCCAATGCTTATGGCATAAGCCTAGCCTTCGGGAGCAGGCCCGTTCTCGGACTTCAAACGCCGGATCTCGTTGCTGATGCCCAGCTTGCGTTCTCTCAGCCTGGGCCGCTTTGGTCATGGGTTTGTATAGGGTGTTCAGGCATGGCATCAAACAAATCAGCTAAGTTTGAAAATTGATTTTGTTGACCAATTGTGCAAAGGGCAGATCAAAATAGCTAAGCTAATCACTGAGCCAGTTTTTCCCGGGCTGCAGAAAGATCCAAAGGCATAGCTTGAGTTGCATCAGATGGAGCATCCTGACGACCTGACCGGTATCTCATGACACACTCATTCAATTTGATTTGGGGAATCACAATTAACCCGATCATCGATCTCATAGACAACATGTATCCTATATAGATTTACCTCCATGCATGCATATATACATAACATGTCATAACATCATGTTGATTAAGATGAAAACGCTCGATTTGCCCATCCCGAGGCCACGCCTGGATCTTCCGTGGAGGGATGCGCAGGACCGACAGCCGGCACCGTTGAGACCGGGAGGGAACCTGGGTTTGAGTTGGGCGCAATGGGCAACCCATTGGCGGTAACACCTCCAGCTTGGTTGGCAATCGGTGGAATGTCTTGTCCAACGATTTCACTTGGAATCTCTTGATCTGAATCAGTATCAGAATCATCCGAAGAGGATTCATTGTCACTGCCATCGTCTGATTGATCGTAGGCGTCATCATCATCATCCATTTTGTCCTGAGACCAGTCAGTGGTACCATTTGTATTGGTTTGTAATTTTGTTGTGCATCATTAGTAAGATTATGATGAACCATGCATATCCATTCCCCATTTCCGGTTTTTGTTTCACAATATGTTGGATTTCAACATCACTCGAGATATAGAAGGTAGACCCCATCGGTGGGCCTCTGTGCGCCCAGCAGTTTTCTCTGCTTGGGCACGGTTGATCTCTTCACATAACTCCTGGATGCAGAAGGTCCAGGTGATTGACAGGAAGTATATATGGGTCCCTGCATGTTATAATGGTAGATTTGTGAGGGATCATCCATGCGTTTCAGCTCATCCAATATGCAGTGATCGTTTGTATTGTCAGTGACCCTGGAAATGAAGCACTATACATACTCTGTCCTCAAGTGTAGGATCCAAGATGCAACAAAGCTTTTGGAAAGGCTTCGACTCGGCTGGCCCAACGGTCATGATAATATGATGGTCCAGCTTTTTCAAGTATATACCCATATACATGCATGTACATCACAAAAAGCACATAGCATCAAATGATTTCAAATGCATAATTTTTGGAACTTTGAGACCAGGCACTATGGAAACCAACTTCTTCTTGGTTTTGTTCTTGATCAAGACTAAGAATTTTCGAATGTGCCACCCATCCTCAAAGACCTCTTTCTCCTTGGGGACCCTGTGATTCTTCTTGTACAGCAAACTAAGTTGCTCCCGCAAACCCCGGACACGTGGCTGCGGCTGTCCCTGAAGACCACAGCTACGTAGCAGGATGGCTTGCAAGATCCAATTGATGTACCCATAGGATGCATGTTTGACACGGGTGTCAATGCCTTCATGGAACAAACCTTCGTTTGGATTTTCCCGCAAGTAGTTCCTGACTAACTCCGAGCTATCCCACTCAGCGGCTAAGCCTCTCAAGTCCACCTTAAGCTTTTTGGCTGGCTTTTCCACCACCATAGCTCCACGATTGGGCCACTTTGATGTCAAAATGCTCTGCAGTAATCATGCATGAATGATTGATCAATTCTTGCACTTGGTTCGTTCCAATCGGCCTCATGATACACTCAATCGATACTTATATATGACATGATATGTTCGTAGTATATATGAGCCATTTATGAATGACCTTACCCACTCTCCTGGCCAACTCCAGGACCTCGCCTGGCATTGGACTCATTGGACAAAAAGCCATGGCTCTCCATGGGCCCGTGGAAAATGTGGCAGACGAAATTGATAAATTGGGGACAATGATAGACCATGTAATGCTATATAGTGCTATGACCTGATATCAAAAGTTATTATCCATTTATGTTGGCTATGTGGTCTGTTGCAACTTTAGTGGTTGACCTCTTTCTCATAATATTCATTTGATGTAAGATATTGTCCGGGAAACAGATGATAGATCTTACGAGTATAAACCAATGTTGCTGTTTACAAGGGTGAAACCTCAACCACCATCTTAATTTATATATATATATTGGCATCCCTGCCACCTGTGATCCAATGCGAGCAACCGGATGGAAGAGGACCTGGCGAAGGGAAATATAAATGGAATATATACATGAATCATATATATGATTTCAGAATGTGGATATATACGGATATATGGATAACTTCATAGTGGAATATATATTCAACATCATCCTTACAACATCTTATGATAAACCATGATAAACCCAAGATGGGAAAATATAGGTTTTTGGGGAAAACCAGGTTTTTCTCATGGTTCATGGAAATAACCAGGGTTTAAAATTGCGACCTAGGAATTCTTAGGTTTTAGGTTCTACAGGTATATTATTATTGAATATACAATAATAATATATAATAAATTATAATACATAATATAATTCATAATATATATATATGATATACTATGGTTACATGATGTTACATGCGCCAGAGATGGAAACCCGTACTCGGAATCGTTGGGGTAGCTTTTGATCCTGAAACACTGTCGATGGCCTTGCGAGATTTACCCTTCTTCGGGCCGTTTCACGCCTTTCGGAAAGTTGGGTTGGAATTTGGGCTTGTCTGAAAATAGGCTACTCTGAATTTCCACAATTACTATCACATATGATCACTATCACTAATCATGTCATGGGTATAGTATACCATGGTATACCCCATTTTTAGACACCCCCAAAACACACTAAGAAAGTCATGATTTTCATTGCACACCCTGCCCCCTTCCAAGGTCAAGAAGACGACACGTTTTGGACCCAGATTCGGAAGCGTCAAAAAAGGCTGTGACATACTTCGCCTGTAGGTCGCCTATAGGATCTCAGACTTGAAACAAAATCATAGACTTTAAAGTGTAGGTAGAGAGTCGCAAATTGCTGGGAAAGATGTGCATTTTTTGCCTAAAAATAGAGATCTAAATCCCATGGTCATCCTTTTCCCTACCAAAAATAGCAATATATTGGAGCTACTTCGACCCTCCAGGTACCATTGCTAAAAGTCTCAAACGATCATGGGTATATCACCGTCTTATAGTTACTTGGAGGGTCTAGGTGCTCATCGTTTTTGGACCCGGAAAGCAAACAGATCATGGCAATGACAAGGTCGACTTGGATGTTGCTGCGACCATCCCAACTGATTCGCAGGCAGAGTTCGTTCACGCTCTCATTTGATGGAATGATGGGGAAATGATGGACAAATGGATGGAAAAATGATGGGAAAATGATGGAAACATGATGGAACAATGATGGAAAAATGATGGACACATGGATTGGTGTTGCCCAAAATCCCATGGGTGATCATCAGCATGAACAAACAGCTCATCGGGTAGCCCATTTTCAGGTCCGCCACGAATGTAGCAGTACATGGTCCGCCATGGCTGAGAGGCTTCAACCTTTTGAAGATCCAGTCAGAGAGTTTCAGAAGACTCAGCAGGCAGGTTGTTCAAAGCGACACGAAGCTGAGGCAATTTAAAGCAACAAATTTAGCAACGCAGGTTTGGGCCTGGATGGTAGGTTACCTTTGATTTCGGATGGAACAGGTATCCACTGTGATGCCCTGCCATGAAGCTTGAGAGATTTCATGTTCAACTCAGCATATGGCACTGTTGCTTCTGGATGAACAGGACTGAGAGAGTTCCCCTAGTGAAATCCTGATTTCATTTGCGTTTCCCACATGCTTACCCAAACCAGCCGGGGTTAACATTAATATCATTAATCATCAGTGACACGTTGCTTAACATCTGATGTACCAAACCCATCCAGAATCCAGACCCTTTTTATTTACCGATGGATTGGCTGTTGCGTAATCTTGACTGAGGATGAATGTTGTGTAGATGTGAAGTCATCCATTCAATGTTTCTTGTTGCTCAACTACCCAGTAATCAATGTTGCTCATTGGGTTTTTATATAGTAGATCAAACAATACAATCAAACAACATACTCACACCCATTAGCATGAACGAGTATTGTATACTTATTGTTGACACTCGCTACTCAATGCTGATTGGGTTTAGCAGATCAACAACAAAACTTGAGTCAGGCGGCTGCAAGTGCAGAGTGGCTACCGACTCCAGAGGCGGGAACATCCCCAGTTTGAAATGGACGTAAAAGAGGGACATAATATACATAGTAATAAATATATAGTATTACGATAGATTGTTTGGGCATTGTGTATCTTATATAGTTTTATAATACATAATCACATATATATATATATAATATACATACATATATATATACAGTATATGCTTGTTGCACATGGTAAATCAAACAGTTATCAGTTGCCACCATTTTTCTGAACATGAAGAATATGGCAACCAGGGCTGATTGAAGGTAGCCAGATGCTCAAACCAGGCTGAAATACATCAGATTCCTCGAGGAGTCTTGCTGCTCTACCGCGATGAGCGGCGCAGTGTCCTTAGTGCGTTGTCATCATTTCCCCATTGAAATGGCCTATTTCTGGGGATACCACATTTTCTGACAGGTCCGTTTGGTGCAACACTTGGCATTGCAAAAAAAACATATCCCAATTGACTTTCATATTTTGAAGGGTTGTGGCGAGCCACCACCAAGCAGCCAATTTTTCTGGATTCTTTTTGATATGATTTAATATGATACGTAAGAATTGCTGCAAGCGGATATCTTTGATCAATTTCAGTCCACCAAAAATTGGGGTCAATTTTGACCCAGAGCCTTCGAGCCGGACTTTGTTTCCCGTAGACCTTGAAATCATTGAGGTTTTTCAAAGAGCGAGTTCATTCCTCCCAAGATGATGGATTTGGAGGAGGTGTCTGTAGATGGAAAAGGGTAAAAAGGGCTCTTACACCTCTACTTCCAAGAGATTTCCAGCCATGCAAACTGCGCAAAGTTACTTCTGGCATGTGAACGCTTGCATCTCCGCATCTCCAAATGGTTCTGTTGGAAAATGTTGTCATCTTATTGTTTATCATAGCGTTCCCCATTTTCAAATGCATCAGCACATATCAGCACCATTTTGGATGACACAACAGCCAAATGGATCAGCGCCATTTTTGGATCATCAAAATAGTGTCATCTTCGAAAGTGAAGCTTTCGCAGCCCCTGGCAGAGGTCTGTGGCTCTTGTCCCTGGATGCAGAGCTCAGGAGGCGACAGTCCAACGTCAGAGGCTGGGGACTATGGTGAGTTTACATGCATAAGGTTGGGTATAACTGTGGCTATATATATATATTTATAATATATATATATATTATTATTATTTATCATTATTATTGTTATTTATTATTATTATTATTATTTATTATTATTTATTATTATTGTTATTTATTATTATTATAAGCATATATTATATATATATTATCCACTTGCAACTGACCCCAAAGCACTGTGTCCAAGTGGTTGACAAGCCAACAAAAATTTGGAGCTACTGTCTTGGAACTTTTGCAGTGTGGACAACACCTCCTCATTCCCGCTCATTTCTGAAGAAGCTGATGGCAAGCGCATAAATGCTACGGGCAAGCACTCCAGGTGTACAGTGGCTATCAGTGGCTCAAATCTCCCAGTTCAAACTGCCATGCCCTAATTTCTTGAGACAGGCACCATGCATGACATAGCAAAGTCGGACATCTCCCCCAACTTGGACCGTGACAAGATGTTCAACGAGCTTTGGTGGTTGAACTATTGCTTCTGTGCGGGTGTTGGCATTGGTGCAGTTGGAAATCCATTCTTTGGAGGA
>Ga0126342_10002528_pt1 | contig 28692 bp, 30 predicted proteins | sample Cyp1metagenome_FD_92528 | JGI IMG/M metagenome (GOLD analysis project Ga0126342, IMG submission 92528) | Coral microbial communities from Lord Howe Island, Old Settlement Bay, Australia - Cyphastrea 1 metagenome | ecosystem: Host-associated > Invertebrates > Cnidaria > Coral ... | reverse complement strand
GGAAGAACAGGAGGCACAGGAGGCAAAGAAAGCAAAGGAAGAACAGGAAGCACAGGAGGCAAAGAAAGCAAAGGAAGAACAGGAAGCACAGGAGGCAAAGAAAGCAAAGGAAGAACAGGAGGCACAGGAGGCAAAGAAAGCAAAGGAAGAACAGGAGGCACAAGAGGCAAAGAAAGCAAAGGAAGAACAGGAAGGAACGGAAGCAGAGGAAGCACAGGAAGCCCAGCCAGTCACCAAAGCTGCGCCAAAGACCCCAGTCGAGCCAGAAGATTCTGCAGCCTTGCCTGGGATGGTTGAAGCGGCGGCCTTAGGCAAAAAAGGCTCTGATTTTGTTCTTGTTGCAATTGTTCCACACAAGAATCCCCTCCCTCTCGTGGAGTGCAGCAGTTTGGGCAAAGCTGTGCTGGCTCAGGCTCCTGCTCCCATGCGTAGTTTGCGTGCCGTGGAGAGCATGTGTTGATGTGAAACTGTTTACTTGCCTCCCGAAGTATGTCTTTCAAAAGGGCACCAGGTGTCTCCAAACCATTGCTGAATGCCTTTGCTGGCCGTTGCCGGCCAACACCAAACCTAAGGGTAGTAGACTGGCCCAGGTGGCTATCTCTACAAGAAGAGCCCCTCTGCTCGTTTGCTCAAGTCCTGGGATTGGAGGTTGCTTGGATGTCACAATAGCATCGCTACTGCAGCGGTTTGGCAGCTCCATTGCTCACATATCGCGTCAAATTCGATAATTCTTCTGTGCAAGATAGCACGGTTTGATTAGTTTCGTTGCAGTCCCTATCCATGCCCGTTCAGTAAAGCAAGGAGTAGGAAAGCATCGGTTCTTCCTGTTGATGGACCTGCAGATCCAGGGGTCTCTTCCCCAAGGTATTTTGTGCTTCACGAAGGCCGTCTCATTTGGTGGAGGAACGGTATCGTGTGCAGTGAATTTTTGGTGCAGCTTGGTCAAGGCATGCCACAGATTTTTCCGCATGCATCGGCATCCAATCCAGCCAGGAGGGAACGGGATTTTCCTTCCGAAACAGTCTTGAGCCAACCAGATCCTGCAGCCTGCAAAGGCACACCCATGACATCCATGACCAAAAACAAACACATTGTTTTTGGGCGCTTTGGTGTGCCTGTGTGTGTTTGTCCGCGTGCCAGCTCCAGGGATTTGCTTTGCAGGCTTCATCGACTTCAAGCTGAGCCGCGCGCGCATTGTTCCGGACCAACAGAACCCCATGATCTTTGCCATTGAGTCTGTGGATGGAATGTGGCAGGCCTGTGCACAAAAGGCATGTTGAGCTCAAATGTCTTCCCTTGGACGCGAGATTTTGCACGTCAATTCACTCTGGTGCCCACAGTCGGGACAACTGTTCTTGTCCGTTGCAGGAAGGATCCTTGAAGGCCTGGTAAAATGCGCCGGGGGTTGAAGGATGTTGAAGGGTTGATGCATTTGCGAGTGAAACTCACTTCGCATTGATGTTTCGTTCTGTTTGAGATTATTTTGTCCTCAGCACACCATTTCCACTGTCCATGAATATCCTATTTTAGCCAGGACCTCCTTTGGGACTGTTCGAATAGTTCCATTGCAACTATCAATAACGATCATTTGGTTCCTGTAGAAGCTGTTTTGACAGGGTGCGCTGATTTTTTGAATGATATATAATCAAGGGAGGTGGAAAGATCAACGAACAGCACGCATCTACTTAGACGATGCGCGTGCATCCCTCCTTAAAATGAGCCTTCCTGAAGGCCTGAAACAAGTGATGGGCCGCTATCGGCGCTTCTGGCCATCCTTGTTAAACAGCTAGCTACGCCAAGTGATTAAAAGTGGGCAGGTTGGCGCTCTTGAGCGGACCAGTTCTTGAACTGGCTTTTTTCCCTTTTGGGGCTCCTGAGCCTTTTTGGTCCCCTCTTGAGGGGCCTTTTACTTGTCCTCCCACTTTTTGGCTGATTGGGCAGGTTGGGGATTAATTTAACATGCCATGGCATGACCACCGTTGGGTGTGGCCCGTGGTGTGAAACCCGGTTTTACTCTAGTGGCTGCTTTAATAATATGGTTCTCATCCCAACCTTGATTACCCACATCGGCTGCATAAAAGAATCGCTAGCTTAAATACAAATAAATAAAACTTATATATATATATATATATTTATGCAATTTCATGCAAATCTTTCCAGAGGACCACTTGTCCGTTACAATTTCGCTGCACAGAGTGTAGGGAGTGGAACGCTCTCTCCAAACGGTACACGCGCACAGATATACCATAACATACCAGACATGACATGACATTTCTTTACATTACTATACAGTAGACTACATGTTTATTGCAGTATGTCACATACATACATGCATGTATGCATGCATACCGCTCTTTCGGGCGGACGCTCGCCCAGAGTTTCATTGGGGAGTTATATAGTGTCTTTAGGGTTGGTTTAGGGTTATTTTGATTTAGGGTTGTTTCCGGTTTATTTTCAATTGGTTTCAGGTTTCTTTACAGTTGTTTGGGGTTTATTCATAGTGTTTTTTTTTTTTGGTGCTATCTGGGATTGCTTTATAGGTCTTGCATGGAATTCTGACGTTTTTGGGCACCCGTCAGCCCCCTAGCCATACATACATATGTGCGACCAATTATTCGTTGATGCATGCATGTGCATTCATTCATTCATTCATTCGTTCGTTCGTTCGTTCCTTCATTCGTTCGTTCATTCATTCATTCATTCATTCACTCATTCCTTCATCCGTTCATTCATTCATTCGTTCGTTCGTTCATTCGTTCGTTCATTCATTCATTTACTCATTCATTCATTCATTCGTTCGTTCGTTCATTCATTCATTCATTCGTTCGTTCATTCATTCATTCATTCATTCACTCATTCCTTCATTCATTCATTCATTCATTCGTTCGTTAGTTCATTCGTTCGTTCATTCATTCATTTACTCATTCATTCATTCATTCGTTCGTTCGTTCATTCATTCATTCATTCGTTCGTTCATTCATTCATTCATTCACTCATTCCTTCATTCATTCATTCGTTCGTTCGTTCGTTCGTTAGTTCATTCGTTCGTTCATTCATTCATTTACTCATTCATTCATTCATTCGTTCGTTCGTTCATTCATTCATTCGTTCGTTCATTCATTCATTCATTCACTCATTCCTTCATTCATTCATTAATTCGTTCGTTCGTTCGTTCGTTCATTCATTCCTTCGTTCATTCATTCATTCACTCATTCCTTCATTCCTTCATTCATTCGTTCGTTCGTTCGTTCATTCGTTCGTTCATTCATTCACTCATTCCTTCATTCATTCATTCGTTCGTTCGTTCGTTCATTCGTTCGTTCATTCATTCATTCATTCACTCATTCCTTCATTCATTCATTCGTTCGTTCGTTCGTTCGTGCGCTCATTCATTCATTCATTCACTCATTCCTTCATTCATTGATTCATTCGTTCGTTCGTTCGTCCGTTCGTTCGTTCGTTCGTTCATTCGTTCATTCATTCATTCATTCACTCATTCCGTCATTCATTCATTCATTCGTTCGTTCGTCCGTTCATTCGTTCGTTCATTCATTCATTCACTCATTCCTTCATTCATTCATTCTTTCATTCATTCAGTCGTTTGTTCGTTGATTCGTTCGTTCATTCATTCATTCACTCATTCCTTCATTCTTTCATTCATTCATTCATTCATTCATTCATGCATTCATGCATTCATGCATTCATGCATTCATGCATTCATGCATTCATGCATTCATGCATTCATGCATTCATGCATTCATTCATTCAGTCATTCAGTCATTCATTCATGCATTCATTCATTCATTCATTCATTCATGCATTGATGCGTTGATGCGTTGATGCATTCATCCATACATCCACACATCCCCACACACACACACATGTCACGTACATGCATGCATGCATTCCTACATTCCTACCTACATTCGTACTTTCATACATGCACACGTAGAAAATCTGAATACTATTCAATCAGGTACAAAGGCAGATGAAGAATGTGTCAAGGCCCCCAATTTGCACAGAATTCAGGACATGACCGATGCGCAGAGAACTTTTGAGCCACTTGGAAACGAACAAGTACCAATGCCTGCCGCCTTGCTCTTCAACATCTGAGAAGTGCACTTTCTTCAGTCACCCTTGCATAATTTGCCAAAACGCATCACCCAGATTCGATTTTCGCTCACAGAGTTTCCCTTCCAAGGGATCTGCAGAAGACTCCAATTCACCCAGGTTCGACTGCACGCAATCTGCTCACAGCCGAGATGAGTGGATGGAAGCCTTGCGCAGTGCCAACCAATGATCTGGATTTTTCATGACCAGTCAAATGGGTTGCTAATTCTCAGTGATTTTGAAACTTTCATAACTTTGTTCAGATTGTCTATCACAGAATTTTTGTTTGGTTCATTTATTGCCTGCTTTTGTGCATATTATGATTTGCCAATCTCGCCAAATGATTTTTGCGGATAGCCACATCAGTTTGGGATCACCAGGCATGTGGTGTTTTGCAAAGAAATTCGTGTGAGCCTCCAGCGGTTGGCGGGGAGGCCGGGCTGCCTCGCTCAAGGCGGAGCGGAGCCAATTCTTATGGTTTATTGATGGGTACCATTGATGGGTACCATTGATGGGTGTTGGCCCGTTCATGGACCCATGGACCCATGGATTTCAATGGCTTGAAGTATCATGAAGTATCTGGAAGCCGATGGCCAAGTCATCCGGCTTCGATGTGAACAATAAGCCCCACATGAAAATGCCGCCTGTTGCAAAGAGACACTTAAAAACTTAAGAGTGCCATAGACCTTGACTACTCTCACAACTGGAAAGCAATCAATCAGTGAGATGAACCATTGTCAAGGACAGCTGTTGTTCTTGGGTTTGTCGCTGCATATTGATTTCCTGCTTTTGCTTCAAAGTTTCATGGCTCTAATCCTTAGAAAAGTCTTTAGTTCATGCGCAGTTTCGTAGATTGGCTGGTTTGCCATGGTCTTGCTAGAGGCAGGGCAATTATCAAACGATCGCTGGATTGGTGCATTTTGGTACTGACTGGGATGATACAAGATACCATACTCGCTAGTTGTCACTCTACTCCTAGTTTAATTTGAAGTAGTCCGGTGGTGATTCAGCATCCGATGTTTTTCAGGCTCGAGCAAGTCTAAGTTTAGAGGTCAATGCGGCAATATATTGTTTTCCCAATCGTTTTCGGCCTTGGCCTTCTTTTTGCGGGTTTCATGCCCTCTCGGGTAGGCACCCTAGGTGCTGACATGTGGGAGCCAAGCTCTCAGATCCTCTCGACGACCGAAATCAATCACTTTGGCCATCAGCCAGCGCCAGCATCGATGCTCGATTCGCTCAATTCTGTTAGCTCCGGCAGTCTGAAACCTACTGTGACACCTACCCTTCAGAATGACAGCCAAGAACTGGGTCGCCCAACGCAATTGCGCGTGGATGGAGACTTCTTGAAGCGTGAAAGTCGGAAACCCTTTATGAGCCTGCCGAAGGAAGCAGACTGTGACCCACGGGCCCACATACTGGTGATTAACTCGCACGGGCAGACGGGACAGCAGGGGCGAGATCATATCAATCGAGAGTTTACCAAGGCAGGCTTGGCCGGCCTTTTTCATTTTTGGCCAGCAGAATCAGCATCTTCCAATGGTGAAGCGGCTGAGATTGAAAGGGGTCATGAGCTGCAAGCTCTGAGTCATAGAAGGATTTATGAAACGCTGCTATACATGAAGTGGGCTTGTGCCACCATCTTTGAGGATAATGTGAGGCTGGTGGATGATTTCCTTCCACGTCTAACCTCCATCACGGTGACAGACAGTATTCCCCCTTTTGATGTGATTTTTTGGGGTGGCTCAGTGGAGAAGGTAGGGAAAAAACCAGAGCTTACCTACGGTCAACCTGGTGGACAAGGTCCGTGTTGGTTCGCGTACACCGTGAGCCTGCAGGGTGCTCTCCTTCTTTTGCAGGCCACACCGGCGACACTGGCCAAAGGAAATGACACTTCGTATCAGAACCTTCGAAAGATTCGACCTCACATCAACAAATCACCGCACCTGATGGCAGGATCCTACTGGACTGTTGTTCCAACTATGGCTTTCAAGGGATGATTCCACCCTGCTGGTGGCACTGCTGGTGGCAGTTGACTTTTTTTCTCGGAGAAATCTCGGGACGGAGTGGTCCACGGAGTCCCTCCTGCAAGGCCACAGACAGAGACAGACAGAGACCCAAGGGCTGATTTGCGGTTGCTTAGTGCTAGCCTTCACGATCATGACGCAGACTCCTTTGCCTTACGCTCCTTGAGCCTGTTGATCAAGCTAAAGCGTTGTGAGATTGCAAAGGGGCACTTAAAACAAGCTGAATGAGAGGAGATTTGAGAACCTGAATGCACTATCGAGATAGAAGACGGCTTTCACTTGCCACAATCATTCACTTGCCACAATCAATTCTGTCACGAGTGTACCAGCCATGTCATGGCCCACCATGACCAGGAAGACTGAAGAACGATAGGTCCTTTCTCTGATAGAAAAGACGAGGCGGACTGTGGAAGCCTGCAGCAGAAGCGAAAAAGGTTCTTGTTTGGACCAAGTGGGTTCTCTGCTCACTTTACGCCTGATGCTATGAGGGTCCGATGCTATTTTACCTTGGTGGCATGTGTTTGCATGTGTCTGCAGCGTAAGTGTGATGCCATGTGTGATGATGTCCCTCCTGGTTGTTCCATTGAGCAGATGTCAGCAGACCGTCTTTTGAGGCCTTTGGCCTTGCATCGGCTGAGCTATTTCAATACAACCGTGTCTTGAAACAACAAGACCAACAAGGGGGATGACTGGGGTTGAGTTGGGATGAGTTGGGATGACTTGTAATGACCTGGTCTTGCGATCTTCGAACCGACTCAACATGTGTCCACAGTTCCTTGGGGAAGAACGGCAGCCAAGGCGAGAATTTTCAGTTCGACAATGAACAGAGAATCAGCAGAGATGTGCCTTGATTGGTTATCATTAGTTGATTTCGTGTCTTCAAGTGCGAACCCAGATAATTTGCGGATCTTCTTGTGTTTGTTGTGCTGATGACACTTGTGGCCAAGACCCTTGCAGCTTGTTGCATCAGCTATGGCAGCTATGGCTGAGGTGCAGAAGTACAAGATGCAGGTGGAGCGTTTCGAACTTTTCCGTGAGGACATTGAAGACCTTGTCAAGCTCACCGTGGACAAGATGGACCTCTGAATGCATTTGGACAAACTCGAGTTGGCATGCACGCACACGTCTAACACATACGCACACATAGACGTGATATCACACATAGTTTCAAAATCAACGTTGAGCGGAGCAAACCTATCAGTAACACCCGAAGTGGCTGGGTCTGTGTATTGAGCTTGCATTGTTTTCTTGCACACTGGGGCATTTCTTGGATGAGGGCCACTGTCACGCATGGTGTCTCCAGGAGTCGTCAGCTAGGTCCATCACCTATATGGCACACTTCTTCATTTCCAGGGTTGGTAGGGCCAGGGACTTCAAACATCCTAGAACAAGCTAACCGTCAGCTTTCTTCAGCCGCTGATTTGTTCGCTTAGTCGAGGATATGTACCACTTGGTCTCAGCAGTGGTACTGGGTTTCACCACAAGCATCTTCACGGAGGGTCGCATTTGGGGAGCCTCGCCCCCCTCCTACATTGCAACCTACTTCATGACTATAGGCCGGGTACTGAGGTCACATGCCACAGATTGGCATTGAAATGAGTGAAGGCTAGGCGCAAGAAGAAAATTCAACGCTTGCAGGATGTGGTTGGCTATACCTTCTCATGACGGTCTGGCTCAGCATGTGCCAAGGCAAAAAATAGATATGGATATATGGATATATACATATATAGATATATATCTGAACATAGGGTAATCATAATTTTCCCACTTGTCGGGTTATGCTTGAAGGAATACCGTATATACCCCATTTTTTTGTCAAATGCATTTGACTAAGGTATGCGTCAATCTCCTCCCACAGCTTGGGCGTGCGACTTCGGACCCGCTACGTGCGTTTGCCGATTCCCAGCATGGAGCAGTTGCTTGGCATGGAAACCTCCCCGATATGATCTGTGAAATCTGTGAAGGAGGCTTCCAACAATTATGCCAATATCGCAGTGTTGCGTGCTACGAAATGCTTTCCTATCTGATTTTAGGCTCTACGGCATCTCTTCGAAGCTTCAAGAGTTTGAGAAGCAGGGACTCCAAAAGGTATCACCGACAGGTGTTATTCTAAGCAACGCCCGCAGCAATAAATCTGCCAACAGACCAATTCTTCACATCGTTCCTTGCACCGGTCGCATTCCACTTCTTGCAGTCTGGGTGATGTTTGCATCCAATCCTGACCTTTGCTTGCCAGATGTTCCGCTTACCCTTCGGTCCACAGGGCACCCCACAGTGGGATGCGCCACGTGCCGGGGTGGCTGCACCTAGCATGCTGCCGCCAGGTGTGTTACTGGAAATAAGATGCCTTGCAACCTTAGTAAGCCTTAGTCATCCTTAGTCTCTTGCAGCAATGAAGCGAATACTAACCGATCCTGTGCCAGGCAGCTCTGATGGCCCAACTGCTCAAGAACGTCCGCTGCATCATTCAAATTCAATGACTTCAGAGGTGTGTGGGGCAGGGGGCATGCAGTGTGGTATGTGGCAGGAAGGCAACCATTAAAGGCAGTAAAGGTGCAGCTACCACACGCATTTGCAAGCTGCAGGCATGTTTGTCACACATTTCCTTTCTTTTTTTTTTTGGGGGGGGGGAATGGTTGATCAGAGATATAAAGAGTAGAAATAGCATTTTCACAGTTTTAACCGCAAACTTTCTCTTCTGCCACCACCATGCGCCTTCCTGCTGCTTTCGTGCGGGGTTGTTTTGGCTCAAGTTTTGGGTGGTACCAAATAGTTAAGTCACCACTGATCCAAAACAGCAAAAGCTGGAACAGTAAAAAATGGAACGGATTTACACACATTTCATTTCAACTGTACTGTCACCGTAAGCCGGGTTGTAAGGAATGATGAATTGAACTGTGCCCTGACTCCAGGTCACTTACCACACCCTCCGGAACCGCATTGCTAACCACTGACAAAACTCCTGGACTGATGCTGCAATGCCTTGTTTGATGGCATGGATGGCATGGCTTGTGGTTTTCCTGGCTTTGTGCGCCGATGCCAAGCCCCGAGAACTCTTCGAGGTTGGGCCCGAGGATCAAGAAACTGGTCTTGAGCCCTTCTACGATGGAAACATGGCAACTTGGCCAACTTTCGCAGCATGGTTTGGCGGGTTTTGTGCACTTGTTTGCCATATGAGTGGTGCTGCACACCTTAGATTCAGCTGCCGCATTTTATTATACTTGTTGAGTCTTTCTCAGCTATGCGCTGGGTACGCAGGGCACTTTTTCACGAAGAGCTGCCCCACACAAGTTGATCTATGTTGATATGATATCCACCTTTGGCATCCTTTGACCTTCAACTTCAGCAGGTAGGGTTATGAGAATTTGAGAGCCACAGGCTGGGCCATCAACACATACTGTATTTATTTTTCAATTTATTATCAATTTCCTTTTCAAAAAATATTCGACTTTCTGATTGCCCTACCAGAAGGTCTAAATCGATGATTTTTTGAAAAAGACCTCGAGTTCTTTTCATTTTTTCCGAAAAATATTCGATTTATTTTTGATTTTCGTTTTTTTTTTCCGTTTCAAAAAATCTACTGTAAATCGATGATTTTTTGTAAAAAACCTTCAGTTTTTTCATTCGAAAAATATTCGATTGATTTTTTTTTCTGTTTCAAAATTTCTAATTAATTCGATGTTTTTTGGTTGGCAAGAAATCAGTTTTTTTTTGAAAACGAAAATGATGATAAATCGAAAAACTAATTCTTTTTCAATTTCCAGTCTGTGGCTGGCTGGAATTCGCATAAAGGTAGGGGGAATCAACTTGCTGGGGTTCCCCATTCCAGGAGCCCTGGGGTGTGGTCTGTGTGGGCTACGTGAATGAAGGCTCAGCCAACCACCAGCTGTTAAAAAAGCTTGGCGCAGTGACTGAAGAATCAGATGAAGCCCTTTGGGAACTGCAGGCTGGGAAACATGATGAAACATGATGAAACATGTTCTGCCTTCACCAGACACAAGAGCGTGCAAAGCAGCTGGGATACCAGCTCGATTTTGCATTTTGTTATCCAGCAGCTGTCGTTCAATTCCTTTTGTTGCAAAGTTGCGGTGTTATGCGGTGTTCTCTGGATTTTGAAATGTCGGTTCCACGGATGTCGTTTCATGTCGTTCCATGTCGTTTCAGGTTCCTATGATTGCAGCAAAGGACTGGCAAGAACAGGAGACCTTACACCTGGTCCGTCGAAACTATGCAGCGAAGCTTTGGGAGATGATCCAACTGTCTCCCTTGGACAGTGATCCCGTTGTTTTTCCTGGCGATGGCAAGTGGAAGGACTGAAACCCGTGATCTAGTTTAGAGACTGTGCCACATTAGATCTCCAGTGGAACTTGCTGGTTGCTCGAGTATGAGCGCACAAAAAACACAAAGGGACTGTCAAACAGCGCAAAAAGATGCAAATAAAGAGACAAAAATCAGGGGGAAGAGCCAAATCATCAGACTTGTGTGCTCCCTTGTGCCCTTTTTGCTGATAAAATCTGATATGAACAATTCTCGAAAGTGAGTGGACAAAGATAAAGCTACAAGGGCGCACTACAAAGTCATCAATGAGCTTCTCAATGGTGGAATGCGATTGTTGCATGCGGTCTGGTGGGGACTTGGGGTTTAGGTAGCGCCACAAAATGCCACAAGTGTTTGTCAAAACAAGGTGAGGCTCTTGGAGTGCTTTTCGAATGATCCATCAGAAAGAAAAGAGAGACTTTTCCTTGCCCTTGCAGGAAAAAGAGGTCCGAAAATGGCTGATGGAAAATGCATTCCCCACCATCAACTACAGAATTCCTGGGTACCAGGGGAAGAAGCAGCCTTTCCCCTTTAACAAGTACTTTGGAAGTGGGAACGCTGGTGGAGTTGGACTAGTCATGGTGAAGATAAAGGATTTGAACGATTTTGGCCCTCAATTCCGTGCGATTCGCTACATGAGGCCGCACATTGAGAAACTCTCTGGGAAAATACGTTTTGCAATTCTAGAGAAGTCGGACTCAACACTGGAAATGCGGACTGCATTGAAAGTTGGCTTGAATGAATCGATTGAGGCCGAGTTAGTACTTTTTGAAAACCTGGATGGAGTGGTCCGAAAGGTAGACAACCACTTCCATGGCAACAAGAAAAAGTATCGGCTGTTGAACCTGACTGAAGATGCAGTGAATGGGTTCTTTGAAGCGTACTACGCCGGCGATCTGCCAACGTACTGGGCTTCGAAGGATGAGGGCAAGGCAAAGTCAGCTGCGGGACAGCTGAGGGCGTGGGACTTTGAAGAAAAGGTGTTCAAGGCTGATCTGAAAACAGCGGTCCTAGTTGCCTTCATGAATGCACCAGAAGATGGCTGTGCAGCCTGCACTGAGGGCCGTTCAGTTTGGGCATCGGTGATGCATGCAGTGCAGTTGAATAGTCAGCTGAGGAAACACTTCCAGATCCTTTGGTTGGATCAATCCAGGGACGAACACCCAGAGGAGTTGGTGCCTGGTCGCCTTGGACAACCCATGGTGGTCTACTATCCCCCAGGAGATGCATCCAAGCGACGGAAAAGGAAGATGTTGCTCCACAGAATGAGCCAATCATTCTTCAAGGATTACATCATTGAAATGCTGGAGGACATGCTGGAAGATCAAGAAGATGGAGAAGAACTTTAAGAGTCTTGATACTACGTTTTAACAGAGTTTCGACGGTGACAATCCTGGCAAGCACGACGCTTTCTCAATTGACCAAAATAGTTTTGTACCGAAATGGCCCAATGTGGCAAGAGACCATGCGACTGGGCGGATCTCTGCCTTTGCCGCGCAGCAAATTCTGATGTCAATGGGAGTGTCTTAGTGCCGCTTCAAGTCACCTGTCCAGGGAGGCAGACGGTTGTGTCTTGGAATGGTTGTGTCAAAGGCCATTTTGACTTTCGAAATGCACAGCAATCCATCAACGTAAAAGTGAGCAGAATATTACTGCCAGATTTTGTTAGCCCTTCTTTCAAGCTGCTAAGCTAGTGACTACGTGTTTGCTTCCACAAGCAATTGCGTAGCTGATTGCTTTTTTGGGAGAGCTTCGCCTGCAGGACCTCCTAGGCAAGGGCGAGGCTGGCTTCGGAAGACAAGAGGTAAAGACCTTAAGTTGATTTGAATTGCGATGAGTACATGACGGTACCAAGCAGTCATTTTGATTGACTGTAGGAACCCAACCCAGTGGCTTGTGTCACATTGTGTTTGGCAGGTTTCAAGTCACATTGCCACAGGAAGAATGGAGAATGGTGGGGTTCATCACATGGGTTCATTGCTTGTGTTTGCTTTCACCAATGTCACCGGACCCCAAGGTGCTAACAAGTGCAGCGTGCGGTGCTTGTCCATGAAACTGGATGACACTCTTACATCACAAGGACATTCTTTTGAGGAAAGTATTGCATGGCATGTGACATTCGCACAGTGCACATGGTCCTCCAAGTTGTAACTTTGGTACTTTGCAAGTGCCCTTGAAATCATCATACTGCGAGCTACCTTGCATTTTTCTGGACATCTCTCCAAGGTCCACTGCTCCAGCACAACATGTACAGATGTTTCGCAAGCTGCAGTCAAAGTCTGGGATCCAAGCCACAATAATTTAGAGAGAGAGAGAAGCTGGCACTGTCATCATCTACGGGAAAAAATGCGCGTACCTATCAAACACTCAAGTTACTTGTGACAGGGACCCATTGAAAAGCTTGGCAAAAAGCTTCATCTCCTCTGGACAGTTTCCCTGAGTTTCCCATATGCCCGTGCTGTGAGGTGGCAGTGCTTTGATGCCTATGCTCGTGTGAGTCAATACCTAAGCTACCAAAGTTTCCAGGGACGGAACTGGCCCTGTGCATCCTGGTCCATTTGGAACCTTTAGGTATGAGCTTGGGCGTCTACCAGATCGTACAGGCTGTCTCAATGTGCCTTACCTGACATGTCTTGCACGTATTTGCTTGGAGCTATTTTCCACGTTGATGTCTTTCGTCGTCTTCCAAGTTGAACTTCTCGTTCGTCAGAGAAGTTTTTCGGAACTGTTCCGGAACGGTCCCGGACTGTAAGATCTGTCAGGCCATCAACCTGTTTGTTTTGGGCCTCACTTTGGTGGAGACCCATTGTCCTTCAGTGGCTTTTGCAGTAACGCTGACGTTGCAAGCCGTGCCTTGGATAAGATTGGACGTCTCACATCGTCCCGCCATGTCCCGCCATGTGGTTTCATTGGAGTGGCTTCAGCCCAGGTGGAAGTTGGATAAGTATGCTAAGTGAAATCCTTGAGGGCTCCTGGAACTTGTGGTGTCAGAGACAGTCCCAGCCAGTGCGAGCACATGCCGAACGCTGGAGATCGAAGCAATTCGAGGTAGCGTTGGCTCTGAATTTTTTGGACTTGGCTGGAATGGAGCTGTGGCAGTGGGCGAGCGCCTCAGAAAATGAAATCAGGTGATGTGAGCAGAATCCTCAGACGCCACGAGACGTCGATGTCATCCGATGTCATGCCGTTTCCGTGCCGTTTCCCCCTTCCAGATATTTCCAGGCTTTTATGCTGATCATTTCTAGTGGGTCAACAGCTTAGACCTGACAGGAAGGACACATAGGCCACTGAGACTCGGGGAAGGACTCCAAACTCTGGGACTCTGGATCTGACTGCTTCGGCTGGTGATAGCACAATGATAGCATTGTTGGACCTACACTGATGAAGAAATGCTGTAGGAGTTGCATGACGAGTGACTCACATTTGTGCAGTATTTATCTCAGGTGCTCAGTCACTACGGCCTTCTCTCTTACATATGCCAAGTTAACGGACCACTGTGCAGATGTTTGAAGAGTTTGGATTTCATTGCGACCGTATGTCACCAGACCTCGAGTTCCATCAGTTAGTCCTTGGATCATCTTGGATCATCTTGGATCCGCTCACAGGACGAGCGTCTGCCAGATCCCACAAAGCCTTTCCCGGCAGCCCCCATTGCCTTCTTTTTCCAGGTTGCAGGGACCAGGGACCAGGGCTGCGTCAAGATTCCACTTCGTCAAAACCATGCAAACAGGGCAAATAGGGCAAGGGTAACGGTCCCGGTTGCGAGCTCGCACAGTTCTCGATCAATCAATCACACCGATACTATAAGATGTTTACTTTCGAGATTTTGCTGGTCTATGACACTGGAATGATATAGGCGTGCTTTACGTTACCAATACGTCACCATTGCAACATGGACAAAGTTTGCGCCAGGCTCTCCACTTCCATGTTCTGTTGATCCTGGCCAGTCCCAGCGATTCATCTACCTCGTTACCAAGGTGCTTTTGTTTCCGTTCTTTGTTTGTGTTCTTCTCCTACGTGGGCAGATTTCTTGCAGCAGGTTTCACCTAGAAATTGGGTCCTAGATTGTTCTATGGACTGTTTGGAGTTGGATCTTGAATTTCTTGGAGGCGGTTCAGGTCGGTCCTCTTTCTGGACGTTTTTGGTGATGCCAGCTACGTCTGGCACCAATTTTATTTTGGAAGAATACTGCGGCATTCGGACATGTTTTTTTCACATGCTAGACACATGCTTGAAGACTTGCTTGAAGGCCTGCTTGCAGACCTCTTTAGACATTTGGCGGTTTTGGATTGCCTCCTGTCTGTTTCTCAGCATACTTCGAGTTGCTAAGGACCCGTCAGATGCAGAGCATTCGCTTCCACGGTCAGTGGAGGAAGGTAGCACGTCGCGACCTTGGCCTGGGTGGCGAGCACCGATGGTCTGATGATGATACTTCCTGTAGCTGATGATGGCTGATGATGGCTGACGTATTGTATCAAACTTGAGAGTCATGCTGACCCCTCCAGAGAGAGAGGTCTGGCGCCGCCGAACGAGTCGAGAAGGCAGTGACGGCGATGCTAAAGTCACGGATGTGAAGGGTGAAGCATTTCAGGATAGAGGGAATTCAGCAAGGACTTCGGGACTTCGGGAAATTTGACAGTCTTCACATGTCAGCCCGTGCGTTTTGAGCGTTGAAGGCGACTGCACTGGCAGACTGCTGGGACAAGGGCAAGATGGCACAAATGGCGTTGCGAAGATGGGAGGCCCTAAGATGTTGATTCGTCAGCAGCCTTTGATATCTTTGATCCATTTTGTTTCGATTTGCTTTGATTTGAGTTGTCTTTGATTGGCCTTGTATATCCCTTTGATTGAGCAAATCGTCCCACATTGCTTCGGTGATAGCAGTCATTGCGACTTAGCGGCAGGATTTTTTCAAAAGTTCTTTCTGTGCGGTGCGTCTCAGTGCAGCAAAATGCGCTTTGTTACTTTGCAGAGATTCTTGCAGGCGATTCCTGAGTTCCACATGGCGAATGAGGTGCCTCATTCATCTGAACCCAGCTGGAAAGTTCAAGTAAAGTATTTTGAGTTGTGGCAAATCGCGGCACATTGTGTCAACATGAATCAAAGTTTTAAGTACTTGAGGTTGTAGGTGGCAATCGGGCGGGACCACCTGGTTGCCATCCGCTGCAGGATGCGGAGACGTTGTGGCAGTACAGGAAACAGTTCACCGTTTGGCGCAAGGTGGATGCAACGTAGGGCAGAGATGGGCAGAGCATGCACACTTATGCGCACTTTTTGCCTGAAGGTACTCAAGGTACTCTTGTCATCTTGTGACATCTTGTGACATTGCTGTTGTACAGTTGCACATTGAATTGCGTTGGGCACTGTGGGGATGCGGACTTGCAAAAAGCATGCTAGAGCCAATCAGATCAATGTGATTTGGAGGCCTTGATGGTCAGTTGGAACGAGAACGAGAGAATTCCAATCCCATCTGAGGTGTCCGTGCTTTCATTTTACTTGTTTAGCTGTGTCACGGACACTTTTCTTGCTCAACCAGCTTGCGGTGTTCATGCTTGCTGCCGGACGTGACTTCTGACAGCCTATATCAATATCAATATATATATATATGTATAGGTATATATATATACCTATATAGGAAATTATAGGAATATATTTAATATATTGCAAATTATTGCGAACTCGGCGTCTTGGTTCTGCTATGCTCTTCGGATGCAATCTAATGAAAATCACAAGTGGTGTAGTATTTGTTGTCCAAGTCCTGAAGCGGTTGCGCTTGGGCCGCTTGGATCTTGTCACAGGTGAGGGACAGCCTGGAGTTGAAGGGTTGGTCAGAGTTAAGCGCCATCGAGAAGGCGTGGTTCTGAATTCCGACCAGGCACTTGGAGGTCATAGGCATAGGACGAAATCAGTGCGTCATTTAAGTAAGGGCTCAACTCAGCAATCAGTTCATCCTCTTTCATCATTTCATATTGCCTTGCACTCATGTTTCATTACATTTCATCCGCAGCTTTCGACGATTCTTCTGTCCTGCATTGGGGCTTGGACATGTTTTAGTCTGGTCTCAACATTCCCGCTTTCAACATGCACCAGCTGTCCTGCCGTGGTCAGAGCGAAGATGTCTTCACCGGCACTCTCATTGGCCCTCTGTACGGGAATGGGCAGCAAGGGTGCGCTTGGCTTGCTATCTGTTGCCGGTTCCTGCTGTGACTGAGCATTTCATTTATGAAGGAGCCCTACAATTAACCCTACAAGCAGCAGTATCAGTAGCTGTGATCCTGCTAGGAGCAGGGGCTACTACTACGACCTGGAGAAGGGTCCGGTTGCCTGTGATCCCTCAGCTGTTCCCCACCATCGGCCATGACTGGGAGTTGAGGTGAAAGTATTTTTGGCACTCAGGGTGCCCAGTCGTTGAGTCTCAAAGAGGTGGCTGGTTGGGCAGGAGCCTGAGATATGAAGGCTGGGATAGGCTTGGGAGCTGGAAGATGTTCCATGATGTTTCATGATGTTTCAATGTTTGTACGTTTTGCGGGGTGGATCATCGATGTCAGTTTCCACGTCATTCCTTCCCCTGGGGAAAGATCTAATCTTTCATCATATGTCAGAGTCACATTCATTAACTGATTCATTAACGCCAGAGCGGATTTCATCAAGTTTGATGAAGACAGGCCCGAGCCTTTAGACATCACGTGATGTCGTCTGAGATCCTATATATATATGATTAGGTTTGATCATAACTTTTACCATGTTTCAAAACCATGTCATTGTTGAACCTTTCCAGAAAGGTACTCTTCACATTCTTCCCTGCTAAAGCGCTGTTTGGCTGGACCATGCTGGACCCGCCCTGCGCCCCCTGAGGTGACGACCTTCCAGCGGGCCGTGCAGGGGCTTTTGGCCTTGTGCCTCGGCCGAATATTTACCCAAACGTCATCACGTATCAAGGGACACCACGGATGCCCATAGCAGCTATTGCATCAAATTGTGTCAAATTGTATCAAATTGTCGCGAACAACATGAATCAACATGAATCAATATGAATCAAAAAACGCCTTTGGCATTTGTTGTGCTGGGGTCTCGGTCACGTTCTGATGGAATACTGGAAGGGGGCATGCCATGCTGTGAATCATGCAATGGATGTTTGTTTCTCGTTGTGGATGGTCTCCCCGTTGATGTGGTCAAGTCCCCACCCTATCATTGATAATTCGCATTAAGTTACGACATGTTACGACATTAAAGGGTTTCTTTTTCGTCATTTTGTCCTGCTCCCTGCTTGTCAATGCTTCTATTAGTTTTTCATCTTTCCACACTGCATTCGGATTGTTTTTCCAAGTGACAATGTTTTTTTTAAACTTTAGGCTGGGTCCGGTTATTTCTAGTCACCTTGGCAGGAGTGAAACACCTGACGACGATGGTCCGCTTCCCAGTCATCTGGTTTGGACAGTGAATGGTCAGGATTTCATGTTCTTGAGATAATCAGGCTGAGGCTTTTGAGATCTGTGTGTTTGTTGTCCTCTGCGCTATAGCGAAGCTGATGAGATACCACCATGCGCGACAGGTGCGGGCAGCTCAAACAGTCCCCAAAACCAGGCCAGATCGGCAGGACATGTTGAGCAACAGGCCAAATGGACAGCTACAGCAAATGTAGCATGCAGCATTCTTGTGAAGATCGGTGAGTCGGTTTCATAAAGTTTTACCAGATCGACCCCACAGAATCTGCCACTGACTCTCAGCAATCAAAACGTTTTCAACCGGGGATGAGCAAGCGGTGGTCAGGAACGCTAAATTGAAATCATACTTCCGTCACTAAGAACTAGCAACGAAGCTTCGTGGAGAACCTTTCCCCAGTAATTAATCATCATCGTGTAGACTGGACTCGTTTGACTACTCCAATGTCCTGTTTCATGAAGGTGCCAATGACCCGTCGCCGCTCCTTCACCAAGTCCATGCTTTGATCTCAGTCTTTGAGTCCATTACCAGTGAATCTCTGAATTTTCTCTGAATTTTGATTTCTGTGCGATCCAATGTTGTAAGTCGAATCAGTTTTCCATTGTTTTCCTATTTTTTCATGTTCGTCCTGGCTGAACCCTGGTGCTTATGGTTAGTTCTCGGGGTCGAACCTTGCCGTCTCAGTCGGCTGCCACCCGGTCACCCCTTTCTTTCACCACTGAGGACAACCTTCTTTGGGCAGACTCGTGGCTTGGCAGCTTCCAGGTTTCTTGAGGGATTTGGCATGTCGGTGAAGGGGGCTTTTTTACATCTGAAAAAACCACTGAACTTCGATGATTTCGGCAGTGGATGATTGGATGGCATGTTGCTGAGGTCTGCCAGGCCAGGTGGACAATCTACCATGGAGAGTGTTGCTGCGGCTCACCCAGGCCAGCTGGAAAGCATCCAGCTACTTCTTGGGTTAACAGTCGAACATTTTTAGAACATAGTTCAGACATGAGCTAAATTTAGCTAAATCTGGCATCCCTCATTTTGAGGAGCTTGTTTCCCCGCAGTGGAAACGTAACCTGTTTCATGGTACCACCCTTCGTGAACTTCATCGTTAGCTGGATGACTTGAAACCTGTGCGCTGTGGAGCTCAGAAAGGTGGCAGGCAGATCATATGGAAGTGTCTGAGAATTCATGGCAGCATGGTGGGGCACTTTAGTAAGTGAGCCTGCTAGTGGAACTGACATGAACTGACTAGGATATCATACATCACCCTTTGCACCAGAAAGCTTCTCAGTAATTCCAAACTTGGCATCGCAGGTCCTCGAATGCTGTCCGGATCTTATGCACGGCGTTGGTAAAGGTGTGAGGATTGTGCTTCAGAAAAGAGAAACGGGAACTAAACGTACTAAACAGAGTTATAGCATGTGATAACTCTGAAAAAATCACTCCCAAGCCAGCTTCAATCCTGCTCAAGGTTGGATTTTCTTGGGCATCAGTGAAGGCCTTTGCAACTGGTTCCAGCCAACCTTCGGAGTGGATATCTTCCGCTCACACTGGGGCACGGGCACTACGGCTGACACCGTTGAAAACAGAGGCCACAGTACGCTGCCAAACCCGGAGTCTTTCTGCAAAGTGTAGCAGACATGATCCATCACCTACAATGCTACCTACATGTTTACACATGTTCTTCTGATTGAGCGCGCAATGGCGGAGATTCTCACCCCAGCCACTCAGCCACTCAGCCACTCTGGCAGGCTGCCGCAGCCACTCAGCCACTCAGCCGCTCTGGTAAGAGTGACTGGACCAGCCACTCAGCCACTCAGCCAGTCTGAGTGACTGAGTGGCTGAGTGGCTGCTCCAGCCACTCCGCCAGAGTGGCTGAGTGGCTGAGTGGCTGGGCCAGAGTGGCCACTCTTACCAGAGTGGCTGAGTGGCTGAGTGGCTGCGGCAGCCACTCTGCCAGAGTGGCTGAGGGAAGTTTGTCGATACATACGCAACTTAAACCCCGCAAAATTTTCACTACACACATTGTCTGTGGCATGACGTGGCGGCATCTGAATTTGTATTGGCGGCATCTGATTCTTTATTCTTTGCTGGCTTCGTTTCGCGATGATGTTAGTTACATTTAGTTAATTTTATATTTTATCAACAGAACTTCACGCCAATAAATGATAGCATGTTGGCTTGATCATGTTTGACCCAGCGATGCCGGTGTCAATATATCATGTTGGCAGGCCTGTCAGGAATGACTAATGACTTCACCGATTCATGGATTGATTGGTTACTTAAGTCAGTTGTGCATGATGTCTTTCACATCATTTCATCGGCATCTCAACCACCGTTTGTTCATTCGTTGATACGCCTCGCAGCTCGAAAAAAAAACATCGCTTCTGTATCCCAAACACGTTCCTACAGGCCATTGATTTCTTATAGTGAACAAATATATGTTAATGTTGATTTTTCAAAACTTCCGCCTCGGCATGAGCCTGGCACTAGGTAGCGACATCTATAAGCACCGCCTGGCTGAAAGGAGTCCAAGAAACACACACACACACTACAATACGGAAATGAATGTTCCACGATTGGAGGTCCCTATAAATTCTATAGAGGTTTTCAAGTGGGTCACGTTTAAAGTTGGTCAGGCTGGCAAGATTTGACCCGCTGGATGACAGTCGTACAAACTTTGGCAAATCTTCACCATAGGAAGACCATACGACCAAAGAAAAGATTTCTTCTTTAAACAATGAAACGAAGGCCATGGTTTGCAGACAAAGACTGAGCCCAAGAAGGACGGAAACCAGTTTTCCAGCAGATAGATCTAGCAGGGGGCGAGTAACAAAAGGGAGATTAACCATAGAGTTGAAAGGCTCACACCAGCCACATTATATAGGACTCAATGAAATATAACTAGATATGATGGGAAACATCACCAACACTATGACATGGAGTGTGTCTCCACATAAGACATGCACTAATCTATGGCAATTTCCATATTAAAAGCAAAAGTTAATCAATTGCATTCAGGGGTGCCCAATTTTGAAAAGGAAACCAGATAAGGATTTGGACAGTTCTTACAATGAAACCGCCCCAAATCAATAACTTAGAAATTCCCCTTTTAGAAGAAACATTTAAAACAAGAAGCCACGTATCGTTCACAAAATTGTGAAATTGAATGGCAATGAACCAATTTTGGTAATCCTTATATGCATGAAACCATGAATCAACTAGTGGTAGCAATCATGACAATTGAATTGCATTTTTTTGGAAAGTTCCAGCAACGTTTGGTTTCTCAGATGTTTATGATTCCTGCATCGAACGCATCCAAAGAAAGTAGACCATGGTCACCATCTAACCATGGAAATTTCCTCAGGACAATCCTTGTGAAACAACCCTTCAAATCAAGAGTCTGGAAATATACCATAATATAAAACGTTGGCCAACTTGTAGCGTTCCTAGAAACTCCATCATGAACAATAGTAAAACAAACAATTCATCCCCCGTTTTTTTTAATCTTGTAAAAAATAAAACGTCCACATGTTTATATCGAGTAAAATATGTAAATGCAACTTCAAAAGTATTGTAAATTTATGGAGGCTCTAATTAAGGGGATTTATAATGATCTATAATTCCGAGTTAATTATAAGGGAGTCAAAATTGGTAGTCTTACATGTCTCCTATATGATGTTTGAACCGCATTGTTGCTTTATGCGTTTGCATTAGCCAATATCCGCATTGATACAGCAAAGGATAAAAGTATTAACCTATCCATTCAGCACATCCAGTGAGTGGCACTTACATCCAATAAGAGAGGGTGAACATCAAGTTCATTTCTAGTGAGTTTTGAGTTGGCTTATGGCATTTGATTGATACTATCAAAATTCCTTGATCTCGACTATCTTTAAGGACATGGTACACCCACTAATTACTCCAAACATTTTCAAGCCCTTTTTTGTGTTTATCTTCTGGTATCAGAGAAGATGGATTATGTGAGTTGGACGTGGTTAAGGCAACACACTGCATGTCAATTTCATATACTTCCCATATTGGATTGGGTTCAACTTTTCATTCTACAAGTAACAGGCAATTGTTAATTTTACAGAAGGCAAACCAATGATGCATTCTGAAAAAAACACGAACATATTTCAAAATATTCAGTGCTTTGAGATTTCAGATCTGCAACGAACGTTTTTTTTTTTCACCAGCCATCACATCTTCATTCCGCGGTGGATGGCTAGAGCCATACTCTCGTTCCGCGCTTGCGAATGACAAAGTCATGCTGAGGGAGGCGGATTCGATACTTTTTCTCACAACCCTTTAACACAATGTGTTTGTTTGCCTGAGATTCCATTCAACCCATAAGAACATATGCCGCATATGCCCCAGTGCCTGCATGGATAAAAGAAGGAACCCTAAATTAACGTAAAACCTCACTTGATATACAATCAAAAACAAAAATGCTTCCAAAAACGTTACGCACATTGACTCAGACCTAAGAAAAATTAGGTCCGGGTAATGCTGCTTACACTCCACTGGATTAGCTGCACTAGCTATTCATCCACTGAGACGCTCTGCCCGGGTGGCTGCGGCAGCCACTCAGCCACTCAGCCGGTGTGGTAAGAGTGACTGGACCAGCCACTCAGCCAGCTGAGTGGCTGCTCCACCCACCCCGCCAGAGTGGCTGAGTGGCTGAGCGGCTGCCCCCAGCCACCCTGGCAGAGTGCCTGAGTGGCTGCTTCGATTTCTCGAGCCATGCTGCACATCCACTCATGGGTTTTTCTCATGTAATTATATGAGTCCTTCTGTTACTCCAGCACCGGCAGCCGCGGTGCTTTTTGCTTGTTCAGGTGACGAGGAGTCCGAGCAAGTTCAAGATGAGCATGAAAGCCATGAAAGCCATGAAAGTCCTGGAAGTCCTGGAAGTCATGAAGGTCTTGAAGGTCATGAAGGTCATGAAAGCGAAGGCCCACTTGTGCTGAATTTTCAAACAGGTCATTTCCATAACTCAACATGAAGCTGGCTTGAAAATGAAGATTTGCACATTGACGTTTGCCCCTTAAAAATGGAATGCGATGGCTTTGACACTACCAAATGCGTTTTGGCTGGAAAATGGGTGACTGTCAGAGGTTCGGACGGCTGGACAGCCGCGAGTGTTTTCTCTCTGAAGTTTCACACATTTGGCGCAGCAATTGGCTCTGAAGTTGGCTCCACAGGCTTTGTGACTATCGGGGCGAAGCGTGGATGTCGTGTCTAAGAGATGCAAAGACATCTCTTGGGCATGACCAACGAATGGTTAGTCGCCATTCTGCTCCTACCACTGGGGAGCTGCAACTGCATACTAAAACCTGACACTGAGCATATCTTTGATTGTACATATGACGGTGTGCTTTCAGCCCCAGACATCCAAGTAGCATCTTGGGGAGCTGGTAGCTCCTTCTGGCTCCATTTGCAACTGTCCCAGCTGACAAAGAAAGAACTTGGCAAAAATTCAAGCAGCTCAAGCGCTTGCGAAGAACAGGAAGTTGCAGCGCTTGTGGGCTATAGTTCCAGCTATGTGGCACTGTCTGAGATGGGTGAGGTCGATGATGGAAAATGCGGTATAGTTGACAGGCATGCCACGCTCTACTGCTTAGAGGCTACCACCCCGACATCCGACATTGAAATCAGTATTAACGTAGAGTCAAATGACCACACGCCAGTTCAAGTATTTGCTGAGCTACGGCAGGTCCTCATAGAGCATCACCAAAACATAGAAGTCGGTGGTCATCACGGAGCGCATGCATTTCACATTTTGGAAATTCCTGATGATCCAGCCGTAGATCTTTGGCGATTAAGCATGGTTGCGAGTCAGGAAAATGCGACTAGCTCCAAAGATGATGCTGATCAGAGAGAAACCATTGGAGTCTACTTGATCCATGAGTCCTCACCATGCGTGTCAAACGTGGTAAGAAGAGGCGGCTGTTTTGATCCAGAACACATAGAGACATGCGTTGGGTCTGTGCCCGTTTCATTCCTTCCTGACACGGGGGTGAATCTCAAGGTTGCCATGCACCTGACATTCACGCGCAGTGGTGCAATGACCCTCAGCAAGGGTACCCACCCCCGTCTTCAGCCGGGCAAGTGGATAGTTTTCGTGTCTTGTGGAGACTCGGTGACCCCATGCCCAGACACCACAGTGGAAATCAAATCCTGGGGAGAATCAAACCTTTGGCAAATGCTGGCAATTGGCGTCTTGATCATCGTACTTGGAACCTTTCTTGTGCTGTTTGTTGTGAATACCATTTATTGGTTTGCCTACTACATTCTATACCAGTGCAGCCGTGACACAGAGCGAAGCTCATCCAAAGAGCGTTTATGGCCTGTGATGTTTGGTCAATGCCGCAGGAGCCACTTGAAAGGCCTCGGTGATATGGCCAGGGTGATTGCATGGCCTATCCCTTTTTTTGCTACCTTTCTGAGCCTTATGTTGGGCGTTTTCTTGGCCACCACTGCGCAGTTTGTGCTTGGAAATTACCTCATCATGGTGGAGAGTGGCAACCGAGATGTTTGCTTCTTCAACGAAAGGCGCTTGGCTTGAATCCACCGCAAGAAGCAAAATTGATTTCACCGGGTGCATTGACAAGTCAGCAACACATTGACGAGTAGATTGGACAAGAAGGTAGCGGTAGAAGGGGATTATGGAGAGTGTATAGGAATCCGACAGTGAAGTAAAACACAAGATTCAAGATGAAAGATAGGATTCCATAGGATTGATGTATTCCCTTTGCATGTCAGACCAGCACATTCGTTTAAAATTAAAAAAGCTCTCTTTTTCTCTGTGTCGCCTGGTGCGTATGATCCTGGCTTGTTTCAATGGAGGTTTCTCATCACCAAGCCAACAGCGCCCTTGTAGGAATAGAGGGCGAAGTATTGTAGCCAGCCAGTTTACAGTATTTTACAGTGATTCTTCTGACACATTTCAACCATTTGTTTTGGGTTAGTGATAAAGACGAGACAGTTGAAGGGAATTCTTCCACCTGGCAACGGACTCAACGGAGGTGCTACTATCCGGGACTCAATGATGCCCTGCCATTGAACAACGTGATTTCAAACTTGGCATATTTTGTGGCTGGAGTCCATGTTATGTGTCAGGCCTTCTGTGCAGAGACTCGTTGTCGAATCGTTTCCAGGAGTGGAATGCTGAAGCTTTTCCAGTCCATGGACCCTGAGCAGCTGGGACACGTAAGTCGTGAGAGGTGGAATGCAATCTTTACGGAAGCAGATGAGAACAGAACGGGGCGAGTGTCCAGATCTGAGTGGAGGGGCATCTTTGGTACAATTTATGCTTTTGATTTTATCGATAAGGATGGGAATGGTTCATTGGAACGCTCTGAGTGGAGCGAAGCTTTTGAAGGCTTTGACAGAGAAGCACATGATTCAATCACAGCAGCTGACATGCTGAAAGATGTCGATTCCCGATGCATTGACCTTCGGGCTTTTTATGCACTTGGCGTGGCCTTTTGGGGCCTGGGAATCGGAAGCATGTCCTATCACGTTTGTCCTTCACTGCTCACCTTTCAATTTGACACCTGCTTCATGATTCCGCTGGCCAATTTGTTCACCCTCGCATTATTGGACTGGCGTGCTTCATCCAGCTCTGATACCATCACATCAGTGAAGTATGTCTTATATGTTTTGACGCCGCTTTGGCTAATCAATTTCATCGGAACCTGGTACGACATCAAGGCATTTGAGATCGATTGGCTGTACTGGATTTTTGCAGTTTTGGCAATTTTCTGGTCCATAGTCGCAGTACTCGCTGGTATCAGGCGTATCTTTCAAGCACCCGGCCGTTGTGGTCATTGGGTCAAACGCAGCCTGCAAGTCATTCTCATTGTTCTTGCGGTGATTGCTTTTCTGGTACCTCAGGTGCGTCGGAAGTTCTTCAGTGGCACGGCCAACTTTTTCTTGCAGCTCTCTGTGATTGTGATGGTAGTGATTGTCTGCCGCCAGATGTATCTTGAGGACTTTCGCTTCATGACCTGTCACGTGCGTGAGATCGGGGCTCGGATCATCAAGAACCTCTACGCTGCTGTGCTGCTTGGCTTTGGAGCTGTTGCTATGGTTGCCTTCTCGGAGAAAGTGGTGATTGTAGAGCCAGGGATCACTCCAGCTCAGAGCCATGATGCAAATCAAGACTGCATTTTTTCAATTTTTGATCTGCACGATGTGTGGCACTTTTTGTCTGCGATTGCGCTGGCACTCTTTGCAATGCTTTTACTGGATGTGCGTGTGAACTCTTGGGCTCGGAAGATGGGTATCAGAGTCTTGTTCGAGCATTTGCCTGGCAGTGAAGATTCAGAACGTTCTGACGAGAGTGAAGACGATGAGGAAGACCAGGAAGACCAGGAAGACCAGGAAGACCAGGAAGACCAGGAAGACCAGGAAGACCATGAACTAGATAATGTCATCAGGAGTGAAGATGAACCAGCTTGAGCTGAGTGCATCTACCCACAGTGAATTGAACCTTCTAGCAGATTCTAGCACGTCAGCAGTTCAAAGTTGCTTGAAGACAGAAGTGCGCTGGCAGAACTCGCATCACTTATGATGAACATAGCCTCGCTTTTGATGCACAAGATCAGATGCGGCTGCCACAGAAGTGCTTTGATGAAACAGAGCTGCAAATTGTGCGCTGGTGCTGGTTTGCGTTGGCGAGATGGTCGGGTCTGTTGGAATCAAGTCGCATGCTTCATGGCACATCATGGCGCATCATGGCGCATCATGGCACATCATGGCACATCATGGCACATCATGGCACATCATGGCACTGTACCCAAGCAATTCGAAGCATGCCTAGTCACTGCCTAGTCAGTGCCCTTGCCTGAACTGTGTTGACAGGGCCCGCCCGTCGCCTGCGAATTACAACTGGCTGGTCGCAGCAGATCAAGCAGGCTGTGGCTGGACGTTGCTACTGGACGTCACTCATAGTTCGCGTAATGCGTTGCCTGGATCAGATCGGGTGACAGACGACGTATGCCATGATGCACGTCATGTTTTCAGTGCCTCAGGTGGTCTCCAAGTGGCCACACGGCGACACTGGCGTGTCTTTCTGGTGTTTTTTTTTTTTTGGTTGAGAGCAGTGTATACCACCAGTCCTGGGGGTTAGAGATGCCTAAAACCAGGGCTTGAATAGGCTTGACTTTTTCACAGAACGTCGGAAACCTCTTTGAAGAGCTTCGAAAGCTGCAGCTGGTTTTGCCAGGCCAATTCTTCCGGCCGGAGGTGCTCACTTGTTCGGGGAGGCGAGTCCTTGCAGCGACCGCCTTCGCAATGTGCGGGGCCTTAGACAATTTGTCGCGGCTTTCCCATGTTTCAATCTAAAGGACGCGCAACAGGTGGCAGTTCCTTAGCCTGATTGGTTTCTCCAAAAGTACCAGATATGTTTTGTAAACCTAAGACTGGCTGCGGTTTTTCATACTCAAGCATACCTACCCCAAAGCACACCCATTTGGCCATTTGGTCACCTTGATGCCACCACTCATGCTCGTGGCCCCTGCCTGAGGTATCAGTCTTCCGATGGATTTGGGACAGCGCCTCTTCTGTGGCAGGTGTCATTGATTCATTGTTGCACACGTGCTAGTACTAATAATAAGAATGGAAAATCATCCAACATTTCCATTATATTTTTTGTTTTTGGCTGGATAGCTGACAGGCCTTGCCCAGAAAAGACTTTCCAGCTGCTGTACCCCTTTGCCAAGATGATGGCACCTTGACTCCTTGACTTAAGCCAAAGTTCTAAGCTTCTCCGGTTTCAGGACAGGCCTCTGGAACGTACGCAAAATTCGGGACCATTCTTCACCCGAAGATAATGCCATAGACTTCCCCAAAAGTCAGGTTCTGGGTAGGGAATTGGAGACTTCTCAAAAGGAAGGACGCACCTAAGTTTGCCATTTACATCAATTTACCTCAATTTACAAGAATGCCCTCTGTAATCCCACTTGTCGGATGTTTTTGGATGCCCTGTGTGGCTGCATTCATTTTTGATGGCCTAAGCCAGCCTTCGCCTGAGTTCCCGTGGAGCAATGCTTCTTCGCACGGCCGCATGGAGATGGACAGCTTGCTGTGTGGCCAGCAGAAACTTGATGGCAGAGATCGGGAAGTGTCAAGGGGAAGCTGAACTGATTTCAATTGGGACTGCACCGTCGGGTGTTGAAATGGTTTGACTTGTAGTGACTTGGGATTGGTTGACGTTCTTGCTTCTCCAAGACTCAGCTAAATACAATTAATTACTTTGCTTCGAGTTATCCCCACCATGACATCTATACGTTTTGTTACTGGCAAATCTTCTGGCATTCTATCTGACATATCTTCTGGCATTCTATCTGGCATATCTTCTGGCATTCTACCTGGCAAATATGCTCTGGCATATCTTCTGGCACTCTATCTGGCATATCTTCTGGCTATCTTCTGACATTCTATCTGGCATTCTGGCACTTTATCTGGCATACCTTCTGGCATTCTATCTGACATTCTATCTGGCATACCTTCTGGCATGCCTTCTGGCATTCTATCTGACGTTCTATCTGGCATACCTTCTGGCACTCTATCTGGCATATCTTCTGGCACTTTATCTGGCATATCTTCTGGCATACATTTTGGCATTCTATCTGGCATATCTTCTGGCATTCTTTCTGACATTCTATTTGGTGTTCTATCTGGCATATCTTCTGGCATTCTATCTGGCCGTTGAGGTCCAGCGGTGCGCACTGAGCTCGGAGGGTCCCAGATTGAGGTCCAGCGGTGCGCACTGAGCTCGGACGGTCCCAGGTTG
>Ga0126342_10002527_pt1 | contig 28693 bp, 22 predicted proteins | sample Cyp1metagenome_FD_92528 | JGI IMG/M metagenome (GOLD analysis project Ga0126342, IMG submission 92528) | Coral microbial communities from Lord Howe Island, Old Settlement Bay, Australia - Cyphastrea 1 metagenome | ecosystem: Host-associated > Invertebrates > Cnidaria > Coral ... | reverse complement strand
TACTTCGAACATACATATATGTATGGTTCCCATTGGTTCCCCACTGGGATGTTCTAAGTGTAGCTTGGAAATGTTCTAAGTATAGGTTTTGGGTATGTTATAACGACTTCATACTTAGAACATTCCCGCTGTGACGGTTTTGATTTTTTTTTCCAAATGATGTTCTAAGTGTTTGTCCGTCACTATACATATATATATATATATGTGTACACCAAAAAATGCATATGCATACAATCATATACTAATATGCATGTATGTATCTAATATGTATATATATATGTATATATATATATATATCTGTATATAATCAATATATATATATATATATATCATTATACATCGGTAAATCGATAATAGTATGTATATATGTATATATATGTACATATTCAAAAATGTGTACATATGCACATATGGTACAGCCCTGCAACCCCGCCCGGGTGATGGCCATGGTTGGAGCATGTGGGATGGCCATTTCAACAAAACAATAACGACCACAGGTTTTGGTGGGGGTTACTGGGTGGTTGCAGCAACCCCCAAAAACATAGAAAAGTAAATTCCTACTAAAATAGAGAAAAATGACTTGTTCCATCTGTTTGAGGGCTACTATACTATACAAACAACAATTTCTCTTGGGGAAAAAAATGTTCTCATTGGTTTTTAATAAGTTTTGTATCAAAAAAAAATCCCATGTACAGTATTCATTCCAAGAACACCCCTTCCCCGCAGGCACCCGCGAGTTGTAACGCCGCGCCCGGCTCTCGTTGCTCTGCGGTTCCGCGGCCAGCTGCGGATAGGTCGCCAGGAAACGCCGGAAACGCGGCGTGCCTGGCAAGCTGGGCAATCCCTGGGTGTCATAAAGAGAAGAAAAAAGGACATATGTCTGTGTTTGGTGTGCGCGTGGGAAGCTCATGTGTCGTTTTTCCCCAAACAGTGTGACCACACTGAGGGGTTCTTACGATAAGTGTTAAGGCCCGGTGTGGTATCCGGGGCGTCCGGCATTTCCTTGTAAATTTCACACAAAATGGCTTTTGTGAAATGTCCATGTGCATTTCGACTGCGCAGGCTCGCACAAAACGGTGTCCCCGGAGGTGGTCCTCGGCCATTTTTCCTTTAAATTTCCACACAAAATGGATCTGATGACATGTCCATCTGCATTTCCACTGCGCAGGCTCGCGCAAAATGGTGTTCCCGGAGGTGTCCTCGGCCATTTTTCCTTTCCACGCAAAATGGACCTGATGACATGTCCATGTGCATTTCCACTGCGCAAGCTCATACAGAAATCTTGCCAAGAAGGAGCTTGTCAAGAGATCTTGCCAAGGGACCTCTTATGGAGATCTTGTTCATAGCTCTTGCCAAGAGACCTCTTACAGAGATCTTGCCAACAGAGCTCCTATAGAGATCTTGTACACAGATCTTGCCAGGAGACCTCTCATATAGATCTTGTACCTAGTGAAGAGAGCAGAGGTTTTCCTCGCAGGTTGTTTATAGATAGCTTGAACAGAAATCCTACTTTGAGGCATAGCTTGAACAGAGATCCTACTTTGAGATCCCTTACAAAGATCTTCTGTGGAGATCTCCTATAGACACCTTGTACAGATAGCCTTACACAGGGACCTTGCACAGCAGCTGCTACAGAGAACCTCTCAACGAGATCTTGCGCACGATCTTCTACAGAGGGATCTTCACAAAGGGAACTTGCAGAATCTGACCTGCTGCTTCTTCTTTTCACTACTAGGGTCGCTCTGGTCCTGCTAGCTTGCAGCCACTGATGATTTTAGGTCCTTTCCACCCTTCCCTTTAGAATCCCAACTGCGCACTGTTTGGGGTCTCTTGCCGGGATAATTTTTGCGCAACGACAAAATTAACCAAAGGTGTAATAATGATATTTGTTGTTAGAATCAAAATAGTACAGTAGTGGGACATGTTGAAGGGTGGATTTTTAGCCGAAGAACGTTTTGAGTGATTTCATGAAAAGATTCACGATGACGTCCAGAAGCGGACAAACATGTTGATCCTTTTGTATCCATTTGTATCTTTGGAAGAGAACCATAGAGGACCAGATTGAGACAGTCTTTGTTGATGTTTTTTTTTTTCGACCCCCTTTTTTCCATCAAACCGTAGATTCAAACCCAATGTAACTGCTCAAAACAATTCAAAAATCCCTATAGGTCTGGTCAAATCTCCATGTGCTTGGGGCACCGAAGCCCCCTGGTCTCTTCGATACTCATTTGGTTTGTGTGAACATACAACATGAATTGATCAACCATTTTTCAATGATTTCATGGCCATGTAGCTGTATCAACCATTTGGAAAGCAAACCACACCCAGGAAATCCCACTGTTTCATTCATATGTTCCCGTCACATCCACATAGTCCGCAAAAATCCCACCATTTTCCAGGTTAAACCAACCACTTTCGCTGTCGATACCTTCATTTTCCCCAGCGCCTCCGCGCTGCATCCGGCGCAGCTGCTGACTGCTCCAGTGGTCCATGCTGGTGGAACGCACGAAGGACAAGTGGACACCCAGGCCGCGATGACGACCTGCGATGGTTCACGATGACGGGGTGGTTCAAGCATTGGATCCATTCGTGAATATAGAAATAACCCCGTATAGCTTTATATATACATAGTAGACTTAAGTAAAATCGATCTATAATATAAACCGGTTATTGCTCAACCCTACTAAGGTTAGAGTGGAGATGTTCAACCACTCTAACTAATTTAACCAATGTACAAAAATATACGTATCATGGATGTACAATGGTTATTATAGTCATGGTGATACATCAATGAGGTGTTTTAAAAAATGTGTTCTACTGATCAAATCAGCAAAATTATGGTGATTTCAATGCGTATGTAACCATCAATCTTAAGGCTTACCAATGAAAACTGTGGTCATATAATGAGTCATCAAAATGGATAGTAGAATATAGTAGAATAAACGGGAAGCAGACTGACTTAGCACGGCAGAACCGCACAGACACTTGCCACGGTAGTGCCATGTTGTGACATTCTTCGGACAGCGCGGTTCTTGCATAAGGTGCTGTATGCGGACGGACTGGTTATGAGAAGCCTAGTAAGTAAGCCTTGCAGGCTTGAAGTCTCCATGGGTATCAGTGGGAAGACCAGTCACGGTCAAAGTGCCTTTCTTGTAAAGTAATTAGGAGTAGCCATTTTCTGAGATTTGTCACAACTGATGTTAACAAAGTCTGTGCACAAATTGGCCTGCAGGGTACTTGTGGTCCGCCCGCGCTGCTGATGCCTCAAAGCCGATCCTTGACGCTCTTGGTAGCCACCATTCCAGACCCAGCTGCTTGAACTCATCCCGGGTACAAACACCAATCTGACTGGCATGAAGGGTTTCCAGGACATGTCTTCTTCTTCACAAATGGTATCTTTTTTTTCGACGCAGGTTTCCTCAAAAAACGCTTCGGCTTGCAAGCAGGACTAGCAAATGAATCACAAGCATTCCCTGCTTTTGCTGGGCTCACAGCGGTAGCAGCTCAATGACTTTTGGGTAAACAAACCAGCAAACTCTGATCCTATCCTGCACACCCTGCTCAACCACTCATGAAACCATGTGATTGCTGCTCTTGGGGGCGACTACTCATGATGAGAATGATGATGAGAATCATGATGTTCAGCATGCTGTGGATAATGTGGAAGATGATGAGGAGAATGCACCAGCGTACGGTAATTACGCGAAAACGTGGGCACGTGCCAATCCCTAAGGATCCATGTATGGAATATTTACCTACATTGGGATTATTTTAAATTGCTTTAGGGGTCAATGTAGGTAAATATTCCATACATGGATCCTCTGGGAATCTGACCGCATCAAGCAAGTGTGGATTCACCGCGTAAAGCGAACGCGGATTGACCGCGCTAAGCGAGGCCCTTTCCCTAATTAACTCCCCTATATAGTAATCCAAGCACTTATCCACAGTGACGTCGGGTCTTAGCTAGTTTCTGTATGCTACTGTGCCTTATTTGCTGGACCCCTGTAAAGCCTAACAAAACAGCACATGAGGATACAGGATGTTTGAGTTTTACACACACAAGAGAACCCCCCGAGTTTTTACACTCACCCCAAAATGAAGATATCATCAACACAAAACGATAGATAACACAGGCTGACCCGGGTGTGAGTGAACAATGAGGACGTAACGTGTAGAAACACGCGTTGAATGAACACCTATGGCTACGCACTGTGAACCACGAACGCATGGAGACAAGAGACTTAGAATATTTATATACAATTACAGTACCACCCCCCCAAAAAAAATAGAAAACTCATGTTTGTTTTTTAGTAAGATTTTACTTCTATATCTTTTTGTGGAATTCTACGACATGGGGATAAAACAAAAACATACAAAAACAGGATCCACTGGATAAATATCCAAACATGTGTACCAGTACTTACTGAAAAGAAAAAACACCACAGAAATCAATGATAAACACCGAGACTAAACCGACAACCAAAGGGGAGTACTGGAGTAAACTTAGCTTAATCTCACACGTTTGGGGATATACATGCAGATTGGTTTTAATGAGCTCATACGAAACAACCGATTCGAACTGTATATGACTAGAGGCCAGCGAAGGGAATTCACCGAAAACATTCAACTTGCTAAGTAGGTGTGTCCTAGGGTTCAAACTTTTTTAAAGCTATAACAAAACGTTAATGATGTTAATTTTATCCCATCACATGCCAGCCGCAACATCCCGCCTGCGCAATCCACACAGAGGTAGGCGCCACACGACAAGCTGGCCCAATCCGCGTCTGGCAGGCCGCAGTCAATGCAGCTTTGGCCTTTGGCGAACTCCTCAAGTTGGGTTCTAATTTTGGCATGTGAACAGTGGCTAAGACCCATTGCTGACCTAATTTGGGAACTACTTTGAGGATGCAGCGCAGGGGCGGTGGAATGCAAGAAGCATCAATCTAAAATCTAATCTAAATCAACCAAAATCAGGAGTGAGTCCGGAAACCCTGTCTCAACTCTGTCTCAACTCACTCAGGAAGGCTCCTCCTGCTCCAGGATCACAGCCGTCAACTCCCGTGCACGCTTCTTAGCTCGTCGTTCCATCTCCCCAGCTTTGAGCTCTTGCAAAGACTTGAATGGTCCAACGTCCAACTTGATGAGAGCTTGGGTCTTCTCAGAGGACGGTGTCATATCATCCGATTTAGGGTTTAGGGTTGCAGGCTGGTGGTCAACTGTCGATACCGTCGCCAGAGCTTCTGTCGAGCACCTTCACCGTCCACCGTAGAGCTTGGTAAAACAACTGGCTGGAATTCCAAAGGATCCTTAAAACTGCATTGCTGCATAAAGAAATGCAGTGGATATGTCCACCGTCGCCAGAGACCATCCAAAGCTCCAAAGCATTCTGCATTGTCGCCAGGATCAGAGGGATCAGTCGCAAACTTTCCAAAGAAGCGCTGGGGCTGTGGCCTTCAAGGACGAAAGCCCAGTGGCTCGAACCTTGCTGGGTTATGCTGGGTTTCTAGTCATGGCCTTTGGATGAAATAAGCTTGAATCTATTCGTCGTGCATCCCACTGCCGCCTCACTTCCCTTATCACAGAATACTTTGCCAAAACATTGCAAGACGCCTTTGAGTACATTTGCAAGGGCTGGCAAAAGGGTACCCCAAAAGTGCCTGGTATGGGAACTTTGGTTGCATTGAGCATTGACTAGACTTTAGGCGTTGAACTGCTTGGTTTTAATTCCGGTTCCGATCTCATCACCATCTTCTTCAATGACTGATTTTGTATTTCTAACCATGAGGCCATGCACTTTGCCCGTCGGTATACTGAATAAAAGTTATGGGTTTTGAATTCAGTTGATCATGATCGGAATCCGTCTTATTTCTATTTTGATTCCATAAGTTAATTTTCGATGCTCACCTAAAGCCAAATGTCTATGGTCAAAGGACGTTTTGAAGGGAAACTTACGAGTTAGGGATCTCAGCTGTATTGTGTGCCAAGAGGTAGCTAAGACAAGATGTAGCTGAGAGCAGTAGTTGGGAGAAGAGACAGCTGAGAGAAGAAGTATCTGAGCGAAGAGACAGCTGAGAGAAGGAGTATCTGAGAGAAGAGATCGCAAAAGTTCGTCGATCCCACATGTGCATATGTGAATAAAATATGCATATATATATGTTTATACACCTGTATAAATAAATGATATGAGAAGCAGCAGCAGTTATGGTATCTACATTCACCTATAAAATCGAATAGGTATCGTTTTAATATATTACACAGATATATTAAATATAATAAATATATGTATCTATATATATATAGGTATTGTATGGTATTGTAACATATTAGCTTCAACATCCAAAATCATTCAGTAGAAGATTCCATTCACATCCGAATCTCTCAGGTTCCTCACAAGGTGGTGCCCCATGCTTACGTAGCTACATTGGCTTACGCCTAACTGTGATTTTATGGTCGGTATATGAATTATAGATGGATGTTAATGGGGTTTAGTTAATGGATGTTAACTAAAAAACACAATTAATCTAGGCGTAAACCACAGATATATCTACTAGTATTGTGGTTTTATTGTTGGCTTTAGTTAATGGATGTCACGGGGTTTGTAAACCAACAAACATCACTGCGGGGACACCACCTTGTGTACATCATAACTATAGATCAATTGATTATAACAGTAGATCCATGATTATTATGTTGTACAACACATGGAATAAAATAAAACAATTGATCGTGACAATGATAATCAATCCATATATATATGGGATAGCCATGAGCCCCAGTTTGAAGTTAGTTTACAAACCCCATTAACTATAGATACTAAGACTTTGAGAAAAACAACACCCTATAATCCCCGTTTATAAACCCCATGTGTAAACCCGTTAACTTTATGATAATAGAAATGTATATCTATCATAAAGCATGACTCGGCTCCTGCGCAAAGAAGCTGATGGCATCTTCTGGCACCGGCTGCTGCAGCAGGTCCTGAAAAACTGCAAGGGGACAAAGAGCGAAGTCGCAAGCGGGAAAACCCGCTGGGAAAACGGGGGGTTGAACCACCCATTTTTTGGGAATTCACCAGCAAACATGGTGATTTATAGTTGACTTATGCTAGCTAAGTTGGTTTAAGGAATTTCTTAGAGGAATGGAAGCATCAACAATGCGGACCTAACATCACTTAACTATCTGAAAATGGTGCCCCATAGTTAGCTAAGTTGGTTCAGTTCAGTAGGTTCAGTATGGAATTTCAACCCATATTAGCATGATGTTCAAACACTAGAAAAAAGGACTGACAGAGCAAACATTGCCATGCGCCCAAGGTCTTAACACCTTGGGCTGCCGTCACGGCGCAGGCAACTTGCCAGCATTGCTCAAGGCTTCCGAACCAGTGCCATTACCTTTTTTGGGACATGCAGTTGATTGATGTGTTTTTTGGCTGAACAGTGGATGACTGTTAGTTTACAGTTGTACAAATGCTAGACTGTTGAGAGGAATCCTGCAAAAATAAGGTGACTTCCACCGAATTGGGTCAGCCATTTTAGCCGCCTGCATCATAGGCAGGGCTCAAAATTTGGGACATTCAATATGCAACACTTCCAGGCGCATCCCAACTAATAAATCGCCAATTACCCCGATATGGCTAAGGTCTATCCGATCTATCCCACTTCCCACATATAAGTACATGTAAATGGATGTAAATGGTTCATGTGGTTATTAACCCACTTATGATTCCGGGGATGCACATCTACAAACGACTAAAATCTTGCTTTTCTCAGACATGCTTTGGGCCGGTTTGCTATATCAAGTGCCATGATGTACTCGAAATATTAGTTGTTCAATGGGCTTTGAATCAACCAGTGGAACAGTACATCTCACTGCGGGAAAGCGGAGATTTTTCACGCGGGAAGCAACGTAAGACAAACGGATGTATGAATGGAATACACGATTGTAACGGTAATTACATGTAATTACTGAATGCCGGGAACACCTCACCGAAAAAACGGGGGAAACTGGCTTTAGAACCACTATGAACCACTGGATTGAAAGCCCCTGATTGCCACGGATGGCATCTCGAGCAGCGTCGCGAGGGGCCCTGGATCTTGACAGCTATTCGAACAGAAAGTAATGCCTTTTTTTATGGCCGGGTTGATTTATTCCCATCAGAAACTAACCAGATCTTGAGTTACAGAAATATCAACTGTCCAGTTGGTTTCCCCAAATGTTTGCCCGAATTGCCGCTTTGGAATTCCCATTTGCCCAGATCAGTTTGCCCAATTTCCGTTGGAGAAAAAAAACTCCCAAACCGCATCAGTTTCAACCAGTTAGATGTCCTCCGCCGTATCTCATCAACACCCCATATGTATATTAGATCCAATACATATCGATTCCGCCCACAAAACTACACATATTCCATCAATCTCCCACAAATAAATCTATACAGTAGTATAAGTGTCTGGCTACAATCCAAAGGCTAGATCCTGGGAGCCAACAAAAACTAGGACATCGGCTATTTATTAATTCTGTCTGCAGCATATTTTGGCAATTTGGACGATCAACAGACAACAAACTCATCCGGTTGGTGGTTTCACCACCCATCTGAAAAATATGAGTTCGTCAGTTGGGATGATGACATTCCCAATACATGGACAAAATAAAATTCATATTCCAAACCACCAACCAGTTAGTTATATCCCCCATTTATTGATGATATAACGGATATAACCAGATGATCCATATATGAAATTAAAAATAAAACATGTTCCAAACCACCAACAAGTCATAAGGTTACCCGGTGGGATGCCTTCCCAGCTTGGTGTCTCCCGTAGCTCCTCCACTTCTTCCGACGGCTGCTCCGGCACCGCGTTGTGCGTTGGATCCGCGCGATCCGCGCCGTCCTTGGCGACGGCGTCGAGGGATCTGCGGTGCCCAGTGGGGATGAAAACACGCGGCTCAATGGGGTCATCACGAGATAACCATGGGTTAAACATGGGATAAGGATGGACAATCAATAGACAAGTGTGATTAACTGGGATTAAACTCTATCCATCCATATCCCATGATTATCCCATGATTAACCCTATGATAAACTGGGATATGGATGGATATGGCCAATATGGCTTTGTCTGAAACACTTTACCCCAAAATCACCTGATTTTCCGAGACTTAGTGGAGCCGATGTCTCCAACTCGTGTTCTTTCAATGGGCTCTAACCTCCAGAAGGATAGTAAAATCACCAGTAAAAATCATGACTATGTCAGTGTTGTTTTTTTTTCAAAAAATATTTTTGCTGATCACAAAACCTTTAAATTCCTATTGTTTAGATTTCAATTTGTGCCTGGGAAAGTCAATTCGTAGCTCATTTTCTTCTCCCCATCTTTTGGGTGGAATATGAAGTCGCTCCTAGCAGCTCCCTCTATTTACCACCCGAGAGTTATCAACCTCGTTGATTCTCATGGATGCTGACAATCCAACAAACTAGCTAGTATGACCGAATAACATAATATAACATCATATAACATCATATAACCCCCCGTTTTTGTTTTCATAACTCATCAACAAGAGCCAATATTTTCCCTGGTCAATGGGGTACCAAAAAAGGGGGGTATACGCCAAGAGGCGCCCTTGCAGAGCGGCAAAGCTCGCTGTAGCACTTCCTGGGGAAGTCTCAGCCAAGGCCCAAGAAAGATGATGATCATAATAATGCTTTACCTTTTGAAAATGGGTAAAAATGGGTAAACTTTCCAGTTCACTACTACTGTTTATATACATAACTCTAAAGGAGGTAAGCTTTTTGGGATTATTTCATGGATTTGTGTATGGGTAATGGTTGGGATTTAATGTGGTTTTCAAAAGGATGATTGGGATATAACTAATGGGAGTTAAAAATGGAGTGCTGACCCAAAATTGATAACACACCAGTTTCTAGTCTTAGTGGTATTTTATATCGTTGTACTTCATCATTGTTTTTGGGAGTAACCCCGTAACCCAACAATTAACCAACAGAATCTGGAGTTGACATTGTAGACTGACTAATCCCGATGAAACTAGGCAGAATATGATCCAAGTATAACTGAACAATCTTCGAATCTCCCATGGGCCAATCTTAGACCTGAAAAAATGATGTCACGTTGGAAAACCAGCTTACCAAGGATTGCCGAGAATCCCAGGCCCAAAGCAGCGCTGAACTATGCGGTTGTAGTGTGGTTGCTTGGTTGTGGTTTAACCGGTTTGCCCCTGCACAAAACAACCAACAAACTACTGTATCATACTGTATCATTCAACTGGGCTCAAATTCATTGTTACCAATTATCTGGTACCCAACTGCTGTCATCAAAGAAAGTCAAGCTATGACAAACCTCACCTAATTGGTGGTTGAGCCACCCCTCTTAAAAATATGAGTTCGTCAGATTGGATCATCATCCCAACTAACTATTGGGGAAAATAAAAGTCATGTTCCAAACCACCAATCAGTCATTATTATCCTAATAGAAATCTCCATTTATATCAGTTTATATCCCTGTGATCATCATTTATCCCATCATTATATGCCTATTTAAAGCATATATCATCCCCATTATGTTCAGAGTCTCAGGGGGAGGACAAATCCTGATGGGTCTTGATCATGTGTTCATGGTTATTGGACATAACATACAATAATCTCAACGTCAGAAGGATAATATCATGTCATATACAATATATATATATATATATACAATGTATATTTCTCATCAGCTTGTTAAACAAACATGATCCATGTACTAACCATTCAGTTCACGCATTGTAACCAATCAGCGAGGCATCCATAATTAAAAAACAACAATGATTTGGAGCCAAAACCCTCAGGAACCCCTCCATATTTCTGAAGTACGGAAGCCAAAAAAAACTTCACGGTGGGTTTCTGACCGTCCTCAATTCGGATTATCATCCCAGGATATCCCAGGCAGGTAGGATGGATCAACACGCGACACACCGTTCTTTCTACCGCCCAGCAAAATATACCCAAACCAGTCCTGCGCATCTTGCCAAGCTTTCTCAACTCCCTCACCCTGCCAGGTAGCACTCGACCCCCCCCCAGGCCCCCAGGATATCTCACTTTGGTTCTTCTTATATACTGATTGGGGATCGATTTTAGTGGGGCTCATTAGATCAATATTAGATTTGACGCGCAGTCATTTCAGATTTTGGGATAAGTATGAATCAGTTACCATGCGCAAGCGCCTTCATTCAATCCCGGCCAGGCTAAATCTCATCAACGCTTTTTGTGGGAAACTTCGCGCTCACCTGATCCCCGATTGGCAATCCCACCAAGAGGGCAAGATTTCTGGGAAAGGCGAAGCAAATCATGAGCGCCCCATACTGAACAAATACTGTATTCCATCCACTCAGAAAGTGCCTTCCAAACGGTAGAAACGACGTAATTCTTCGCAACCACTTCACTTCAGGCATCTACTGCTGCCGAACTCAATTCCATGATCTTCCCCAAATCAGGAGTGCAAACTCAATCAGCTGTCTTTTACATGTTGACCTCACCACACTTCCAAATGTGATGCCCTCCCACTTATAAGTTGGCTTATACATATATATAATATATAATATATATATAATATATATATATATATAAACCCTAATGTCTAGAGCTATGAGTATCATCAACCCTAGTTATTGATAGTTCTTGGAGTTATTCAACCAACTTAGCTATCGAACAGGCCCTCCTGTGTACCCCTGCAGAACTACGTCCTCGGCTGTGGCCAATGATTCCAGCCGGAGACGTTCCTTTCCTTGGAAACCACATGGGGTCGAAGGGCTTGATGCTGCAAGACTTGTGCCCTGGGATGGGCTAGAAGTGGTGCCGGAAATCAATGAAACCAATGAAATCAATGGCAAAACCATGGTTTATGAGCCAAATATGAGCCAATTACCGCTAGTTGACTAGTCCCATGGCCCATCTATGGCGAAGCCAAGAAAGAAGCTACCCTCCCCAACATTTTTTTTTGGCCATGTGAAAGAGGAAATAAATGGTCGTATAAATCCACAACCAACCCTGACCTGACAGCAAAAGAAAACAATAGGCATGATAGATATACATTGTGTATGAATATTATAGTGTTGGATTTTGTTGGATATATAAATATCAAATAGACAACATGTGTATATATATATATATATCTTGTTTATTGCACCTATATCTGTTTGCACCACTGAGAAATCGCAGCGAGGTCAGTATAATTCATCCAAATTATTGGTTCAAAACAACAAATATCATTAAATACCATTAACCCATCACTATGCCATTAAAAATCAACTAAATTCATTAAATAGACATGTTCCACCATTTTTATTGCTTAGCTCCCATGTTTCCTTTCTTCAATCTCTTAAACATCCAATGAACCTCCGCAGTTTCTCGTTGAAAATCATTGACCACTGCACATCAAAAAAAACCTGAACTCATCCTTTTTATCATTTACAGGTGATGATCAAACATTGATTTATGAACGAGTTTGTGGTTCTCTTAAAAGATCATATTTTATATGCTCAAATCAATCTTAAATCTATTTAAATCTTCATGTTCCCCATATTTCTGGGTGAAACTCATCATTTGAGTGGTGAATTTCACCATTGAAAATCATTGAAAATTCCCCATCGAAAAGATTCAAAACCTCTGAAATCACTCTCTTCCATCAGTTTAGTGTTTCTTCTATGGTTAAATCATCTTAAATTTCCATATGTTTCCCCAATAGTTTGGTCGAAGTCCATCATTTTTATGGATCAAAAACCCTGACGAATCACCCTTTCCTCATCTAAACATCCAAAAAGGAACCTCTTTCAACTGATTCAACTGGTCGAAATCTGCATTTTTCAACTTGTTCTGCGTGAAAACGTCCTTTTTCCACCACGTTTTTCGGCATTTTTCAACGGTGAACTCCACGCGTTTTCGGGGTTCCGCAACGAGGCGCTCAGGTAGCGGCCCAGGGTCCGGCGCAGCTCGCGGCGGCGGCGCCGGAGCTGGGTGCCCAGCTCGGAGGAGCGGCGCTGCTCCTGGATATATGGTTGAATCAGGTAAGTACTACCGTATAATAGACCCTGAATGGTACTACCCTCTGAAAATGACCCTGAAAAGTTTACCTGGATATAATATGGTTAAATTAACAGTTGGACCCTGAAAATGACCAATTTCCAGATGTTCCAGGATTTTCAAAGTTCCATGAATCAAGATATGATGATGGTACATTGTGGGCCCCCCCAGTTGTAAGTTGGTTTATAAACCCCATGAACATCAATTAACTATAGTTATTTGCGTACCATAAACCATAGTGAAATTGGAGTTATAAACCAACTTAGCTATCTTGGGGGCCCCACATTGTAGTAAATTACTATTATATTATATATATATGAATTACTATAAGGCAATGTGGTGTAATAGCTTCACTATAGCTTCACTATTGTGGTTAATGGATGTTGATGGTTACTATTACAGTATATATACTGTATTTTTATATTATGATTTTCAGGGTTAGAAGCCCATCCTCCAAGAATATGGCAACTTACCAAACAATTGTTGCGGACACTGTGAACTGGTCAGATGTCCGAATGTGTGTTTGAAGGAGCACACAACAACTGCACTGTGTTTCGGTGTGAGTCCACCTGCAACCCCCGCCGCATGGCAGAACTCGCAGCATGCAGCCCGAGGGGAATGAATGGGCATCATGTTGACCCTGGGTTGCCCGAAAATTCTGGGATTCCATGTCTTGCATTTATGAACCATGGTAGCAGGTTGCAAGCAACAAACATCTGGGAATTTGGCTGCAGTTGCTGCCACTTGAAGCAAAGAGACATGTTCTGAATGTTCAATATCTTCCTGGGTAATGATACGACAAGGATTGGGAAGTGAGGCGATCCGATCAGCATCAATGATATGCTCCAGGAATTCGAATGCTGATTGAAAACCAAGATTTCAGGCTGCTGCCGTACACCTGGTGCCTGTTGCTTCATGTTCTGGATTGGGTGGCGGAATGGCCAGTCTGATGTAATCGCCAATGAGGAGCACCCCATTGCGCCATTGTAGGCATGGCAGTCTGGCGTACTGGCAATACGTGTCCAAATACATGGCTCTGATGAACTGCTTAGCACTGATGATCGGCGAAGCATATATCGCTGTCCTGGTCAATTCTACGTTCCAACTGGGTGCAGGAGGATGGAACTCAACGTCAACCAAGATCAACTTGTGGTGACTACCTTCCTGGATGTCGTTGACATGGCGCACCAACCAAGCTTATTTCAACTGGTCCAGCAACTCCCGGGGTCGAACATGCAAGTCGTACTCAGCAGCTAATTGTGCATCTTGCCAGTGCAGGGTGCAATTTGTCTACGACGCAGCTGAACGTTGGGGACATGAAGCTGGGCTGTGTCTGGTGGTTGAACTACAGAGGACAACATGGTTTCTTACATTTACCGTTGAACAGATATACCATACGTGGAGCATATGGGACATGTTAGCATTAAAGCTCTCCAGCCACCCCGCGGTTTCGTGTCCCAGTTGTTTTTTATAGTTCACTTATGTTTAATTCCCAAATTTCTCTCCATCACCCCAATATCGCTTTAGTACCAAAATGCCGTTCCATGTACTTAGTTCTGCCCAATCTTTGTCCACATAATTGAGAATTGGGATTAATCTCGCCTAGTGACTTTGAGAGCAACATTGGCAAACATATCGAATTGTCTCATGGATTCGAGCAGGCTTTGCATGAAAAATATGATGTCTACCAATAACCTCTCGCCTGTCACCCCGTGCTTGGGACGCGCAGCTCATTTCTCGGGAAGAATGAGGGTTGACGTTTTTTTTTTAACTGAGAAAAGTATGGAAACATGAAGAATGAAGATTTTTCTGATGTTTTTCTGATGCACCAAAGGGATTTCACCCAGGAATTGTTGGGATTTCACTTTGAACATGTGTGTGAAAATGGGTGGTTAATTGAGATTCACGATGAAAAATAGGGAGTTGACCAACAACAAAACGCTTGATTTGAGGTGGGCACCAGCGCATGCAGGAACTCAAAAAGTATGACCCCAGGGAGTGAAGTCAAAAGGCAGCATCAGATTGCGACTGTCCAGAAACCCTTTCTTTTATGGTATAATTAGACTTTTGATCCATACCCACGCGTTCCCATTTTTTTACAGATCCACATGTGAGCGTGTCTGAAAAAGGGAGGATACCTACATAGATCATCATAGATCTGGGAACATGAGGAGTGACCACGAGATTTGGGGCTACCCTATTTTGCCCTATTCAGGCAAACCCCTGGGAAAAATATGATGCTTCACTCACCTGAAATAAGTTCCCCTATTCAGGGATGATGGGGACCCCCAAAAAAAACCATCATCTGGTGAGGTCAAATGGGGGTCGCTATTTTCTAGTTTCTCCAGATTTTGTCCAAGATTACCCTCTGGTAAACGTTTACATAACTATGGAAAATCACATTTTTTCATGGGAAAATCCACTATAACTGGCCATTTTCAATAGCTATGTTAAATTACCAGAGGGTATTCCAACAATTGTTCTCCAATTTTTTTGTGGCCTCGGTTTCCCAACTTCCCAACGGCCCAGCTAAGCACCGCTAAGCACCTCATCGACCACCACATCTCGAGCGGTGTGCGCGCAGGCTTTACCTTGTGAAAAAAGGGAACTGGGCCGTCCATGGCATTGTGTTTTTTTCAGAAAGCAAAAGCTGCTTTGTGGAAGTGAATGGAAATAAATTGTGAAGCCAACATGTTCCACTGGTGTTCAATTTTGACTTGTATTGCGAAGATCTTTCGAAGCCAAGTCAGTGATTTATGCGACTATGAAGAAGACATTAATATCATTAATGAGTCAAAGTTCATCGAGGTATCCGCGGATGCCCAGTCCCACGATTTGGAAGGTTGGCGGCTTGTCACAGAGTTCTTCGACGCGAATAAAAAGGGAAGGCTTTCCAATCATCACCTTGCAAATTGGATTTCACAATGTTCATGGCCAGGTTGTAGACAGGGTCATCCTTGACGCAAAGAGTGGACAACTTCCCTTGAGCCCTTGAGTTGATGTTCCGGAGCCATTTCATAAATTGGTTGCGTCTTCTTTTCAAGCTTCCTCTTGGCGACTCGACCGCGACTCAGGAATTCTTCCACAACGGGCTGTAAGATCCATCCTGGTTACATCCTCGTGACAAACCACAATCCATCAGGATAGCCCTTGGGCATAAGTAGACATAGCCCTTGAACCCTGGTTGATTGTGTATTACAGACCTTACCTTGGCGAAACAATATGCAACAAAAGAAACAATCATGGGGTAAAAGCATGGTTGGTCTATTATTTATAGAGTGCCTATTCACCTGGATGCATAAATGGGTAATTATATGTGTTCTTCAATTTATAGATTATATAAAAAATCGTCAAATCATGGTGTGTTGAATACGCATTTTAGATGGTTTTCAACCTACCTGGTTTATTGGGGGTTGTCGTTTGGAGCATTCTAGGAATCCGATCCCAGACAATCAGCGCAGAGAGATGACAAATGGTTTTGAACACTATTGATTTGGCGGAACATCTTTTCTCACATAGATAAATAAATAAATAAACACACATATATATATATAAATTCTCGCCCAGTAAAGCGATACAGTGTTTCGTGCACATCTCTGACAAAAGTGTTTCCGCAATACTACATTGGTCTTCAAACATTTGACCGTGACTCATATATCTATGGATAGCAATCCTAGCACATGGATGCACCTGGCACATATTCCATGAAAACAAAGGTCCATTTCAGGTCCCCATGTCACAAAATGCCATGAGTTACAGTAAGGGCACCAAGAGTTAAGCCATGATCGGTGCGCAAATGTCCTGCAAATTTTGCCCCTAGGTTTGTCTCAAAATGGGGTTAAAACCCAGAATGACATTGTTATTTCTGCCATGAAAACATATGGGTTTGTCTGAAAATAGGGTATATTCCCAATGAAATAGCCATTTAGTAGGGATAATGATCAGCAAAACCATTGGGTGTAGGGCTACACAACATTTTCAGACAAAGCCATATGATAAACCATCAACATTGGAGGATATGGAGAATCGAATCGAATTGGCAATATGTAAAAAATCATTTGGTTTACCAATGTTGGTAGCTATGAAAGCCACAGAGAATTTGACAGTGCCACCATTCTCACGACTCGTGAGGCAGTCAAAGAGTCCTCAAGGATGGTTGTACCATTTTCAATGGAAGAAACAACATGTCTGAAACCACAGGAACGCTTTCTTCTAAGCAAACTAGTTAGTTGCAGCCGGAGTCCATTACAATATTACATACCTTCATTATATTGTCCTTTATTTATCTTATTTATTTGTTAAATCCCAACTTTTTCTCAAGAAAACCTCATGAAATCGAACAAAAGTGGGTGCTGAAACCACAATTCTTCTTCATGAAACCATCTTAGATCGATTTTCTCGAGCACTTACCCCCGGTAATCAGACATGGCAGCGAACACACCCGTTTACTTCAATGCTTTGCCTTTGAAACCTGCATTTATAGAGATTTTCCCAGTGGCACCAAAGGGTGCGAATCATTCGTTGGTAGGTAAACCTTCATTATATCATATTATTTTTTTGTTGGTACACTAACAACACACTAACATACACTAACCATTCTTTTGGGCTTGTTGTTGGTAAAATCACACTTGCGGTTGGTTGAATCACCATTTTTGATGGCAGTTGAATCCCAATTTTTCTGAGCTACATGCCCAATTGTCACCCCTTTAGCAAGATCCCACCACCACTTCACCACTTCACAACTGCCAAGGATACACGCGACAGCCCTCAACTTCTCATCAGCCAAGCGCTTCTGTTGGCAGAAGGCGTTGGCGATCTTCTCCTCAGAACCCCCGCAATGGCCAATGGAAGAAACAAAACATGTGCCATGGTGAAAAAATGGGATGATTTTTTTTCGGAGAAGGGATTAAAAAGGGATGCTTTAACCAACAGCAGTAGGTTTTTTCATGGGAATATGATGGGGATATATTGGGATGTATTGGGATATAGAAACCAAAAGTGCCATGAGTTGATGGGTTGAACTCACTCTCCTCTGGCCAGCCACGTGGGAACTCCCCGAGGAGGGGGAGCTCTTGGTTTTTCGAAATTTGTGGAATTTCCATTGCCAGGTTTGATTTCCGGTAAGGGATAATGAACCTAGCTAGTTGCATTTTGATCACGAAAAACCATGAAAAACCATAGAATCATAGGATATCATAGGAATATTTACGAACCAGCCAATGTTGTGGGATGGGTTAGGGGTAATTATTTTTCACGGCTTACAAGTACTAGAGGTTCTACTAAGATTGGTTTACCCAATTCAGACATGCCAGGTATGTTATATACATACATCCTTTGATTTTGGTAAATGGTAAGTCACTGGGATCTTCAGCCACTTGTACTGTAGATGTGGACAGGTTTCTATGAATTATGTGAACCTTTTCTCCGGTATAATCTGGGGTGGCAATGCACATCCTAGATGTAAAAGGATGTTTTTTCCCCATTAAACAAACATACGTGATATGTATAGGTTTGTCTTGACGTTTACCAATTTGTTTAGCCCTTTGATATGGGAAAATGTATTGGATAACAAACATCCTAGATGGTATAGGTTGGCGAGGCTTGCTCTGCCTAGCTTCCTTACATGGGCTCCATCTTCAGATTTGCCCAAACAGCACCAATGAGGTTGTCACACCTTCTGAGAAACAGGTTTGGATGAATGAGGTATATATGTGTGGGTGCGTGGGTTCAAGTATGTATCTTTATAAACCCAAGAGTTTGATAATCCGGTACCCCCATCTTGGCGTTGACATGTAGCAATCTTTCCTTCTAAGAACACATTTTAGAGGAGCTGGTGTTGACGTACATATCACCCTTAAAGCTTTTCACAAAAATATGTAATATATTGTGGAATGACTGATATATATATATATATGCAATCATATCTCCATTAGAAAACTGTATACCCAACAATACCAGTGCAGTTAAATCTCCATGGGTACACCATCTTGCTGTCTTATATCCCAACAGACTCCTATGATTTTCCTCCTGTTTCATTCCATTCATGGGAGATATATATATATATCTCAGCAATTCTCAACATATACCCCAACATCTTCCTAATGTTATTATATGACTTTCCATTCGCCCACCACTCTCCACCGCCGTGCCGAAACGGCGCCGAAACGGAATGCTCCAACTTGGAAGCTCCGCCTGTTCCAACTTGCGCACCAGCCACAGAAGCTCTCCTGTGCTTTCCAGCTGAACATCCCCTGTACGCAGTACGAAAACTGAAGCTGGCTGAATGGCCCAATTCTTCTTCCGGATCCAGCTCATTGCGGCTGAAGAGCCAGAGTACCACGACGCATCTTCCACCGCATTCCTCTGGGCATTGCCACCTTCAAGGCGTGCTTAACCCCAAGGCTCCTAGGTGGAGTGTCATTCATCGAATAGCACTGCCAGAAAGGATCCTCCTGCAAGTAGAGGATGCACAATGGTTTGTTGTAGAGCTTCTCGCCATGATCATTCGCTGTAATGACTATAAACTGGGGTATCCCCGGTTGCAGACAAATCCATGTTAATAGAGACGTGGTTGGTTTGGGCCTCGGTAGACAAGAATGATGTTTTCCAAGCCCACAAACATGAATTGAAACGTTGCCAACAACAGTTTACAATTTTGTTGCCAACCATGAGGATCGACTCCACTATATAGGAATCGTGGGATTGGACACCCCAGTGGTCGGAGATATAATAATAAACATAGAAATCGACATTTATAACTCATCATTAGTTATGAATATTTATCTGTCATTAAAAACTCACCATTATGATAAATATAGAAATCAGCATTTTTTTCAGGTTACTCCAGGAAGGATAGGAAGATATCTCCCATAGAAATCCATAGGCAAATCAAGGACTGGCTCCGGGCTATCCTCAGGATTGCGAATTTCATAGAGATAATACACAATAGTGATATGACTATATTGTGATTGAGCTGATTGTGTTTTATATATACACACATAATATCATATATATATATAAATTATATTATACATACATTTATGATGTCCGCCTACAAGACATGAATAATGTTTCACAGTTGCTGCTGGCGGGTGGTTCCTGAATGCAATTAAGCGTGTTTTGGAATCATCCTCCAGAAGAACAGCACTTGCAAACATATCACCATATTGCTACAATGTGGGTAAAACAACAAACCACCTCCCAATTTTACCATCAATGGGTCGTATCAACCATCAAAATATGAGTGGTGTATGATTGTTTTACCCACAGTAGGTGTTTTGTTCAGTCAAACTTAGATGTTCATGGATTTACCATCGATTTGCTGCATCAAACCATTGATTCAAAGATCATCTGAAGGAAAAAAACAAACATTTTTGCAGATCTTTCCATAGCTACGTTAGTTTACCAGAGGGTAAACCATCCACCTATTGGGATACCCCCATGGAAACATATGGAAGCTACCGTTCTTTCCAAGTCTTTCCCCATTTTTCGGCGTCCAAAACGACGACCCCGACCCCGTGCGTCTCGCCCGGCCTCGAAGTGCTTGGTGTTCTCCCGCAGCTGGTTTTCCAGCTCTCGGGACCTGGCCATTGGAGAAACCAAACATCACATATGACATATTAGATATCAATTAAAACAATTAAATATCAGTTATATTTTCATTAGATTCTATTATGTTATCTAGAATATATATATATAATTAAATTATATATTCTCTTTAGCCTTAACACACTATATATATTCATTTGAAATCTATTTGTATCTGTGCCTACTTGGGGTAAACCAAACATCAACAAATTGGTCTACGCCATCCAGGTGGTACATCCGTGCGGCGGAGCGCCATCCTGGTTTGAATATGGGTGGAATACGACCAAAAAACAGCGAAGATAGCCACCATTTTTAAGGGAAGTACGCTGGCTGAATAGAATATGCCTACTAATACTTTTTTTGAAATATGTTTTTCTATGTTTTTCTTAGGATACTATAATAACCACCATTAGTGTACAGTGAATCTGTGCTGAGGCTCTTGAACGGCAAGCTGCAGCGATACCTCCCCCGTCCACGCCTGCGTTGATAGGCCCCACTCGCCTCCTGTCAACGGCTGGGCATGCTGATTTCACTGATCCAGGTCAGTGAGAAACACCAGGGGGTAAAATGGGATCTTACCTTTATAATGCATAAATAAACACCCTTAAACATATTGCTGTATTTAAGTTCATGTACTATTATCATATTGAACTTAGGACCATGTAGGTTCATGTGTCCCATTTTAGTCCATGCGTGACGGTAAAATGCACCACATGGATCGAAAGATATCGAAACTCTATATTTTATAACACCTTGCTCTCGAACTTGGCTCTTTCTAGTTGACTCTGGCCACATTTTAGTACTGATTGCCACACGTTCGTTATCATTTCATGTGGGTGTGGGGAAAAAGGATCAAACCCGAGTACGACTATTTTGGCAATACTATGCAGCCAGATTTCCTCAACACAAGATCCAGACCCATGAGATCGCATCTGATCTTGAGATCACAGCAATATATGGTTCCGTTCAATGATGTTTGTTGTTTTTTTGGTTTACAAACTCCATCAACTAGTTATATTAGTTCGATATATCAAATACTCTGATACTCTCCAATAAATTAGCATAGACCCTGAAAATAGATGAACATCACCCATTTTCAATGGAAATTAATCTTCCAACCCCCTATTTGGCAGGGTCTATGTGAATTTAATGGAGGGTATATGTACCAGAACCCGCGTCACCTGCAGCTCATTGAGCTGCATCTGAACCTCCTCCAGACCTCGGAGGCCGGAAGACCAATGAGATTTATTGACGTTGAAACGAAACAGGTGAGACATCATCCTACCCATAGGATCCATGTATGGTATATATACTAACATTGGGGGTATATTGATGGGATCCATGTTACCATATATAGCATACATGGATCCTATGGGTTATAAAATTATGTTGAAACATATCCAATCATGCGGAAATCAGTCTTATTTCATCTTAAAATCTCACTGTCACCTTCCGAATCCAAGATTTTTGGAACCCTTACACTCCGATATTTTTTTTTCGACCACACCCCAAACCCCGAAAACTCCAAGAATTTTCGCCCAGACGCGCAGGGTCAGGGCGCTCTTCTCCTCCTCCAACCTGTCAACCACCAAGGCTGTTGGCTACCCCCCCCCAGTGATGTTAGTTGCTTTGGTGACCTGTGTATATAGGAATATATATATAAGATTATGTAGGAATATACATACCCATTAAAACCATAGGGATTTAACTTATTTAAAAAGTTGAAATTGGGATGATCCTGGGGTTTTGCCTTGAGGATGTTTTTTTAAAAAAAAGCAGTCCAAGAATTGGGGGTTTCCCAACATATCAGACAATTGGGGCTTTAACAACATCAACACATATCATCGTATTTAAACATCAAATAAAACCATCAGTTTTCATAGGCTAAATATGGAAATTTAGCACCGTTTCACCACATATTTCTGAACCATGTTTCAAAAAAACCCAATTCATCGAGTTGTGTTTCCGGCAATTTTCTCTTCATCCAACTCTGGGAAGAATCTGCAGTTTTTTCATTTGAAATTCATGGTGGGTTTGAAGGGAACACATTTGGATTTTTGAAATCCACAACAGAAAACCAAAATGGTTGGAATTGAAATGGTTGGTCACCAGTCATCTGTATAGTTTGGATTCTTTTCGGTCACACGGTCACATGCATGTGATAACTTTGATTCTTGTCAAAGAATTCCAAACACAGGTTGCTCAGGGGGGAAGATAGTGTTGGCCACTTATGTATTAGTGGAAGATCCTAAACACCCTATCAGCATATAAAGTTTTTTAAAAACTTGGCACAGGTTCGGCATATCTACAGATTCTATCTATATATCAACTAATGTATAGATATATACCATCTGGTTGTTTAGCATAGCCATAGAAAATCACCATGTTTAATAGGTAAACCATCTATTTCTATGGGCCATGTTAGTCATAACCAGGTCGGGTATATACTGTAAACATCTGGTTCACCATCTCTTGATTTCAACTCATGATCCCCAGACATTCCATGGCAATCGTGGCCGAGTTGCACCACTCTCTTGGAGGAAAAGGACGAAAGAGTTTCTTTGAACTCACCCATCCTGAGCATCCGGGACGAGCAACTGCTGGATGCTTCTAGATCCAGCTCGTGAGCTCTCTGATATACCAGCAGCCAGAGGATGGTTTCTGCCCGGAACTCAGACCTTGCCTATTTTTGAATAGGCCATGCGTCCATCTTTTTTTGGCCCGGCCTGACACTTAGACACAAACCATCAGGGCAATCAGGCCCTAGCCAAGCCAAGTCAAGATGAATGCCATGCGAAACAGAGTGGTTGTGTCATTTCAACCCAAGGTTGGCGCGTCTCTCCAAGGCTAAAATATTGAGAATGACACGGTTGTGTGTCTGAGAATGGTGTTTTTCACGTATACCATCAAAATGCTATGCGAAATCATCTTTTTCCGGCACCAGTCTGGTGGAGACAGGTCATAAACATTTCAACCCCAGATTGCCTCCAAGACCACCAAGGATAACGAGCCAAGGGGCTGCTTTTCCAAACCATTCTTCAACTCGTTCAGAGATTCTTGGAGGTTCTCTTGCTCCGCGTTCAACTCCTGGGAAAATCCCAGCAGGACCAAGCCGCCGGTGAGTAAGCTTCAACAAATGATAGATGCCGATGGTTAAAAGCATGGCCCTGGCACCTGGTCTTATACATGTACTCATATACATGTCTGGTTGGTGGTTTCAACCCCTCTGAAAATATGAAAGTCAGTTGGGATGATGACATTTCCAATAATTATATGGAAAATAATCCAAATTTTCCAAACCACCAACCAGATGTAGTTGTTGACGGTTAAAATTTGCCCTATCCATAACCCCCAACATTCAACCGGGCCGCTTTGGGTTTGGTTCTGACCCCTTGTGGCTTGATCTTTCCCCGAAGACTGGGGTCCACAAGCCGAAAACAACTTGATTGTTTGCATAAAGAAACGGGCACCGTAAAACCAGGTCTGGTGGTTTTAATGACCTTGTATTAGTCAATGGTTGCTTCCTGTAATGATCACATTATTTCAACTCCAACATCCAAATTCAAGAACCAACCTCCCACATGTTTCGCACTTCCATCTTACCGTCTGGCCAACAAAATGTGATTTCCTCATAATATTTAAGTCAATCCTCTTCAATCCCTGATTTGTTTATGGCTACCCTCTGCTAATTTCACGTGGCCCTTGAACATATTTGTTTATCATTGATTTACCCATTACTTTAATGATGATTGGTCATTTATAGCTGACTTATCCATTAAACATGATGATTTTCCGGTTCACAACCTGTCAAAACCCGCGGTTTTTCCGCGTGTTTTTTCCGTCCGTCCGTCCGTCCGTCCGTCCGTCCGAGATCTCCTTGACTCCTTGGTCGAGGCTGTGGAGCATCACATCCGCCGCCTCCAAGAGTTGATCGGCCTAACGACAAGTGGTGGACCAACGACGGAAGGATTTGTTTAGAAATTATAGTAATGATAATTATAGTATAATAACTATATAAGATGATAGTGATAATTGGTGACATCATATACATCTCAATTATAGTAATTTCAGTGATAATTGAGACGGATGACTGAATTAGATGTATATGATAGTTTTACTTTTGTACAGAGTATGATATTAGATGTATGATGAATTATATATTATGACATTATAGAATGATATAGTCTGATATAGTTGGTGGTTGAGCCACCCCTCTTAAAAATATGAAAGTCAGTTGAGTCATTTGGGATTATTATTCCCAATATATGGAAAATAAAAAATGGGAAGTCCCATGGGAAATCATGACTTTCATGGTTAAATCATGTGAAAAATCACCTTTTTCGTTGCTTAAATCATCTTAGTTAAATCAACTATATTTAACTATTTACTGGTTGGTGGTTGACCTACCCCTCTGAAAATATGAAAATGGGATGATGAAATTCCCAATAAATGGAACAATCCAAAATGTTCCAAACCACCAGCCAACTAGAGTATGATATTAGATTTATTGCGAATTATTATGACATTATAGAATGATATAGTTTTTTTTTTTCCGGTGCAAAATCAAGAGTTGAGTTGTTGTTTGCGACAGACATTTGTTACACAATTTTATATTTGGCCGAAGAAACATCTAGATTTTCCCCAGCAAAACTGAGAAGATTGAACATTTGGAGAAAATACGGAAGAACGTTGGTGATTCAAAAATTGAACTGGCGACAAAATTATGGATATGCTTCAGCCCAATTTAATGGAACCACAAACTAGGTCCGCCGTCTACCCGTTCATTGTTCCCTAAAAAGCTCTTGATATTCTATCCATAACCACCAGTAAATTAGCATTGATCGGAAAACCCATGGTTTCCCGTCCGGAAATTATACAGAAACCATACTTACATACCGTCTCAATTCAACATATCTCATCCACCCGCGTTAAACTTCTACATTCATTGAAGGCCATCAATAAGGGGTTTAATTCTCCCACCGGGGTTAAACTTCTATATTCGTTGAATATCTTCATTGATGATGATGATGATGATGGTGATGATGATGATGATGATGTGGAACGAACCCGCGCAGGTCGCTCTGCTGTGCGTTCTGATCTAGAACATCAAGTTAACCATAATGCTAAAATATCTCATTTTCACTGCCTTTTCAGCTCATACGAAGAAGGCGGGCCAGCAGGCGCGGGCAAGACGAGGTGTTTGGCAGTATGATTACTGTAGAAATCATAACAATTTGAAGTCACTAGCCCGCTATATAACGGTTCCATATCATCAAACGTTCGTGGATTGACAATAGTTAATTGTTTGGAAGTCAATAATTACTGAAGCGATTGTGATTACCCAGAACATCAAAGTATATGACAACACATGTCACACTATTAAATCATTAGTAAGGCTAATGACAATATTACGTATCATTAAGGCTATATTCAAATACACCAACATGCACTTATATCATTGGAGTGGCTTATATATAATTGTTTGGCCATAAATACTGAGAATAACTATGAATAAACAGATTCAAATGGTGAACAATCCTACTAATACGGATATTTATATATACAGTACATATATAATTGCAAATACATATTGGTATGTGTATATGCACATGTTGATACCTATGTATATACATATATACGTATATATAATTAAAAATAATTATATCTATATATATATCATATCTATATATATATATATATATCATATATATATATATCAGATATACATACAATTAAACGTATGATACCACATATAAACCTAATACAAATGCTATAAAAATCCCCCAGAAGCCACGTCACGTCTCGCCTCTGGCAGCTCGTGGGGCGAGGAGCTTTGTGCCACTTCCAGCCGTGCACAGGCGTCGCACAGCAGCTCCTCGGTTTTTCGTCGGTTGGGCCCAGGGCAAGGTCCTTGGGGACGGTTGGTGGTTTCTTTACCCTCCTGGTGGTTGGTGGTTCCATAGAAATTGTGAATTTTCCTATTTAACATGGTGATTTTCCCATTAAACAGCCACATAACTATGGAAAATCACCATGTTTAATGGGACAATTCACTATTTCTATGGCCATTTTCAATAGCTATGTTAAATTACCAGAGGGTACTTGGACATCCGTGGAAAGTCTTTAGAAATATACAGCAATCCTTGGAACATGAAACATGTTGGAACATTTTGGAAAAATCCTTGGAACATCTTCGAACATCTGGGAAGTTGTCACTTTGCTAGGGAAACAAAGGAAAATTTAACAATGTTCTGTACTTGAAAAGTTGCTCATCTTCTCGTCAGTCATGGGCAGCAGAGGATTATTTTCCTTCTATCCAAATCCACTATTCATTGTTGAATTTTCTGTTTGAAGGGATAACTCCAAGTTTTCCAGATTTAGACCAATTTCATCATTTTCATCTCCATTCTTCATAGTTGCAATCCCAAGTTCATTCCAAATTTTGCCTGGTACAAATGGTGAACACCTCCATTTTTGATGGTGAAAACCTCGATTTTTCACAGGGTGTCTCCGCTTCCCCCAGTCCCCCGCTAGGTGCCGACGTACCGTGCGCCGAGCGTCGCTGCGCGTCTTGAGGCGCAGGGCCTCCGCCTCCACGGTCCGGAGCTTGGTGCGCTGCAGGGCCGCGCGGATGCCACCCTTTGACATCCTTGGAAAAGGTGCTGGTGCTGCTGGGATTTTCTATGCTTCATGATGATGTTGATCCTACTTGTGCTAAAAGTAGGGAATTTTCGGGAATGGTCCACTGGCTAACTATCAATAATAATAATCCCAGCAACCCCATTCCCATCCATTCCCTACGTTTGGCACCAGTAAGTGATGATGATGGTGATGATGGTGATGATGGTGATGATGATGATGATGATGATGACGATATGTAATATGATATATATATATATATATACATGTTATTTAATATGTGAGGGGGAGTCGACATATATCTTTAAACCGTCTTCATGCAAACTTAAGAATATTTTTATGCTTCAATTACATAATGGTTTTAAATGGTGTGTTTCTATGTGTAATTAGAGGCTATCGAAAAAAAAACAGAACAAAACATATCGCTAACACACAATAATCGTACGGGTTGACTGTTTTGGTCAACGTCAACGTCGGCAATACACTAGGACTAGCACCATGGAACACATTGGGGCAGGATTGCTGTAGCTCAAGGCTGGCCAACGATCAAGGCCCAGCAACGGCTGTGGAGGATCATCCCAAAAATCACTGGACAATGAGGCTGGTGAAGTCCCTGGTTTTCTCCACCTTTTTTGAGCCCGTTCGAACTTCGTTCATCCTAAGTAGTACCATTTGTATAGAAATCATTGGAAACCACCATGTTTTAGAGGATGAACTATCATGAATTATCTGCTTTCAGGGGCCAACATGTCCATGTTACATCAGACACTACTATTGACCCTGAAAAACGCAATTGTAAAACCAAATTTTCCGACCAACATCCACCATTATCAACTGGAAAACAATTGTTCAACAACCATTACTATCCATTACTATGGATTTTTGTACATTTTTGTTACAATCCATGACAATAAAGGTAATTACTATCATTACTATCTATTACTATTACTATATGTTACTATCCACCATATTTTTGTTACACCAAAGGCTACCTCCCGGGCCTCCCATTTGGATCCCCATCTCGGCCACCGGGCCCCTCTTTGGAGCGTAGCAACTCAGCCGTCTGCACCTGACGGAAGCTGCAACGGCAGCGACGGGCAACGGGGCACAACGGGGGTGGTCAACAAAAAATCAGACCCAAACAGGACATGGACGTTTACAATTCATAGATATTCATAGTGTATCATAGTGTGACATTGTAGTTTATTTTTAGATGTATTGTTCAAACTAAACGTTGATATATATATATATATATATATATATGGGTGCGAGTCAAACATCGGGTATGGATCGCTCCGCGGTGATCCGTACTATGGATCGTGTGTGCTTACGTAAGGTGCCTGATCCGTACCCTTTCGTAAGGGCTCATCATAGCATACAAACTGTGCTGATACTCCTACT
>Ga0126342_10002526_pt1 | contig 28695 bp, 27 predicted proteins | sample Cyp1metagenome_FD_92528 | JGI IMG/M metagenome (GOLD analysis project Ga0126342, IMG submission 92528) | Coral microbial communities from Lord Howe Island, Old Settlement Bay, Australia - Cyphastrea 1 metagenome | ecosystem: Host-associated > Invertebrates > Cnidaria > Coral ... | reverse complement strand
TATATACTATAATTACATCAAATATATATGTAAATATGTGGGGGTGGCCGGATAGCATAGTATATAGATATATTATGTATAACCCTATAACAACTATTCACCTATGATAAAAACACCACAGTATTATATATATATACAAAAGTTTTCATGGGTTTCCTACCTTTCCCCAGATCTCCAACAAAACAAACGTCATAGGTGCGCCAGGTCGCCACTGCCGCGCACGTCCCAGTGCTTGTACCAGGGCACTGCTGCTGTAGACGCTGGGCCTCTGAACTGCTCGTCCCCATAGGAAAACCATAGGAAAGCCATAGGAAAGCCATGTCGATTTGCGGATTTTAAAATCTTTCATATCCCATAGGGTCCATGTATGGAATATTTACCTACATTGGGATTATTTTAAATTACTTTAAGGGTCAATGTAGGTAAATATTCCATACATGGATCCTCTGGGATTTAGTAATACTTCTGTAAATACATCAAAATATGCCGATTTTTAAATCTACGAACTATTACGAATTGGTATTTTAGACATTTTTAGACTACCTCCGGGAAGGTTTTCCTTGGCCCGCCCGGCCATTTAAACAAACCAGATCCAATGTTTTTAAATGTTTTTAACTATACGTTTGAATATGCGGATGGAACTGGTGTTTCATACTACCTCCCGTGCTTGTAGTCTGGCCCGCCCTCCACATATTAAAATGGTGTTACCGTAATTTCAATGGATGAAAACTGGCATTGATAAGAGGTTTTTTAAGATGAGTAAGTTGATGATCTTTCGTTCATTGTCCATCTTATCAATATGTTTTGCCCAGTTGCACATAGAGGATTTAACATTATTTGACCATCAAACAAGTGTGATTTAACCAATGAACATTGGAGTTTCAGCGCTGAACAATGGATTTGGGTGTGTTTGAAGATGGGTGTACCCCAAGAATAGCAGTTCTCGTTGGGAAAATGATAATTAACCGATGAACCAGTGGATTTAGTGCTAGCCCATTCTCAGACAAACCAATCTCTTTTGGGATTTTTTGCATTTAAATGGCTTAGGGCTCTTTTTTTGCCACTCAAAAATTGTGGATTATTTTACAGTTGCTTCTGTTGACTGCACATAACTGTGAACATTACAGTGAATAATTTTAGATTATTAGCAGTGCTTATTGAACGTCTTAGATTTCGCAAGGCGCCTAAGCTTGGTGGTCACCCACTGTAGAAGATGAGTTGGCACTCATCAGTTGCCTGTCCCATATCAAGGTTGTCCAAAATACCTTTTCCCGGACAGCCCTCAATCGCTCAGCCAATCGCGTAGCAACCGCGGTACCACAGTGAGCAATTGCGGAAGGGTTTGTTCTTCGTTGATCAGATCATATACATAAAATCTAAGTTATGTATTATAAAATTAATCGTGACAAAAATATTATGCTAATTCTTTGTAATATCATTGCTTTTCTGCTGAATTTGAAACATGTTTGCCGTCTCAGCAGTGCTGCGGCGCTGCCACCGCCATGAATAGCTATACCTTGGCTAGCTGACTGTGTGTGTTGTTAACACAACTGAGCCAACTTAGTGGAAAATCTAAAAAGATTCCATGTATAAAAAATGGTTTGGTACGGCACTTCCGGATCATAAGCATTGTAGGGTTTCTGACTGGTTTCTGACTGATTTCTGACATGTTCCGGACATACTACTAGACTTCCACGCTATATAGCACAGATGGCGACTTTTCTTCAGGCTCTTGGCATTGCACACTGTCAGAGGCTGCATTAACCGAGAGGGCCGAACGGCATGGTCATGATCCATTCACATTCTTGTTGCCGCATAGAATCCACCGAAAGGTTGGAGTGACGCAAAAGCGTTCGACGTTTTTCATCGATGTCTCCCAAGCCTGTGTACACCAGTGCAACTGAAAACAAAGAGTGGGCGCTGCTACCATTTGGAATTCCGCAGCCCTCTTCTTTGTATTTGGACAAGATAGCATAGCACCTCGCACTGATCTCGTGGGCGGCTGCTTTGCCAAACAAGGTCTCTAACTTTTGGAAACGACTGGCGACGGCCGATTCCAGTTTGTTTATCTATATTATATATATATAGAGGTTTCCTAAAATGGAGGTACCCGCAAGTCATCCAATAGCATAGGATTTTCCACTATAAGCCATCCAGCTATTGGGGTACCCCCATCAGTTCAGCCAAGTAGCTGAAGACCCACTTCCTTCATTTCATCAAAGGCCGCCAGGGCGTGTCTGGTGCCAGGGCGAGGTTTTTGGGAGTGGAGGCAACAACAATGGCAGTTCGACTTTAGTTGAACTTCAGTTAAATTTGAAGGTAGTTAAACTTGAAATCTTATTGATAATTGGACCTTGAACTTGGAATTGAGTTCGAAGTTGAACTTGAAGTTGATGTTAGAATTGACCTTGAAGTTAAACTTGCTGGAAGACCCACGGAAAACAAGCCATTTCCTGATAATGGTGATGAGTGGGTCAGATGGCCAAGGATCATGGCAGCTACATTTTTTCGCAGCGTGTCTGAACATGGCTATGGAATGTCTCGGGAAAATCAATATCAACCGATTATCTATATATATATATATATTAATACATACATATGAACGTATACTAAATCAATATCGAAGATGATAAAAGACGAAACTTGTGCCACGACTGGGAAAACCCGACCCAGGATCATCCCCGATCAACTTTGCATGGAAAATCAAGTGGCCATGGAATGGGCATGAATGGGCTCTCCGAAGACATACCAAAACAGTATGGAAAGATACATCCTGTAAACATACAAAAAGCGAACTGGAAAATGGCCATGGGAATAGTTGATTTACCCATAAATATATATTCAAGTGCGATTGCAACCGGGTCTTGTACAAAAGCTGACCGGGTCTCCATAGACGTTCAGGATCAAACAGCTCTTAGGGAATGGCAGCTGGCCATGGGGGTTTGGCGCGATGTGTCATCATCTGATTCAGATGATGACTTGGTACTTACTGAGGACACAATGGGGGATTTTTCACACACATATCACGCACCAAGATTGTTCTTTTGGGATTACTCCATACTCGCTTCCCCAGTTGCCTAGCAGGAGCTTACGCCAATTCAATATGGTTATGTCCATTGCGAACATCAGTTCCTGAATGCAGTGGGTTGCTTGACTCACCATTACGTCTTTTGGGGGGTGCTTGGTGGCACAGCAACAATATTTGATATCCAAACATATCCAAACTAATTAAGCCTCAATATGTACAGGGCATGCAGGGGTCTAAAAGGTAAATCATGTGGTCTGCCACCAGCATGCTGAGATTTTGGAGATTGGCTTCAGAAGTGGCAAGGCCCTTTTGGCTATGCTTCAGATTGTACCTCAACAGCAACCAATTGATGCACCAATTGATCCATTTTCTTCAGCAACGAAAATTTACCTTTTCTTAGGCTCGGGAGTGGATGCTCCTCTCATGGCCCTTCGGAAGCTTTTCAAGGACAAATCCCATTTGGTGACATATGTGAACCTTGATTGGAATGTCTTGTCTTGCTTGAATTGGGATGTATTCGTAGAACCAATCAAATGTTGTGAGGCCCCCCTCCTTTCCATGTCTTCGATCTTTTTACGCTAAGGAGCAGCTCTGAAAAGAACGCAACTGCACGTGACTTTTTGATTCAGAATCATGGCCAAGCACTGCAGTGCCTTGAGCAGCATTTTAATGATTCTGAATCAGAAACGCAACTGCAATGGACTTCCTTAAGTCCTTCTGAAACATCATGCGTAGGTGTTGCGATGATGTCTTCAAAGTCAAGGGTGCTCAAAGCCATCGCAAGGTCAGGGTGTTTTTGATTTGAGTTGACATGAACTATATGAAAACATATGACAAAACAATTTCATTGATTTGAAATAACATGAACTATGAAAACATATGACAAAACAATTTCACCTTGGGACAGGTTGGCTTCTACGCAGCAGGATTCCCCTGCACACCTTACTCGCTGCTTCACAATGGAAGTTTGCTCTTGGGGGAGGAAGCGGCAAAACCAATGTGGCAATGCATTCGAAATTTTAAGCGGTGTCAACCTGCTGTTACTTGTCAATTGTTTGACGGTATGTTACCGTAGCAAAATGCAACTGCATGCTATCACTTTTGGATTCGATTGGTTAAACTTTGCCGAGTCTGGACTCTTTGAGAATGTCCCGGGGATACATCGAGTCATGGACAAGATCCTTCCTGTTCTCCAAAGTCACCTTCCTGAGTGGCTTGTTTTATCAATAGTTTGCAACTGGTTTTGGTTACCGCAAAGACTGCTTGAAAATTCATTATAGGTTATTATTGGCAACCAAGGTACCACGTGGAGGTGATGGATTTGAATCCGTGCCTGGTTTATTTTAACTAGTGTGCTGACTCGTCTGGCAAATAATTATTACAACCTTTGTCAGCAGCAAATTCGAAAACCTCAAATGGCCCCATGTCTGAGGCGACACTTGGGAGCTCCCATCAGCCGAGACCGTGTCTTCATATTGCTGGTGCGGCATGACTTGATGATCAATGCTGCCAGGAGAGATTATCATCAGTTTGTAACCAACATGGTGGATCGATTTCGAACTGACTGCACCCTGAAATGGTATCTTGGATGGCTTTGCATCAACGCAACTTAAGCAGCACATGCACGCATTGCTGTATTTCAGCAGGCGAAGTGTGATTCAGAGCTCAGGCAAGATCTTTTGATGCCAAAGGACCATTGGAGGATCCAAAGAAGCATTACGCAACACAAGCAACGTGCTTCTAAGACCAAACGACAACAGAATAAGTTACTTGGCATTCCCACAAGCTATCGATCTTGAACTTGAAAATGCATATTCAAAGTGCAATCGACATTTATCAACAATATGTTGTTGGACAGCAACCTAGGCAGAACAAGGATCGCAAGTGGAAGGTGCTCCACAAGCAATGGGCCAAGGAGAACCAGGTTGCTAAGTTTAAGTAGTAGTTTATTAGATTGATTTTATCAACCAGTTAGTCTCCAATGAAAACAATCCCCTTTTTCACCATTGTCAAGACAGACACAACAGTATGCTATAACAATTGGTTACATATGTTGGCTCAAACTGAGGTTCGACGCTCTTCTGGGCATTTCCGAAAGCATTATCCACTGGCAGCTTCGCAGATCAGTTCCCAGCGAGAAATGGATGCTACTCGATTTCAATGTTTCCATTATTTCTCCCCTTATTATGAACATATCGATCTATCCCTGCTGTATTTTGAAACTTCATCATGGGTGTTGGAATTAGACAACATCTAAGGCTTTGGACAAGATCACAAAGCAAATGGATGGGAAATTCGATGGGTGTAACACATCGCAGTCCTTGGGGCGCATGTCTATCATGCACCCTGGTCAGCCCCTGATGTGTATAACGTTCAATCCTCAGCTATGCATGCAACCTTACATGGTTCTTAGATAGTTGAATCCTCAGCTATGCATGCACCCTTACATGATTCCTTTCACATTGAGGCCCCAGTCAAAGATTCTGGATCTTTCCCAAGAGCGTTTCATCACAGGCCTGGGGGCCCCTCAGCCTCTCTCTCATGCTCCCATATGCGTCCTCAACAGGCATGGAGGCGATGCTGCTGATGGGTCTGCCCATTGACAACCTTATGTTGGACAAGTACAAAGACAGCGCCTCTTTTCAGCACAAAATGGTGTCTTAAAGTGTCATGGTGTCTTAATGCTTGTCAAAGCAGTGATGCTCATCCATGCTTGTAATTGTAATCTGGTTCACAAAGGATTTGCTCAAGATGGCGGGGAATTCGATTTCGATGCGAGCTTTGTATGTTGTGATCCTGATTGCCATCAAGTCGATGAACCCTGTGAAGCTGCGTGACTACTTGGTAGGATAGTACATGAAAAGTCAAGCTGCCTGAATGCTTGGCACTAAAACATATTTGGGAATGGTGGACCAAAAAGGTGTCATCGCCGAACTGCTAGTCAATTCATAGTACCCCATTGCAAGGTCAACCCATGGTTGAAACATGGCAGCACATTGGTTGCCACACAGGAGTTTTTTGTAGGCTCTGAGCTGATATGATATGCCATACAACCATATACAACCAGCTTAGAAAAGAGTTTAGCCCAAACCATCTATCAATACCAATCAATCGCCTGAGTTATCAATACCAATCAATCGCCTGAGACATCAACCCAAATCACAGCATGTAATCATGTAATCTGGAAACACTGCCATATGCCTGTCCTTGGGCGATGGAATGCGGATGAAGATGATGACAAGCCTGGTCAACGGGCATCGGGTGGATGGAGGTATGATGATTCTGATTCTCCTTCCAATAGCAGTTCAGATTCAAATGCCAATTCGGAATCAGAGTGTCTGGGGTTGAAGTTTTGAGTAAGAGGTTGATTTTCACAGGACTATTCCAAACATTAGATACTGTTACTATGTTCAATGTTTTTCAGAAAGGATTCAGAAACTGTTCCTGTGTGAGCTGTTATCTAAGGCAGTGCGAGAGCTCTGGCTCCGACGAGTCGACTAGTCAGACTGGTGTTTGCTCCGTGGATTTGAAGCTGAGCATGCTGGAGTCCCACCACCAGCTACACGGCCAGGTAGACGTGTCTGAGTATGCAACCAATGGTGCCTCTGTGAAACGCATCAAGGGTGCCCTTGCAGATCCCCAATGCTCCTGTGGGAAGTGCACGATGCCTCTACCTGTCTTAGCTAAGTGTTGCAAAAGTTTCTGGGGGCTGCCCAAGCAACAACAAGATGCCATTCTTTGGAGTCTGCAAAGCGAGGGCAGTGGTGGCTCTAGAAAATGGTCGATAGAAGGACAGTAGTATATGTTCCAAACAGGTTTGTTCAAAAAATGGTTGATACTGTTTTGTTGAAAGAAACAAACATATAATATAAAAAAATACTTTAATACTTGAATGATATAATTTATCTAAGTAGTATATGTATATGATATTATGATAAGATATGATATGATATGGTATCATATTATCAGTTATCTGCAGTTGTGCCAATCCAGCTGGGTAGTCCTCCAACAGCTTCAGGACATGCTCTGTGTCGATCAGCCTGGCTGCGATTCTTGGGAATTGGCAAGCAGCGGATTCTTCGTACCAAGCGGAAATTCCGGGGTCTGGATGAAAGGACGATAAACCAAGGAATCTCATCTTAAAATATGTTTTAAAGGATGGAAGATAGGTCTAAACATGGTCTATTTTTTTCTTTGGCATGATTCTACCCTTGAGGATCAACAGCTCATCCAGCTAAGCAAACAGCATCCTGCATGGCCTTCTTCCAACATATGTATTGGACAGCAGCGGAGTCTATGGCAACCAAGTTCTTTGGCTCTTTAAGCACGGATTAATTTGATTTTGATTTTCAAATCTTGGGCGATGTTACCCAAACATACTCGTAGTTAAGCTATATATTATAAATATGGTTTGTTAGTGGGCCCACTACAGGTTCGAATCTGCTGAGACTGCTCAACGGTCCAAATCAGATGAAGAGCTTCGTGAGCAGTTGTTACGAAGACTTGTAGATCGAGAACTTTTGGGGGGAACCACCCAGATACTGCTGGAATCCAATATTCAGTCGCTTCCATTGCGGGAACTTCCTCCCGGTTCAACAAGCTCTCTCTTCTTGATGTACTTAGCTTACATTCGCCAAACAGGAGATCCTGCTGATGCTGCCTCCCGCACAACCTTCTACTCTGTGGCAAAAGCTTGGAGGCCATGCCTCCGTTTCAGGCGGAAGACGGAGCATTCTCTCTGCTTTGAATGCAGCCGGCTGAAGTCAGCTATTCATGGTTGTAAAGAAGCTCGTCTGTATGAATGTCTCTAAGGCTCTAAGCTATGGTTTCACCTTCAATTTTACACATCTCTAGACTACGAATTTTGATCTGCAATCCTCAATGTCCGAAATCCCCAATGCAGTTAGAATCCAACAAGGTGCTTTCCGGTTCGGTTTTCAACCAACACTCTGTGTTTCCGACGCTAGGACTTTGGACGGCATGCAGAACTTTGCCGGCAACTGTTGGACCACTACAATGTCCAGTGGCGAAACCGACAGCAATACTGGCAAGCCCGAACAAGGAGCATGGTGGAGAGAGACATCCTATGTTGTATTATTGATTCCTATGATAAATCAAAGTTGCTTCTTCCAACATGGCCACTTCGCAGATGTCCAAAGAGAACGGTTTATGAACTGCATCAACGAACTTTGGTTGTGGATTCAAATTTAAACAGATGTTGCTATTTATTTAATAGATTTTTTGGGTCACCGCACCTACCAACAAACGGGTATCTTTGTTCAAGTTACTTTTGGCCTTCCTCTTTGGGTTATCATCTGAGGAGTATCTCTTACCTTGACCTGCTGCATCATGCACGGCCATGGTGTTTACCTCTATGTAACTGATGAAGCAATGAGTGCTGGCTCCAGCTGGCAGTGGGAATGTGTCACTTAACAAAAGAGTGTTTTTTTGGTTTACCCCATGAACAAGGCTCTAGTGGGTGAGATGTCAGAGTTGCTAAGTTGGTAGCTACCTCTCATGTAAGGTCATGAGATCACTTCAGAAAGTCTTTGTTCGAACCCGGGCACGCAACCAAAGATGGCCACAAGAGCTACTTACCTCAGCATTTTATTTCCATCTTTCTCTATAAATCCGGACTTGACCAAGAATAGCCTATCCACTATCCACAGATCTATTAATGGGAATGATATTTTCGTTGGGGGACGAAAGGTTTCAAACAACAACCCACCCGCCTTTGGTGCAAAGGATGTGGCTGCAGAGCGACAACACTGTTAAGGAGTGCCGCAACACCTATGCAGCCCGAATTTTGAGTTCCATGACTATGGCAGGGGTGTGGTCCACATCCAGTCAGAACTTTCTGGGTGTGGGCCACACCCACGAAGATGTTGATGGAGTGCTATCGTTATGCAAAGCGGCTATCGATAGCTCCACTGGTATTCAGACCCCACAAGATTTGATTCGTCGGCTTCAAGAGAAACTGGGCCCGGTATTCTATTCACGGGGCGTGGATTTGGATGCTGAGCTTGTGAAAACTGCAACTCATCAAAAGCCATGATCATGGATATTGTATTTTATTTTAAATCAAGGATAGCTGTTTATTTCCGTCTCCTGCTTTCCTGCCCTGATTCCCGTTTTCCCTGGCCTTTCAAGGTGAGAGATTGGGCTGAAATTGCACCCGACTCTGCCACGTTCAAGAATGCCTACAAGATTCGGGCTCTCAGAGAAGGTGAGACGGACACAAAACCTGTTCCACACTCTTTCATCTTTGCAAAGAGAGGAAGTTTCTTGCCATTAAAAAAAACTTCCAGAACTAGGAGGGTGTTTCTGTTTCTGGTTTGTCACCAAAAATATCAAGGGTGGGCCAAAGGGTTGCACGGAGAAAGTGTTTACTTGTTTGTCTTTATCTCCCCCGCTCACCAAAAAAAACAAGGTCTTCCAGGACAAGGACGTCATCTTCAGTTGTCGGAGAGATTACCTAGAAATCTCAGGGCCCAAACTGAGGAAAGTGCTAGAGGTGATCTCTTTTGCCTTGTCAAACATGAAATGTCTGATCAAGGACTTAGTCAGGAACCACTACTTGTGTGGCAATCGGCCTTCATGGACAAGTCCAAGAATTTCCTTCAGGTTGCCAACACTACGCAGAAGGTGCTGCATCCGCAATTTGAGGATGAGCGGAAGGGTGACATCGAGAAGCTCATGCTTGCTATGAGGAGGGATTTTCCTGCCTTGAGTCGTGCAGCTGCATGGTATGAGTCGTTGTTGGCCCGCAGGCCGGAAGTGATTGCAGAACCCTACACAAAGCTCAGCTTCCTGGATAATGTGATTGATGAAGGTCCATCAATCCATGATTTTCGATTTGCTCCTCCGCGGCCAATTCTGATGCCGCATCGTTTGGAGGTTTTGTTTCACAGGCGTTAGGATTCGACCATGGGGATCTCGGGGAAAAACGGGAAACATTTACTAGATGGTGACCAGGTGCGGTCTGCAAGTTTTTGAAGATTCATTAAACCCCATGGGATTGCTAATCCGTTTCTATGTCGAGAATTTGATCAAGCGCTTGTGATCCCGGTGTTGGAATCAGCCATGGCTGCTACAGAACCAGACTCTGGAGGGCCCATAGAGCAGTTGAAAGCGTACTTTGATACAGTGTCCCGTTACAACTTATTTACATTTAATTTAATTTCATGTTTTCAGCCCGAACTTTTTTGGTTTCCCTACCTTTTTCCTGTTGTGTTTATGGTCATTGCATAGGGCATAAGTCCAACTTACCTAGGTCATTGCTGAATCGAACCTTGGAGATCACCTCAACAGAGTATTCCAGGATAGGAGCAAAATGGCAGAGGAGGGATGCCTTGAAAAAGTAGGAAAGAGTAGGAAAAAGTTGGTGGGTTGTTTGGTTGTTCAAATGTTTTTATCAAACCTGTTGAAGTTTGGTCCCTGAAGGCCATTGACTTCTACGTTGCTGACAGGTTTCAGGTATCCAATCAGAAGCTTCACCTGTCAGCCATTCCACGTGGATCTCTCGAGGAATGCTGGCTATGCCTTCGGCATTTTGACTATGGACCTTCTGGAAAGAATGGATGTGGGGTGGAGTTCAAAAACAAAGTTTTTGGTCGAAAAGGGGTGTTCTTTCTTTAAAGGTTCGTGCGTACAAGGATGGTTTTAAACCATTGAGAAAATCGTGGCTGTTAACTTACGATTCAGGGGAAAAGGTTGAACTATGTTGTTCAAAAGTTTTGTCTACAAGGAAAGAGGTTGAAAGTTTTGAGAACACCCTGTCCCTGCAGACTTCCCGTCCAACCAGCAGTTTGCCAGTCACTTTGGCGAATTCTTGGCCAACGGCTACAAGCCTTCTATGGGGAGTGTGGACATCAGGTTTGACCATGGATGTGGCGATCGCATCTTGAAATTCCACGATGTGAAGTTTGTGGATGGCCAAACAAAAGTTCTGATTTGTTTGGCCATCGTTGCGTTCTGTGCAGAACTGGAAATCTCAGAGACCCAGTTGGAGGACCCACAGCTCAGCATGGTCTTGCAGAGCTTCACATCTATCAGATGTACCTACCGTCACTTCGACAATGAGTCAGACCACTTTCTCCACAGCCTCAGATCCTCTACTGTTTTCAGAGCTTTCGTTTCAGAAAAAAATGATTAAACAAACCTTTGCTCCACCCCTCAAGTTTAATTTGTTTTTAGTTCTTCATTTGAAAACAACTTTCTAAGAATTGGGGTACGTGACATCGGAGAAACAGACGCCAAGCCCCATCAACATCGCAGCAGATTTGGGGGCCGCAGTGGACATGGAGAGAAAGTCATCTGCTTTGATGGCGAAGGCTGCGCTCAAAGACTGTTTGAGTAAGGTGGTGGCATCTTACAACCGAATGTGCACCAACAAAAAGCACAAGGTAGATTCTGCCAAACGCGCGCTGGTGTACAATATGTATGTTGGTCTTTGCCCAGTATGGTTTTCCTTTTGAATTTGATATGTTCCAGTTTTTTTGGGTTCAACTGACAACTACAAATTGATGGAATAATGTTTCCAAGACAATCGGAACTGTTTGCTTTAGGCTGAGATCACCGCCTGCTCTCTTCAAGCTTCTTCATGGTCACTACGACAGCTTCAAACATGAGATCTCAGGCAAGTATGTTCAAAAACACAGGGTGCATCAGGGTGCTAAATGTTGACAACTCTCCGTGTTAGTTGGTATAACCTATCAAGTTTTTCAAGGTTCTTCCTGCATCATTGCTACATCCCTGTCAGGTGTTCCACATGACGTGCTTTCCATGGACTATTGGGTCCCAGGCTCATCAACTAGATCAGAACTCGAGAGGTTCAGGGGCAAGACTCTTTTCAAGGAGATCTTGACGACAAACCATGAGACTGTGATGGCTTATTTCACGCGGGCCATCCAGGACACTGAAAAAAATAGTTTCTATGTTTCACTTTGAAAACGTTTTTAAAACGCATAGGCTCCTTTATGAATTGGGGTGTAAACTGCAAGCCAACCCTGGAAGGATTTCGAACGCAAAGTTCCAAAGGATTCCACGAACAAGAGCAAGGAGTGGGATGTAAGCTGGTGGTCCAAAAGTCTAGCTTCGTTTTTAAAACAAAACTTTGGTTTAGGGTCAGGGGTGATTACAAGACTTTGGAAACCCTGCCAGAAAGCTGCGCAGTTGTCGGAGGAAGGCCACCAAAGTCTTCATGACAACGTTTGCTGCTGGCTGTGGATTCGCAAGCACATGGTGAGTACGTTTCCAGGGGAGGTTGTGGAGAGACATGACAAGTTGTTCGCCCAAGGGTATCTCGTCTCAAAGTCTGGTAAAGATTACAGTAGTCTATGATCTTGATTTTCACCCTCCAAAAATATTTGCTTTGGGGTTGAGGTGGATACTATTGGTTGCCGAATGCATTTGGCCGGGGGTGATTGGCCAAACGCACTTGGCTGAGGGTGATTGGCCAAACGCATTTGGCTGGGGGTGATTGGCCAAACGCATTTGGCCGGGTGTGATTGGGTTTTTGGAAACCCCGTCACTCTCAGCCAAGCGCATTTGGCCAATCACATTCTGCTTCAAATTCCGGGGTCCAGAGTTTGATTGGGTTTCTAGAAACCCCGTCACTTTTTTCAATTGCCGGCTTTACCGCAATCAAACCAAAATCTGAAAAAATGGCATCTGGGTGTGATTTAGTGCTTGTTATACCAAGGATTTGTGATTGGGTTTCTGGAAACCCCGTCGCTTTTGGAAGCATCAAACCACTACTTCAAAGGTGATTGATTTTCTTAAAATATTTGAAAAACAAATTGGGGGTGGGGTTTTGTGGATTTTTGAAATTTTCGGGTTTAGATTTTATTTGGTAGGTAGGTCAAGATCTTCCACATTTATCCTACCTTTGGTGATTTAGCCAAGGCATTTAGACAACGACCTTGGAGCTGTGATGAAGAGTGGCGAGGATTTCTCGTGGGAGCGGGTGCCTTTCGTTCTGGAGGCCCCCTGTTGTTTGTCCAAATTTGGGTGTCTAAAGCATGTTCAAAGCTTTGGCTTTGAAGAAATACCGTTATGTTTCAAGGAAAGAAATACTTATCTATTGACATGCTATAATTACATTGTGTTCTCCTGAGTTGTTAGCACAAGTTTCTAATCAGGTACTGTATCTGACACAAACATCTTGACCCCATTGCAGGCTACAGGAAAGACTATGAATGACTATGTCAATTCCCATCAAGACAAGTCGCGCAACGCAATGAACAAGGCAGTAGAAGCCTCCTTTCAGGCTTGGGTGGAGGAGCTTCGGGCAGACCAAGCCCAATTCACAAGTGAAAAGGTGATGAACCTCGACTGAACGCTTGATATTATCTATTCAATGTCTTTTTGAACTGCAACCCCTTTCAACTGGCTGTGATGATTTACAACCCCAGAAGTTTTACAAAAAAACCAGACAAAGATTCCTCAAACGTCTGAGGTTGGAGAAGGAGGGCGCAAAAGCGAGGAACAAATTGGTTCGTCAGCTTGAGGACTGGGTTTGAACAGTGTCTTTTGGTTAAGGTTACACCTGTTCCCTTTTTTTTGTTTCCGGGGAGGTTGGCCAGACCAAAGTGCAAAGATTCAGTTTGATGTTTTGCAAGATAAATTAACCCTCCATTTTATGATATCATATGATATCTTTAGATACGAAACATCTTTGATTTGTAACCGTTGTACAATCAACTGTCTGGGAGGAGTGTCACACGCGTGCATGGGATTGCGTCGGGACATTCATGAAGGAAAACCTGACCTTATTCGTGGGGAAAACTTCTGAGGGTGAGAGCACTGTGATGCCTCAATCCAGAGGATGGATTCGTGATCAGGCAAGTGAGTTGGGGTGTGCGCCCGACGACCATGGGGTGGTGCTGTTCCTCAACGCACCGGCCATTGGTGTGGTTTCAGCAGCACGCAACAATTTCATTTTGAATTACATCACCAACATTCTGACAGAATGGCCCACGAATTCTGTGTGCTTTATCGTGCACCCGAACCGTGCCAGCCAACAAGAAGGGAGGAGGGGTGTGTTTGGGATATGCCGGATATGTGATTAACAAATCATACATTAGCCTGTCATATGGTGCCTTCAAACCTCCCAGGAGCACTTTTGAGTTTTATCCTGGATCTGGGAAATGGTGTCAAGTTCTAGCTAGTCTCAAGCTTGCCATTTTGATCTTCTTACAAATCAAATGTCAGGGTTCATAGACAATTGAAATTCTAGACATCTTAGATTTGGTTTCACAACTCCACCAACCAATCAGGACCAAACCTGCAAGTCTCATCATCTCATTGTGTCCTGGCAGGAAATCCGGAATGAAGAAGGAGGAGGACGATGATGACGTGGACATGGAGCCAAAGGTCAAAGGGGATGATGACGATGACAGTGAAGATGATGGTGTGACCAAGACCAGACGTGATGATCATGATGATCTAGTCCGGAAAGTTCGATACAACCTGGAGAATTTTGGCTAACTTTAATATGAATCATTTCGCATGAAAGTCATGTGTATGTCCAATGACGATGTTGTCAATTTTTGGATGAACCATTAACTATGATGGAAAAATCTTGTTCCCATATCGTGGATCCGATTGTTTTTCCCCCTGTGTACCCTGCCTGCCACTCCTCAAACTCAGGACGGATCTTTCGCTGCCTGAGCGGAACTTGCGGGTGCGAAGCCTGACATATGTCTTTGATCCAGCCACTAGATAGCAACAGTCCTGTGATGGGTACATGTTGGAAAGTTTGATAGGTACATATGCTGCCAGGTAGAAAATCAACAACATGATGCAGTCGACAATCAGATGTTTTCTATTCTATATAAATGTTATATTTTGGGGCTTCAGTTGTTTCATCAATCATGTGGGGCTAACACATTGTCATTGGCAAATGTTTCTTCAAACGCAAAGCCCACATGGTAGTGATTTGAGCGAATCTGAGGAATCCATGTATGGTAAACGAGAAGGAGTTTTGCCTGGCTTGGTTGTGATGTCCAACCACCCCAAGAACTTCTACAAGCAAACGCGTGGATTCAAAACTGGCACGGTGATGGGCATCCAGATGCTGGCCCGTGCCAACATGGTGAAGCCTGAATCTGACTCTTGGATGCATGTTATTTTATGAATATGAATGTTTTACTCACTGCAAGTGTGGGGATTAATGCCTCATTGGTTATTAGAACCAGAACCGCAGAATACCGCAGATGGAAAACAATCATGCAACACACCCAACTTGCATCCGTGCCTTCCAAAATCTCTCAGGTGAGCCCAAGCAAGCTGCCTCATTTGGGCAGAGCGTTCACAGACATCCAGGAGCAAAAGCAAGCCCCTTGTCCATTCACTATCCCCTGGGCCGTTCACTGGTATTAGTCTTCCCCTTTTGTCCCAAAGTTCACACTCTTTGTCATTAAAGTCATTAGCAAAGGTTATTTGTGGAACTCTCTGATTCCTTTTGACACTGTTCCCTGGGTCATGCATTGGTCACTCAGGTTGCTGGGGGCACCGACTTCCTGCAGAAGACCTTGGAAGCCTTCTCTGTGGCCTCAATCAAGTCGCAAATCTTGATCGACATGCATGCATACGACGGGTGTTGTGCACTGTCGGCTGTGGAGGCTGGATGGATACATAATTAATATGCACTATCATATGGTTGATGTTTTAAAGACTTGTAAGACCATGACTTATTAGTATCGGTGTGGTCATGGATAGAACAGACCATTTCAAAGGTTGATAGTGGCATGAACGTATCCCTCCACCACTCATACCTTTCCTTCCTCCCCTCTTGTTGAGTATGGTGTGATGCTAAGTGGGCATGGCAATTACCCATTTAGGTTCTGCATCCACTCATGCTGCTGGGTCCAGTCTCTCAACTTGAACCTTGCCGGTCCAATAGAAAACCTTGTATTCAACTTATTCTATTATATTACATATTTACTATAATAATACAGTATATTATATATCCATCCCTGCTGACAAACAGGACATTTCTGCCGGCAAGAGCACTGTCTGTGGAACACTATGCCTGGACCACTCTGGCTCAGACATGATGCAGAGGATTGGAAATGTGATTTACGAAAGATGTCGGGCATCCACCCTCACGTTGCCAGGGTTCCCGGACTTTGGTCCGACCATTGCTGCCTTGAGAAACAGCAGTGTCCAGGAACGTACCAAGAGCTACAGAGTGAGTGCGCAACAACATGACACTCTCATGGTGCTCGAAGTTTATGCCAAGAAATGGCTGTCCACGGAAAGTACCAAGGAACGTGCACAGGAGGTGATCCAATCACACAATTTGGAATTCAATCCGACCGACAAGTTCTGGATTGAAGAAAGGACTGTTTGCTAGCATTTTCCACATTCTTCAGAGAAAAACTAAACTACCCAAATTTCCTGAAAATACCTCCAGAGATATCAGTGATTCTTCCGATCGAAAACTTCAATTAGTCAGGCTAAGTTAAACTTTTCACTGAGTCAATGACCCCAGCCAGGACAGAAGCTGAGTCAGCACGCGTGGAACAGCCACCTGCGAAGCGAGTGAAGCTGGAAACCGTGACTGAGCAGGAGCTATCGAAGCTTCCGAATGTGAGCTCTGTTGGCATTAACCACCATTGACCATTAACCTAGACTTGATAGTTTGGACCAGGCTTGGTTTTCTTATTTCTTAGTAACTTCTGAAAAGAATGCCACAGTCATGGCAACACCTTTTGATTGGCAAAGGAAAAAGCTGTCGCTGAACAACGCATGTGACCTTGTCCTGGCCGGCGAAACCGGCGACAGCTTGTTCCTCTCCTCGCGCGCCAGAAATCAGTTTCTGGAGAATCGAGAGTTGTATCTTGGTTGCATGATCAAATCGAGAGTTTTCCCCCAGCACTGCTATCCTGAAAATCATGACACTGAAAATACCAGTTGCTGCGATCAACAAACTGCATATCAGGTGCAGCTTTGGAGGGGGCGAGTGGAGGGATGGAGCAGAATCTTGCCAGAATAGGGGTCAGAGCTTTTGATGATACATTGATGGTTCAAATATATTATGTTACCTTCGTGAAGTCAAGTAGGTATTCGGATCTATGACCTATGACAATTTCAATCTATGCTCTATGATAATATGCCTATCACTCGACACCTTTCATCAATGTCCTCTCCTCTCTCCCAGGAAGCGGATGAGGTCCTTGCCAATGCTGAAGGGCGCTGGATGAGCTTCTGTGCCACCAACATGACGCTGGTGCTCCTGGAGCGCAAAGGCTTGCCAGAGCATTTGGCAAGCATGGACAGCTTGGAAACCGTTGTGACATTGCAATCGTTGATTTGTGATTTGCAGGATCTTGGAGAAGTTTCTAGGCTAACTTGAACACCCGAAGTTGGGCCTACTCTTGCACATGCCGGAAAGACTATTCATTTCTGATTAGCTAAGGTCAAGTTGGAGCTTTCTCACCACAAGATGGAGGATACTGATTGGGTCAACAACAAATCGCTGGTGTTCGTTCTTGACCAGCCCCCGCAGCCACAGGATCCACAAAAGAAGAAGGGCAAAAAAATCAAGGGTACTGTGCAGATTTCAGCCAAGAATTTCGGAAGTTGGATGAGTGTGACAAAGTTGAAAACGGCTGGTGACACAGTGAATATCGCATGGCGTGTTCGGTTTCCCGTCTTTGAACAAATATTGCCAAAACTGATACAGAATGTATGTCTCACAAACATGATGCCAAAAAAATGTATTTGTTTTCTTCGCTGCCTCAGGTTGGATGCCAGCAACTCCAACGGGATCAAGGTCATTACTCCGATTCGACCTATTCTGGTTTTGGCACACCAACATGACTTGAATGAGACGACGCTGCGCTTGATGTAGGTTCATCAACAAGTTTGGATGGCCTGCCCCTTTCAGGGTTCCGTTGTTTCAGTGTCTAAACATTTGGCAATGGATGTTCCCACGAATCTTTGTCTTACTAAATAATGGCCCCAGGTTTACTGTAACAATGACTTACTTTTGACACCAGGTTTAACATTTGAATTTCAACCATTACATCAGATTAAACACACTGAATTTGGGGAAGGCCGGCGAAGAAATCCAGTCATTGCTTTTGAGAAGGGGGCGGCATCACTCTGAAGTGAGTGGTATGAGGAAGACCCCTTTTGTTGTTTGGAACTTGGTTTGTGAAACAACTCAATTGTCCTGTCCTCATCGACTGAAGAAGCGTTTCTGCGGCAAGTTCCTGGCAACGGGTTGACATAGCGCTGGCACATGCCAAATGCAAAGCTGTGAATGGGAAGCACCCGGTCACACGAAAAGATGAAAATCAACATGCATAGTATGAGAACCATTTTGGATAGTTCTGGAATGTTTTGGATGTCAATGTGGTGTCAACTTCATTGGTCTCACTCAAGGTGATTGTCAGAAAGTTCACTCCAACTGGACTTGAATATGCAACCGGGAATAACCGGGATCATTTTTTCATCCTGGGAGTGTGTTTTGCTCAAAATACCATTTGGCGTGATCCATTCCGCGAGATGGGGGACTCTCAGAGAAGCGATGATGACAGTGTTGAAGAGGTCCCGCTGACTGCTGGCAGTTTTCGCCGGCCGGTATCTTGCCCAAAGCATTGGGGGGGGCAGCTATAGAATATTCACAACAGGCATCAAACAATTTTCAGAACATCTGTTTGGGGTGAATTGGGGTGAATATTATAATTAAAATTCTTTATGATGACTATATGTGTCCACATATTATAATTCTATATGATGCCCTCTGCACATTATAATTCTATATGATAACTATATGTGTCCTCATACTATATCTCTATATGATGACTATATGTGTCCACAAATCCTGAGGACTTTGATTTGCAGCGCCTTATGTCTTCGAGTTCCTTGGGTGCTTCCGCACGGCCGCCAACCAGAGGGCCTGTTGGGGCGCTGCAGGCTTTGGCGAAAAGCTCCTCTCAGCCTGCAGCAGCATCAGGTGCCAATTGCTGTTTAACACTTTGTATGCCCGCATATGTGGTCACATAATCATTTATTATATTATACGATGAATCAACATTATGTAATATCTTTTGAGAGGTTTGCCTAATGGGTCTCCAATTCCCAGGAGGGAGTGCTTCTCATGATGATCCTCATCATACTTTGCCGGGTCGTGTTGCTGCTTCGGAGTCTTCATCTACATGCCCTGATACCAAGAAAAGTCAAAAACCCATGAAAAAACCCTCCAGGAAAAAGTCCGGTGACGATGATGATGATGAACCAGTTTGCTCAGAACACGAACCTTTGGGGGGAGCTGATGATGACGACCACGATGATGATAATCTGTCAAATGGTAATGGGGATGATGGGGTTCCCAGAGATCTCAAACCTAAGAATGTGATGAAAAAACCCGGGGCACGTGCTACCTCAACAATGAAGAGACCATCATCAAAGCGTTCGAAGAAGAATGAGGACTGGTTCTAACTCAATCATTATCGTTTTCACAGGTTGTTTTAGAAATTGTTGTGGATAATTACATGTTCAAAATTCAGTTGTGTGTGTGTGTGCATGTGTGTTGTGAGGATGCTGATCAAGTGCCCCCGTCTGCGGGGCTTTATGATGATGAAATGCAGTGCTACATGGATTCCGAAAATGCGATGTTTCTTGGAGAAGTTAATGCAACATGATTCAACTTCCAATATTGCAGAAGAAGAGGTTCACAGTGGATCACATGCCCTAACAAGTTAAGGCCAAGCACTTTCAGTGGTGCTCCCTCAGACCCATGCCCTACTGGCTTCGATGTGCCTTAGATGAAAATGCCAAACAAATCAATCAGGTAAGTTGTTTCTCTCAATTTGATTATTTATGTATGTTCTCTGCGCCCTCCCTGTTGCCAAGGGCCTCCATGCTTTGGCTTTGGAGTCGAAAGCGCCGCCATGCGTTCCTGAGCTGCCAGTGTCTAGTCCCAAACTCTTGGGATGTGATCTGGGATAGGGATGATTAACAAATCTCAACCTTGGGAGAAAACCGGAGATGTTCACACCAGGAAACATAGGTTGATCCTGTCACAATCAGGCCCTTAGGTATGCAACTATTGTCCAAGTATCATCAAGTATCCCTATGACATCCTAAGAATATTAACTGTAATGTATCAATTCTATCGTATTGTCTTTTGACCCTGTACAGTACATTAGAAAATATGAGACCTTAAATGTTTTATCATCCCACAACCCACCACATGGAAGACGTATTTGTGTTAAATCATATGTTTGTGGATGATATAGGCATCACATAAATCATCTAAAAGTAATTCTGATAAATATGTTCCCGCTATGGCCATATTTAATTCACACATCACATGACTAAATTAAATCTAAACTATGATTCAACCATATTAAAACAACAGACCGTATCTTAGTCTAATTTATTGTACCCCCAAAGATTTTTGATTGAAAATAATTAAACATAGAGGTGGTTTGCATATATTTTCCCAAAACGTGTATGTGTATGTATGTGTGCTTTACTCTGACCGACTTAGGAGACGCAGCCAGAGATGGAGAATCCTGCTGACACACAAATGGAGGAGGAGACTTGGCAAGAGACCCAGCCCGAGATTTCTTGCACACAGGCGGAGGCCAGGCAGCTTCTGGCTTGATCTGTTGATCTTTTTTTGACGGATCAGTTGAAGTTTTGACACTGTTCCATCCCTGCCACGCAAAAAAACCTATCACAAATCCACCCTTTACCCTTCACCTTTCCTGATTTCCAGCAGGCCGATGAGCTTGCCTTGACCTTGCAGTTTATGGAGGATGCGGGGGAGAAGACTTCAAATGATCTTGCCGATGTGAACCACGCAATTCATGACCTTCCTGAGGGGTGGGTGACAAGAGAAATGATCCAAAAAACACATGCAGCCATTGACAATTGTCTCAAGAAGCTTCACACGTTGATGCAAGAGCCTTGTCAGGAGACTCAGGCAAGCTCGGAGTTTGACAAGGGAGAGGATCAAGACCATGACAATGAGGGGCTGAGTGGTGTGACGGATGCTGAAAAGCTTGGAGATGACACAGACGACAAGAACAACGAGGATAAGAATGATGGCAAGTTCGAGATCCAGGTTCTCAACGATCAGACCTATGTGGATGACATCATGGGTCGGTATATCAACTCCGACAACGTCACGCAGAAGCTCGAAGTCATGGCGAAGATTCTGGATGGCACACTCCCATGGCCTGCTGCCATCCAGTTGAAGGTGAAGGACAATGTGGAGTTGTCACCTTCTCTCGACCGGTGCCTTCAGATTGGACACAGCATGAATGGTATGTTGGAGTGCTGGAAGTCAGCACTAAACAGCATGCCTGACTCTGACCAGACCAACAAGAAGGATGCTCAGGAGACTGACGGCATGGCTCCCACCAGGAAGACCAAAGGCAAGGGACGAAAATCCAGATCCAAGGGACGAGGGTCTACCGGGAAGACCAAATCCAAGGGAAAGTCCAAGGTAAAGTCGAAACAGCTGAAGACTTTGAATCGGTTGGCAGCAGCAAAGAAAGCAGAAGCAGCAGAAGCAGCTGCCACACCAGCACCTGCATCGACCAAGAAACCCAAGACAAGCAAAGCACCCAAGACTCCCAAGGTGGCTGCCAAGAAGAATGAGAAAGGTGAACATGAGGACCTGGAGACCGGCAAAGCACCCAAGACTCCCAAGGTGGCTGCCAAGAAGAATAAGAAACGTGAACATGAGGACCTGGAGACCGGTGAGGGCCTGCCAGGTGAGAATCCCCCCGATTCCAGGTTGAATGACAAGGATCTTCAGAAGAAGCTGCACTCGGTACCTAGCTTGCAAGTGGCACCAAACCTCACCATTCCCAGCACCCAGCATTCGGTGATGAGATGATTCCTATTTCCAATCGGTCTTGATTGCTAACCTGGCTGTGCTGATCATACCAATCTTCATTCCACCAACCAGTTTTGAACTTTTCATCCACCTGTTCTATATCATCCACTTTTCAGATCACATTTTTTTCACCCTTCCCTCCAGTCTTGAACCTGTTTTTTCATTTTTTTGTATGAGGTATACTCTTGTGCCTGGTCAAAGTTCAAGGCGCAGGGCAAAAATGGAGATGAGGCACGCAAGAAAGCTCTGGCAACCCGTGTCCAGTCACTTAGCCCAATACGTATCTGCCATATTCCATGTATGCATCACATGTGTGTGCTCAATTATATGTTATGTCTTGTATATGTTGTGTTAAATTTTGCCACTGATAAGGTGGATCGTGGACAATGGATACACCGACGCTCCAGCTGCGATGAAGTTTCTCTAGATTGAATGTCTAGATTTTAGGTTTAGACTGTGTGAAACCATGGTCTTTGGGGTTTGATGCCCAGTCTGATCAGTGGTATAGCCACTATTTGTCGGATTTGATGCATCCAAGAGTCAGAGGGAATTGCGGTTTCGCAGACTGCGGCTTGGAAGAAAAATGCGGAATGAAGCGTGGCCAAAATCCCTGAAAACATCATGATTGAACACCATGATCACAGGACCCACTCCCAAAGCGGAAAGGAACCAGATACAATTGAACATGAATATATATAAACATATGGTGAGTTTCCATAGTTTCTAATTAGATCTTAAATTTAAGTTCAATACTACCAATGACCCAAATCTATCCAAATCTAGTATACTTAGATTCATAGATTCAACACATTCCAACAATACCTGGGGAAAGGCATTATGATCCAACATACCCAAATCCATCATTCCATCCCTATGTATGATCTTTCAGTCAATCCTCATTTAGTCCAACAATATCCAACAAATTCGAATTTTGGTACATGTCCATCATGTCCATGTCCCTTTATCCATGTCCCTTCATCCTGGGAATCCCTGAGATACGCCCTCGATCTTCGGGATCCTCGATCGACTCGGTCCCTTCCGGCCTCCATTGGCCCCTCTTGCCCAATTGACTCAGCAGCGAGGTGAAGTCCTGTCGCGGCACTGTCGTGGGTCCCGAAGACTGGGAGATCCATTGGGATGATGACGTGGTGAATGGTACTGGGACGGATATCCAAAAAATCGGCCAACGCACGGCTCAATTTCAGGCTGTGCATGTTTTTTTCGTTGAAGCATCTTGGCCAAGTTTAGACTAGATGTTGTTCAGCTGATTTGTGGTTAGGATTGATATCCACATCGAAAAAAATCAACGATGAAAATACGCCTCGTCCAGTTGGTGTCCCGGAAGGTGATACGTTCAGTCAAAATTCAATCTTCAAATGCATCACTGGTTGGTGGTTTGAACCCCTCTGAAAAATGATGGAGTTCGTCAGTTGGGATTATTCTTCCCAATATATGGAAAAACAAAAATTCATGTTCCAAACCACCAACCAGGCATTAGATGAACATCTGGGAGCACCAACCAAGGTGCTGAGAATGAGAGTCAAGACTACGGCAGGGTTCCAGGTTTTGCTGTGGAGGCTGTGGGTCTCACAAGGATCATCGGATTCGTGCGGCTCAGCTCCCAATCACCCAATCAGCTCCAAAGATTCAAACTTAATGGCGAACCATCCATCTATGCGAACATGCATGCGAACAACTCGAAGTTTATATATGACTTCAAGTAGTATAGTAGTCACCTTGGTTTAAGACTCTTAGACTCTTATCATGGCTACTTGCAGGGTCTACTTCGATGTCATCTTGGATGTATATCCCAGTTGGGAAGTGGTGTTCGAATGGATCTGCAGGAGCAAGACTGCGGCATGGATCTGCGCCGACAACCACCCATTGGGAATAGCAACATGGACATGGTGGGCATGGCACAAGATCCTTTTGCGGTCTCGAGCGGTGGAGAAGAAGAAGTTTTGAAATCTTGCCGCCATCATCGCATTTTGGCCTCCATGTCCACCTGCTCTCTGAAAGCTTCTGTGGCAGGAATCCGAAATTTCTCGCCAGCTGAAACAAAGATCGGACATTTGGCAGTATAGCGAAAATCTGACGCCGCAATGTTCTTTGGTAGGGGGATGGTGACTGGCTCTCCTTCGAAAAGCACATCATCATGTAGAACCCAACCCTACATATATCAAATGTGTATATATATATATATATATATCATTCGTATATTATATACACTGAATATTATTTATAATATATAAGCAATAATAAGCAATATATATATATATATATATATCATATGGTTCACCGCATACATGTTTATACTGTGGTTCTCAAACACTTCCAACACCTGGGTTGCCTGGGTTGCTTGAATCCCCATCATTTTTCACTATCCCATGAACATCCCACTAGCAATGCCTGAGATGCCCATGAATATTCCATGAAGCCATCAATATTATTCCATTGGCCCATTCATATTCCACGAGGAAATTCGTGGAAATTTCCATGAATATCCATTGAATATTCCATTAAGCCAAATTAAGCCATTAAGAATCATTAAGCCATTAAGAATCATTAAGCCATTAAAAATCATTAAGCCATTAAAAATCATTAACATATATTAACATCCATTAATCCAGTTAAGTCTCCAAGCGTCTCCCTAGATTCCAAGTCGACCCACCGGCTTCACCTGAGGGCTCTGTAGCCCACCCTTTCGCCGCAGTTCCGCCACATACTCCGACACATCCTGCGCGACGACCAGTGTGCTGCCGTTGAAAGGGAAGAGAGGCTGGGATACAAAATCTACAATGTGAGGCCCCCAAGATACCTAAGTTGGTTTATAACTTCAATAACTATTATAGTTTATGGTACTTATAACTATAGTTACTGGGGCGAATCTAAACCAATTTATAACTGGGGGGCCTCACATTGTACGAAAATCTATGGTTGAATCAAGTTGAAGCAAAAGCGTGATTCCACCAGCAAAACAACCAGCCAAAATGTCGATTTGACGCATCAAAAACCGGTGATTTGATCAGTTAATCTAGGGATCTGACCATCAAATGTCTGAAAATAGGGTATGCCATGGTACGCCCAAGTTATGCTTCTTGAATTACTTCGAAATATGATTGAGGGGTGGGTTAGATGGTTAGGATAATATCTTGGAGAATCATCCCGCTGGATGATGTACCTGGGTCGGTATTTGGGGTTAGCATAAACCCACTTTTTCAGGATCTCAAAGGTTTGTCCAATAGAGTACCCACATCTAACGTTTGATGACATGTTTTCATAACTTTTCCCCCACAAAACATTGGCAATCCTGTGGTATTCCCCATGCTTGGACGAACCCGATCAGATTTAGTAGCTCGAATACTACGTTTACCCAACTGAGCGAATGGAACTGAGCCAAGAAAAAGTACCACTTTTTTCAGGTTGAATAATATGGTGGTGCTTCTGTTGTTTTTGTTCCATGAACGACAAGAACAACTGCAGCTTTTGAGAATCCCTATGAAACGAGGTGGTACAAGTAGTACAAGCCACAAAAAATCACAACCAATCGACATTTGCTAAATAAGCATAGATAAACCATACCCTCTGGTAAACTAACATAGCTATTGAAAATGACCATTTATAGTGAGTTTTCCCATTAACAATGGTGGATCTTTCCATAGTTATGTGGCTGTTTCACAGACGGTAGTCTTCGTGTTCAAAAATGACACATGCTGCCTCTGATTTCACCAGGAAAATCACCAAAGGTGGCCTCGTCTGGTCGCAAGGCTCGGGGACCTTTTGGAGGACCTGTTGCCGTGGTCAAAGTCGAAGCCCGGAAGCCCAGAACGAGGCAACCAAGCAATTGGTTTAGTTGGTTTACTTGGGGGTTGAGTTACAGATTTTTCTTGTATACATGGCTATAGTCTATAGTCACAATAGTTGTACGGGTTCGATATATCTTGCATAATCTTACCATAAACCGCCATGAACCATAGTTAACCTAAGGAGAAACCAAATTATGTGGGCAGCCCAATGCCGTAAACCTACCATGTTTGGGCTGGTGGAAATCCCAGCCACAAAAAAATAACAACCATTTGTCATGTAGGCATTCTTTACATTTTTTTACTACCAAAAGAACCAACCATTGATTTCTGGTTGGTTGGGTTTCCAGGTCTACAGACGCGGTCGTGCCTAACATCTGTGCCACTTTGGCCAGAATTTCCCAATCAAGGTTTCAAATAACACACGTACTACTCTGCACTCGGCCACAAGACTAAAAAACTCACTTTGATCGCTGTTCTGGGACTACCCCATCGCAACGCACCAAGCACCAAAGCCCCAATAACTGCTACTGTGAGGCCATTCCCCACCAAATTTCTGCGATTGCTTGTCTCCGGCGCATGGAACGAGCAATGTTAGCCTGCCTTAGCATGCCCCTGCAAGGCTGCTACTTTTCAAGCAACTTGCCAGCCATCAGTCTGATGACGATGCACCGTTCGATGCTTCCGCCAGCAGGTAGGTTTAGCAATTGTCGTTGTCGCTGTTGTTTGTGGCCATGTCATGATGTGTCTGTGCGATATTTGTTTCCAACGACAGCACTCTTTGAAGAATGAAACGCAGCCCAAAGTCGTTATTCCAGATGTTAAAAAACAATCAGCTGTGGGGATCCACTCATACCCTTCAAGAATGGCACGCTAGTTTCTTGAAACCTCTTTCATAGCGGCGTCCAAATAGGATCCCAGGGGGAAAACCGTTGACATTGGCTAATCCGTCTTGGGATGTTCCCCTTCAAACTGAGAAGACTAACCCCACCTGCTCTCCACCGAGTGGGATGATGATTCTCAAAGTGGGGGTTTCTCAAAAGAGGGGGTGCCCCCAAATCACCCAAAATCAGACGGCTTTAGTCTTGAAACCCATGACTCTGTCTTTATGTGCGTTTTGGAGAATTACCATCATACATCAAATGTATCCACACCATTGGTACTTAACAGTGCCAATCTTGGATACCCTGCATTAGTAGATAATCCCATTGATACCAAAAGACTAAAGGATTAAAGTACCCATCTAAGATTGACATACTGTAGTTCAAATTCACATAAATCATGGTTACTCCACTGGTGCTATGCTTTGAATGGCTCAAGTCGGGCGAAGGGATACCTGAACCATCAAGTATATACCATTGTTAAATCATTGAACATACATGAACATACCATTAAATATAGTTTAATCGGGTGTCTCTAAGCCTAAGGTATCCCAAAAAATAATGGTTTATCATGGTTTATCATCATTTTCTGATAGTGTCCCATTAAATTAAAATGGCAATAGTTTCGAGGTAAATCCCCAATTTTCAGTCACACCCAAATTGGCCCTATTCTTTAGTGACATTCGCATTTTTCATGGTGAACTTTTAAATAGGGCAACATCTACCCTCCGGTAATTTAACATAGCTATTAAAAATTGCCATTTATAGTGGATTTACCCATTAATGGTGACTTTCCAGTTCGCTACGTTAGTTTACCAGAGGGTAAACCTCCATTTTCCATCATTTTCCATCATTTTCCTATGGTTTTCCTATGGTTTTCCCATTAAAACCTCCATTTTGGTTGGCGAAATCACCATTTCGAATGGTTACACCGACCATCCCATGACCCACATGACCCACATGACCCACGCCTCTCGTGCCCGTCGCTGCTTTGCGCGTTGCGCGCAGCGGTCGAAGCCGTCGAAGCCGAAGCCGAAGCCGCCTTTCGCCCAAGGGTGGCACCTGCCAAGACGTTGCTCCAAAAGATGGCAAAAACCAACGACAATCAAAACATGTCAAAACTAGATGGGTGGTTGATTAATGTTGATTAATGTTGAGTATATATCCACCATGGGTGAAACCAGTAATTAATGTATATCTCACCAATTAAATGTTGTATGATGTCAATCCCAACCATTCTATCTCCACGAAATTCCATTCATATCATTCATGTTGGTTCAATCACCAACTGACTAACTGGTTAGAGATTCTAAATCCAATTGACATATCAAGTTGGTCTATCCCAAAAATAGTCCCATGATCTATCTCTATCGCAGTACCATCCCTATGTTGATGGGATATGAATGTAATGACCATCTCCGGAGGTGTCTGGATACCATACTGACGATGCTTCATTGGATACCAACAGGGGGAGGCCGCAGCCACTGCTCACCAGTGTCTCCCTGCCCACCCAATTCTCAAACAAATACATCTAATCCTTGAAGATCAAGATTATGGCTGTAAAAATTGAAACCTGTGGGGAAAAAACATGAAACAACAAGACTAGAATCACAACATATGTAGAAAATCAACATGTCTCAAAGCTGTAAACAAAAACATACCATCTTTTCTACATGTGGAGGTTTCCTCAGTCATAGGGGTACCCCCTAAGAATGCAACTCGTTAGACCTGACCATGACTTCGTATATTTCAACCCCCCCTTGCCTGTGGATGGCGTTGCGGTCTTTGCGGCCTGAGCTATAGGCTGAGGCAGCGGCTGGGCAGGCTGGGCATGGATCCAAATGGGGGGTCCAATCCCAAACATCATAGACACATAGTTGGGTTATAGCAAAATCATGGAAGATTATAGCTGGTTGGTGTTTGAGCCACCCCTCTGAAAAATATGAGTCAGTTGGGATGATGACATTCCCAATATATTATGGAAAAATAAAACATGTTCCAAACCACCACACAATTTCCCACACAATTTCCGAAGTCGGCCTGCTCAGGGTTCGGAGCGAGGCCTTTTAGCCCGTCCGCTAAGCACAGTCAGTGCCGTGAAACAGCGCTTCATCC
>Ga0126342_10002525_pt1 | contig 28706 bp, 28 predicted proteins | sample Cyp1metagenome_FD_92528 | JGI IMG/M metagenome (GOLD analysis project Ga0126342, IMG submission 92528) | Coral microbial communities from Lord Howe Island, Old Settlement Bay, Australia - Cyphastrea 1 metagenome | ecosystem: Host-associated > Invertebrates > Cnidaria > Coral ... | reverse complement strand
TACATACATATACATATACATATACATATACATATACATATACATATACATATACATATACATATACATATACATATACATATACATATACATATACATATACATATACATATACATACATGCATGCATGCATACATACATACATACATACACATGTTTATTATGTTTTTTTTAATTCTTTGAAATTATCTACCACAAGTCGTGGTCCTAGTCAACCGACTTACAAACCAACGTAACTACCCCATAGAGGCACACCGGCAACGGCTACACCTTGGAGAAATGCAACGGGTGCCCTGAGGCAACCCGACTTAGTCACGTGCAGCACTCTGGGTTCCCGGTTGGGGCCATGGTACTTTGCTGCCAGTGCTGTAGCTTGGAATGGCCAGAGATTGATGAGCAGCAACAAACAGCACTGGCAGTGTTTAAAACCGCGGTTGGTTGATGATTTCTATGGGGATTACACATTAAACCAATGCATTGGGGATCATAATCCATCAGGAGAATCCCCGCCAACACTGTTCAGATGTTTTTTGTTGATAATATTGGATTTGAACCGCGGAAAGCATAGTTGTTTTCCTCATGTTTTCCTCGCAGTGGGAGTTCCTTTCAACATTGCTGGACTTTAGCATCAGGATTTGGCCACAGATGCATTCTCTTTACATTGAAAGATTGGAAGGGTACGCAATTTGGGCCAGGAAATTGAAAGTGATTGTGGTGCATGTGTTTCCTGTCCCAGTCTTTCTTTGATTCTTTGATCAAAACTTTCAGCCAAGTACAATGATGCGAAGTGTGATTCCTGAAAACACTATGTACTTTTACATTTCTTTACCAATACAATCTTCCGTGCTACCTATTTGGACCCGTGGGGCAAATCACTGTGCTGAGTCCAGAGGTCACCCAGATGATGATGAGGGGATTTCGCCTGAACACCTTGACCTACAACGCCTTTGCCAACAGTTTCTTGGTCCCATGTCATTTCACTAGGGGATTGTTAAAATGGGTGTTTCTCAAAATGGGAGACCCGCGCTTAGCATCCAAAACCATTGGGTTTCCTAGTCAATTTCTTTAAGACATGACCTTTTTTGGATGACAACTTGGGTTCCCGGATTTCTCGGTGGACACCTTTTTGAAGTGCGTTGCGCAGCCCGCCAGAGATGGACCAAGGTATTCAGCCGGGCGATTGGAAATCTTCCAATCTGCTGCTAGCGCAAACGGCGATGCAAAGAGACGCTTGGAGCTGCGGATTGATGTGACCGGCGTCATTATAATGGTCATTTTTTCAGTTGTGTTAAGAATAGTAACACTAATCACCACCACCACCACCACCACCAGCACCACCAGCACCACCACCAGCACCACCAGCATCATCATCATCATCACCACCATCATCACCATCACGATGATCATCACAGTTTTTTGTAACAGTCAGTCATTATTACAGTCATCATGACAATGATGACTCATCATGCCCACGTGCCCACGAGGATCACTACACAAAAATATGCATCTTTAAGCGTAGCCATGCATGGGTAGTGTCAGTCTATGTCTACCACCTAGAACGGTGAAATTTACGTTGAAACACGGGATATCGGATAACATGGGTGTTTACCGCATGTCGTTTGTACGTTCACCATTTTTCACCCATGATGCGTAAGCCCTCAGGACTTGGTGTCCTACTCCATCATGATGGATGGTCACCAAGAGATTAGTGACTGGCCGTTTGCCTTTCACTTCTTGCAAAAGACACAGCAACTGGCCATTCGTCCAGACACCTGACCAGAAAACAGGTTGGAGGATGACGATGATGATGAAGAACAACATGCATATGATGAATAAGTTGATGATGATGATTATTATTACTTTTATTATTTGTATTATTATTGTTGTTATTGTTGTTGTTATTATGGTGATGATGACGATGATGCTGATGGTGATGATGATGATGATGATGATGATGAACATGATGAACATGATGAACATGATGAACATGATGAACATGATGAATATGGATAATATTTATAATATGTTTAAGAGTAAGTTATATAAGATTAATACCATGAACATAATGAATAATTAGAAGAAGTTGATGATGATCATGAAACATGATGATCATGATGATGATTATTATTATCATTACTATTAGTTATTGTTTTATTATGATGTCAATGTCCCTGTCCACGGCCCTAACAGTTTCATGAGTTTGTGCGAGGATCCAGCGCTGTTTCACATCGCCTTGAAGAACTTGGAGGTGCCGACTTCGCTTGGGGGGAGTTTTTTCTGCATCAATGGCACGTTAAGAGACCAGTTTTATGCTATTGTGGGTCAACAGCTCGAATTATCATTTTTTGAGGATGAACATCCATACATCCCAGCTATTTCATAGGGTTCAGACAGGGTACCAATAGGGTTTTGACCCATAGGCCCATTTTTTCCGGATGACTTGCTTGGAGCCTTAGATCCTCAAACTGAGTCTTAATCGAAAGTGCTGGAAAAGTACCCGCTACCATCAATGATAGGTATATTACTATAATATCCCCATGGAGAGTTTGGGATGCAAGTTTGTGCCCCCAAGTCAAAAGACCAACTCCAAGTCCAAATTTATCCTATCACAACATGATTTCTCCGCAGGACAGCAAGCGTTGGACATCATCCTTATCCATCTTGTCTGCACAAAAATCTCTGGGCCAGGTGGCCACTGGAGTTCTTCAGCCAAATGATGGGGGCGTGGCAAATGGGCCAGAAAAAGTGCTCGCAAAATTGCAAAAGATGTTCTGAATTTCAAGATGTACAGTGCTGTGCAGAGGAGGTTAATTTCACTTGTCGGATCTTATCAGCATTCAATTAACCAACTTCCTATCAATTTCAGACTTGCAACATCTTTCAATTTCTTCGAAATTCTCAGATATCTTTACTTTTGCCCAACCCCACTTATCTGCCAAAAGCTGTCCCTATATAATATAATATATATATATTATATATTATATTATTTATATCTTATATTATATAATCCTATCTTATATTTTATTATATTATATTATTTGTTTTTATATTATACTATATTATAGTATATTATACTATATTATACTATACTATATTGTATTTTATTATAGTATAGTCAATTTTATTATATTATATCATATTAATTATACTGTATTTTTATTATACTATTCTATTTTATTCTATTCTATTATATTATGTTTTATTATACTATATTGTATTATGTTATACTATACTATATTGTATTATGTTATACTATACTATATTGTATTTTGTTATACTATACTATAGTGTATTATGTTATATTGTATTAGATTGTATCATATTAAATTATATTATTTTAAATCATATATATATCATATATATCTATAATATATCATATATATATATATATCATGTATATATAATAGTTTATTTTATATATTATATATTATATTATGCGTTATATATTATATATTATATGTTACATATTATATATTGTTTATTATAATATATATATATATATATATCATTTTATATTATATTATATTATATTATATTATATTATAATATATATATATATATATTCATGTATGTATACGCCTATGATAACATCATTCAACATCCATCCCTTTGGGATTTGGGACCCCCATGCCTTCGCCCCCAAGGTCTCCTACGCCCTCACTCTGGGCTCCTTCGGATCTTCGCCCCGTTGGGCCATGGCACTGCAGCTGATGGAGGGAGCAGAAGCCACCGGGCAGAAGCCGCAGCAGGGCAGCTTCACTGCGCTGCTGGGTCAGGGGATCCAAAGGGGACCCACAGGGCCCACGGGGATAGAGCTGAGAATGGGTGGAACTTCTTTTTGGGGTTGGCTGGGAGTTCCGGGAATCCCCAAATGGCCGATTTTTTGGAACAGAGTCTTGGAAGTTACTTCAACAAGTTAGCAACGTAGCATCAAGAGCGTGGTAACACGAACGTTATTGCCCCACCCCACCCCACCCCACCCCAACTCCAAAAAACGCGTTTTTACACGTACGGAAATCAAGCAGTAGGCATAATAAACATGCGCACCGTACAATACTATACAATTATATATATATATACAATTAATTTTACATATTATTGGACCCCATGAAATTCTCCCTTCATGCTTTGACATCCCAAAACTCAGCTTTGCATTGCCAGACTCTGTGGAATGGCAGACATCGCTGCAGCTCTGTCGAAGGACTTATGGCGGCTTCACTGGGGTCTACGACCAAGTGCGACCATATATGGGGATGGGTCAAAACCTATTACCGTATGGGCCTCATGTGGTGTTGCACATCCATTAACCAATCTATTTTAGGGTACGATGCTATTGTTTTGACTCATAGCCATGTCAATATAGGCATGAATATGATTGTATCTAACATGTGTATATATATACACATATTTTTACAGATATATCGAAATTTATGTGTGCGATAGTATATGTATATCGGAATATCGATCAGCAAACATGATTTTATTCAGTCTCCATGAGCGATTGATTCAACATGAAAAAATACATCTGCGCAGGTGTTTCACAGCCACTGCTCCGAGGTTCTTGAGTCCTTCCGGTTGGACCTCCCCTTTTTATGGGTCAATATTCCTAGGCCATGGGTGCCATTGCGCAATCTTGGGCGCGCAAGGATGAAGATGGTCTCGGTGCTTCAATCTGCACAGTCGACCAACAAGATCATGTCAACCTTTCGAGAGGAGTGGTCTCTGGCATCAGCTCCCAAGCAGCAATGGGGGGCCAAAATGGCCATTGTTGAGGGGAAAAAATATGATAACCTATAGGAATGATGGAGTAAGGAACGGGCAAACTCATGTCAGCTGGTTGGCTATGGGGTAAGGAAATGCAATGAACCGAATTTCAGAAAGAATCATTTCATCTGCTTGGTGGGCTGAAATATTGTTCGATTTTCTAACCTAGCTGCGATGATCCCGTGGGGCAGACCGACTGTAGATTCTTGAATTTGATCCTCCAGAAATTCGAGATCGGGTATGTTGGCTTCATATTCCAGACAGGACATCACAGGACCAAATATTTTTGATTATGTGTTTTGTTTGTGTCAATCATCAATTTATTTTACCTCAGGTGCTCAAGTTTGACCCATACCAAATTTTTTTACGTTTCCCATGTGGTGGGTATCCATATTCACAGAGGTAGTTGGAGATGATTTCTTCATATGGTCGATTTGAAAATCTCAATTTGTTCTAGTCATATCAATCCAAATCTTGGTTAATCCCAATCCAAAAATTAGATAATGTGACTATATATATGTAAAATATTTTTATTATTGCAATTAAAATTGTTAATCCCCATTTTTTGCAAAACATTTCATCAAAAAAGAATTTCCCCATATTTGTGCGGTGGTACAACTATAGTACAGTATAACTAGTAGACCCCCCACATTGAACATTTTATGGAAGTATCATCGCCCCATTTTTTGGATGTGGTATAAATATAGTAAAACCCCCGACACAATTATGATTATCCCATTATTATCTATACTTAATTTTTATCCCATTATAATCCATAATTAATCATGATTTCGCAACCCATCAACATATAATTCTCATTAATAACGGATATATTTTGGGTGTAGTATAACTATGATATAACCATGTATAACCAGTAAAACCCGAAGAACACATCAACCAACATAGGCTTTCTCCCACCTCAGGATCTGCTCCAGGGCCTGTTTTTACGTCGGCTGTCGCCCTTGCCCCGTGCTGACGCGACGCACGTCATGCCTGGACCGTGGCGGCGAGCGTTGGCGCTTGGAAAGGACTGGCAGTCCGGGGGGAAGTGTGATGTTTGAATTTTCGACCAGCAGAAATTTGGTTTTTAGATGTTTTTACCAGCAAACTTTGATATTGAAGCAGACAATTTATTTGAAGGGGTAGTTTTTTGTTTCACTAGATCTGGTAGTTAACCAGATATTAAGAGAATAATCGGCACTGGACAACATGGATCAGCCGAAATTGGGATACAAAGCACCAACTTACTCCAAATAGAGCAAAGAAAAAATGGATTTGTGTAGCAACGGCTGAAAGTCCATTGTCTATGGAGAACCATTACAGCCACCAAAAGACATCAAGAAACGGTTGATACAGGGCCAAGCATCAAACTGATGGTCCAAACAAATAGTTTTGGAATTCATTGATTAAATGGTATTGCAAATTCTCCAGAGATGCCTTCATTCGCAAGGTCCAAACAAATGTCCATCGTGGGAAGAAACGATAGCTGCTTAGGTGTTTCAGTACTTCTAGAATTCCAGTGCAAAAACTGACCCTAAGTATATACTATGATATATTATTATAGTGCAATATCCAAAAATCCATGATATATGACCCCCATTTCCCATGATGGTTGGTGAATTGGTTAATTCTGGCACCTGGCAACCGTGGCCCTACGGTGCCAACGTCAGTGACAGGACTGAAGGACTGTGACCCTCCAATTTTGGTGTTTCCAAGGGTGCTTTGAATGTCTAGGAGATGAATAGGCTTTGTTCACTATGAATCAGAAAAATGTCTATGAACCATGCCATTGATCAATCATGAGTCAGAAAATCCCCTGAATGTTCCATTGCAAAAAAAAGCATTATTTCATGAAATAATGCTTCACCATGGGAATTTCGCATCTTTATGAAATCCCCACCCTTCGAGGACCGCTGGCTGACGTCCTTCAGTTGGTCCTTAGCTATGCTCCTGTTGAACCAGGAGCATCATTTGTGGGGACAGGAACTGCATGATGACTGATGACTCATGAGGTAAACCGAATCTGGCTGGTGGTTTCAGACATTTTTCATTTTCCATAATATATGGGATAATCCTTCCCATTGACTCATATTTTTCAAGATGATAAAAACCACCAGCCAGGAATTTTATGAGATGTTATGGAATATTTTGGGATGATACGGGATACTCCTGGGAAAATAGAGGAAATTCTGGGTTTTTCAAACAACAATCTTAGCCATCCCAGATTGGGGGGGCGTGACTTGGGTATACCCCTATTTGGAATGATTTAAAAGGAACCCGTAATGGATGGTTGATTGGAATAGTTTATGACTGGGTTTGCCACTAACTATCTGCAAATATATTTATATATGTAGACATCTGTATACAACTGGATGGAATATCACAAATAATTACGGTGAGATGTTGTTTATTCTCAACCCTATGATGATAATCGCACTTGACTGATGTTTTTCCGACGAGTTGAAAAAAACCAACGAGTATACATAACTGGACGGTAATGTGGCAACTGGGTAACGCTGATATTTATATACACAGTATATGCCAGTCTGTATTATATGCATATGATATAATATTATATATATATCTATAAATATGTGTGTAGTCATTGGATAACACACTTGGTGACATGGCACCACCGGGTATATAGTTACATTTGTTTGGTGAATTATTTTCGGTGTCTCCACCACGACCTCATCACGACCCAAGACATCCCAAAAGCGGCGCCGCATGAAACGTCGGCAGTTCATGAGCCCATGAAGTCCCAACTAAACTGAGGAACTAACCTCACTAAGCAGCAAAGCTCGGGAATTGTTAGCGACACATATTTGACGCGTGGAATCAGTTGAAGCCATAGATTGTCATATTGGGGCTTCTTAAATCATGGATATGGCTCAAATTATTTAGCCCCATGTTGGGATTGTAAAAAACATGTTGGCTTAAACAACCACACTCAAACATACCAAGTTGGCGTGCCCACAATGGGGGCTGTCATGGAGAGACACTGCAAACTAGCTCTTGGAGATGACAGTGTGACGCTCAATGACTGAATGACCTTTGGTAAATTGCTGGAGCCCATTTTGGTATATTTTGGTTTATTTTGGTTTATATTGGTTATATTTTGGTTTATTTTGGTTTATTTTGGTATATATTGGTTATATTTTGGTTTATGTTGGTTTATTTTGGTATATATTGGTTATATTTTGGTTTATGTTGGTTTATTTTGGTATATATTGGTTATATTTTGGTTTATGTTGGTTATATTTTGGTATATTTTGGTCATATCTGTTCTTATTCCCAAGTTCGCGATCATAGGGTCGCGAAGGGCTGGTGAGCGCAGGCGCTCGTTTCGTTGATGAATTTCGCAGCCACAGGCGGTGAGTTTGGAGACCACAATGCACAACGCCGTGGTGAGCGCCTGCGAGTGCACCAGCAAAACAAGTGGGTTGTCTACCTGGTGATTGTCTAATGGGGATCATAGTCCAGAGAAGTTGAAACCAGTGCCATGTGTAATATATACATATATTTATATTTATATATATATATATATCATATGTTTGTATAATATACAGTTGTGTTGAGGTATGGGATGGTAGGGAATGAGTCCTGGGAGAGATTGATTTGGATATGACCTTGGACTCAATTTGCGAGGTATTTAGTTGTCCATGTTTCCTTCCACTCTGCCTTGTTTTGGTGAGTCTCTAGGTGCAGGCTGCCAGAAGCACCGAAGATATTGACTTTTCGAAATCTAAGCACTTTTTCTGAATTTATAAAAGGATGCTCTGACCTACATTTAGAGTGAGATTGGAACCTCAATATGTTTACTTTTAAGACATTCCAGGAGCACACATTTCAAGCTTGTCCAAAAATGGTGAATACCCCAAGTTGCGGCCATTGGCTACCAAAGATGAAACCAGGCGATAGACCAGGCGATTCAGCATGGCGCAAAACTATATATTTATTATATGGGGGTAGGTACAGCCCTCCAAAATACTGGTTGGTGGTTTGGAACATGATTTTTATGTTTCCATATATTGGGAATATTAATCATCACATCTGACTTTCATATTTTTCAGAGGGGTAGGTATACCACCAACCAGTAATGATATGCCAAAATCTACCAATGACCCCAACGTCTTTGGTCGCCGAAGCATGGCTTTTCCGTGCTGAGGAAATCCACGCGTTGGACGTGGGCCATGGAGCTTTTGCAACGCATCACGACTGTTGGTCGACCGTCTACGGCGTCCTTCAATGCTGCCGTTCTTCGGAAGCAGTGTGATGAGATGTGATTAGTACAGCATTTTGTACAGCAGAAATCCAGGTTTTTCAGAATTTGCTTCACACTTTTGTTATAGCAAATGCTGTTTCATGTTTTTTTCAGTTAAGTTATGTAATTACTTGTTATACGACTTCACATGGAAACCACAAAGAAGACATGAGTTATCTTTGGAAATTGTTCCAAGCCTCAGGCCAGTGCATCTTTTGGACATTGGGGCATCGTTTTGGACATCTTTCAACGACTTTCGCAACGGCACCTTCAAGCAACAGCGCCTCAGATTACATAACAAGTGAGAACCAGGCTACAATGAGATGGTTGGCTTCAGTTGGCTTCAAAACACAATCTCTTCGTAAAACTGTTCCCGTTGTTCTCGATCTGCAGATTTTCATCCCAGCGCCAAAAATGATGAAACATGTCTCACCTCCTATTCCTCCTTATATCTGCAGGCTTTTTCCTTCACAACAGCGCTGAGCAGCTGCGAGAAATGCCACGCCTGGCAAAGGGCCCTGGCGATTTTGGTCAACCAAGCGCCGGCCAGAGTGGCGGTTTTCAATGCAGCCATCAGCAGTTCCTGGGACGTCTTGCGTGGCGCATGCGCAGGGTGTGTGATGGAAAGATTTTGTTACGGATTACATGAGAGTAGCAAGATAGAAGCACTGTGAATTTGCGATTAAAATATGGATGAAGCAAATCATAAGATGTATGATGATTGGCTAATATTGGCTATGTAATCAAGCAGACATGGGCCGACATGGGAATTTTTCATAGGCGCTGACATCACCCTTGCGCTGCAGACATGTTGATCCTTGATGTTATCCCAGGGATCTCGGATGGACATAACTGGTACGGGACGAAGCAGCCAGCAGGCATATGTACCGGGCCAACAGTCCAAGATCAGAAGCCTTCCATTTCACGATGGTCCCATGGTCATCGGTGGTTTGACATCCTGGTCTTGCTTCCCCTTGTCTCAATTGTTGAGCACCAAAAAGATGCACCAAAAGGGCTGTGCCTATGACTGCACCATACTGCAGGTTGCGAAAGAGGAAGACAGTGGCGAAAAGCCTTGGCTCTGTTGTTTGACATGGACCTCTTTTCTATCGAGAAGGACTGGGTCAAAATTTCGGTACACGGCAGGATGTTTTTGTTAACCTTTTGATGGAGAACTGCTTCACATTCCACAGAAAATACCAACTTTTCTTCAGAAAATTCCAGGATCTTGTGATATTCTTGAGGTCACTGAAACAAAAATAATGAATCATAATGGATATTGATTTATAAGGACACCCAAAGAGATAGAAACCTGATTTATATTGATTTGTCACGATTCGTAGATATATTTACAATTATTAAATTATTTACATATCATATAGTGGGATTTTATTCTTATTTTACCTGGCACAGTAATTATATAATGTCTCATAAAGTGACTGAGATCGGCATATGGTAACACACACACACACAGAGCAAAGTTTATATAATCAAGTATGTCTTTTCTGAACATACTGTATCAACTATAGCTTGAAATGGGACGTCAAAAGCACGTCGAGCTGTTTGCAATAGTTCAATCACAGTATATACTCACAATGATAGTTCTACAGGACAGATGAGAAACCCAACAAATTGTGTACTTGGTAGTTCATAACCTCAGCTACGAGTGCATTAACCCTGCTGCTTATCCTATTTATAATCAGGGACATAACCTACATGCTAAGTAGGGTGAGCCATGGTGAGCCACCAGGTAAGGATGTTCACCAGTTCGACAACCCATTTTTGGTGCAAGCCAGGTCCTGATCCACAGCACAGGATGTCATCAGTTTAAACTCTGCTATCAGCTGCTGCGAAAAATGTAGCCCCTTTGGCAAGATTGGCTTTGCCTCTGATTTTCAATATCAAAACGGCATAAAATGGCTTTGAAACGAGGATGAAACCGCGGATTCCTTGATGAAGAGATAGTGAGTTGGAAGGATGGCAGATGCGTGGATGCAATTCTAAAGGAACATAGTTGAGGATTGGTACAGACTCCAATGGCATATATACAGACGGGCTCTGTTGCTGTGTTTTTGCTGGCAAGGTCGCTGGTGCGAATCTCTTGCTCTTCTTCATGATATGCGCTCCTGGGTAGATATGATGACGGACGGTGAGCCAGGACGCTTACATTCATCATAATATAAGGGACTCAGGGGTGCATTATATACAGTATTACATAGCAAAAAGAGAAGGTACATATCCGGAAGCACAAAGTGATCATGTTTGTCACTAGACATCACTAAGCCATCCAGTTTTGAGGTTGATGTTCTTGAGCCATAGCCAAAGAAAAGATGTGTTGCCCCAAATTCCGAAAGGCGAGGAAAAAAGCAATGGATGATGTTCAACTTGAGTGGTCTCACGTGTCTTCTTTACATGTTCAGTTTTTCTATGCTGTTCATCACCAATTGGGTGATCTTCGCATATCTTTGCTCATATCTTGACTGCAGCAATATTGGGATTGGGGATTGGCGAGCAGCCCAACCATTATCACCTGTGCCTATTTAAACCTCTTGCTGCTGGCACATCTGAGGTTTCCAAGAACTTTTTCCGGACATGTTTTCCATCAACTCAGCATTGCTCAGTTGCAGAAATGCGCACAGGCGCCCTTTGCCCTTTGTGACAGGACCGGTCGTTTAAGTGTCGATAACCTGGGATTGAAATGGATTTTCCAGAGGTTACCCTCTGGTAAACTAACATAGCTATTGAACATGGCCCATTTATAGATGATTTTCCCATTAAAACCTCCATTTATAAGGGATTTTCCATGGCTATGTTAAATAACCAGATGGTATAGTTCATGACATAACAGTCTTTGTTGATCGGCCTTTGGTTGGCGGAATTGACAGGTCCTGTCGAAAGTGTTTTCAAATGTTCCGTGGCTCATATAGTTGGCGGAAAATAAGAACCCCTCATAGTTCCTGAGAAGGGACTGAACCCCCTCAAATCATTCTTGAGATACTTTCCAACCGAAGCTACTGCTGGATCCAGAAAAAAAGGGGTTGGCAGGGTGGCAACCGATCAGTTCAGGTGGCGCGAAGCATTGGATCTTTTCAATTGTGTCAAGCAATTTTCGTTGCAAGCAGATGCCCTTTCGTGGGATTTCGTTTTAGCTGCTTGTGAAGACTCTTGGTGAAGGAAAAGCCATGAAAAGCCACTCGGGATCACATCAGCGACGAATTGTTGACACTTAGAAAGGATTGATGCTTAGCCACGCACACGCAGGTTTTTGGAATGTTTCACGATTGGATGGGTGCACAGTATATAATATCCCATTGAAACACATGTCAACCTCTAGTGGATCCGTTTCTATCACCATCGGGGCAAAGATCCCACCTTTCTGCCATCACACGACCCGATGTGCACTCCATGTTTGGATCAACAACGAAAAACTGAGGAGTGTGGTCAGTGGATGCAAGCAAATGCCTTGCTCTTGAAGTTGCGGGAACTTTCGGACTTGCAGTTCTTGAGGCCGTTTGATACTGGCTACTCGGCAGATGAGCATGAATATCAACACATTTGTTGCAAGTCTGATGGGTGATTTTGAAGATGTCATCGTATTTGTTTCTTACTGGCATGATGATGCTCCATGGCCCATATAGCCAATATGTTCAGTGTTTTTTTTTCTATTGAACCACTTGCATCTACTTCGATTCCGGACTGTTGTGATATTCAGGATATTCAGGTGGTATAGAAACCACTACTGGAATCTACTAGTCACAATGATCACTTGGCATCAGGGGAATTATAATGAATTATATAGTGTTATTGTTTTTAACACTGTATCACATCTATTTATAGTATCACTAGTAACTTGTAACAGTAATCCCCATAAAACCATTGTCCATAGTATTTCTAATTGTCCAACCACTATATCATATCAACCCGATTGTTACCCAAAAATGTGACCCAATTATGCTTCTTCACTATATTCACTACCATTAAACAACTAAACAATCACATCTAGCCCATTATGAAAATCGCATGTCCCCTGCGTGGTTCCGCTGGGTGAATTTGGGCAGGAAACCTCCATATTTATCATATGTTATTGTAAAAACCATGGTTTCCGGTTAAGATTTTCCCTTAAACGAATCCAATGAATACTCCATACACCAAGTTTTCACCGTGGTACGTCGAGTTTGGTGAGCCGTTGTGGTCACTGAGGATTTTCGCGCAACTCTCAGACTTTGACGTTTTCATCTGCGGTTTGTCAAAAGAATGCAGGAACATTGCAGCACCCTTGAATATTGTATTTTGATGTATATTGTAATATATATATACACTATATATTTATATAATATGATATGATATGATATGATATACTGTATGTATTATTTTTACACATATAGTTATATATAATTATAGTTATATATATACAATTATAGTTCCTCTACGTTTTATTTCTAATTATCTTATGTCTTGTATAAAGTATACTTGTATTATGAATATCGCACTAGTTCGTCTTATTCGTTACACATTGTCCACGAAGAGTTGCCAACTGTCGTGCATAGCTGCCGTTGATTGACCAGAGAGAATGGACCAAGTTGATTCTCTATAGTTCTCTATAGTTAGGTTTTAGTTCACCATGTTATATATATATAATTTGAATTCACGATTGCCACAATTTATAGTTGATTCTTGTAGGTTTTCACTTCTCTGGTGATTTGACCATTGAACATTGCCATTCATAGTTGATTTACCCATTCAACAGTGGTGATGTTCCATAGTTGGTTCCATGTTTCACCGCCCAACTTTCCATGCCGTCTCCTGTCGGCTGAAGCTTTTCACTGGGGGGCCGGGATCCACAATGTTTGGTGGACGGATTTCCAAGGTGCCGATGGATTGGGATGGAGTTTCGGTGAGTTGTTGAGCCAATTTGCTTATTGAAAGCTACGAGGTGGTGCCCCCCAAAAAAGATGAAAACCATGGTGCTTTAACAAAGAAACATTGTGATCTAACCAACAAAAATGGCATTAGAATGGAGATATAATGGTATATGGTGGTGGTCGAAAAGGTTAGCCAACTTGGTGCAATGAACTCAAATAAATAAACTTAGCTCAATACCATGTGGGTGCTACCCACTTTGAACTTTATAGTGATGGTCTAGGGACCACTTGGCAATTTATATCTATAAAGTTAGGGCCCCACCTGCTGGAATTCACAGGGAATGTAAACATATGTACACATGGTAGATACATCGACGTATTTAATGGGGTTATATATATCAACCAGCACCACCTTGTAGGAAGAATCGCCATTTTTGGAGCTAAAAAAAATCTAGGCACTCGTTTCCAGAGCTGCTGGATGTGTATTCATCAAGCATTCCCCAGGCTATATAGAGTTAGTGTTTATATATATATACATACATTAGTGAGGTTCCAACCGTAAAAGAGGGGGATGTGTCGGTCTACTCAACAAGTCCAGATTGATCCATTTTTTATGCAGGGATTGCTGCCGAACGGGCCATTGATGACTGGCTGGTGGTTGCTATAGGTTACTCCTATATGTGATGCTTGTTCATTTTCTCATAAACAATGCCGTTTCGGGCCATTTCGGGGTATCATCTATTTTCAAACATATACATATATATATATGTATATATATATATATTTATATGTATATGTATATGATTATGAATATGAATATGTATATGTATGTATATGTATGATTATGTATGATTATTTATGTAAATGTAGTATATATACATGGGAACCTGGGATGATTATCCCAGTTGACCAATACGTTTGTTGCGAAACCAACAGGCAATGGCTCCTGCAGACAAGGCAGCAAAGGACTGGCAGTTTTAAGCGGATCCGGAGAGTGTGTTGTTTTTCTTGAGGGCCAAGTCCAACTGGTGGGAGGAGTTCTGAGCTTTGAACTTGAAAACATATATTTATATGTATTATACGTGTTATGATGTGATATATATATAACAACGAGATGATTTGGATATTCCCCAGATACTGACCGTATGAGCTTCTCCTTTGGAGGAATTGGTACCAAACTCCTTTTGGAAGCTACCAAGATACGAACTTGAAGGTATCAACATGTGATCCAATTTGAAATTATCTTGGCTAACGTGGGTTTTCCAATGATTTCAAAAGAATGACAGTACGTGGGATGACTTTCCAAATTGACTCACAAGCGTAATGTGGCATGAAACCCAACAGACAGGCCAAGATCTTCTAAATGGAGGTCTTCATGGGAAACTGTTCTATAAATGGAGCTTTCAATGGGAAAATCATCTATGAATCTATCAATGGGAAATCATGGTTAGTAAGGGAAATCATCCCCAAATGGCCTTAATTCAGGTTGGTGAATTATTATAATTTACCCAGATGAATGGAAATTATTCCGGTGTGAGAATTGATCAGTGAAGTGGGCGCCCGTTGTGGCCCGTTGCCTCCCGGATGTGCCTACTTGATCCGTTTTTGAGTACAGAGCCTAAGCATCAAGAGAATTAGACTTAGTCTAAGAATCAGATTATGACTCAGCGTCTATCATATATACACATATCAATATAGTGAAGCATTGGTTTTCCATTTTATGTCAGAATCCAAGAATTTACAATAAAAGCAATTGGTGATGGCTCGAACCCGAACGTGCCCAAACCGGTTTCTAAAGCATCAGATTGTTGCTATCCAAGATTGTCTCATAGTAAAATAGGCCTGTCAATACAAACGAAGTTGACTACTGAATAGTGCATTAATCAGGTATTCATCACTATTAATCACTATTCACCACTATTAACCACTATATAATCACTAGTAGTCACTATAAATGATCGTTTGCTGCACATTGCAACAGCAGTTGCACCCGCAGGCTGCGGTCGGAGTCAGTCCAAGTTTTTCAGGGTGCGGGTCGAAATTCAAAGCCTTCAACCAGAGATGTTCTTGATATATGTTGATGATACTGTGGATGGAAGAATTCCTGCACCAGTTGTGGTTTATCCCATTATTTCTCGGGTTGAAAAACCATCCAAGGTGGTGCAGGATTTCTTCCATCCACCGTATGTTATGTGCGATTATCCATTTTTGGGTGCGTAAAAAACTCAAAAGCAAAACATCATTGGTTGAAATCCATGTGAACTTGCTTGTCAAACAACACATAATTTGGCGAAATCCACATAATTTGGCGAATTCCACATATGAATATGCAATAGTCCATTTGCAATTTGGCAATAATCCAAATATGAATATTCAATAATCCAAAACATCATTTGCCAAAATCCATAATTTGGCAATAATCCATTTGCAATTTGACTTCGCGAAAATTGGACACTCAGCGGAACTTTCAGCGCCGACTGAGGAGGTCACTCCATTCTATCAGGGCCCAGTTGCAGTTGGGATGCCCAGCGATCGGAGAAGCATGTGACATGGAGCATTGGTTGTTTTTGTTTCCTTAATCATCCAGTTTCTGTGGCGATATGTCTATATATATATACATATGTGAATGTGTCAAGAAACCGCCAGATATCCAGATATCCAGATTTTACATACTCATCAATGATCACTGCATACGGATATAGATGAGTATCCCCTACATTCCATTTGTTTAGATGCTGTGCTTTGGGGTCCAGGTCTAGTGAGGTCAACCCCAAGCAGGGCAGCACTGTCCAGCTGCATCCTTGATGATTCATAGATGGCCTTGATTTCCTCATCCTCATCCTCATCCTCCTCCTCCTCCTCCTCATCATCATCATCATCAGTCATCATCAGTCATCAACATGTATCATCATATGCCATCATTTGTTATCATATGTCATCATATGTCATCATATGTCAGCAAATGTCAGCATATGTCAATTTATGTCATTTTATGTCATTAAATGTCATCATCGGCATCATCATCATCATCATCATCCATCATTCATCATTCATCATTCATCATTCATAATTCATAATTCATAATTCATCATTCATCATTCATCATTCATCATTCATCATCATATATCGTCATATATCGTCTTATATCGTCGTATATTGTCGTGGAACACCATATATCAACTTCACAAATTATTAAAAGTAAAAAGTTCCTTTGGCCGGATGGATGCCTCCATAGCAGCCTGAGGCATTCATGGCCAAGCGCCACCTGACGTGGGGACTCTCAACTCGCGCGTCTAGTAGCCCCCTTTGTTTCCTGGAGAAACCGAAAAAACACCTGGTTGAAGGTTTCGTTTTTGTGGGTTTTATTTCGGTTGCTATGTTGGTATGATGATGTTTGCAAAAGATCGCATAGCATGTTTTTTTTAATTATCCACATGATTTTTTCCTCCTATTATCCAAATGATGATCCCCATTGTTGATTGTTAAATCACTTTAAATCCCCATAGAAAATCTCCTGGAACATCCTAAAACTATGAAAATATGAATTATAAGTTTTGATATTCCACTAATATCTGGAAATTTAACAGGTTGCTATTGAAAATGACCCAGTCGAAATAGTGAATTGTCCCATTAAACATGGTGATTTTCCAGTTCGCTATTTCTAGATATTAGTGGACAATTCACTAGTATGTGGTATCCCCATGGCTATGATAATGGCTAGGGATTGTCCCATTAAAAATAGTGAATATGTTCGTATCCCTAGTTACATCCCGCCCCAGGTGTTTCTGGATGTCTAGTTAACTCATCCCCCAGGCGCATGCCAACCATCTCCTCCGTGAGCACGGCGGACTCCGGTAGTGTTTGGGGAACCCAGTGGATGTCAGTTATTTTTTGGAGGGGATATTCTATAATTACCGAATTATATATATACATCAATATATATATATTTGTGCTGAATTAGCAACCATAGTGATGATGTGTTTCTTTCCTATCATTTTGCTTTTTTTTATAATGACTATATATGGTGAGAAAACAACAATGCATGCATTTAGAGAGATTTTTGGAGATTGGGACTAAGAGAATCTTGGGGTCGATAATTTCACCCGTAAGTGTTGCCAACTCGCCAACAAAACGGTGAAAAGATGAAACCCATTTCTGAAATTTCACCATCCTGGGCTAAAATTCTCTACTTTGAATGATTTTTTTAGGTGTGAAAATTCAGGGCGATAGATCCACAGATCTATCGACCACCCCTCCTGGTGCGAAAAAAAAAAAACGTTGCAGCAACTTGATGGGATTTTCGCAGCACCGTACGACCAGTAGACCATTAAAAAATGTTGGTTCAAATTCTGATGAGATCTCAATTCTCAATGTATGAGTTTTCCATGGTATATTATGGTATTCAATGGTATATTATGGTATATTACCTTAAATCACTCAAATCTGATGAAAAAGTTGATTTGGTTCAAAGACTTGGCTACGTAGTCATGATCTTTCACGTCTCATTCACAACAATTTCTTTTGGCCACTAAGAACCTACCAGTCAAGAATACCTTCATCGATCTTGACATTGGTGCGGGCACTCGGTTGGCGAGGTTTCCTGTCTGGAACTCATATCCATCCCCATCATCCCCCAAAGAGCCGGTTCTTTAGATCTCAGATATTGGTTTTTGATGTTGAAATTGGGGATGTGTTATTACTGTTTAACGAACATTGTTGTTTTGGATGATGAAACGAAAACATTGGGATCGCAACAATTCTCAACACAAAATCCTAGAGCAAATCATCCAATGTTTGATAAGATATACTGTATCAATCGGGGATGGAGCGCCACAGCGACAAACAAAAAGATGACAATTTGTTGAGTTTGATTTCGTGGTGGATGCTTTTCAAAATTGATGGAAAAGGTTTGTTTTTTTGTTTTAACAGGTGATGAAATTTGGTTTATAATATCCAGTTGAGTCTATGGAAACCCATCATGGAAGTGTTGGAACATGTTTCACTTTTTCGGCCTTAAATAACGATGGACACTATGTCCCATAGGAATCCATAGGAATAGATAAATTACCCAACCTAGCCCCAAAAAATATATAGTGTTTTCAATAGCTAGTCATGACCACATCATTCTTGTAAATACTCTTGATCTCCTTGCTAGTGGTTCAGTTTCAGGGACTTCCTATGGCAAACCCGTGTTGATTTCATACAAAGCAAAGGCAGGTTGCTTTGAATCCATCATAGAGGCGTTTACAGTTTATGTGGCAACCTCTACAAGCCGAGTACAGTGTGCTTTTGTTGTTTTACTCAAGATTTTGATTAATCCAAGTCATGTATAGTAATCAAACGGCTCTGCATGGCCTGTTGCTGATCCTTTTCATGACTTTGGTTTCACTAAGCCATAGTAAGCCCCAAAAGATCACATCAATGGAATAAAACTTAGCCTCTTAGCAAAATGAAGGGGACATCCGAAATATGGAAATTTTCCAGATCATCTCCAAAATCAACTTGAGCATAACTATCATCATAATTTATACATCCAAAAAGTTGATTTGGTACATAACTTACATAACAAGATCATCTCCAACGACGCCCAGCACTTCGCCGGCGCAACGTTTTTTTTTCCAGGTCGACCACCATCCCTGGAGGGATTCTTCAACGAAAGGCTGATTCGCTCTGCACCAGGGAGTCAGGTGGAGGCGAGGGCTCTGGGCAGCTGAATTCATGGGTAGCCGAGTTTTTGTTGCAGAAATCCCATGGAAAGTTGTGGATCATGGGCATATCATGTTAGTTTTAGTATGTTCTATAGTTTTAAAATGTTTTATATAGTTTCACTCAAGATATGATATGATTTTGCATGTGCTGATTTGCTGAGGGATGATAGAAACATTGGAACAGTCCCATAAGATCCTTGAAGACATGTCAATGTACATCTACAGTATTGGGATTATTCACAATACTCACAACACATGACAAAACCTCAACATGTTCAGTGTGGAAAAGGTCAAAAGGTCCGAACAATATTAAGAGTTGTGATTCCCCACTTTAAAAGGTACCCTCTGGTAAACGTTTACATAACTATGCAAACTCACCATGTTTCATGGGAAAATCCACTATTTCTATTGCAATGTTCAATAGCTAACTCTTAAATTACCAGAGGGTACTGGTTTCAACCGAAAATCGTAAGTACGGCGTGATTTCCCTGCGATGTCCATGGCTCAACGTCATCTCGATGTCGTTGGAGGATCAGACGGAGGAGCCTCTGAAGGAGGCAGATACTCCGCCGGTGATTTGCTTGGTCCGGGACCCAAGGGTTGCCATAAATCTGGGTAAATTATAACGACCTCACGTTGCGACCTCACTGGAATCATGGTTAGTAAGGGGAATCATCCCCAAATAGCCTTATTTCAGGTGAAATATTACAATTTACTTAGATAAATGGATAAATGGTGGGTACCCAATAGCTGGATGGTTAGAATGGAAAATCCATAAATGGATGGATGATTTAGGGGTACCCGCTTTGTAGGAAAGCTTCATTTTTTTCAAAGGCGGGTAGTGCCAAGGGGTGTGGGCCTGACGATTGGCTGTTTGACACTTAAGGTCACACAGAACAGATCCAAGAAACGATTAACGTTGTGGACTTTGTGAACCACCCATTCAATGCAAAATATTGAAACTAATATGGGTCGCAAAAAATATACACTATATATCACTATATTATATATATATATATAACATGAACCAATCCCATTGTTTGTTTTGCCAGTTTATCAGCTTTCTTGTTTTTTTACGGTCTTACAATTATAGCTGTCCCAGACATTCTGAAATTTATATCAATTGATTCTATAGGTATATTTACAGTATTTATTTTGCTGTGAATTTTATATGGAGGTTTCTTAAAATGGGGGTACCCCTATAAATCATCCATTTCAATTGGATTTTCCATAATAAACTATCAATTTTGGAGTACCCCCATTTATGGAAACCCCCATAATTATGTTTGTTCGTTTTTTGGGATGACCCCCATATATCCGTTATGCTCAACCCAACGGCCGATGAGCTGCTAAGGCAGCTGCACTCTCGTTCACAGGTGCCAGCCGATGATTTTAGTGCGTTTACTTTGTTCATAGTGAAAATGACTAGCTGAAATGTTTGTTTGCCAAATTGACGAAAAAAAGAAAATGGATATGTTTGATGGTTTGAAAATTGAAACCAGCTACAAAATGATAGGAAATACAATTGAATACAGACATATACTGTTCATAGAATCGTCCCCTTTATTTCCCCTTGCCCGGTTGCCCATGCGGCAGGTAGTAGTACAAAAAAGCCGACCTACAGCATGGGTTCAGAAGGCGATCAAGGGATGGCCATGGCCGGCCGATCGTGGAAAACTCCCAAACTGCTGTGGAAAGCTGGAAAATCTCTGAGCCAAATCAGTGATTTACTGTAGATGTTACAATTAACACTTATTAACACCCAAGAAAAATCAAATGATTAGAGTTGTTAAATGCAGTTATGAACATCAGTGAACATCCCAACATGTCCACTTTGATCCTTTTCGGAAGCCCTTTGGGAGCTGCATTTCTTCGAAGTCTTGATGCCCAACTCATGGAGGTCATGGTGCCCGAGAATGTCATCCATGCGCATTTTACTGGAAGGACGCGGCGTTGGGCGGCGTTGGGCGACTGAGCTTTTGTTAAAATCGAATCTTAAATGTGGATACAATGAGACATGAATTTGTAGTCATTTAACCCATATTTAAGGCTTAAGGCACCATTTAAGCCACAATATGTCACCCGTATATGGAAGAGACTCTGTAGCCCAATGGTACAAACTATAGGCAACTTGAGGGGAATGAGTTCCACTGGCATTGGCATCCGCGAATTTCACTTGGGACATTTCCCCAAAACAAGTTCAATTTTCCTCCCGCCCAAACAACATGTTATGATATTATTGTATATATACAGTATATATATATATTTATTTTATTATGTACTACACTATTATGTGTTATAGTATTATATATATATATATATTATATTATATATAATGTAATATTTCGCACAGACCCCGTGGTTTGCCCGGACTGCAACATTGAGGATTCCCTGTCGTCGAACACGAGAGAAGAGAAATTGCAGAAAATACTGAGTATACGCAGTGCTTTCTGCTTTCGGATTCAGAGTTTTCAGGGTTTTAGGGTTTAGGGTTCGTCGTCTGGTAAATACCAAAACACTGGCCCTGCGCAGGTTTTTGAGCATGTCAAAGGATAATATTTGAACTCAATTCTAAACCTTACGGGCAAACCATGGGGTCTCGCTGTAATATTATATATACTGTACTATTATATTACACATAAATATTGTAATTTTAATATATATATATATACACATTAATATTATATTCATGTACTGTAATATTATATTGCACATACATGTTGTAGTATGATATGTATATATATATATTATTGTAATATTATATGTATAGTATTACATTTCATGAGAACTATATATAAGATTAAATGATTATATTTATAATATTATTGTTATAAGATTAAATATAACATATATATATATAATGTTTTATACATTCATATTTATATATATACACATAATCTTATTTTTTCTTTATGTATATATATATATATTACCCTCTGGTAAATAAACATAGACCCTGAAACTAGCCAAGTTTTAATGACAACTAGTCTTCCAACCCCTATCTGCCAGGGTCTATGTTAATTTACCAGAGGGTACAATTATTACATCTGTATATATATATATTTATTTATTTATTTACATGTCTATGTTCCATTGGAATTGTCCAGCCATTCAAAAATCCCAGAATCCACTGCAGATCCTCAGGACAAGGGATGTAGCAGTGGTGCTGATTGCAACTTTTGCCACCTCTGCAACCAAGGTGCCGCTGGGTGCAGTCCTGGATAGTCCAGGGATTGGTTTTGGTGATTTTTTCATTGGATTGATTTAAGGGAAAACCATAGGAAAACCATGGGAAAACCATAGGAAAACCATATGTCAATGGATTGGTTTAAGGGAAAATCTACAGGAAACCATAGATTTTCCCATTAAATATGGGGTTTTCCTGTAAATTTTCCCTTAAACCAATCCATTGATGGTGTCCATTTTTTTTTGGTGCTGAGGACCATGCCAGCCAAAAGTATCATACCCTCTGGTAAACGTTTACGTAACTATGGAAAATCACCATGCTATTAATGGGTAAATCTATGTAAATCTTCTATTTCTATGGCAATTTTCAATAGCTATGTTAAAATTTACCAGAGGGTCAGTTTTTTTTCTTTTCTGGACGGAGATCGACATTTTGAGAAGTTAACCCACATTTTGAGAAGTCGAAGAGTTCCTACGATGGTTCCTGCGTTTCCGCACGGGATCAATAAATCAACGTTCGATGGCTTGTGTCAAATCTTGTTTCCATCGTACCTGGAATGATTATTGTTTTTTGTTGGGGGGGAAAAACACAAGGATACCCTCTCGGTATCGCTTGAGTCGCCTTTTTGGAGCTGTTGCTTGATTTGAGGATTTTCCTGCAACCCTCAGTTCAAGGTGAAATAAACTGGCGTAACCTGGATCCGTCCCAATGCCTAGTAGCTCATGTATCCAGGTGAGAAAAAGCGGCGACAGAAGGAGAAGCGAACTGCCGGAGTCTCAGCATTGGCGAAAGACCCTTCGATGAGGGTCATCGGACTAACAAAACTGATGATTTACTGTTTAAATTTAAGTCACTTAAACCACTATTGATGGCTATCTTGAACATATCGAACATATCGAACATATGGAATATATTGAATATATTTAATGATATGTATAATATATATATATAATATATTACATTGTTTGTACAGGTTGGATATGCCTATGAACAGTGGTTCCATCATTTACATCCCTTATATACAAATTCACCATGAACCCAGCCAGTATATAACATGGGCTTCCATGTTGAGCTTTTTTTGGGTTTTTTCATCAGCCAATTCATGGAATCAGCTTCCAGCGAAGATGATGCGGTTTTTGTTGTGTTCTTTCCTGGGTGAAACATCAAACAGAAGTGCGGTATGTTCAATCAGTAATTTTTTGTTCCCAAAACATCATAGACTTAAAGATATACCCTCTGATTATTTAACAGTTTGCCATGGTATAGATGGCCCATTTATAGATGGTTTACCTATTCAAAATGGTGATTTTTCCATGACAATGTTAAATAACCAGAGGGTATATATATATAAGACATTATTAAATCACGTACTAACTGAACTTCTTTTAAGATCTTTTAAGTAGTTCACTAGGCATGTGCTTTTTGTGTAGATTGTCAAAGTCTTCATCCCCGAGTCACCCAACTTGTTGGAGCATATTGGATTTTGTTGGTAAATGATGTAAAAAATCATTTACCCTCTGGTAATTTAACATAGCTATGGAAAATCACAATTTTTAATGGGAAAACTCACTATAAATGGCCATTTTCAATAGCTATGTTAGTTTACCAGAGGGTATATATAAGTTCATTTCAGTTTATTGGAGCTTATTGGCAAACATGATCGAACAAAAAAAAATAGATTTATTGGAGTTGATTGGAAACATGATCGAACAAACACATTTATAATCATTTATAGATTGAAACCAGAAATCGATATCTGGCTAAATTTGATCACGACCTCACATCGCGACGTCACTGGAATAAATGGTTTGTAAGGGCAACTATCCCCAAATGGCCGACCTCTCCAGGTTTGTGAAGTTTTGTAATTTACTAATATATATATATATATATATCTGGGTAAATTTGATCACGACCTCACTGTTCTCCCTCACTGGAATCATGGTCAATAAGAGGAATCATTCCCAAATGGCCGAACTATTCAGGTTAGTGAAATATTGCAATTTACCCAGATATATATATATATATACATATATGTATATATCCATATATCCATATATATATATGATGATGATGATGATGATGATGAAAATATGGTGTATCCGATGTATATATATATATATATATATAATGGATATACCAGTATCCCCAAGTATTGTAATTTACCGGTATATCCATATGTCCATTTTTTTTTGGGGGGGTAACATACCATGATTGCCAAATCATCGATTGATGGTGAGTTAAATGCCTATTTTCCAAGTTACCATCTGGTAAACGTTTACATAATCAAACTATAAAAGGTAAACGTTTACCAGATGGTAACTTGGAAAATAAGTAAATCACCACTTTTTTTAATGAAAAATCTTCCAATTAACTTTTAAAGATTCCATTTTCTGGAAAATCACCACTTTTTTTAAAAGGTAAATCACCTATAGTTGGGTCATCTTCCATAGCTATGTTAGATTACCGGAGGGTAACTTCCTTTAACCATCATTTGACCACAAAAAAAAAAACACTATTAAGCCACGATTATACCTGTTAGTTAGTCATTATCAGATGGAAAATCACCACTTTTAATAGGTAAATATCGGCAAATCACCTCTACTGGTTGGTGGTTTGGAACATGAATTTTATTTTTTGCATCTATTGGGAATGTCATCATCCCAGCTGACTCCATGATTTTTCAGAGGGGTAGGTTGAAACCACCAACCAGCTATAAATGGGTCATTTTCCATAGCCATGTGGGTGTGTCTGAAAATAGTGTACCCCTAAACCCAATGGTTAATGAATTTAATGATCATTATCCCTATTAAATGGCTATTTGTTTGGGAATATACCCTATTTTCAGAGAAACCCATGTTGGATGACCGGAGGGCAAATCCAATGATCAATGCATTTTTTCACCAAGGTCTGGCGTAGCATTGACCGCGTTCGCCAAGCCTTTGCCGCGGCGAACCACCAGTTTTGGAGCTCAGAAATGGTGGGAATTTTAGGCTGACCCCCATTGATACAATGTGAGGCCCCCCCAGTTATAAGTTGGTTTATAAGCCCCAGTAACTATAGTATACTATAGTTATAAATACCATAAACCATAGTTATTGGACTTTTAAATTATAAACCAACTTAGCTATCTTGGGGGCCTCACATTGTATCAAAGCTTTCAATCATGTAAAAGAAATATCATGAATGTTGATATTCATCTATATTTGATGATAACATATTTTATAAAATCAATTTACCATGATGTTTCCATTTGATGGTAAAATAATGACATAATTGATGATTGTTTACCAACAGACCCTGATTTTGCATGATTTTATCATCACATGTTTGTTTTTTTTCACCACAATGAATGGGGATATCATGGGGGAGTCCTAAAGTGGGGGACCTAAAGTCATCCAAAATTGGTCATTTTGAATGGGGTTTCTGCAAGGCCTTGGGACTTCCAAATGGCAATGTTGATAGGGAGCCTTGGATTTCAGGGGTACCCCAGTTTCTGGACCCAAATATGGATTCACAGCCTGAGTATCTGGATTGCTATCCAATATGTATACTGATATTGGGATACACTGGGAAATCCATCAAAACAAATCAATAAGTTTGGTATGAGTCAATACCCTGGTTCTCACACCATGCCTGCTGTGGCTCTTGTTCATCCTCCTCATTAGGATGACCCTCTAGCTATTTTCCATGGCGTTTCTTTGCAGTTTTAGACCCACTAACTTGAGGATCTCATATGGCAATGGATCAATCTACCTATAAATACCCATCTTCCGGGGGATGAACATGCATAAATCCCAGCTATTTTGATGTGAACAGAGGGGGTACAAAGGTTTTGCTCCATTCCCATATCACAAGACTGGGATTGGCGACCTAACAGCCGGAAGTTGTTTGGGATGCTGTCACCGGTCGAGATTTCCCCACATCTTTGTGTGGGGTTCTTGTTTTTGGTTCTGCACCTCCGCCTCTCCGCCGCTCCGACTTGTCCACACACAACTTGTCCACACACCGTGGCAGGCGTGGCACTTGGTGACATCCATCGTGGCAGGCAAGGCACTTGGTGACATCCACCGTCACTTTGGCGTGGCAGGCGTGGCACTTATGGGACTGGGCTGGTTTTAGTGGCACGCTTGTCCACACACACCTTGTCCACACACAACTTGTCAGAACGTTCCACACAACTTGTCCACACACAACTTGTCGACATACATTTGTTGCACATGCCAATCCGTCACCATCTCTTTTCTCTTTCCCGCATTTCCCATCCCATCTTTACCTTTCTTTTGCCAGTTATTGGAAGAAGTTGACATGTGGGGTTATCCGGTCCTTTAATTGGTTCCTTTTTTTCGCGGCCATCTATACCAGAATTGGTTTATGTTTTTTTTTTTCCAGGGAAAAGTTGTCTAAAACATTCAAACCCGTCTTTCCAAACTCAAAATCGAAAACGTTTCTCCAGTGAAGATGATATGCAATCCAATTGGTTTCCCACAACCCTTTACTTCACCAATCCATGGAATCTTTGTGGCATCCGCATCCACATTCCTCAGCCTCAGGGTTGATTGAGTCCCGTACAGGTTGCATCCTCAGCATCGATTGCCGAGAATTGTTGGATGAACAATTACAAATTTCATCAAGAAAACTATAGGGATTTAGTCATAAGAAATCGGGATTTAAGTAACAAACATTGTTGTTTTTCATGGGATAATCAGGGGAGAATCATGGGTATTAATTCGGATAGATTGTAGTGTGATGTCACTGTAGATGGTGGTTGGGCAGGGGAAACATCCCCAAATGGACGTTATTCAGTTGCAGGGGAATCAAAATTCAGTAATCAGCAGTAATTCACCCACAGATATGGATTTCTCAACTCCATTTACAGGGCGGGATAACCCCATGTGCAGCATGTATGATAAATAGTTCTCACCTGTCAATTTGAAGGTACCCTTTGGTAAATTAACATAACTATGGAAAATCACCATGCTATCAATGGGTAAATCCACGAGCTAAATCACGATTTTCAATAGTTTTGTTAAATTACCAGAGGGTAATGGTTGGAATAAATCTTAGGTAATTGTTCCATGCATGGAGCATATGGATTTTCTACATGGCCAGCGGTTCCATGGAGAGAAAAGTGCCGGGCTGTGCAAAGCGGGCTGCGATCCGATGGGCGTACACTGAAAGTGCACTTCCCGGCTTCGCCCTCCAAATACCCACTGGTAAACATACAAAAAACTATGGAAAATCACAATTTTTAATAGGTAAATCAACTATCAATGTGCCATTTTCAATAACTATGTTTGTTTACCAGAGGGTACCACCCAACTCCATGTTTGTCCATTTTGAAGGGTACAAATGGAGGGTCTAGATGTCTAGGTCGATCATGATATAGATCCATGCTCATTCTCTGGAAAGTCCTCCTTCCAAGTTGCCCAGGCCCGGCACAGGAGTGGCCCAAATTGGCCCAGCTGCGGGACGCACAAACGGCTTGAGTCGCGTTGTGCGCGCGCAAAAGTCGCGCGGAAGACACCAGGTTTAGCGTTCCGCAACTTGGCACAACTTGGCGGCCCAAGCTCTGCAACTGAAATGGTGACGACTAGCCAACAAAGGTATTGGTATAATTATGTCAAGTTAGGATTACTAAACGCCGCGGTATTAATCAACCCCCTCTGCCCAAAAACATGTAATTTAAAAAAGGTGGTCCCCCAAGATTAATAACACCCCCCGATTAAAAAACAACCAGTGCTGAAATCATTTTTTTATCCAACATGTTTTATTTCCAATTCTATTTATTTCCAATTATTTTTTTCCCCACCTGCCAGGTGAGGGTTGTTAGATTTTATGTCAGTTGCCTCCTCCTCCTCCTCCTCCTGCCTCGTCCTCCTCTCCTCCTCCTCCTCGTCCTCCTTGTCATCCTTGTCGTCCTT
>Ga0126342_10002524_pt1 | contig 28706 bp, 27 predicted proteins | sample Cyp1metagenome_FD_92528 | JGI IMG/M metagenome (GOLD analysis project Ga0126342, IMG submission 92528) | Coral microbial communities from Lord Howe Island, Old Settlement Bay, Australia - Cyphastrea 1 metagenome | ecosystem: Host-associated > Invertebrates > Cnidaria > Coral ... | reverse complement strand
TAACATAGGCCCAAGATGAGCAAACATAGCCCCAAGATGGGCGTAACATGGGCCCAAGATGGGCTAACATCGGACCAAGATGGCACAAAATGGGCCCAACAACCAACAACCAACCACCAACCAGCCACCAACAACCAACAACCAACAACCACAACAACGACCACAACCACAACCACAACCACAACCACCGCAACAACAACAACAACAACAACAACAACAACAAGAAGCAGGTCAACATAGTTGGGCCCCTGGCCGGCTGTCGCGCGCAAGCGCTTAAATTGAAAAATGATTCATAAGTCAAACACCTGGACTGGAATTCAACAACGGCTTTTGAGGGTGCCTTCGATCGTTGATTACCTTCAGATTTTCCTCCAGGTTCCTCTTGTTTCCAGACTGGTCCTTCAAAAATTAATGGTTCCTGACCTTGATGTGACTGCAGAGAAATGAACCCTATATAGCCATTGGCAAGACAAGGAGCACATATGTGAAGAAAGACACACCAAGTGATGCGACAAAGACCCAGTTGTAGGTGGTCGTGATGAAAGTTGCACGGTAGTTCATGGTCAGAACCACCTAGGAGTCGTGGGAGAGATGTTCTGTTTAAACGAATCCCTTCTGCTATGATTTCAATGGAGACGTGCCTTTCCGCTAGCCTTCGTCTCATACAAATGGAATGTTCAAGGATACACATCAGCCAGAGCACCCAAGAAAAAATCATGAAGCTGAAGGAATAGTACGATCCAGTAGCACCAATGTCAAGATCACCAACGCTGACCACGGCAACCTGCCACAATTGGAAATTTGTGACCCACCATGTCTGGATGTGCCTGAAAGTGTCAAGGATGACATCCCTACCGACCTAGCAAATTATCGTTGCACGTATTTGAGCATTTGCTCATCATACTTGGAAAGTAATGGCACAAAGCAAATGATGGGCATCTTCAGCTTTCTGCTCGGCATCTGTGGTCTGCTTGCTCGACTTTGTTTTGTACTACTGAACTAGCCAAATTACTGCCAGTGGGGCAAGGGGAAAGGGGGAAACGAGTGAAACGAGTGAAACCAGTAGCTCAAAGACTGGCACTCCCAACCAGATTCCCTGACTTCCAGTCTGACAAGGAGCTGTCATGATTACCAAGGAATGCACAAATGCTGATAGAAGCATCTCAATCATCTTCGAAAGATTCAAGTCCTAAGTTCGGAGAGCTTTAGAAATTGTGAAGATGTTCAACTATGTCAAACTATGTGACACTAAACCCATCTAAACCTGTTTGTTGGAATCATCGAGCTGAATGAAGGAACTGAAACGTGGATCTGGATGTGAATTCCTCAGATGCACGCCCAGAAATATCAACAAATACCCAAACCGCCCAAACATATGAAACTACAGGAAGGATCTAATCCAAGGCGGCCAGTCTCGTAGAGGGCGGGGAAGCGAATTGCTTGTTCATCTGTGACATCCCGATCAAAGAGGCCAGTGGCGATGATAGGCCAGAAGAGAATCATGCTGAAAGAGGTCCACACTGTGCTTGTAAACATGCCTCTGCTGTGTCCAAATACAGATGCAAAATATCGGAACTCATGTGATTTGGATCTTCAAAGGAGGCAATTGACAAAATCTGTTGCATATCTGTTGCTATGGCGGATGCCATGTGTGAAGGGCTTGCTTCAAATGCCAAAAAGAAGGCAAACTATAAACATATGGTCACATACGGCCACCTATCTTTGGTCTGGTTTGGTTGGGAGAAGCAGGAGAAGTGGATCAATCTTCAGTTCTCATACCACCCAACTACGGATCTGTTTCTCTTGGGGTGTGTTAGATGTTCTATCTTCCAGTGAGGTACCAACCGTCATGTTGTAGTTGATCAGAAGGGCTGGCCAAGCTCAGCGGGATTACCAGATCCGTCCTCTTTTCTCACCGTGCGGCGGGTATGTGATCACCTGCACATTTAGATTGTCGTACTGATATCAACCTGCACGTCCCTACTAAACTGTGTCGTACTGATATCACTGCACATTAGATTGTTCGAACCCAATGCTGTGAAGTGGCAGGTTCCAGAGTAGCCGGAGAAGAAGGTGTAGTAGAAGAGCAGCATGGTAATGATAGCGTTCTTCCAAAAGGTGTAGAGGATGAACTTGCCTCAGTTTTCCCAGGCAAGCTTGAAATGCACCAACGCACACTCGGACGTATCCATGCAAACACATACACGGTGCCTACTGTAAGTTTATTAATGTATATGATGTTTATTTGCAAGTTCGCTTCGCAGCCATGTTGCAAGTTCGTCGATAGTCCCAGCGCCCGTGGACCACAAGCAATCTTTCCAAGAATCTGAACTGTGCTATCGAAAAGTCCGCAGCATTCACAGCTTGACGTCCTTCCTTTCCTGAAGCAGCAAACGGTAGAAGTCATTCATGGGACCATTTAGAAAGTCAGGGACCTTGAAGCTCCAGAAGAAGACATACAAAATCATGCAAGGATATTCAAAGGTGGCTAGCCATCATGTTGATAGTTTCCAACATGTAGGTGGTTTATCCCATTATTTATAGGGTTTCAACATGTTTCAACCATCCACAGCATTGTGTCTGGTGCAGCCGAGTTTCCAGACACACCGACTCCAACATGGGCCTCCTGGATCATTGGAACATCCTCAATGTCTGCTAGACTCCAGTACGAGGCCAGCGAAACTGTCACGGGGAGGCTGAAAATGGCTGAAATATCTAAGTCTCTTCCAGAGCATAGCGTTTGATGTGCACAGAATTAGCCATGTTCTCGGCAACACCATGCGAGCGACATTTGACACGCAAGAACTAGCGAGTCACCACAGTGAACTCGAGCTCCATCAGCATTGTTTCGACTATTCAGACTTCAGCGCCAAACGTGACATTGTTTGAGACAGTTGAACCGATCAACGTAACATGATCTTCTGAGCTGTTCAGCATCGCAGGGTGACATTACCTGCTGAATCTTCAAACGAGGCACGTTTGCTCCATCTCCAATGGCCAGTGTCACCGGTTGTGGGTGAGCAGAATCTCGTACAAGTCCTTAGGCGGCTCAGTGGTCACTGAAGCTTGGCTGTCTCAATTTGATCAAACTTGATAAACACTTGTAGATGTACTGCAATGGACACATACAGATACCAAGGTAGGGTGAAAGATTCAGAAATGCCAAACATAAAGACATGGTGATTCTTTGCAGCAAGCCAGAACAAACAATGCGCTGGGCTCGACCTTGTCTCCAAGCTGCATTCTCCTCATCTGTCCATCTAACAGGATGTAGATTGTGTGACTTGGAAATACTTGGAACATCTTAGAACTTAGAATGTTTCCCTTCTTGCTCCTGGAATGATCGAGCAAAGGTGATGTTATTCTATGGATTGCCCCGCGCATGGTGTCGAGTGAGATCTCTTCTGAACGCTGATCATCATCAACACAAAAAATGCAGGCTAAATCACAGTTATTGTTTGCCTGTTTCCTGACACCGCTTTCCATTGGTGCAGCATACTAGTTACAGTAGTACCAACCAGAATCTACACTCTTGCTCTAGATCTTATTATATCTTATTGATTGCTCTCTGATGTCTCTGACTGGAAATCTCGCCTTCCACGGTCCACAGCTACTCGCAGGATAGGATTGGGAGACTCGCAAAGAATGGAGCAAGCGTGGTGGAATTGCCACTTCCAGCCTATTTTGCAGTCTAAGTGTCGGACCAACTGTGACTTTTGCAAAGGAGACACACGGCATGCTACCACCACTTTGCAGCCCTGGGAGATTTCGAAAAAGTCCTGGACGCTGCACGAACACCAGAACCAGAAGGCGGAAATCTGGGTACTGTGGGTGAGATATCCATTGCTGCAGTTCATTGCAGTGCCCACACAAGCATGTCAAACATGTCCAACTTATCCAAACATGTCAGGACTATCCCAAACACATCAAATAATTCAAATATCTGGACATCTGGTGGCTTTCAATTCTGTTTTTTAATCCGCAGTCCATAGACTTGCATCATCAAAGATCTCCCGTGCTGAGTCCGATTCCTCCATAAGCGACTCGTGCGAAATTTGTTCCAAGGCAGCCCCAGTAACCATTAGAGCGCAGTCCATGTTACTCTCCTGGCGGTCCAATTGGCCCTTTTCCCAGAACAACAAATGAATGACCGAGCCGTGCCTTCTTGTGCGTACATATTGAATCTGATTGAATTACATCCATTTATACACTTATGCAACAAGTGGAATTTGTTTTCTTTCTGTACGTACACACACATGTATATATATATATATATACACAATGTATATGTATATACATACACACACACTCTATGTGTCAATGTATCCACACAACTGTACGCAGTATGCACGGTGTGGAATGGTGGAATCCATAATATGGGTTGCTCCAGCACCTCTCTAACACTTTCTTGCCTTGCTTGCGATGATTACACAAGGTCTTTTCATTCGATGTTCTTCGGCTGGAATAGACAATTCATGACAATTCGATTCTTTGTTATTCTTTGTTTCTCTTTTTTCCCCATCAACTGAATGGCATCTTCTTGCATCAGCTGGTGCATCTCCCCAGCTAGACCCCGGTGACCCCAGCAGGCAAGCCTTGGCCTTCTCGTGTTGGATACGAATCTCCTGGATTTTTCAGGGCTTGAGTTTGCGGATCACAAAGTTCGAGACGACACATTGTCACCAAGGAGACTGAGGACCGTTTGGAGGTTTACAATCATGGCTTCCTCCTTGCAACTGTGGAGACAAGGATAAAGGTCTCCCACGGTGATGTAGCTCAAACACAGCTGCGCTGATATTCGAAACAGGACTTATTTATCGACATGTACCATTATGATTCTGTATGTACAATATACGTACAGTGTCTACTAATGCCCCTTCAACTGTCAACCCTGCAGTCTAAGTTTGTTGGAACTAGCGCGTGAAGGCTGTGCCTAGATAGGAGATAGCTGTGGGGCTGCAAACAGTGGCAAACAAATTGAAAGAATTCGTTCCAGCAGTTAACGTTAAAATGTTTGAACATTATCATTCAGTGTTGTAGCGGTATGTAACGGTGCTGATTTTTATGTCCCTTACTGAGGAAAGTCGCATTGCTAGGCTACAAATAAAGGCGGGTGTGAAGAGCAACCACATTTTAGGCTACCGAAAGGGACCTGGGCAGTACCTCGCAAGTAGCCTCCAGCGTCAGGCCCACGAACACATGCGATGCGAAAGCCACAAAGGAGTGGTGCTGAGCTGCGGACACTGGGATGAATGTGTGAAAGATCTACAGTTGCTTTGGTTCCATTTACTGCACCTGGGCCATAGTTTTGATAAAACATAGATGATCAAGTTCCCGTCCGAGGGCAACGAGTGACATGACGGGTCCTCCAAAGATGCTTTCAAATTCTCGCCCGTCAAGACCCCAATGTCCTACTACCAGCACAGAGACAGAACTCACTGAATCCCAAGTGGGCGCATGAACGCTCCTTCAATTCCACTAGAGTGCAGCAGCATATCAATTCCTTTGTTATTTTTGTCTCTGACTTAGTTGACGCAAATCACACATTTGAAGGACAAGAATAACAAAGTGTCAGCTACTCCCCTTAGTTTATCTTAGTTTGCCTTGTCTATGCTGAAGACATCACCAGGTTATGGGGAAGGGCTACAAGCTACAAGAAGATGTTGGTATATAATGGCAGATGGAATATGACAAATACATCACAATAATTACATCAACCTTCTCAATTCCAACAGTAACAACCACTCTTTCACCATCTTTCAGCAAATACGGTAAAGTGGTGTGTATGTATATATATATGTATATGTGTATATATATTTATATATATAAATATTATGCAATTGCACCTGTCATTGTCAGTTCTGAAGCCCTTTGTTAAGTTTTCTGTTGTCCAACCGTCGGCCAGCGGTCCATCGCAGCACTGAGGAGCTTGGTGCTGAATCCAATATTTCGCGCAGTCTCCAACTTATCACCGGTCAGGACCCAGAGCTGAATTCCAGCCTCTAAGGTGGGCTAGAAAAAGAGGGAAAACGCGTCATGGAAGTGGTGGAACTAAGGTGTGGGTAAGTCATAAGACATAAACTTTGTTTTTTTTTTGGGGGTTGTTTTACACATGTTTATATCATTTTAGACCATGACCATACCAACCATTTCAGGTTTAAGACACTCACCCCGCAGATTCAATTTCCTCCAAAAATGTCCAAGGGAGAAACCGTGCGGCAACTTTGGACTTCAAAACCCTTGTGGCCTCCCGTAGCTTTTCAATGGCATCCTTGGATCAGCGCGGTGCCAACTGGTGCCCATGGCAAGGAGACATGCAGCCATCGGTACAACCAGTACCAGTTGTGCGGCCAAGTGGCTGGAACTCCAACCTGCAACTTGTCTTCGATTCCAGTAATGCCTAGCAACTCCAGGCCCGTCTCGATTTTTTCTGCAACTTCCTTAAGTTTCAACGGGACGGAGATGAACTCTTCAAAGTGGCATTTTCTGCTGTCAGGAGTGGAAGAGAATGGAGTATCAAAAAAACATGTTGGGACAAATGACATGCAAAATCATGCAAATATGTTCATTTGCGCTTGAACGGAAAAAACTCTGCAACCTGTCTGCAATGCTGCGCTCAGCTGTAGCCACTGGGAAGGTTGTGCCACTATTTGAATCATCACCGAGGGACTTCCAACCGGCTGTCCCGATCATCCAAGCTGCACCTCATCATACTGAATTGGACATCCAGTGGGATGCACAACAAAAGGCAATCCATTTGGTGAAACGATGAATCCAACTCCGCTTGTCAAGTAAACACAAAATATGTTGACCGGCCCAAGCTCAACTACATCATTCCATACACGTACTCATACATCTTCAATCCACATAAATACATCAGATCATGGATCATGACTATTTACATCTTCTGTCTGCCATGTTTGTTTGTTCGCCTATTTATCCATTCGTAGCGAGCCTACTTGGGTATATGTGGGTCAAATTGGAGTAATGGAGTCACAGAATTGGCTCCAGTTTTTCTATTGATCCCAAAAAAGATAGAAGCTTTGGAACCTGGAACCCCATTTCTTGTGGTGATCATTTTGACCCATAGCATATGTGAAATCACTAACCAGCCATTGGCTTCATCATCCACTGGTTATCTGCCCAGGTGGCTGTGCTGCATCAAAGTCCTTGAGCCATCTCTCCGCCTCGTCTGGTCCCAGCAAACGCCGGCCCAGGACTAAGGTCCTGTTCCAGCGTTGGAGAATATGGTGTAGGGGATCATCATGGTGATAAGGATAATATCACATTCTTTAAAATATCTTGACTTGAGATGTCTTGAGTGGGTAAAAAAAGGAACAATTTCTGAATCATCATTCTGTGCTCGAGTGGGATGAACTGAAATATCTGAAATCAACTCGGGAAACTGCCAATATCTGCCAATCAGTGATGTTTTTTTTAGAGACTCCTGAGGCCATCTTCAGAGAAATGGCTCAAGTTCTGGTCGATCCACTCCGGCACCTCTGCTCCGACAAGCTCCGACAAGCTCCGACAAGACATGTCACTGCTGTCAGTGTGTTGTCCTCTACATGTTTGTCCAAACAACCTGGGATCTGACCGAATCTACCATGCTTCCTCAATTTGCACTGTGCAGTCTGTTGTACCAAATGGCATACAAGCGTTTTTCATCGTTTTCACCTAGTGTCACTGCATCGAATATCTGAAAATAATGGAACATCTCCAACGTCAACTCCTTGATTCTATGGCCACGGTACACTCGATGCACGAGCGATCATCACCTTGGACTGGTAGCAGATGTTGCTCCCGCATCAAATAAAACCGAGGTAGGAAAAGCATGGAAAAGCTGTACAGATTCCAACAAGCGAGTAGTCAAACAGATGAGGAACAAACAGACCCATATACAATACACATCAATACACAACTTCCAACAAAGCTAGAGACGTATACCAGTATCCCCGAGTCAGGATTGCAAGGCAGCAAGTTCAGGTTGTCTGTTGGGCACATGCCACCTTGTTCAGTCCCCTTCGCTCTGAACTCTAGTCTGCAAAGATCTGCAAAGTGATTAGAACAAATTCAATGCATTTTGCATGCTTCCACCCGCATCTCAAGCAAAAGACATCCAAGGAGCATGAAACAGAATTCCAGTACATGGATGTATATGGTAGTATCCCAAATCTATTGGTCTCAGTCAAGCCCTTGTGCCATCATGACCACCAATCACTGGTATACCGTCGTAAAACCAAAGAATAAATTTACTTTTAGGGATGGTTTATAACACCCATTTATGATCATATTGGGTATGATCTGGGTATGATGGAGTATCATTGATCTTCATCAGTATTGATATTCATCATCATTCATAGCCACCAGAGCTCTTCATCCAAGTCTCGTTATCTGCGCCCTTGACCCAAAGCCACACGCGCCCATCTGGTGCCCTTGCCACCGTGGACATGCGTTTCCTGCAGCGCAGGAAGAACCTAAAACAGTGCATGTGCTGTGATCATGTTGTGCTGGCCCAAAGGGTACCGGTGTCCAGCATCACAATCACTGCGATAAAAATGCCCTCCTGGTGGAATTGAAGCTGTTCACCGCGAGGATCTGGTAGACTTGGTTCTGGCCATGGACGTTCACCACAATGGACTCTGCAGTGCGATGACAGAAGCGCCTGGAGCTTTGTGATTTTTTTGATTCGGGAAAGTACTTCACTGGGATCGAACCGGTGCAAACGAACAACACATCTGGCGCTCAAATTGCTCAGCTTAACAAAACAGTTTTGCTTCAAAGTGCAACAAAAAACCAACACACGTGTGGTGCCCTGCCTGATCCTGATTTTTTGTGCCCAATGCCCAACTCATCTTCAACATGATTTGTCTATATTTGTCTAACATTCAAATGGTTTACAATGCTTTCATGAAATGTGGCTGGTACAAATTCAGCCAAGTGACCAACCCAATTGCTCCACGCCCTCGACCAAGGCCCCTGTCAGATACCAGCAATTGCTGAACAGGAACAGAACGAGTCGATGTCTATCTGTATCATTCTGTATCAATTTATGATAATTTATGTATCAACCTTACCAAACCCTTTACTTTTGTACTGAGACTGTGAAGCAGGATTTGAAACTACCCGTGTGCAAGCTCACACATAAAATCCTGGTAAGTAAAGCAAAGCGAGCTTTAGGAGGCACCAAAGAAATCCCTGCTTTGGCAGCCTCAACCTTCTAAAAGAAAACCCTATTGCAACCACCTTTCATTTGTGATCCTCTGTTCGGTGGCTTATATAACAAAATCCGCAAATGTTTTGTTGAAACAACAAAAATCATCAAACATCAACATTACTCAGTACTCTATGACTTTGGACGACTCAGAAGCCTTCGTCCGGGCTCTCCGCTTCAAAATATTGCTCTCCCTTGTTGTTTGTAGCGATCATGACCTGCATGCACCACGGAAAACACCTGCTCTGAACACCTCTTAACAACAGCTGCAGCAGTGGGAATATATTGACCAAAACAGGTATTCCACTGTATGGTGAAATGAAATTCAAGAAAGTAGTTCTGCTAAAAAGTATGTATGGACTTTTGTATGTATGTTTATGATCAGAGTCGATTGATGCATATATACCACACACACACATGCATTCACACACTAGGAGCCCTGGCCGTATGCGCCACAGCCAAGACCTCTAAGAAAGCATCCGCCTAGCAGCAAACTTCCGATGACTGTTGCAGCATGTTGCACTGGCATCAAAAAATCAGACTCATGTCTCAGGCATCAAGGTTACCGCAGTACGTATTGTATGTTATTGTCATTGTAGTGTTTTGGGGATCAGGGATCACCTACAGTAGCATTTAAGGGTCAGCCACGCAGTATAGCCAACTCAATTCTCACATGCTATCCGTGATCGAACTTGATGATTGCTGGGAGATGCTGCTTCCCCTAGACTTATTGCTCCAATGAAGACACTCATTTCATATGCTGTCTGAAAAGAAACTCCCCAGGTGCTGTCAGATGTAGGTGCTATAGACTAATTTCATCCTGTCGAGTGGACACCTTATCTGACAGCCCCAAGATTCCCGTCGAGGTGCTGCAAGACGTTGATGTACATTGGCCTGGCACCAGCAGTGCAACTCTTTCCTTGGTTGTCTGGCTGCATCATGAGGGGAACTCTTCAAATTTGTAGGGAAGTTCAAATAAATAGAGGCAACATTTCTGAGTCATCTGAGTCATCTGTCAGGAAAGTAAAATCATTCAAAGTCAAGGAGAAACTTGCAGAAACATCGTTAATGTCGCTGAGATTCACCTCTGAAAAGCCACGCTCTTCAGTGACCTCTCCAAAGACCTGTGGGGCTGAGTCTCGCTACCCAAAAACTAGTGCTGGAGCACAGGATGTACTTACTGTTTGTCCGGAAATAGCGGATACTCCGAACATCTCCGAAATATAGCCATTTTAAGAGGACACTGACGATCAAGGGATTTTGGGGCACAGAATTCCAAATAGGCAAAAAAAACTAGATAGATTGCCAGACTAACTCTTCAGCTGAGGAGGACAGGACCAGAATGATTCCGCATGGATTGCTGACCCAACGTCCATATGCGCACGTGGAGCCTTCGTGCAAGATACTGTATTTTTCAGGTTTAAACTGAATTTATTTCACTGAAAACATCCGAATGGCAGAGGCAATGCCGGCCTTCCCAAGGATTGCTACACCTCGGCAAGGCAATCAGCCCTTGCACATGTAATGTGGATAGGTCTCTTTCAATGAGAACTGCAAGACTCCAAGGGTAAATCGGCAACTTTCTCATCAGAGAACTTGCTTTGCCATACTAAAACCTACCTGGGTATGTGACCTACTAAGGTTGCAGATTCGATAGGACAAACAAACATGCAATATGGATACATAACAATGAACTACAATAAATAGTATAAATATAAGTAATTCGTTCGCGGAGGTGTGACAAGCTTTGATAGACATCATATCCTCAGCGAGTCAGTCTCTGCACCGGACTCTCCATCTGATCTCAGGAAACGGCGCTTCAACTCCATGACGTTCTGTGTCAAAGTTCCAGTCTTGTCAGAAAAGATGTAGCTGATCTGCCCAAGTTCATGACCTGACGCTATCTTTGCTTACTTGTGTGTGGGGGAAAAAAAGCTCAAAAAAAGACACATCTGATGGCTGTGGGCTGCACAGCCATCTGTAGCGTTGAATGAGAGACTAGGAAACGCGCCTGATGAAGTGTGTGACATTGAAGGAATCACAAAGTGATCGATCTTCCCCAATTTGACGAAGCAGTTGGGCACTGTTGAGATTATCAGGGGCCTCTGTAGACATCTATAGACAATACGGTTTTCAACAGCATACTTCGCATACTTTGCATACTGCACCTGCGTCATTCCCTCTGAACGGGGACATACTATGGAACCATATCCAAAGTCTTTGGTCGAGACACACAAGTTCGTCGATCGCACAGCTGCTGGACAGTCCTGAACAAGGCTGACAGAATGGGCCAAGGATCATCAATTGTCAGGCTGACAGTATGAACGCAGAAAGAAACCCGAGCTTGCCAGCTTCTTTCACAAGCTTGAGGCTGATATCGATAATATACATATGTATATATATAATATTTTATAATATATATAAACTATTATAAAATGTTATATAATATTAATCTAAACAATCTTATATAATATTAACAATACTTACGAATAAGTAAAAACACAAACAATGATCATAAGATATGATAATCCAGCGTATGGCCCGAGGGTGGAAGGGCAGTCATGTACACCCAACGGGCTGAGAACGCAAAAACCATCAAACACATTCAAAAACAATTATATAACACATCTGGGTCTACACTAGTGGTTTCACATGCTGTTTTCAGTCTGTTTGCAGCAATCACTTTCTCTCATCATCTTCTGGCAACTTATTTGGCTTTTGCAGACCATTTGCCGATCTAAGCAAGGCCGATCAACCAGAGTAGTAAAGTAAAGTCATCTGCCATTGAATCATTGATTGAAACCGAACGAACACAATATGACTCTCGACTCAAAACGCTGGCTACATCACTAAAATGAATGCCAAGATTGCCTGATCTTCATCGTACATGGCGAGGTCATTCTTTACAAAGTATGCCTTCCGCTTCAGAAAGCCAAGTTGGCACCAACCGATGAGTGCATTTGATCAAGCTTGAGAAGTATTGTCTCTATGCCGAATGCGCAAAAAGTATCAAACCAACAGAACAAAGCCAGCAGAACAACAACATCTGCCAGCTTGGTGCTTCGTGAATGTGTTGAAAGCAAGATTTGAAGGGTCGCGCTACCAAGGATAAATGCTGTGTACTTTATGAAAAATCAAATGCTTGGCACCTTACAGGCTTCCAAGGCTGTAGATTGACAAACTGATTCAATTCATGGACACTATCAGCAAAGAAACAGGGAAAAAGAAGAAACTTGGGTTGAATGGATGGTTCCCGGCCTGAAAAAAGTTGCAAATCTCCATTGCTGCGTACAAGGATATAGGCATGAGGTTGGAGTAGAGAATAAAAAACCTGCAGACTCTTTAGAATCAACTTCTCGGACAGCAATTTCGAAGTGCTGTCAGCTATGTTGTCGTGCCAGCCCCCTATATATTGTCTATTGTAAGCATACCTGACTTGTTGAACTGGTTGGGATTTTACCTATTATGTATTTCTTCATCTCACAGCTTCAGCCTTTTCATCCATGGATTAGCACCAATATGCTATATGCTCAATGTATCTCAATGTGGGTCGTACACATCCATCAAAATCAATTCTACGATATGCAACGCCACATGGCCACATTGTGTTACATCGCACAAAAACTTGGCCACAGCGCAGTAGCCAAGAGGCTTGAACCAATTCATGACCAATCGAGTCGCAGTAGCTAATTCGATCGCGGTGTCTGGAGGGTATAGATACCACAGGCTCTTGAACCTACCTTCATTTGCCACGTACCTGGGGCACCGAGACTTGCAAACACTTAAAAAATCACCTGCAAACACTTGTTGAACTATTTTTTAGAAACAAAGAATGGAACCCTGCTTAAAATTCTTGGTCTAAGATTCTCCACTGGCAATCTGCAGTCATTGGAGCTACAGGGACCACAGTTTGGGAAAGAAAACACAATGGCCAGCAACAACTTACCACTTAAATTTAGTTTGTCTGAAAATCAGTTACTCCCAATTAGAAACTTGTTTCCCCTATTATTTGGTGGCAATAACTGGGGGGGCAATCCCCCATTTTCAGACACACCGATTTTCAAACGAGAGGCAGAATAGAACTAAGAAGCGACAGAAAGGACTGTGCGCCCAAGACAACCAGCATCGCTCTGTTGACGACCTGCTCGTTGTACAAAATCCAGCTTCAAGGGCATGCCCGTTCCAATCATTTTTGGCGAAGAAACAAACAACAAAGCTTTGCGGGAAGAGTTTTTATCATCAATCTAATGGGAAGCAAAAAAATAAAAAAATGCTGAGCAATGGCTTCAGGATGTTGACCCTCAGCTTCAACAGGAAAGATGTTTTTTTCACTGACCCAGTTGTACTGCGCCTGTTCAAGGTTGGCTTGCTTGGTGGGGATCTCCCGTGAGTTCATCGCCATCCGGGTGTGTGGCCCAGTGTAGACCACAACACCAAAAAGCCACGCAGTATTCCGGAGCTGTGTGCCACGTAGCAGCAAGTTGGCCGCAGACCTCAACAGGCCAGGAAAACAACGCGATCTGCAGGCGATCTGCGATGATCTACGAAAATCTCAGATTCCTTCGTATCTTCACTGCGGCACTGTGTACTCATGCAATGCAAGCTGTGGCAAAAAGGAAAAGCGCGGAAATGTATCTCTGGCATAGGTGGCCGTCCTTGTTCATATTCACAATAATTGATAATGAATGATAATGATGCAACTCAGGATGTAGTGGCAAATATATGCAAATATATTGCCCAAGGCACAAGGATTCTTGGCTTGTCTGGCTGTTTGGAAGTTCCACTGATCCTAGCTGCTAAGCTTGCTCTCATGTTTAAATGCACCCCGCAGGATCTCTGCGAATCCCGCTGCCACTGATATTGCTGCTGAGATCTACCGATTGACCGAACTGGTTGCAATATGCAAGCATCCCACTCTCCCCAAACACCGACTATATCTGACAACACTGACTACACTGTGCACTCTACATGCGCACCAGCAGCAGTCCTGTGAACTTGTTGATGGACTTTGTAGGAGCCTGCCAAGGTAACCATCGACTGCAACACCCACATCCCTGTGTTCCATGCATTGTCCCAGTAAAACCGTCTACTGAACATTGGAAACCATGGTTGGTTGGTTGGTTGACTCTGCAGAATAAATGGCATCACAGTGGATCGTGACGTCCCCTGGCCTTTACACGTGTCCAAAGCTGCATTTCAGCAAGGACAAAGCAGCAAATTTGAATCAGGTGACAGCGCTGTGTGCGGACTGGAAAAACACCCTTTTCAACATCTTTTAGCATGTTTCTCCAACATGAAGATATCTGATCTATCTTTGCTTCATATGCGCTTGCCCCAAACTCCCTAGACAATTTTGAACGCTAACACAAGACAAATTCTGAATCTTCAGTTTGGCTCATTTGCATGCTCAACAAACAGTACAGCCACCGTTGAATGAGCCGCCTCAATGTGCAACAGGCCGTTGATGCCAGGAAGGCATTCAATGGCCTGTGAAATTAAGTGACGTTGAACTCGCGCACGTCGTCACTGTGCTATGCCAAATCTTTGTCACAGAGGAACCAATGAAGCCACACTATGCTTGGTGAAACCACGTCCAAAGCACAGAGAATTTGCACTTGCACTGTTTTCAGGTTCTTTCCCTCCAGAACTGTCTCTCGCAGGATCTGTTTCGAAATGTCCGTGGTTTGTCATAATTCTCAACACATGCTTCCCCATTTCTATATTTATTTTGCATATCAAATGGTTGGAAGGCAGTCAAGCAAAGGCTGGTTGGTCTTTGGAAGAATCGCTGGGGGTTCAAAAGGATGACAAACCGTTGCTGAAAACATCGCGAAAACCAGACCACAGAAGTTCCGGTCCTGGTCCAAAAGTGGTGGACCTTCTTCTTTCTCTTCACTGCCTTGAGAGCCCGCAACAACCACAGGAATCAAAGAATAGCTTGCCGCCAGACAACTGCTGACACACTTTTGCACGCCATTCCGTTCCTGGCTCGGTAATACTCTAAGTCTATATTGTATCAAAAGAAGCCTCGATTCATTTGTGTTGATACGATGCCAGTTTTCTCCATTCCAGGGCGCTAGAAATGCATGGTGCGCTGTTGCCCAAACCCAAGGCAACTCCCAGCATCTTGGGCCATGGCAAAGGTAGCTTTGTGCTAGACCTTGGCATCAGGATGAATCCAGGCGGCAACTTTCTCTGTGCCGGGTTCAATCGATGACTTTTCACTGAAAAACATGCTATCACATCTTGTCAAACTTCATGAGAATATCTAGAATAAGCCAAAAGGAAAACATCAGGAAAGAAAACAATCTGACAGGATACCAACGCAGCTCTTGATCTTCAAGTTGGTCTCACCGTCCAGGTTTGCCTTCAGAGTGATGCGATGAGAGACAAACGTTTGATTTTCTACGGTTTGTTCCACATCTTCCGCCTTTTACGAATGCAAACAAATGTTGATTAAAACTTGAAAACACAACCATCGCCCGTTTTCTTTCAAGACCCGTGGAGTGGATTGCCACTTTCATTGGCATTGCAGCCTGCGTAAGCAAAAGCTTTAGCATCCGGCAAGAATGGCATCGCTACAACGGAAACCAAGGGAAGGGCTTTTTAAAGACCCAGTAAGATGCAAGAAAACAATAAGATATAATGTATGAAAATGATTTTTGCTCTATACTAATTAGCATCTATTTACATACACACCCAGAACCCGTAGTCATTCTATGAATGTCACACTTCCACCAGCGTTTTGTTGCATCTGTGGTACCGTGGAGACATAACATTGCCCCGCGACGCCGGAACAGGCCAACGGAACTAAGTCAGCTGGCAGCTCCTCCTCACCTCAGTATGGGTGATCCATGGTGATCCCAAATATCCCAAATTCCCGAGGCAATTTGTAAAGCCAAAATCGGCCAAGTGGCTCTTGAGCACCAAGATATCACCCACAAGAATGTCCTTGTGGATCATGGAGGCTAGAGTGACTTAACGTGAAAACTTTGTTGCATCCGATACTTCTTAAGTGGCCATGAAAGAAAGGCCACCAACTGTAAGACTGTAAGACTGTGTAAGTCGAAATGCAGAAACAAACTTCCAGTGAGTTCTATCCTGCCTGCGCACTATGAACACATGTCTTGTTTGTATATAGATTCTAAGGCTCGATTCACGGCCCCTCAGCGAGGCACAGCATGAACAAGATGCATGGTTCATGCAGTAAGATCATGATCACAACAATACTACGCATAATACATCATAGTACTAAGAATAATCATCATCATAATATATATATATATATCAACTACAGTATATCAGCAATATTAATTATCAAATACAATTACTGCAGTATGCTGTACAAGTATGATTAGATTTAACTGCAGAGGGCGAAGATATCAAACAAACCTTGCCCTGACTGTGGCTTTCGCCGTGCAGAGAGACACCAACCCTGGTTTGTGGGTCTGTCCTTCCATAGAACAGTGTCCTTAGTTGCAAATCAAACTTGAAAAATGCACGTTTTGGACTTTGCAATGCCATTTTAAGCTTTGTCAATCAAACAAACCCAGAAAAGGCTCTTTTGCCTTGAAGAATTATTGAACAGCCTTCACGACGCTTTCGTATCTTCACCCAAAGTAGCCTAAAGGCTTCCATGTCCGGGGCTTCTCATTTACCAGTGTGGGCATGGGTATCGGCATCTACAACATTCTACAACACATGCCCACCCCGGAACATATCCACAAATCCGCAAACCACACCTGAATGGCTACAAAAGAGATGGACCCATCAACCTTGCACCAGCCCGGTGCTCCGAACGCGCCACGGCCAAGGATCCAGGAAGACTCCATAGGAGCCGCCAATTCGAATCGCTCTGGCACGTTGATTGTTGGTCTGTCGATCGGCTTGGTGACGTCGTGCATCATCCAATCCAGAGATGACCATGCTCATGGCCATCATTGGAATCCTCGGGAAGCTGCTTGGAAGCTGCTTAGCCCCCAGCTGGATCAGAGATGCCAGGTTGGATTGGATCAGATTGGTGGGAGGCTTCCCAGTCACTCCTTTTACACCGTGGGATGTGCCTTGTCACCAAGCGTGTCAGGAATCTCTATGCATTGTACAAGTCCCAGCCGGAGGAATTTCAGGGTTCAAGGCATTTCAAGGCCATGCATCAAAGAGTCAATTTGAGACACCTCAGCATGCCAAGAGCCAGAAAATGTTCAGGGGACTTCCTTAAGTCGAAAATGTGGAGGCTGAATCATCATCAGTCTTCCTGTTGTTTCCATCTACATCTATGCTGGAGAGCACTTCTTCTTTGAAGATTGGTGGCTCCGCAGCAAAGGAATTGCCTGCTGTGCTAGATGTGCTTGGCGCACCCCAGCTCCAAAAACAGAAAAGAACAAGCAGCCAAGCGATGAAAGGAATTGCGGGAAACAAGCTGTCCTGCTCCGAATGGCTAAGAGCAAGTTGAAATGAAAACCACTGGGTCGCCAACCTTGGATTTGGATGGATTTGCATTTATTTTTGGCCTTGGAAAAAAGATCAATTCGCAAAAACGTGGGACACTGACTTTTTGTTAACTTTTTTATTGTCTGTCCAGAATGCAAAAAACAAACAATGTAGGCCATAAGCAGGCCCCAGCAGCATGACCGACATCAGCACAGGCATCAAGATCGAACAGATCACACGATTGTGGCGAGGGCAATGAGGTAAAAGCGTGACTGCTATAAGCCACCCTCGCATACTCAAGCGAAGTGCGTACAACACCACGACACCAGCGAATAGCCAATTCATGATCTCTCGGGAGGCCCAAATCGAATGTTGAAGGATGTTGAAGCGGTTGAAGGAGTCTGGTGGTCCAGCAACTAGGGTGGGAATCAGCGTGCATAGCCCCGGCAGAGTGTTGACAACAACCATGTAGATGCCTCGCATAATGTGTCAGGGCCACTTCATGCGCTTCATGCCACTCCTAGTATCATGAAAACTTACGGACAATAATTTCTGGGAAAGTGCGAAAAAAACGGAGAAAACACACAAACTGTTGAAATCAGAACCTAAATGCTGTAGTTGAAGGGCAAAGCATCACTTCCCACACTTCTCAGCACTCGTGGTGCCAGGTCTTCATGTACAAGTCGATTGAACACTTCAAGGTGTTCTTCCTTCAGGTCGCCTGCTTTCCCGAACCACTTTTGCAACATCTGGAACATCAACTCCCGGTCACATGGGAGAACCTCACCAGTGTCTGGATGACGGTGCTTATGGGAGCAACAGAAACACTTCGCATCTTGAACTCTGAATTTTCTGAGCTGCTGTGGCAATTCCTTCAAGTCTGACATCATTCCAATGCCCAGATAGAAGAGCAAAGGCAAGCACGGCATGTAAAACAGCGAGAAAAGTAAGAAGAAGGAGAACAGTTCTTCCACGTCGTTCACGGTGCTTTCAAGCTTCAAATTCGAAAGCATGAAGTATCCGACCATGATCACCAGCTCCGCCACGAAAAATAAACATAGAATCACCGCCAGCTTCACAGGAATCACCAGAATGGGTTTTTGTTTCTTAGCCCTCAGGAATGTCCCAACCTCATAGGTACACCTGACTCAGAAAGATTGGGCTACGATTGGCTTTTGGGTCTTGCTTGCTTATCCATTAAATCTGGGCAAATTAAAATATTCCGCAGGTCGTTGGTTATTTTCCTTATTTTACCCCACTGTTGGTAAAGCCTTTTTGGGTTGGTTGAGCATATTCGCATGGTGCTCGCAAAACAGCAGAAAATCACTGCAACAAGATTGGTTGTTGTTGTTGAACATCCATCTTGCCAGGAGTAGCAACAGGAGTTGTTGAACAACCACCAAGAAAAAGAAAGCAGGAAAGGAGAAGAAAGGGGTTGGTGTTTAAGGAAAAGAAAGCAAAACAAAGAGAAGAAAGGAGTTGGTATTAAGGTGAACCACCACCAAGAGGAAGAACGCTGTAAGTTCGCAACATTCCCCTTAAAGAATGAACACTCACCGCCTATAGGATGTAGTAAGTTGAGAAAAATCACGAGAATACAAAAAAAACAAAAAACACGTTCTGGAGCAACGCTTGGGGACCATAGGCGGCTGAAATATCGATGCGACCAGAAGATTGTGAGCTGGCGGGAATGATCCAGGAAACCTGCTAGTCCGAAGATTCCCTTCTGCTTCAGCTCTTCATCATGCTGTGCAATGCATAGTTTGTCAAGAAAGACCACCAGTGGTCTGGCAAACATGATCCGAATCCGTTGCCAAAAGCAGAGAACAAGAGGGAAAACAGCAAAGACACTGAGTTGAATCCAAAGTCCGTCGGGGAGGATCTTCGTTGCACGCAAAATGCCCACAGCAATGCTAACAACCAGCGAACAGAAGAACGCCGCGCGGGAGTTGTAGATCATCAACATGGTGCACAACTTGTACCATCGAGATGTCTCCCAATCATGGCTAAGGAACTCATCATAATATTCGGTCTGCCTGCTGAGGTCATAGTTTGAATGATCCACCTTAAACATTCCAGGATCAGGAGGCACAAAATGCTTAGCCCAGCCGCTCATGCAGAGATTCAGCGGCACAGCGCGTAGCAGTTCCGGCTCCAGCTCTGTTTGAAGCTCCCGAGCCACCGGCCGGTTCAACATCGTGGCAGTTGCGGCGATATCTCGAGATTTTCAACAATTGAAGCAGCCTTTTTGTGAAATGCAGATCAGTATTCCTGCTGAGAATGAAGAAATGAAGTATTGTATTATTAAATATTATGAACTACTAATGTTCCATCTTGAATAACACTGCTTTGGCCAGTCCGATTCCACCTTTGAAACAAGCTTTGGTCACCAACATAGAATTTACCCCGGCAATCCCTGGCATAGACTTCACCCTGGCTTAGATACTGGCTAAGATACTAAGTTAGTAAGTCGACAACATGCAGAATTCGACGTCATCAACTTTGGCGGGCTGAATGTTCTGAACAACTTTGTCAATGAGAGTCCCTGACAACTTTGCTTGGCTGCTTGACAGCGTTGACAGTGTCAGGAGGGTGGTAGGTTCCATACAAATCATGTCTTGTCGGCAGCTTGGGTCAGACAAACTTGACTCATTCAACTACTCTTTCCAAAACAGAGGTGCAGGCTATCCAAGCATTAAGCATGTCTGATGAAGAGGAATGCGAAACCTCCTGAGTTGTGAGATGTGGTACAAAGTACAAACATTGCTGATGTGATAAGATGAAATAAATTGAAATAACATGACATGGGATAACTACCTACAATTGCAAGCTATGGCGCAATCTTTTTCCACTAGGTGATGCCCTGGCCCCCTCTGTCAGTTGTGCCCAGACACAAGACTGCTGCCTGAATCGATCAATTCGCTGGTGGATTCATTTGTTCACACATTCACACAGGAGCCAAAAGGTAAACACACGCGTGCATACACAACTCAGTGACAACAGGATTCAGATGGTTTAAGTATCTTAAAGATTCTTAAAGAGTCTGTTGCAAGACATTGTTTCATGCAATTTGTTCATCTCTATGGCATCTTCTACATTCTATTGAGCTTAGGTGCCGTAGACCACCACGAAACGCTGCTGTCGATCAAAGGCGTGTGCTCTCCCAAGTACATCAAAACGCAGATGAACGTGAAGTACACATTGGCCCGTTTCCTGAATGCACAAAATCCATCCGGAGAGGAAAAACATGTCAGACAATCACTGCTTTATTTGGACATGGACCAAGAAAGGGGTAGCAGTGGACCCACAAAATTGGTTGCAGTATCAAACCATCCAAATGGGGTGGGTTGAGGATTTTGATCCGATCCCGTATTGCTTCTCTCCGTCATGGAACAGCAAGAAACCAGACTGCATGTGCAACTGCACCAATCTGGCAATGAGCATGGCTGAGGACGTAGCTGTCGAAACCTAACCCAGGGCAAAAATGATGGTGAAATGACCTTGCATATGGGTAATAAAGCTAACAGCTAACGCATCTAACATTAAATCATACTAAATCAATGAAGTCAACACAGCTAGAAGTAAGACTAAGACTTATAACTTATAACATTAAGTCCAAGAAATTCAGACATTCATAAACGAAAACATTCTGCTCAAAATGTCTGCGCCAGGTTTCTGGAACTGTTCGAAGGTCACCAGGGGAAGGAAACTTAGCAAAGTGTATTTTGATGTCGTGACCTCAGGAACAACTGGAACAACCATCAACACCAAATGTGGCCAGAAGACCATCGTAAACTCTGTGCACTTGTAACAAGGCAATGCCAGCCCCTGTAAGAGTGCTGTAGTTTGAGTAACAAAGCGTCTAGTTCTCAACACGCCAAAACGAAACAGCTCACAAAATACCATCACCTAGCTTCCGTTTTGCAGATTTCTGCCAACTTCAGTCATTTTCCTCACTTTTCTACACTTTGGTCCAGTTCCTGTCAGTCTGTGCGCGACGAGTGACGAAGTTCCTGGGAAACGACTTTCCCACCGAAGCATCAAATGCAGCGCCAAAGGGCACCTTTCGCTCCTCTCTCCGAGCTGAGCGTGCCATGGCCAATGTGGCACAGGCACTTTGTACAGCCTCGGTTCAAACAAAGCGGCAACATATCGATATATATATATATATACATACATATATATATATATAATATAGTATGTATGCACATTGTACTTATACACTGCAACATCATGTTGTACTCTGTGCACTACACATTAGAAATTGTCTGTGTGTATGCATAGTATGCACGTTTTATACACATCAACGGCATTGGATGTACGGAGTGCACCTATGCCCGAAACACCTGTGCTCACATACATGACTCACACACACACATACAAACATATACACGTAGTGCGCACACACATACATACATATATTATTATTATTATATTATATATTAATATGATTTATGATCATTCAATAATAATGTCTAGTGATGTATAATGTATACAGTGCTTGTGCCAAGTGAGCATTCAACGTAGCCAATTCTGGACACGAATGTCTGAAACAAACTGGACTTGTGGTCTTCCCAATGCACAGTAGTATCAGTAGCGGTAGCGTTTTTAATATAATTATATATATATCATTATATTATTATATATATATATTATATATATATTATATAATTACTTCTACCGGATGGCAATACCACTCCCCAAGGAAGGGATGAATTCCACGGATTTTGAGCATCCCTTCATGTGAAAATGCCAAGGAGGATGCATAACCGTCTTGAAGGGCGAAAAAGAAACAAGTCTTCAAACGGACGCAGGATGATCCAGTCACAGTTTTTTTTCCAGTCCTTAAAGTTAACATTGGTTCGCGAGGAGTCCAACTCCAACCGCCCCAACCCTTCTGGCAAGGCCACCTAGATGTGCTGCTCCAGCATTGTGTGACACTGCGGCCCCATCGTGGCTGGTCCTAAAACTACTGGCCATGCGAGGATGCACCAACACATCTTGCAAATTTCAGGTCAAGGCATGACTTCTGGTTGTTGAGGTAGAGAAGAACTTTCCCGATTGGCTGGACTTTGCGTGATTTTGATCTTTGAACCATCTCTACCTGGTGAACTTTCAAGTCTGCATGACTCTGTGATCTTGATACAGTAGTCGTTTGAATGAAGCACAATTTTCCTAGAATATTTGAGATACTTGATTTCCCATGCCGTGGGATGAAGCCTCTCGCTCACGTTCATTCATGTTGCAAGCAATCAAAAGCAAAACTTGAGCAAGTATTTCCGTGGGACTTGTTGGACTTGCGATTTTCAATCACTTCAGAGATTCTACCCATAGCGATCTACTTGCAAAAACTATGTCAACATATGTCAACATATCTTTATACACGCATAAATGACCACAAAAGCATCTAGTTGAAGAATGATCAAATGGATGTGGGTCAAAATGGAAGACCTAGGGGACCACAGATGTCAGTCTGGTTTAGTATTAACCATCCAATTATTGGGGTACCTAATTTTGACCCATACCCAAATATTAATGCATTTCCCCGGTGCAAACACAAGCACTGATCCGCAGCCAACCTCTCGAAAATGACCCACACAAGGCTTCCCATCAAAGAAAAACCGTTGTGTGCAGAACAACTCTTTACCACAGCTAGGCGATCAAAATGTCAAACATCTCAAGTCATATAGTTTGAATAGATTCTGTGAATAAATGAATGTATATTATGTGAATATACGTAGTACAAACATGTATAATGTATAATATAGTTATATCCTTATATACTGTAATGCACAATCTGAGGCAGTTTGATCCACGTCCCAGAATGATACCATACTTTTCTCACGATGCTTTGCGTGGTGGCCGGGTCAATGGCCGAGCTCCAAATATTGAAGAACCTGCCAAAGAATTGAGACAAACGATGACAAAATCGGAACAGCCTGAAGGATTGAGAATCCTCATTTTCATCCTCCATGGTCCTCCAAAATATCCAAAATCACGAGCACTCATTTTCAGTGGAGTATGTGGAGGATGTGGAGGCATCAGGTTGATGTACCTACCCTAGCTGGCCCGCTGGCAGCTTCTCAGCCCCCACCTACTCGAACGGAAGTGGCTCCTCGTTTGATGGCCTTGCAGAAGTTCAGCAGAACCCCTTTTGCAAAAAGGAACACGATGGAAAACCTAGGAAAATCATGGGAAAACCCACAGATTGATCAACTGATTTTCCATAAGTATCTCTCTGTGCCCTGACCGCATCAGCCATGAACTCCAACACACATTGGATATGTTTGGACAACACCACCCAGCCATTGGAGTCACTGGGGCTGACTCCCACCACGTCACAGGCACCTCCTTGAAGTCACCAGACATGCCCATGCTTAACTGCAAGGATTCCTCTGGCACCTCCATCAGGAAACATGACGCGACAGCTTGCAGCCAAACAAACAGCTTTTCATTATGCTCAGTTGAAACACCGCGGAATTCAAACTGTTGTAACTCTGCATAAGTTTCTTCGATTGACAATGGTGGCGGCAAACACCAAACAATACCCAGCTTGCTTCACTTTTGAACATTTTTTAGAGCTCCCTTTATAGTGTTTCACAAGCCTTTCACTTAAACTTTCCACAACATCTGCCTGAAGATGTTTTGCCATCTTTCTTCGCAAATCTTTGAGGCGATCAAAGGCGCTCAAATCTCCGGCTGCACCAATGGTCATCAATCCAGCCTCGCTGCGGAGTCGGATTTACAGCATCACTCCAATTTGGACCACAACCTGTTGATTATACTCATTTTATTCATAATACTTATATAATATATATATATATAATGATTATAATGTATATATAATTATATGGTTGTTGATCAAAATTCCTTTATCCGGGAACGGCCATTCTTCGCGAATAAAAATGTTACTTCCGCGAAACTTTCGCGAACTCCATATTTATCTTTCGCGGAACCTATGTTTAGTAAGGCAATCATGATATCCAACTTTCGCGAAACTTCCGCGAAAAAAAATGTTACTTTCGCGAACTCGAAACAAACTTTCGCGAGGGTTTCCAACATAACATGCACGGTTTTCGCAGTTAAAACTGTTTACAAGGACCTTTAGATCGACCATATATATATATAATTATATATATATATATACCCATAGCAGTTCATATCACATATATTCACATATCATATCATATATCAAAATAGCATTGCAATATTGCAATGCATTGCATAATATAATAGTGTGGTGTAGTGTCGACAATGATCGTGACGATGAGGCTTGTGAATGCAATGACTAGTGAACGAACAAGAAATCCGGCATCGCTGTTGACATTGACATGCAGTAATCGGTGATACTGATGATGTGACTACGGCTGACAGATGCTGACAGTGTCTTTGGCTATGACCATGCGAGGGTGCCCCTTCGTAATGGTTTTTCTTGGTAGCTGCTGGCTACGAACCACCCTCCGAAGCTCCACACAAAACGAATTTTCAGCACTGGGATCCCTGCCAAACGCACTGAACCGAGGTTCACAATGCTTTCTGCCAGATCCATGGCATCTTGTGGCTGGACCCCACCTGTTGCAAGCGCCACATTGGCTCTGAAGAGTGAAGACGAAATGCATGCAACACATTTTTGTCCAGAAATGCGATGTGCCGCGGTATGCCTCAAAAATATTTCAAGAATATTGGTAAACAGTAAACATACTCTAGGACTTGGGGGTACCCTATTCTTGGATGAACTTGCAGATGGCTGGAAAGGCACACTGCTTCCCCAACTAAAAACACCAATATCGATACATGACATCTGAACATGGCAATCCGGACCGGAAGCCTTTGGTCTCTTCGTTGCTGGTGTCGACCTGTGCCGGCCATTTCAGTGTGACCGGGGTACTGTAATCGTTGTGAAAAAGTGGAGGGACCACAGGAAATGAAACCATGTTAGCCAATTTGGCCAGTGAACTCGCTATGAACAAATGTTCACCTAGACCAAAAAAAACCTTGATCAAGATCATTTTGAATCTATTGTAATTATGTTTTGCTCTTGTCACCCTCTCTACCCCTTTCTCTTTAACAAAGATAAAATATGCTTGGATAAACGTTGTCAAGAAGTCAAGCCCTGATGAATTCCTCCATCAAACCACTGGTTTGCCCACCGAAAAACCACAAAGTGCCGCCTGGATCGAGAGATCCAATGGCTCGGTCCGCGCGTCTGCTGCCACATTTGCTATCCTTCCGGGGCGCCAAACGTGTGGTGTGGTGTCTGGAAGGGACGTGGATGGCAGATCGTTGTAGTGGGTTTCAGATTGGTTTGAGAAGGTGTGCGGTCGTATCAAACAATCGAACAACTAAACGTAGATAACTAGACTATATACACAACAAACATCAACCGACTGACCGTCTGAGGTAGAAAAACAAACAGTCAAATAATCATGAAATCGACAACTTCAATCATGTGTATTTATGTATTGCAACACAACGCAGTGCAATGCAACCCAAGGAGCCCAACGCAATGCAATGCAATGCAACGCAATGGAACGCATGTAATGCATGCAATGCATGTAATGTATGCGTGTACTGCATGTAATATGTGTAATGTGAGTATACTTTGCATGTAATACCTGCAGGATCCTGCAGGTATGTAGTATGTAGGTGGACCCTGACGATTGGATGGCCTTGGTGCAACCATACCTTTTTGGGGGATTGCGCGGGGGGTCCGGTGTATGATGTGTATGTATGCAAGTATCCATGTATACGCATCTATACGAGTGTATGTGCATGTATATGCATGTATACTGTATACGGATGCACGCAAAGAATCTCACGCAATCGACCCTTTGCATTTCCACGACCAAAGTGCACCGCCTGCAGTCTACATTCCTTGTTATACACCAGAAAAATGAGGCACCTCACTTGCAACCAACCACGTGTGTGGATCTGATATAGCAGAAGTACTTCCCAGCAGTACTCCGGCTGTGCCATTTCAGCGATCTCAACAAGAACCATCGATGCTTTATATAGATAGTCCAGATAAGCGCATGCCATGAAATGATTTGCATCAGTTTGCGCCGTTCACATTTTTTATATTTTGGATCCGTTCTACCAGGAAGACTGCAAGCACTGTAAGCTCTGTATGATCGATGCAGGCCGTCAGGTCCTCTTTGCGAGGTTGGCAGAGTCCACAGTTTCGATTGAGACCAAATTTGGCAGCTCAAGCAGCTTCTTCACCTACCAAAGTTGGCAGCTGGAATCTAGCTTGTCAATGCTCAAAATCCTGCTCAGAAACTCAGTGGCTTCTCCTGTGGTGAAGCCCGAGGCCAAAGTGCTCAGCAAGCTTTAAACCCCCTCAGTATCCTTGAGCTTGAGTGATGCCACGACATGCTGCCACGGATCATCTCCAAAAAGTACCAGATTCCGCATCAAATGGAATGGTTAGACAGGACTATTCTTTTGAGCCCACACCTTGTTGGATTGAAGTCGTCCAATGAAGTGCCACCTGGCTGAGAAGTATACTGATTGGGGCTAGAAATGCTAGCATAGGCAAATACTCTTTAAATAGGAAACCTGGGTTCTGCCAGGACTTGTAGGTTTGTCCATGTGCGAGTCGTGACTGAAGGATTTATTCAAATGCTGCTTCCGGGTGCTCAACACAGTGGCCGCAGAGTTCAAGTACAGTCAACGGCTAATCCGGTTCAAAGCCTGGTTGGCTATCAAACACGGAGTCATGGACCCTGTCAGCCCTGTGATGAGTACGGATATGAAGATCTAGGTGGGGGCCCCATCCCACATCATCCGACCTAATGGAGTTTGGCAGCTCAGCAGCTTTGTCCAACAACTCCTGGACATAGTTTTCGCCAAAATCCACCTGGGAGTTTGATGCCATGATGTAAAGGAAACGGGTGCAAGGAAGATTTGTACAATCTTTCTTCGGGCACTCATTCATTTGATGAAAAGAGAGGTCAAGGTAGCGATGCGCATGCCGAGGAAATCACCACTTGGATTTTTTTACGGTTACCCGGTTCCTCGTGGTTTCACTTGACACAATGGCAAACTCCGAACGCCTGGCCAGCGTCGTGGGCCGTGCGAATCACATCCGCGGGGATGAACTTTGACACTGCGATGAGTCGAACATCCCGAGGCCCAGCGGCATCAGAGATACTCGACTTCACCTCCAGAAACGAGTGCAGAGCTGAAAGAATCCCTGGTGCGACTCTCCTCCCCTTTTTCAAGACATTTGATCAGCAAGAATCAACAAGATCTAATATCAAAATATATCAAAATATATCAAACACCTCTAACAAACAAGAAGTTACAGAAGTTCAAGTACTTGAATGCTGTAAAATGCTGTAAACTGCACCTCCAAGCAGCTACTGACAGAACATCTACGAATCGTAGGCAGCACAAAGCTGAAGCCGGTGGATTCCACTGCCCAATCTCCCTGAAATTCCCTGAATAGATTACCGCGAAACAAACAATCCAGTCTTGGCATGGCAGCCAGCATGTTGACAGGAGCTAAGAAATGCAACTACATTACAAAGGCAATGCCAGGTAAAATGGACCTTAGGGCTAAACGCACTTGCCGATCTTGGGAGCCCTGCAGCTTGCAATGCCTCTTCCACAGCAAGCGCCTGAACAGGAGAAAAAACAACAAAATAAACAGAGGCTTCCAACTCCGGCTGTTGCTGTGCACACTCACTGCAGCGCGAAGAAAATCATGACCCCGGTTCAAATGAATTTGTTTAGGTGACCTGCTGCAATCTGCGCCAGGGAGCATGCTGTCACATGCTCGCTGATGTATGCTGATGTCTGTTTTCCGTTCAAATGTCGCAACTCTTCAAAAGCGGGATCGATCGTCTTAGTGTACAGCAAACTGCGCCCTTGAAACTAGTTGTGCTCCAATCCCCCAAGGTGCCACTAGAAGTCTTGGGCTACAGTTCCATGGCCAAGAGAACCATGGCCTCAAATTTGCTGCTTCAAAGCCGCCACGGGAAATGCTTTGACCACAGTCTTGGCAGGCTTGGCCTTCACGATCACCTCCTTGCCGAACATCATCCTCTTGCCAGCCTTG
>Ga0126342_10002523_pt1 | contig 28707 bp, 29 predicted proteins | sample Cyp1metagenome_FD_92528 | JGI IMG/M metagenome (GOLD analysis project Ga0126342, IMG submission 92528) | Coral microbial communities from Lord Howe Island, Old Settlement Bay, Australia - Cyphastrea 1 metagenome | ecosystem: Host-associated > Invertebrates > Cnidaria > Coral ... | reverse complement strand
TTGTGACCGGTGTGTCCGTTGTGTCCGTTGTGACCGTTGTGACCGTTGTGACCGTTGTGACCGTTGTGACCGTTGTGACCGTTGTGACCGTTGTGACCGTTGTGACCGTTGTGACCGTTGTGACCGTTGTGTTTGTTTTTAAAGATCCACATTCCGTATCATTTCGTTATGTTTGCACCTTCCGCATGAAAGAATGGCATAGAATGGCATAGAATGGCATAGAATGGCAACCATGCCGCTACAGCCTGAGGCATGCATCCCTATGACGGTCGGGTGGTCAGCAATTTCATCCTGCAGGCTTTGCAGGGAGAGGACTGTTTTCCCTTGAGAAAAAGGCAGCAAAGTCTCCCGTGAGGATGTGAATTTATTGAGAAAGAACATACCAGATGGCACAATACCTGGACATTTGCAGTCCATTTCTAATGAGCATGTAAGTATATGTAAGTATATGTAAGTTCTTGTTGGGCCGAGCCGGTGGCAGTTTGAAGCAATCGATCCTGGACGACTTTTGCCAGATTCTGCGTTCCTGTGAGGACATCACCGTCTATGGTGACGGTTCTCAAACCAGATCGTTTGGCTACGTCGACGACACTGTCGATGGACTGATTCGACTAATGAACCAAGTAGTAGCCTCAGCTTGTTCATCTTGTCCGATAGTGGACATGGTCATGCGGTCATGCGCTTGTTTGATAATTGTACCAATGGTACCACAGGTGCTGATGTGTCCGTGCGTAGTTCTCATGAGGATAAAACGATTGGTCCTGTGAACATTGGGAATCCACACGAGTTCACGGTGAAGGACAGTCAAGCTGCACATAGAAAGAACACCGTGCTGCACTGCTTGCATCGAGCAGTTAAAATCGAATTTAAGCCCAATGAAAGCTGCACTGGTTATTCATGTTGTTCGGGATGAAACAGATGCCTTCACTGTGGACACGAGATACCCGTGCCAATTTCCCCTATAGAATTGGGACACCAAGGTGGTGCTCGATAAAGCATTTTTTTAATACAGGATATCCAAAACTTGAGCTGCCCTTTTTGGCTTGTTTTGGTGGGCTCCAATTTTATTTTGGACCTGGGGGCCTGGGGGTTCTAATTATATATATATATTTGGTGCCTAAATTTAGTGAACCAGGGCTACAATTTTATATGAGGCTCCAATTCTATAGGGATATGTCGATTTTGTTCTAGTTGCTAATTTTGTAGTGCATCAAGGCTTCAAATGGCTACAGAATTGGAACCCCCTAAGATTCATGTTTCAACAAGTTGTAGGGTGCTATAAAATTTGGACCCTGGCGCGCAGCACATTGCAGGTAGGCAGCTACAAAATTGGAACCCTTTGGTGACCAAGTTTTTTCATGAAACCATGCCATGCTGCTACATCAGAGCGCTCAAGCATGTGCCATGCGAATGCTGGAGAAGAGAAAAACATGAAAACACATATAAAACTCATATATACATATATATACATTATTTAGTGGAAAAAAACATAAATAATATTTACCTGCAAAATCATCCAATTGGATCTAACTCGGATTTATTGGTTTATAATATGATATGGTAAAACAAAATACAATAAAGTATCATTGAGTTTAACAATATATATATATATTTTACAAACATATAGTATAATCAGTATTAATATAGAAATAGGTCGATTTGGAGCTAGTACAGTTTTTCACATGACCTGGGTGTCCCAATTTTGTAGTGTTGTTGGGCTTGATGATATTGACGGGTTACTAGCAGGTTCTGAATTTATAGGGCTGATTGTGTATGTGTTTGCCAGGGCTTCAATTTTATAGATGGCCACTGAAGGGCATTTCCAAATTATACACTGGGTCCCCTATAAAATTGGGACACCCAGGTGAATGGGGTGAATTGGGAAGGGTATGACATGAGTGGGTATGCCTTCATTCAAAGCAAGCAGATTCAAGGCATGCAGCGATCAGCGGATACTTTTCATGAAACAAAGCTATTGTGTTTCAATATGTTTCAGTATGTTTATGTCATCATCAGCCACTCTCATGACTTTAATGTGGGACCTCACGTGTTTCTGTCCTGCGGCAGGAGCTTGCAGAGATGGTTGTGGAGCTGACCGGATCTAAAAGCAACTGGCCACAACTGGCCTTGATTTTGGCCTTGATTTTGAACTATTTTTGAATGGTCCGTTTCTACATTCTGAAATGTGCAGAATGTAGAGAAACAATTATGAGAACTTTGAACAACAATTAAAAAGCTGGAACTTTGAGGTCAGGTTCGCTAACAACAGTCCTGCAAACATGACATTCATGATTCAATCTAATCTAATCTAATTTTTTCGAATTTCTAATCAATATGTGGGGGGGACTCACAAGGAGCTTGCGGAATTTTCATAGTAGTATTGGCGTCTAGTGAGTCTAGTATTATAGTTCTTTTGGACCTCGTAGCAGGTCAAATATCGCTCATGCCACCACTGCCCATTGAAATCTGGGGTGCAAAGAGACCCAAACTCTGGAGACCAGCAGGCTAAGCACGCTTAGCGCAAAGCTGTTCTTGGAAACAGCAGGAACTCTCCCTGAGACAAGTCTGTAAGATTCTGTAAGGAAGTATCCCTTATTCAATACACTTCAATACGCGCAAGACCTGTTGAACTCTACTGGAAGGAAGGTGACATTCAGGCTTTGGGGCTTCGTATGGCTTCGTCCTTTTTGCCGGCACTGCAATGCGTCTTTGGCGTCTGAGTGAAAGCGTTGCAAGGATGGTGTTGTCACGTCCTGTCCGTCATTCTCTGTCTGTTCATGTTTGGATCCTTCTTTCAGCGGTGCCTACAATGCTTCTGGTGTCAAGCTTCTGGCCGTCCGGTGGTCTGCACTGCTTAGTCTCCTCACCTCTGCACTTCAACAAGGAACTGCGGAACTGGTTGCTCCATCTGTCCCCGCCTGTGAAGTTCGTAGGACAAAACAGAACATCTTTTGCATGGCTGAACTTGCCAAGGTGGTGCTAGTCCACGCAGGGATACAGATTTTAAAGAGAAGCATCAGTAGACGCAAGTATCCTATCCGTCCTATCCATATTACTGTGGAAATGATCTCCACATCACAGGGTAGCATTTGTCTAACTGAAGCCCAATGACTAGCCATTCTGCACAGCCAGCTACTTGTCAGTCGTACCATATGTATATATTATGTTATGTATATATATATATATATATATCTGTATATTATATATATATATGTATATAAAATAAAGTAGCATTATATAGAATTATGTATATATATATATATAAATGTTTTTCGTTGATTGTCCCCTTGTCTGTTGACTTTGTGCATGGTTTCCTCTCTTGCCAGCTGTGATATTAGTGAAAACATTCTTTTTCAAAAGAAGGGCCTTGAATGTTTTCGTGATCAAATGCAATTGGATTCTTGTACAAAGTCTAGATTGTTCTGGCCGTTCTGGCCAGGCAAGATTGTCTACTTGCCTTTGCCTGGCGACGATCCAAAGCAGCGTCGACCGAACATCACAAGGGCCCAGAAATTGCTAGACTGGGAGCCCAAGGCCATGAAAGAGGGTAAGAATTCGGGTACTTTGAATTTCAGTTGTACTTCTCTGTGCATGATCACAGCGACGGCGAGTGGAAGGTAGAACTGCGAGAAGGCTTGCAGAAGACTATTGAGTACTTCAAGGCCGGCCTTCAATGTGAGAGCAAGGGCAGGAGCGGCGATTGATGTGTATAATTACTTACTCACTTCTCATTTTAGTTTGCGTTGCGGAGAATAGCTGCAGTTTGTACTCAACAGGGCCATGTTGATATGCCCTGCGAGCTTGAAGCTGCCTGTGCCTGTCATGGCTACCGGGCTGTTTCTCCATGACACGTGTTTCCTGAGTGCAAAGGCTCTGGACCTGAGGAAGTTCAGTAAACCAACAGCGCACAGCGCTCACCGCAACACTGTGGACGAGGAGAGGACCAGGGCGGGTGGCAGCAGTTGCAGCTTGAGACAGACAGGAGTATACAGAGAGCGAGAGAGAGAGAGAGAGAGAGAGAGCAAGGGAGGGAGTGGAGGGAGAGGGTCAGGGCCATGATGGGGTTGTGGGAAGTCTTAACTAGGGTCTAAACTTCCCACTGCCACAGCCCAGCCTCGTCCAGACTGTTTCTTGGTCCCAGGCGAAAGTCAGGAAACGCTTGTCTTACGCCCTGGTGCCTGCGGAGTAATTCAGCTCTGCTTGCAGCCTGCCCCGCGCACTGGAGGAAAAAATGTCTGGAAGCCAGATGGACTACGATTGTTGAAAATTGTTGTGCGAAAAAATGGGCTGGAAGTGTACCAGGCGTGGACAAGCCATGCTGCTCTTGTCAGAGGCTGGAGGGGGTTAAAGAATTGATGAGATCAGAGAGGATTAGGTTAAGAAAGTTCGTTCAGTGGCAGTCTAGCCTTGTACAGCACCAGCACATACTGTTTGCCAGAATGGAACAGTGCAAAGTGTAAAGAGGATGAGAGGATGTGAAGAGGATGTGAGCTGATCATCAGCACAAATTGCTTGGTTGACATGAAGCTGAGATGTTTCTCGTTGTCATTTCTCCTCGCAACGCGGAACTTGTTGCGCTTTCGAGTTCTGTCAGGGCGAGCTACCGCAGCACTAGAGGCCCACCGTCGATGGCCCTGCAATGTATCTGCCTAGATGCATTAGGCAAAGGTGGCAAACGCCAATGTAAACACAATGCATACAATAACGATCAATAACGGAGAATTAATAAGAATGACCGCACAAACAATCATTCCCGCCAAATAAATGGACCGTGTGACATGTGTCTTCCAAAGACATTGTGCTTCCACCCTTCTCTTATGTGCAGAAGATTGTCTTTTGGTGGCATGCTTCATGTGCTTCATGTACCGACATAAGTTGCTCAGTCCCCGGACAGTTGATTCAAAGCATTTGTTTCGCTCAGGGGCAGATCATTGGGTCCCTTCAGTAACTGCAAGCATAGTACCACAGTATTTCAATTCCCCTTGGACAGATGCAACATGATGCAGCTCAAAGAAAACGTATCTAGCATTGTTTGCCCGGATTCGATTTTACTTGCTTGAGATTCCAGCTTGTCTCGTTTGCCTCTGAACTTTACGGAAAGCATTTGCAAACCGTGTTTCTGGTGAAATTGCACAAAAAGATGTCTTTATATACCTTTTCCGGGCATTGAACTACTGTAGGCTATCAACGGGCCGACTTGTATCAGAAGTTGTGAAGGGTTATGCAAATTGAATCATGCAAAATGAATGCGCAAGGCGATTCCAGTGTGGATCTTAGCACATGGGACCCGCCGTTGTCTTGATAAGCACCGAAATCTGGTTGCTGCAAAATTTGGCCCGCAAGTCTCAAGTCTCCTCCACGAAGTCGCTAGCAGCACCGTATTCTGAAATCGTTCTCATTGATTCATGCATTGAATTCTCTTCCTTGTGCATATCATTTGTTTTGCCCCAAAAAATCTGATTGGAGGTCTCTATGCCCTCAGACGAATCCAACGTGCCATGTTCTTCTCCCTGTGGACGTGCAAGAACCATCATTTTGTTGTTTCAAACCTTTGTATACCAATTGAACACGGACATATCAAAATGGCTCAGATTCTCTTCAAGTCAAAGACCAGACATTCCTGGTGGCCAGGTTTAGAGGTTGTTTCGGAGAGGGCCTCTTGAGGCAATTTTTGTGTTTTTGGCATGCGTTTGCTGCGATGGCAGCTGATGACAACTGACGCCCGAAGTCGCTCCAAACTCCATTTGATCCCGCCCAGAAGCTGCCAGAAGCTACCAGAAGCTGCTGAAACACAGCACTGAGGCATCGAAGCCAACACCTTTGCATGGTGCACTTGATGCCGGAGAGGCTGACCCGCAGAGAAAAGTGATGTCAGATAAAACTTGAAACAAATCTGTTAAAAACGACAGAAAAACTGTTTTGCAGAGGAGTTCAGCTGCCGGAATCGTGCCAGACCTGCTACGACAAGATTGCTCATTGGCGTGACCTCCAGGGAGACTCGCCAGCCCAGACCAGATTGAAGAGCTTGAAATTAGCTTGAAGCGAAAATAAGCGAAATATCTGGAGAGTTGCTTTCATAATCTTTCATAAGACATCATGAAATGGAATATTTGGATATGTTTGGAGTTGCTGTCATCCTGAAACATGTCCTTGTGACAATGTTGAATGATGAACTGGCTGCAGACAAGCCAGGTGTTTGACATACCACACACGGGGCTTCTGTCAGAGTCCTAGTGTCACTTCCAAGCTGTGTGGGACGGGGATACACTCTGTGTGGATTGTGTCCTGGTATCCTTCTGCCAGGTGATCGTGAAAACGGAGTCTTTTTTGGTTTCAAGACAGCACCGGCCTTGGACACTTCCTGGATTCCGGGGATGATGATTTGACACATTGGTCACATTCGACGCACTCCTCCCTGCAGTTTCCTCCTTTGAAACTTCGGCATTTGGGAATAGATTGGATGGGCAGACAAGGTGATCATGCTCCTGCATCGGATCGGAGACGACTCACCAAGCGACGTATGCTGCTACTGCGGAGGGGGCATCATCAAGGCAAACTTTTTCAGACCCGCATGAAAAGAGCGATTGCAACTAGCCTGGCAATCCCAAACAATCGCATTCTCAGTACCATGAGGGGAAAGAACACTTTAACAGACACGAACGTTTGTATCTGTGAGAGCGATACATTTTGTTTGCAAGAAGAGCCTGAGGTTTTGATTTTGAGTACTCAAATGAATTCAGATGGCTCAAATGCATTGAGTGTTGGCTTGCACATTCTTGCAACGCGTTGCAACGCGTACAGGAATGTGATGCTACCTGCCGCGCTGTGAAGCAGCATGAGGTGAGCAATGTCCAGTGCCAAGCTCAGCGCTGTCAACTTGGCGATTTCGCATTCCATTTCGATTTTGATTTGGCAACGTTGTTTGCTTTGGCTTCCATACCCTTAGATTGAGAGGTGCTGGTCAAGCTGAAATCTGTCACCGTATAATAATACGAATGCAGATTGAAGATCCAGAGAAAGCCTGTTTTGATACGATGCTTGGATCAGATTTGGATGATTTAAACATTGTTGGAAGGTGTTCCAAGCTGTCCTCCTGCGTGATCACAATGGATACACACACATACATAGATAGATACTGTAGAGAGATAGGTAGGTAGGTAGGTAGGTAGGTAGGCAGGCAGGCAGGCAGGCAGGCAGGTAGGTAGGTAGATAGAGAGAGAGAGAGAGATAGATAGATAGATAGATAGATAGATAGAGAGATAGATAGATAGATAGATAGATAGATAGAGAGATAGCAAGATAGCTAGATAGACGATAGATGCATAGATAGATAGATAGACAGACAGACAGACAGACAGACAGATAGATAGATAGACCAATGACAGAATGAATGAAATGAAATGACATGACATGAAATGAAATGAATGAATAAAAAAACAAACACAGATACATTCACACACACACACATGCCGTGGTTCAAGGTATGGCTTTGACGCCATGTCAGACGAGATGCGCTCGCCGCTCATGAGCCTGTATCGGATGATTGTTTGTGTGACAGATGGAGCAGAGGTTGGTGAAGGGAAGGCCAGAAATTGTACCATCAGGGGAGTGGCATGAGTTCGTAGCCAAAAATATCACAGGCAAAGCATCTTAGCCTTCGTCTCTTGTTACATTCCAAAGCATCGTAGCCGACTTTTCGTTCTGCAAGTTCTTGTTTTAATGGTGGGCCTGTGCATTGTGACTGTGATCTTTGCTGTCAACGATATCCGACTGAAATGACTGCAATGCATATAGTATATATATATACAGTATATACATGATATGACTTATTGGCAAAACATCAGCTCACATATCTGAGGCCATGAAGTTGCTGCCCTGGGGGCTTCAACCTTGACAAAAGTGGCTTTACTCTCAGTGGCACAGGGAAAAGACATAGCATGTTCCAATTTGAGTGGTCCCTCTCGGGTCGCTATATGTCTCTATTTTCTCTGGTGTGGCTGGTGTAGCTGCGATCCACTCCAAAGAAATCCATGGTAATCCGGCAATCCTGTAAAACTCCACGTCTCATAAGGCTCAAGAAATGAATGCGCCGCCGTCATGTTGGGCTGTTGGACAGTGAAAGCCAAAGAGACGTGTGACATAAGTCGAGTTACTCGAGTTCATGCGGAGTGATGTGAATCCCTGTGTAGCGGTAGCCAGTTCTCATCAGTTTCAATGCATTGCACCTTGCAGATCCAACGGTTTCCCCTTTTCTTATGACGCACAGTCAGAGAGTCGGAGCAATCACTGCTGAAGTCATAGCGCCTGGCAAAGTGGTGCGGGGCCAGGCTAGTCTTGGCAAGGCAGTGCAGCAACTGCATCAGAATAGCCAGATGCATCTGCAGGAGGACATCTCGATGCAGTTTTGTCACTTCGTGTCACACCTTTGACATCTTTTGACTCAGAGAATGAAGACTTTGCACGACTTTTGTGACATCCTCCATGGCACTTGTTGCAGTGGGGTACATGCAAAAACAAATTGCAATGGGAAATGCAGCGTCAGACCTTTCCGGAGAATCTGATAGAACTTTGTACAGAAGAATTTGTTTCTGATTTGTTTCTAGTTTCACCTTTGACAGGACCTTCGTACAGAAGAGAAAAACTTTGAGCAGCTCACGGAGCATACGGCTTGGACACCCAGGGAGCACACCGGGCAAGATAGGGTCTGGATGCTGTAACTCATTCGCCGATTGATCAGAAGATTTGGGACATTTTGGGACGAATTGAACAACACTGAAAATCAATAAGAATCTCTGACTTCAAAATCTTGAAACCATATAGACATATCATATGACATAATGGTATGATATGAGAAGTACATGATAACTCACGACAGCAAGCTGATAAAGACATGAGGTGATCACATTGTAGTGGTGCAAGTGCATATCTCAAGGGATGCTTTTATTTGTGAGCAACTTAGGAGCTGGAACCTAGCAAGGCCATTGCAGAATTGGTTCAAAACTCAGGTTGTGAAGCATTGTGCGGTTGAGCACTTCTGAAAGAAACATCTGAGAGCGAATTGTTTTTGGAACGTCTTGAGTCTTGAATAGGGAATAGAGATGAATAGGGTGCGTTGCCTTGCCACTGGAAAGCCGCTGCCTTATCAACTTCTGGAATCCAGAGAATGGACACTACATATTGCAGCCACAAAGACGTGATTTGTCGTAACCGACCAACGGCGACATCGTAAGGAAGCACTGGCAGCGAAGAATGTCGATGAGTGCCTGGCTGAGATCGTGAGAGTTTGGTAGCCAAAGATTTGGCCCAAGCCACTAAAGCTTGTACTGGCAACAATTTGTCGATCGGATGGTGGTCATACAGCTCATTTGTGAAGCATGCATGCCCAATATACATATCATGGTGGTGTGAAACACGTGAATGTCTCACAACAGAATTAGATGTGAATTGCGGACATAATTATGCCTATGTAAATTATACACATATATGTGTAATACATTTAATATATGATGTAATAATGCATATATATATATACTATAATATTATATATAAGACACACACACACATACCTACCTACCTACCTACAGACATACATACAGACATACATACATACATACATACATACATACATACATACATACATACATACATACATACATACATATACATATACGTATACATATACGTATACATATACATATACATATACATATACATATACATACACATATACATAGACATATACTGTGTATATATATACATACTGTATATATATATTTCTAAATATGTATATAGTGTATATATATAAGATAGAATAGATATATTGATTCAGCCCAAGACAATGTAAATCGTTTCATTCTCCAGAAGCTTGTAGGTTTGCCATGGTTTACTCAGTTGTCATCAGAGCAGAGTGGCTGATCTTGAGTTTTTCAAAGACTTGTTAGGTGTAGTCAGGTCATTGCCTTGTTCAGGTCATGCCAAATAATGACCAACATAGCTTCCTATCAGCACACCTCGCCTTTGGTCGTCTATTTTTCTTGGTACATTTGGTGCGTTGACAGATGTGATTTGGTGTGGCCAAGCGCTTATGAGGCAGCTTGAGAAGAGCCTCAAGAACGTGGACAGTGCCCCATGGTCAGAACTGGACTCCAAAGGTTGCCTCAAAATGCAATCGACTCAAGCCAATCGACTCAACTGTTGACTCCAACTTGCTTCACCAGTCCGTCAGGTCCGAGGACGGTGGGCCATAGAACATGGACCATTCATAGGCAATGAACCAACATAGCAAGCTCCATTTTTTTATCGTAATATATCGTAATCTTTTTTTGTGAGCAAAGCTTATTTCCAAGGGTGGATGTGACAAGATATGACTTCATTTCAATTAAAGCTCCATTGCCTTGCGTGCAGTGGAAGCTACATGAAGCTACGATAGATTACGATAGTATTGTGCTGGAATACTCCAATCCAGGCCCTTGTGTGGAAGATGGTGGTGCCATTCGAGACCTAGGATTTTTTACAAGACAACTGCTCAGGCCTTCCAGATTGCTTCGTACCAGTACCTTTACTATTCAAATATGTTCTGCTCCTTGGTCCCCTCTCCTACATCTCCCTTTTGTTGTGCACTTTTACCTACCTCACAGTCGATTGTTCATTTGTCATTTTTTGAAAGCTCATAGTTTTTGATCTCACGGTGTTGAATCTTGCATCCGCGCGGCCGCTGGCTCTGCTTTTTGGCTTGGGGCAAAAACAGATAAGGCCGGGTTGGGAAGCTTGCATGCTTTCGAGGAAGTTTGCCAACATTGAGCTGGGAAGCCGGTGCTGGAACTTTCCTTGGAATTCTCTGCAATTGTCTTTAGATTGTGCTATCGATGTTCGAGTAGCAGGGAACACTCAGTCTAGGTCCTCTAGGTCTTCCAATCATTGTCAATTTTGATCAATTTGGTCAGCTTGACTTATTCAAAGCCGCAAGGCGCCAACTGAACAAGCAGCTTGATTTTGTGACTTGGCGGCACACAGGGTGGCAGGACATCGCAGGATTGTCCGATAGCCCAAAAACCTTCTTCAACTCAGCACTTGTTTTTCAATTCAGCCAGAATCCCCGGTGGTGAATTGTTGCATCGTCAACTTCCTGCAGAACTTCGGTTTCGGGTCAGAGTTTTCAAGCAATTGCACTAATCAACATTGACAACAAAATGACAGACGAGTTGAACCAGTTCTATTTTTGGTGGTTCGATTCGTTGCATATCTCTGTTACTTCGGAAGAGCTCGGGACTGAGGAGTTTTACGGCCATGAAGCTGCTCGAGGCAATTGCTTTGTTTATTCAAAACATTCACATGGGATCAAACGGAGTCCGAAAGTCTGACCGGGACAATTTCTTCTGTGACTCTTCATGGTCTCTACGTTTTTTGTCGTTTTAGCTACTTGTGCCCAAAGAGAGGGAAATCAGTTTTATGATGTTTCATGAACATTTTAAGCTTGACATTTGGAATTTTAATTTCACAAGTTCCAAGGACCTCTACATGTCAATCCTCCTATGTTTCTACTGTGCTGTAGCAACCTGAGCTTTGTGATCTGTGCAGTGCCAGGATCTTGCCTCAAAGCTCGGTCTCAAGGAGCGACTTAAGGCTAAGAGCGACACATGTGGCATGTCACAGAGTCGCAGCGAAATCTTTGGTTCTAAAGTTTCTAAAGACCAAGCCTTGGCAGTGGCAAGTGGTTCACATTGGATGGTCTTGTTGCAGTATGCACTGATTGTACCGCACCATTATCATCTGGTTCAGTTTGGCACCAGCCCAGCCCAGAACACATGGAGACCAGTGACAGGACCTGATGACTTTGGCATTGCAAAAAACATTGGATCAAGCTTCTGAGAAAGCTTTGCAGCAAGCTTCCACTTACCAGCTGAGAACAAAATGATGGACGAGCTTGGGTCGTTTTGATTTGTACTATTGCCGGCAACATGCAAGTATCTTGTCAGACATATTGTGGATTCTTCATTGGATCGCACAGCACGACCGGCACGACCTGCACAAACAACTTAGATTCCCATTCTCCAAACAAAATGCCAGCACCCTCAAGTGATTTGGGCGATGCACCTTTGGGTAAAATTTTGCCAATGGAAGAAGCCCCAGCCAATCTCAGCCATCTCGTAAAAGAGCAGAGCAAAAACACATTGCTTTACCCCGGTGTGATGCGTTTGTTTTGATGGCTTCTGATGAACTGGTAGATGCTTGCCTTGAACACAGAGACCAGCTTCATGTTCGGAAAATACTCGAGTGGATCTTGATTTGAGACTCACAGATATTCTTGACTTGGTCCCTTGACTGTCCCTTGAACTCTCGAGTTAATGAGTGAAGTGGGAATAGTGGGAGTGGCTTCAAGTGATGGTTGAAGTGCTAGTTCAAGTCGTCAGTGACTTTGATCAGAGCATTTCAGAGCTGAGGAGGTCAGTGTGGCCAGCATCAGCGGCCAAAGCATTGCTCTCGTCTCCATACCTTTGACGGCTACCCTGGGTGAGCTGAGCAGCATGAAAGCAACATGGCATGGGGACAAAGACACGATAGACACGGTCATCCCATGGCATCGCAGTCTGTCACGTTGAATTGCCATGGCCTAGGTGAACTGAAAGAAAAGATTCAACGGGAAGAGGGCACACACAAACTTCAGCAGCAACTGTTGCAACCAGGCTGGATCAGCAAGTGGATCGAATTTCAAGCAGCCAGTCGCCTCTTTCCAGATGTAGTTTCTTCTCACAAGGTGACTTCACAAAGCTCAGCAATACTCAATGCATTGCCGAGCTCTGTCATCCCTGCGCCAATTGTTCTGAAGCTGCAAGCTCAGCGACGCCCGTAAGCTGCGCACTGTCTGAATGTTTGAAGAAATCCTGGGAACTTTCCCATAGTGTTGGGCCGAACACAGGCCCAACGCACAATCGAATTGCTCGGTCTTTCAAGATAGTTAAAATAGTTAAACATCTCATTAAATTTATATTCCACGTGAACAAGTGCTGCCTCAAGTGTGGAACACAGTTCAAGAACAAGAGAATGATAAGCCACAATTCCGGCTTGGCTTATCTTGACCGCATGATTTCTTGACGGGTCACAGAAAACACATGGCTTACATTGACGCCAGGTCCAGCGGACAACAAGCTGGATCTCATCTTGGTACGCAACGCCAACTTCTTTGCTAGTGAAAAGTTTGAGGGCCCAATGGAAGGCTCGGCTTGAAATCAAAGTTGTCCAACATGTTCCATGATAGTCATGACGGTCTAACGGTCTAATCATAAAATCTGTGACAGCCACGAATTGCTGCCAAAAAGAAATGGATACCTTTTGGCTCACCTCTTCGTTAAGGTACAACTAGTCACTAGTCTCCGTGTTTTGAATCGCTTTTATTTACCTTCTCAATCATGCTGAGGAAGCAGAGCAAGATAAGAAACTGTGAAACTTGGAAACGCAACGTGACAAACTGTCCTTGACAGACTTCTTTCCTCATTTTTGCTTGTTCGAATTCCTCGCCAGGCTACGCATTTAAAATGGGTGAAGAAGGGCTTGGATACTACAATGATGAGCCCCTCGAAGCTGCAAGTTGTGGTAGTTTCCCAGTGTTGGGAGCCCTCAGGATCACGATCAGACATGATCAGACCTGAACGTGTAAAAGCACTGGGAAAGGAAGTCTGTTGGAAGGTCTGTTGGAAGGTCCGTTAGAAGGGTTTGGTCTTGCCTCTTGGATCCTCTTGGGCTCCATTCAAGCATCGCTGAATTAAAAGGTAACACTTCTTCTTGATTGTTTGCAATGGTTTCGTTTTTAGATTGAAATACGTTGTAGGCTGACATGTTTGTCTTGCGTTTGTGTACCAGGTATCAGCGGGAAGAAGGAGCGGATTATGGGCAAATCATTTCGATATCAGCACAAGAGCACCCAAGAATGCCCAAGATTTCTGTATGCTAGGCCTGCTAGGCTATGCTGGGTATTGCCAGGTGATGAACTCACAGTTGGAGAAGTTGGAATCAGACAAGCATCAAAGCCATCTTCTTTTAACTCTGAGTCATTGTAGGGAAACAAGATGAAACAAGCCTTTCGTATTTTTAACTTTGACACGCACAGACCTCAAAGGTATTATTTTTATTTATTTTTTTAGGTGTACGGCATGCATGCTTAGTTGTACTGTTGTGCTTGGATATTGATGTCGAGCATTCCTGGACTTCGAAGTATAAACTTCTGATCCTTAGCCTTTCGAACATCAAGCCAGTGAAATGCGACCAAATTGGATGCCCAACAACAGAATGATTTTGAACACATCACAAAACTGTTCTCCAGTTCTCCCCTCTCAGCTTGCCTCCTTGGAATGCAAAGGATTTGATCACGCCATTCCCTGATCCAACGACAACAGATCCTTTGAACTTCTCAGTTTATCAACCAGGTGGTTTGGATCATTTGCTTCGCACGACCTCCGATTCAATTTCAACACGCGCATGTGTACCAGTGTACCTGGTGGCTTTTGGTCGGACTTCACAGCGTGACATAAGAAACTTGCAAAAGATGAATGCTCCATCATGCTCCTAAATGCACAACAAGTGATTTTCAAAATAAGAAACGCCGTTTTGTGCAAAAATGTGCAAGAGTAAATGGCACAGGCCCTTCAGGCTCCCCTATCAAAAAAACACATTCCACGTGCTCCTGAAGCATCACTACAGAACCAAAAGATGTGAGTCGCAAAGGAAGTAAAAAGCACGAACCACAACACATCACAACACTCTGAACCCATCTTGGTTGTTTCCATTTGTTTCCATTTTGTCAATTGGATTCAATTGGCCCAAACGCTCGGTGGCCAACACAGAGCTGAACGGAGGACCCAAAGCAGACCCTTGGGATGGTCTTTGGCAATTTACAGAAAGAGCTCGTGGTGTACATCATGCCACACCCCGGACAGTGATCATTGCCAGGCAGGACAAAGGATCTGAACTTGGCAGAAGAAGCACAGATCAGGATCATTTTTTTTTAGATCATGAAGTCGAGATAAAAGGGAACTGCATGATATGTTGCGTAGGCTGGACTCGAGCCTTTATTCCACCAATGCATCACGAGGAATCTGAGACTCTCTTTCAAAGCCTAGGCTGATCATGTGTGTTTTGAGTGCAGCATCGGCGCGTAGGCACTTGTTGATTTTTAGGCGTAGGCAAGATTGCGTAGGCTGAGCTGCAAGCAGCTGGCTGCTCCATTTGCGGTCAAAAAACTTCGTAGGCGCTTGCGTAGGCGTTTTTTTTGACATGTGCATCCGCGTAGGCTACCTTCCACACGGCGTAGGCCGGTGTACACACTGCGTAGGTACCCCAAGTTAGTGTATACTTGCAGGACCTAAGCATCCAAATTAAAGGACCGGATAACCCCACATGTCAACTTCTTCCAACAAGCTCAAAACAGGTGTGAAAATGGGATGGGGAAGACAGATTGTGTGAAAGAACTGTGGGTGATAGAGCTGTGTGTGAAAGAGTTGTGTGTGAAAGTGCTGTGTGTGACAAGGAAAGGTTGTGTGTGACAATGTTGTATGTGAAAGAGTTGTGTATGAAAGAGTTGTGTGTAGAAGGGTTTTTGTGTGAAAGGCTGTGTGTAAAAGAGTTGCGTGTGACAATTTGCGTGTGAAAGAATTGTGTGTGAAAGGTTGTGCGTGGAAGAGTTGTGTGTGGAAGCTTGTGTGTTCAAGCTTGTTGTGTGTCTGTGTGTGAAAGCGTTGTGTGTATGTGTGTGTGTGGAAGTTTGTGTGTTCAAGTTCGTGAAAGAGATGTGAGTGACTCATACAAAGTTGCGCGTGAAAGAACTGTGTGTTCAAGTTTGTGTGAAAGAGTTGTGTGTGGGTGTGTGTTGTGTATGAAAGCGTTGTGTGTAGATGTGTGTATGTGTTCAAGTTTGTGTGTGAAAGGAGTACGTATGTTTAAAAGAGATGTGTGTTCAAGGTTGTGTGTTCGAGAGGTGTGCCACGCAAAACGAAGGTGGATGTCGCCAAGTGCCACGCCTGCCACGCCAAGTGCCACGCCTGCCACGCAAAGTGCCGCGGGCGCCCCGGGCAAAAAAAAGGGTAGCAACCGCGCCACCAGAGCCAGCCCAGTGCCATAAGTTCCACACAAAGAGGGGGCGGAGGCGGCGGAGGTGGCGGGATGGAGGCGGGACGGATACAGAATCAAAATCAAGAGCCCCACACAAAGATGTGGGGGAAAAACACAAAAAGCACTGCTCAGATGGAAACTGAAAAGATGCAACGCAAACACCAAGACACACACACACACTTATGTATGCGTATACATATTACATATGCGCATGTATGTAGAATTATGTAGACATTCATGTATTATTACATTATACATCGCAGGTATGCAATAACATTCTAATCACATCGTACCACATCACATCACATCATATCGCATGGCATTGCGTGGCATCCCATTCTTCACTACGTCATTTTATGCTACGGCATATCTTGGAAAACGAGTGCTGCGAGCTCATGCAAGCTCTCCAGTGCCTTCTTATTGTAACCTTTCTTCATCTACTGGCATTTCCATGTATTTCCTGTGTCGTTTATGTGACCTTTGGCAGGGGCAAAGTTTATTGGGGCACTGACTTCCAGAAACACATTGTCGGTGGAGTCTCCGACCTTCAGCGAATCGATGAGACGCGCTTTTCCGTTTCAGCAAAAGAAGGTCTTCGATTTGCGACGCTCGAGAGTTTCCAGCTCCTGCGTTGGGACACACATCCTGAGGCCAAGCGGGCCAAACTCAAGATCATTTCCTATTAGTTCGGTATATTTCGGTCATTTATATTTGTTTGTGATTTTCTCATATTTTCTCCACACATTTGTGATTTTGCTGATTTCATTGCTGGTGGCTCGTACGTTCATTCGCATCATTATTGTCATGTGAATTTGCAAAACATGTTCGAAAATTCACAAGTTCCATGCAAGCGCCTTGCACAATTTCCATGGCCAGGCATCATTCCCCAATGATTGGACTCGCCTCATGTAAGCTGAAAAGGGCGACAGTGCGGAATGAGCAGTTACAGCATTATGCTGCATGATTTGCCATCCATTGTGTCGCTTTTTCATTGAATTGCGTCGTGCGCAATGGCCAAGTAAGCCATCTTTCGCTGCAATCCTTACTTTTCCTACATTTTGATAGTGTCCTTGCACAGTCCCTGCACATCATGAGTCATGGAAGCACATTGGATGCCTGACCGCATTCATTCTGACATGGTGTATTTAGATAGCCACGGTCTTTGAACAATAGGGGCAGAGAGATCAGATAGTCAGCTAGGTTTTCTGTCTGCGAGGACTTGAACTCTTATATCTTTGATTGCCTGTGCTTGGCCTGATTTGGGTTCTATGCGCTTGCTTGCGTCATTCCCAGTTTCAACCCAAAGATGGCGAGGACCCCAAGTACTTGCTCGTGATTGCTGGGGGTGTCGCTGCAGTTGGTGTGTTGGCAACACTGCCCCGTCTTAAACGCTGTGGCGAGCACTCTGAGATGAATGGGGTGGGCCGGGGTATGTTGCAGTGTTGGGAACGCAGACGTGCTTGTCGCTGATGACCGCTTGAAGTGATTATGAAGGAAAGGGAAGACAAAAGTGGTTTTGAACAACCATGAAAAACCTTATTTGACGTTCAAAGCGGGTCGCCTACACCATGTTCTTTCCATTTCTTTCCTGTAAAAACTGCTGGTTGCAGACTCCAGTCTGGAAAGTGGCACCCAATCAGGCTCCCTCTTCCTCAAACTGAGCAAGATGCTTTTCTACTCAGACAATTTAAGACATCCTGCTCAATCCTGGGCACTCCCCTTGTGCTAATTGCCTTCATCAGCGGCTTCTGGACTCCAAACCGGGCAAACCGCTACACTTGTTGTCCGACTTTTGTTGGAATCATGTTCATGCCGCCAGGTCTTGGCCTCCAGCAAAACCTCTGGCAGCTCCAAGCCTCGGAAGGTGCAAAGATCATGGTATGAAATGGAATGACATGGTATGACACTATACATCGATATTTTCGACAAAATCGACAACATAGTCATACTGTATGCAGTATGCATCTTTATGGACAACTGGCACTTTTGAAGATGTGAAACTATGAGAAGTTTGGTCTCTCCAGTGCCCCTCAAAAGGACCTGGTTGGGCCAGTAGATGAGCGGAATGTGACTTATTGTAGAATGATGTAGAATGATGTAGAATGCACAGCACAACTTGGCAAACATCCTACCCATTTCTGTGCACTTCCTCACCTTTCTCCACACCTTTTTACTGTTCAAGGAGAAGTTGGCACTAGACTCCAAGGAGGGCTTGCTGCAGACCCTGCAAGAGCTGTCGAACCAACAGGCTGGAGACCCAGCTGGATCATACTGGAATCATACCGGATCCATTGATTTTCTCGCTCTTTTGAAACTCTTTCCCTTCGAAATCCAACAATTGTGAATCATTTCTGGGAAACAATGCCAGGAGACTAGCAAGTGCTAGCCACGTGATGCTGTCGCTACAGAAGGAGTATGTAACATATTATTTGATCATGGCATGCAAGATGTTTGGGAATTAGTGTTGTCCAATGAACATCCGCAGCGTCCTGGTTCAGTGTCACCGCAACTGATTTTGTTGCGCGCGATGCGAGCACGAGGGGTTTGCTGTCGCCGCTTGCGCAACGCGCTCCACTCGAATTTTCCACAATTGCAGCAGAGGTTTTCTTCGCCAAGGCCAGGTGCACCCCCGTGATGTCATTGCAAGATATTGAAAGATATTGTAGCAGAATTGTAGTAAGATATGTTAAGATATTTCAAGATATTTTAAGATTGGATGCCTGTGTGATCCTGGGTGATTGTTATCCTATTACTATGAAGCTGCTTCAATATCTCTTTGCAGGACACTTTCCAGGGCCCTCTGGCGAATGCACAATAACTAGAGGTTCAATAATACTCCGGCACCGGTGCCTACAGTTCAGGTGAAACAATGAGACTTTCCTGCCTGGTCGGGCATTGTATTTGGTCTGTCTATGTGACAGAACGACGATCCTCCAATTTAGTAGCCACGAGTAGTCAGAAGCGATTCCAAAGCAAAGGCAAAAAGTATCAGGAAAGACGACTGCCTTGACAAAGAAGAAGAGCCTCATGTAACAATATATATGTATATATTTATACATGTATGTATATATACACATCATTATAATTATATGTATATATATATATTGAATTATATATATGTATACAGATAATATAGCAGGGAAATTTAGGATGGGCTTCCTACAACGGTGCTACTAAAGACCCTATTTCCGAGCAAGATGCATAAAACATAAAGGCCATCACAGGATATTTTGAAAGGCACGGGTTATTGATCGAACCTACTTTTTGAATGACGGCTGGCCGGGGCACGGTCTTTCTGAAAAAGCCATGGCTACATGGAACTTCTTGTCGTGGGGTTTGCCGGTAGAGCCCTCTAAGCAAACAATGCATGTCGCATAGGCAACGCTGTTTCTTGTTTGGAGAAATTTAGGATGCGCATTCACATTGACATGTAGATCAGGAGCAAGCTGGAAACACAACAAAGCGCGGCACTACCGGCCACCACACGACTCAAAGCCTGAGGCAAAACTTGCAAGCAAAGAGGACTTTACAGTGGATCCAATGGTCTATATGGAGGAAGCAGAAATCTCTCATGTGTTTTCCTCAATAATTTGTTTGTGTTCTCATGCCAGTATGACAGATCATACTTTAAGTAGAGCACATCTGGAAAGTGCATACTGCACAAGGTCCATTCGTACCGAAAACAAGTGCACCAGATCGGGAACGCAGAGTCAAGTCTAGAATTTGCATCAAGATCACACATGTGATGATCTGGTGATCAATGAAAAGCTGCAAGCATTGATAGCATTGCTGCGAGGAACTGTGATCCCATGCAAAACTGTCACATCTGTCATAGTAGAACTGTAAGGCGACATAGAGCAGTCACTAGAGCGACATAGAGCGACATTCATTGTGAGATCTCGCCATTTTACGATTGCGGCCTAATGCCTGTGCAGCTCGGTCCTCACGGGCAAGATTGCTTGCGTTGTGAAAGAAGCCGATGAAGTTGCGGCGCTGTGCCCCAGCGTGTGAATTTGCGGCCGTGAGACATCAGCACTCTTTGTTTAATTTTGTTTATCTGACTATCTTTGATGACACCTGCAACACGCATACACATACACACACACAAACACAGACACACACACACAGAGGGACACACACACACACACAGACACAGACACACACAAAGACACAGACACACACACACACATGCTCAGAACAGTCGTTGCGAATTCGGTTGTGGAGTGCATCTTACGTGCAAAAAACACCAACAATAAAATGACAAGATGAATATACATATAAATATAGACGTATAATCACGGTAGAGGTTGACCATATAAAGCAGCAGCGATGAAATATATGTCCCCCCCAGCTGCGACTTATATGCGCCCAGGGGCGGGACAATATATATATATATAATACAAGTACGTTTTCACAGGTACCCAGGGGTGTCTTCGTTGGCCACCGACCCCTGGGACCCCAGTGGCCGCCTGCAACATAACGAAGTTTTACATCAGATGGTACACGCGCACACACATGCCCCGCAGCAGCGGGGCAGATGATGAAAGGGAAATGAAAGTGAGATGACAATGAAAATGGCATGACAGCTGCTCAACTGGGACGCGAGACGGGGAATGCAAAAGAAGAAAGGAAAAAAGGAGAAAACACCAACACCAACACACCTAGCCCAGAGCGGGCAAACCCTGAAAGGGCAAGGGAAAAGAACAAGCGGACGGACGACGGACCAAACACCGACCCGAGGAGGGGGGCGGGGAGAAGCGCCTGACACAACCTACAAGGCAAGAGCCAAACCTACCTCGGCACGCGAAGGACCCAAACCTGACCTAACACGGGAGCACACATGAGATAGGGGACCAATGGGGACCTAGTTAAAAACAAATGATGCATCCACAATAATTATAATGCAGGACCCCCTCGTCAGGCACAATGGCCTAGTTTCAAGTCAACCCTATAAACGGCTGAAGTAGTCAACCCTTCGAATTGGTGCACAATTGAACCTCACCAGAGACCACGAAGAGAAAGAATACCACACCTAAAGTCATGAACCTGCCTGGAGATTCCATCATGTTGCACTTGCTGATACAAGTCTGTCACACGCTCGAGCAACGTTGAAAAAAGGTTGTTGTCGCAGCGTACAGCTACAGAACCCTTGAGCCGCAAAAAGAAGTGAGTCCCCGGGCAACTGTTCAACACTCGACCGATGGGTCGAAAACTGAAAAAATGAACGACTGTTCCACCTGACCTAGACGGATTACTAAGTTGAAAATTGTAAATTCAGAGGCCGAGTCGGAGGATCAAATTTCCTACGTAGAAAGGTATTCCCGATTCCCCGAAGGGGTCATGCCACCTTGACGAATCCAGAATGAGTCACACACTTGCTCAGAACAGTCGTTGCGAATTCGGTTGTGGAGTGCATCTTACGTGCAAAAAACACCAACAATAAAATGACAAGATGAATATACATATAAATATAGACGTATAATCACAGTAGAGGTTGACCCCCCCAGCTGCGACTTATATGCGCCCACGGGTGGGACAATCAAAGAAAGCAGGTACGTTTTAACAGGTACCCAGGGGGTGTCTTCGTTGGCGGCTACCGACCCCCTGGGACCCCGGTGGCCCCCTGCAACATAGCGAAGGTTTACATCTCTACAGATGGTGCACACACACACATACTTGAGTTGGCCTAGTTTGACAACCGGCAAATATGTCTCTATCATCAGTCAATGCAGGTCGGATAGAATTTTAGCTGGCAAGGTACACAAAATGGGGCAGCGACACCTACGATGATGACGTTTCTAGCTGCACTGAAATCAGCTGGGCTGGAGCCCAGAGTCTCAAATCTTTGTTGCTTCATCTGTCAGGACTCAGGCTCAGGATTTGTATGGCGTGGTCGTTGAGGGAGGAAAATGGATGCTGTTTGATGGCTAGGCCCCTGACCATGGATGGAGTGATAACCCGATGGGCAAATTGATTCATCTGGCTATGATGGTTGGGCAGTGGGGGTCCAAAGGCACACCTTTGGGTTTTGCGGCAGATAAGGCATGAAATGCAGACACTCACACACTTTCCAAACGATTCTCCAAGTACAGGTTCTTCATGGTTTTTGCTGCTATCAATGTGTCCTAAAACTCCTATGAGAACAGGATCAGCATGGACAACATGAACGTGCTTTGAGCATGAACGAACATATGTTCACAAGTGCAAAAAGAATGGTGCTTCTGCAAGCATCAGTTCAAGGTCAGTGCCACGCAAGGGATGTTTTTCCTTTATGTTTGTTTATTTCTCTTTAGGTGCTAGAATCTAAGGCCTTTGGAACCGTTTGGTACGCCCTCTCACCTCTCAAACTGATCACCAAAGGTTCACAAGTGGGGCTATCAGCTTCCCGACTTGGCTGTGAACTATGCCAAATCCATCATTGCAAAAAATGTGTTCGAGGCGCCAGGGCAGGGTTGACTTGGCCGTCAGGTAGTGGAGGAATCTGGAAGATGAAATGACCAGATGCATCCAGATGCATTTTCGTTTTTTTGAGATAATTGGGTTTAGGGTTTAGGGTTTAGGGTCTTGGAGTTGTACTGAAGAATTGTCTCTCAGCGATTCTCCAGGGCACGCGAATGCTTGATGCTGGTGCCGGCACCGGCCTGTTGTCGCATTGCTTGAAGGAGACACTGCGACCACATGGGAAGCGCTGTAAGAAATATCTTCGCTGCTGACAAGTTCCACTTTTTCAATTGAAGTTGCAAAGTGAAATCACTCCTGATTTCCACAAGGTCAGATTTTGAAGATACTCTAACGACAAAACATGACAAGACATGATGAAACCATCTCAAGATATCTCAAGATATCTCAAGTGAATGTGAAATGCAGAGTGGCTTGTGGGCCTGGAGGATGCAGGTGTCAAGGAGGCTACTGCCATCGACATCAGCCCAGAGATGCTTTCCAAAGCAATGCGATCTGGCTTCTACTCCTGTTGCAAGGCAGGTGATAAAAAGAAAGGAATACATACATGAGATACATGAGATACTATGATACTCATAGTGTAGATATGTGTAGATTTAATAGATATCCATAGATATCCATTGAATTGAGGGTATAAACGTTTTCATATGTTTCCAAGACGATATTGTGAGCCCAGCAGCTTCGATTCGGCCGGGAGGCTTCAGTAGAATTGTTGATGAATAATATGACAAGACATGATGCCACCTTTCTCTACATGGCTAGACATTTATTTGACCGATATAATGGTGCCTGGATGGTCTTCTAAAAATGCCCATGTCATGAAATGACAGTGGTTTTGGGTTGCATTTTGTTCTCCTTTCTGCCCTCAGCCTGTAGCACTACAAATGGCTGGCTGTACATTTTTTAAACATTTGGTTTTGATTTCACCAATCCAAATTGTGTGTTCAGTTCAGAACACAGACTATTACAAGAAGCTGCTTGCAACCATTCCCAAAAATGCATCAGTTCTCAATATCCAAGGGAACTGTTGGGACTTTGCGAGTGGCCAGTGTGGGCAATAGACCCTTTTACTATCCTGTTAACTGTTAAAGTTTGTCACACCCAGCTCCTTTATTTAAGGTTTGTTCGCAGACGCTCGTGGAATTTCCAGTTTCGCAGCCAGGTGGTGGACCTTAAAAAAAGTTTTGGATTCGCAGACAATGCGTTTGACGTTAGTTTGTGCCTTGGAACACTCACTTACATGGAGCCAGCAGCCCGGCTGCAGATAATCCTAGAATCCTATGTTTCAGATTGCGGCGATTCTTTTTTGTTCCCAATAAATCATTAGATTTGGCATGACTTCGCATAGCAGAGCAGAATCTAAGGCTGATGACACCATTGCAGAGCTTTGTCGAGTGACAAGAGTTGGTGGCTATGTGATTTTCAGCATGAGGACGATTAGGGGTGTCGTTGACGCGGCCACACATTCTGGGTGTAAAGGGAAAGCTGAAAAAACATCTGAAGAATTCTGAAAAGAACTCAGAGAAACCAGTAGACCTCTGTCCAGCTTGGGCCTTGGGGGAGAAAGCAGAGGATAATACACAAGGCACATATGGATACATAATTATAATTATGGCATATATCGGGACCGGGACCACCATAAGAACGAGGAACCGTGTCTTCTTTTTTGTTTGTTTGCCCGCTTAGCCGTTTGTTTTGCTCATTTGATGGATTGGTTTCTTGGTTCCCTTATTTATCTATTTCTGTTTGGCTGTTTTACAAAACTTTTGAGTGGTGGTTAATTACTTAAATGATCCACTGCTTGGTTGGTTGGATGATAATTTGTTTTTTTCTGCTTAATTGATCGGTTGGTTGTTTCTTGTGTGATTAAGTGGCTGAGCGATAGACCATTTCAGTGAAGATGATTTGACTCATAGAGCGAGACGAGGAAATATTGAGTAGTCCAGCAGTGTACTACAAAAGCACTACGAGTGTACTGAAGCATGTCAAAGTTTATGACAATGGACTCAGCATATTGTTGCCTGCTAGACTGTACTTCAAAGTGATTCAAAGTGCCACAGCGTGCTACATTGACATCTATCATTAGCAGGCTCTGGAACTATAACAGTAGGGCAGGGCCATTTGCGACTTGAAATCGTGCAAGCACGAAATTTGAATCTGGAACCTACCCGGGAAACTTCCAGAAACTTCAAATTTCGACCAAATGTTCCCGGTCATTTCGATGTCAGAGGGGCCCACCTGCAGCAGCATTCGCATACCTGGCATACTTGATTCATTTTTCATTCTATCCATCCCTGTGGCGACAGCATCACGCCATACCTTCGTTGCCTTTTTCTTTTTTTTTGTGTGTGTGAACTCAGCGTTTGGCATTTGTTTACACTACCGGCCTGTGTCTACTTTGCACTGATACTTCATGATACTTCACTATCGATTAATTAGCTGCAAGCCACAGTGCCCGAGGATTAGGTTCCAGTACCTTTGCCTTTAATGTGTGATGATTTAACATTTGGCTCTGCAAACGTCAGCTATCAGTTGTTTGCTACTTCTTTTGTTTTACTCTGTCTACTCAGCAACCCACGTCATGTGTCCACGTTTCTCTCAACACTTGAACTTGGTTGGGAACTAAGATATCATAGTGAAACCATCCTAATTAGTTCGCAGTGTTGATTACAAATTCAAATTCAAACCACCAGTCAGATGTTCCGAAGCATTTCGTACTGGCCTGCAGAACCGACCTTTGCGAAAAGTGGGAGGGCGCTCTTCAAAACTTCGTTGATAAGAAAATCTGGGCTCACATGGGCACTAGCGAAGGCTTCGATTATTTACCAGTGCCTTGGCATGTATTGGTTTGTGAACCCTCGTTGAACGCTTTCCATATCAGATTCATCACGTTCCAGTCCTGGTTTCGCCCTGCTGGGGAAGGCAACCGCGAACTTAGCGCAGCGTGGAGCTGTTTACATTGGCAGACGTCAGTTAAAGTGCAGCGAAAATCTATAGATAGTAAAATTCTGGACAATTTAGATTCTGGAAGCCTGGAAAGTCTGTAAGAGTCTTGCTGCAGATCTGGATTTGTTTGTCTCTGGCAATCCCTTGTTGTTAGCACCCAACCATGCACCACCACTGGGTCTGCCCTCAACACAAGGCCAATCCGGAGTACGGACAAAATATTTTGGTGAAAGTTTACATCTACAAGACCTTGCAGTAAGACCTGGCGATCGAAATGAAGATCGCCAAAGATGCATATCGAGGCGTCGAAGGCGAAACGCTGGGCAACACGCCCAGTACATCCCAGTACTTGAAGCATTTGAAGCCAAACTGGTTTAACCGTTTAACCTCTTTGTTTTGGCGATGTAGAAACCATTTCTGCATCAGTGCTTGAGCCGGAAAAACCACGGAGACCGCTTGCAGCGTGCCAAGTATGAATGGTACTTCTAACAGAACGCACTATTGGTGGACTCTCTGATGGACTTTGTCATGACATTTTGTCTTTGTTTTCCAACATGAGCGCAGGGAAACAGAGTTGTCTTCAGATGCCTTTCCCTACGTTCAGCTGAAAATAGCTGTGAGCCCTTAGCAGAATTGGACATTCACATGAAACTGAGGCACAGATGCGGAACCAGCTGAAAAAGCTCACAGATGAGGCCACAAAACTGGAAGGGGCGGTTGAGAATTCTGTTCATTGTCACAAAATTACAGTGTACTGGCCGAATACGGGCTGAGATCACTTTCCATTAAACAAGAACTTGTTACAGTCACATTCCTTTCTTCGGCTCCATCCACCTCAACTCCAGAAAGATTCCTTGAGTTTCAACCTGTCTGATTTGACAAGCTTCATATTAAAACCGCATGAAAACAGCTGAAACACTATTGAACCCCCTTCTGTGCTAATATTCCTCAGGTGTCCGGCAAGTCTATGAGTTCAGCGCTCGTTTCTTTTTTGGTTGCCCGTGATTTGCAGCTTCTCAATCTTTTGGACTTTTTCTTTCATAGTCAAGCATGCATAGCCGGCATAGCCCTACAAATCATTGGTTTTCAGAATTGATGCTGTTTTGTGCATTGAGCTCCGAATCGTTAGCCCCTTGGCTTTTCTCGCTACAGAAACCATGCGCCATGTGTCTTGACGTTTTGCACAAAACAAACAAGTCAGATCGGGATGGTCAGATTGAAAATGCGGTTCCTTGACATCAGATCTTGAGTGATTGCAGGGAACACAAAGGAAACCAGGGGGAACCTCGGCGTTTTGGTCTTGCAGGTAGTCAGCATATGTCAGCATAGCATATCAAAGATACCTGTAGGGAACATGTCAAACCTGCTTGGTTGGAATCCATTCTTGGCCTGATGCCGTCATGGCCTGTATGGGCCAGCTGCGTGCGAAGGGCAAGGACAGCTTTTCCAAGTCTGGAAGCAGCTTTCGGTTTTAAGGTGTCCCAGATAAACATTGCTACTGATGCCTGATTGATTTTTAAACATGGAGACTGCGCAGATTGGCGCAATTTGGCCTGCTTTTGTCATGCATTTTGCCATGCATTTTTGTCAGAGAGGATGCACCCGCACTAAAGCTGAGAGAAGATGGGCATCTCGCCACAGCATTGCAGCCTGTGTGCGACCGATAGACCAATGGCTTTGCAGTTGCGGAACATGGTATGTGACAGTAGAAACACCATGCGCTTCCCAGATTCTCATTGACGGAAGGCTAGCTTGACTCACTGGGGTTTTGCTGCCATGTCTACTAAGTCTACTGGCAAGCCGCTATGGTGTAAACGGCTTCGCCAATTCGCAACTTTGTTGAGCCAAACGAAACAAACCAGTGCACAACTGTGCATGTGGAACTAATGACAAAATGACAACAGCAACAGGGAACAGCTCAAAGTATGGCAGGCGGACAGAAGAGGTGTCTTGAGGCATCAAATGCACATCAAGAGACTTGATACAGGCAACAACTTCCTTTCTGGTAACACTGCATGCTAGAGAACTTGCCCTTCTGAAGTGCAACAAACTTGTTGAGGTTGGTAGGGCTAGAAGACTTGGAAAGCAAAGGTGGCCAAAACTGAAGATGCTTTTGGGGTCTTTTGGGGTCTTTTGGGATCTTTTGGGCATCTGAGCTTGGTTGTGTTGCTGCTAAGATCTGCTAAGGCTCCGCTGCGTGGCAAGGCACTTGGATGCGGTGACCTTGGAGCTGGAGCAGGACGGTCTCGCTCCCAACGCCAGATGCCTCTTGGATCCTCTTGGGCCGTTGGGTTTCAATCCCGATTGACAGCCGAGCCCGAAGACTGGAACGGAACCCTGGAACCCTGGAACCCTGGAACCCTGGAACCCCAGAACTGCGAAATGATGCATCATCATGCATCATCATGATCCATCATGATCCATCATCTATTGTTATCATTACTGGTCATGTTGTCAGAGAGTCCTTCATCTTTGAGGCTCACATTGTTCTATGCTGGGTTTTGTTGTTTATGAATTGCCAACCAAGAATTGAAAGTGTACCCAGTTCACAGAAGTACCACAGTGTAGTATTTGTAAGGATGGAAGTGAAAGCAGGGCGAAAGTGGCAGAAAGCGTATCTGACACTCTTATCCTGGAGGATGTGTGGCGATCAATTCATGAGTCTTCACAATTGGGAAAATGTTGAGCGATGTTGAGCGATGTTGGACCCTATCACGCAGAAGCAGTTTCCAAAGTCCATTTCACCCCTTGAACAAACAGGCCTGGCGGCCTACTCATACATGTCACTTCAGATTCGAATGTCGTGACCAGTAGTCTAGTGACTGTAGTGTCAGTGTGGTATGCAATGTGATGCATTGTGTGTGTGATGTCTTATGAGTGGTGTGTAGCGCAATGCAAGGCAACATAAAGTGCTAAACCGCACAGCAAGTGTCTGTTTCTCATGCACAGATACTGTAAGTATATAATATTATAGTCATACATACATACATACATACATACAGACAGACAGACAGACAGACAGACAGACATACATACAGACATACATACATACAGACACACACAGACACAGACAGACAGACAGACAGACAGACCGACAGACAGACAGACAGACAGACAGACAGACAGACCGACAGACCGACAGACAGACAGACAGACAGACATACATACATACATACATACATACATAACATAACATAACAT
>Ga0126342_10002522_pt1 | contig 28711 bp, 22 predicted proteins | sample Cyp1metagenome_FD_92528 | JGI IMG/M metagenome (GOLD analysis project Ga0126342, IMG submission 92528) | Coral microbial communities from Lord Howe Island, Old Settlement Bay, Australia - Cyphastrea 1 metagenome | ecosystem: Host-associated > Invertebrates > Cnidaria > Coral ... | reverse complement strand
TCTACCATGCCTTGTCCGTCAGCAAGCGCCATTTCCAGGAGCGCCAAAAGCGTAAATCCAAGCAGTGCATTTCCAACTTGAAGTTGCTCAAGCTCACGGATGGTGACGCAATCCAGCCCCCATAAGTGCTGAATATCTCGTATGATGCGCGGTCCGCATCGCTGCACCAAACCAGTGAACCCTGACATGCCATGCAATGGGACTCCCCTGGTTCTCGACCGGATTCGCACGGAGGCCCGGCAAGCATTGCAATGATGTAGCCACTCCTGATGGAGTTTTTAACCAAAAATCGCAAGTGTCTGATCGCATGGCGTCACCGTAGATCTTGTCAATCACGATGTCAAGGGAGACAATGTGCAAATGAAATTGGGTCTGGTTGCTAGAGAGCTGGTCCAGATAATGCTGCACGTCCCCTCTTCTGCGTCTGCCAGAATACAAATGCAAAATCACTCTGTGTCTTCCCAATGGCCTTGGAACAACAGTGAGAGCTCCTTGCGCAAGATGTCGCCTCACTTGATCGCAATGATCCTCCAGTGTTGCCAAATCTGCGTCTCTACTGTGGTCCACAAAATCTTGTTGCAGAAAGGGCCATTGCTCAGGATCAGCCAGTCTGCGCAGAAGCTGTTTGATCGTCTCCACCTCAATGTGCAGGATCGCGTTGTCCTCCGGGGTCAGCGTGTCCTCGAGGAAGATCAATGTGCTTCGCAAACGTGTCCATGAGATAGCACGATCCGAGATGATGTCCGCCATGGAGGTGTAGAGGTCATGGATTGCATGTGCATCTGCTATCAGGTCAATCAATTTGTCATAGAGCTCCCCATCCATGTCTGGCCGTTGCCTCCTTCTGGTCTCAGGTGGTTGTGGCCCTTCACATTGAATGGGAGGTAGAAGTCGATCGTGTGTCAATTCTCGCTCAGCATCGTCAGTCGATCCACATCCAGGAACCAGAGGGCAGTCCATGTTGCGACCATCCAATGTTTCTCTGCATCTGGCTGAATGACGTACATGTCCTTTCAGCTTCTGCATCGTGTGGAAGTGCTTCAAACAGCAAGGGCAAGTAGGATGATCGCATAGCATGCGCAACCTGGAGACTTGCCCATGTCTTTTGAAGAGGTGTGCATCCTCTCCTGCCTTGCTCTTGCATCTCAGCCTGCATTGCGTGCATCCAAACACCGCAGGAATCTGCTGCTTCCCAACTTCCGGTTGGAGATGCTCTGGCAGGAATCTCCAAAGGAGCTGCAGCGCACGGCAATGGAGGTTGCGAACGTGCAAAATCCGCTGGCGCTGTTGCATGCAGTGCTCGCATGCCCTCTTGACGAGGTTTTTCCAGTGCTTGGGGCAGGTCTGAACGACCAAGAACCACTGTGGGTAGTGCTCCCTTGGATCTTTCAACTCTGACGTGTGGTAAAGCTGTTTCCACATCCAAACCATGTCTTCTTCCAGAAGTTGTCGCCAAGCACTGTCACGGGCCAAAAGTGTCCATGCGTCCTCGTGCTCGGCCTTGACAAGTGTGACAAAGTATCTCAACCTCGCTCGTCGTAGTAGCTCAGATGGGCTTGGGAGGTGCACTTTGGTCAAGATCTCATCATCAGTGAGGTGGTCGTAGTCCGCCTTGACTCTGGCCAGCCTCTTGTAGAGCTTCATGACCGTCACGTGGAAGTTCTGCTGCGTTGCATTGTCCATTGCAACCCAGGAGTCAGCCCCATACAGGAACTTGGATAGGATGAGCATCTGGAACAGTTCATTTCGCTTGGCAAAGGGGACTGCGCTATTGTGAAAGATAAGCTTTCTGTGCTTGGTGAAGGTCTGGTGCGCAATCGCCGCTCTTTGCTTCAGCTCTTGCCTCTGATCTCCTGAATGGTGGCAAACTCCTCCTAAGTGCTTGTACTTTGAGACAACGCGAAGTGCTTGTGTGGAGTGTTCGCAGACTGGTGGAAGGACTCCATCACTCTTCGGCCCGTAAAACTGTGTAATTATATCAATATATATATATATGATTATATATAGGTATATATAATAACGTTCTAACAGAATGGGGATTTACCATCAAAATTTATAGTATGGTGCTGATTTATCCATCAAATTTTGGTGATAAACATGGTGCCGATTGGCATGTGAAAATCGGAGAACTGGCGATTTAACCATCAAAATTTGGTGATTTTTCACTGGGGACAATGTGGATTTTTTCTTGATGGGATATGCCCCGGCTGGTAATCTTATTAGGGAACATAGGTGAACCATGGAAAATTTAACTGGGGATCTCAATTTCAATGGATTTCCTGGGAAACTCATGGGGATTTGTTGGGATATCATTGGGATATGCTATGGGAGAGTAGTGACAGCTTGGGGTAATTACTTCACTACATCTTCTGGAATAAATGCTATACATGGAAACACACTCAGTGCTGACCAGCAAAAAAAACATGCATGGTCATGGTATCTAAGAATAGCCATGGTTCATGATCATGGCCACTTGCCAGTTATTCACATCGTGCACTGTGGATGAATCACCCTTCACACGACACAGAAATTATTTGCATGCAAAAGATGGGGATTCATGTGACGCATTCGAATGAATTTCTCACATGTTCGTCGCCTTGCATTGACATTTGATGATTAGTCAGCAGCAGACTTATCAAAGTGAGGATGGTTTACTGTCCAAGCTTGATTTGTACATGAAGTCCTGCTTATCAAGTTTATTGGCTTATGGTTTATCCTGCTTATCATAGCTAAATCCTGCTTATCAAGACACTTCAAGTATTTTGACCATGGCATGCTTTAGTTATTTGCATTCATGACCTTGCCATGCCTTAGCCTCGATCAGCCATTTGCACAAAGCTTGGAAGACCCCACATTTTGTAGGATACTTGGATCCCAATTTTTTTTTTTTCCCCATATGGGTGTCTGAAACTGGGGTATACCCCAAATGGCGATTTTGATGGAAAAATTGATGATAAGCCATCAACTGTTAGGGTACCCTCCGCATCCCAAATGTGCCTCAACTTCGTCATGCTTCGCTCACAGGCCACCTAGACTTTACAGACGCTCCTCTGGAAGAAACCTGGCGTCTCCTGTCGGGTCATCCCGAGGCGCTGCGAATGACGAATGATGGTAGGGTTCCAGTGACTGGCCCACTTCAGAGATCTACTATACCCGGCCTGGTAAACATACAAAGAGTTATTGAAAATGACCATAGAAATAGTGGATTTTCCCAGCTAGAAAATGGTGGATCTTTCCAGTTCGTTATGTAAACGTTTACCATTTCGGGTAGGTACCAACATGGCTTGAAGGGAGAATCTACAGGAAAGGTACCAATATTTAAGGAGGTCAAATCCATGGTTTCCGGTAGATTTTCCCACCAATCCATGTTTTGTACAGGTCAAAATCAGGGCATCGTGTCACCGTACACTGGAATTATCATTCCAAAAACTGGATGGTATCCTCACCATCTGCTTGAAAAAATAGATTCAGAACAGAATAGATTGAATAGATCCCCATAAAATGGTTGGTCCTCGAGCCTGGGCTGCTTTTCTAATTTTCTTGGTCATTGGAACATGAGTTTCCCCTCAAAAATTGCAACATTTTAAGAAATAAATCGCATTGAATCACTAACTTTCCGATTTAATAGGAATAAATAACATCACTAATTGATTATTCAGACATAAATCACCAGATATATGTAGATCTCAGCAGATCTTATTATCTATTTCTATGTTACATATTTCATATTTAGTATATTCATATAATATCATATACTATCATGTACTATCATATAATATAACATCATATCATACAAATTCATAAAATCTAATACATATATATATACAATATATACTATTCATTTATTTTCAGACATCACCAGATCAATCCTTGATTTACCAGGTGATCCAACTCGTCCTGCGCGGCCTTTCGATTGAGGATTCCACGCTCCAGGCGGGGGGCCATAACACAACTTGACGATATGGAGCACTATGAAAGACCATATATTGATAGTGATACTTATTAAGATATATATATATATATCTATAGTGATACTTATATATAACTCGACATTTTTGTATTATATGTGTATAGATCATATATCTTATACAGACTCGGCTACACGCTCATATGTACAGGATGGTACCTGCACGTCATTACGCTTTCATGGAGATTATGATGAACCCGGGATGCGAATCCAGACAGTAAGCCGCCAGCTGTTGTTCCATTGCATGGATACCCACTTTTTGATTCCATGCGTATCATGATCCATTGTTTGGTGGTGTTATTCCCATTTATTGGCGGGTTTCATTTTTTTTTTCATGACGTTTCCGGCAATTCCAATGATATTTGGCTACTTTCTCCATTTTTTTCCATCCATTTTTGATATTTTCCACCGTTGGGAAAGCCAAGGAGCTGCTGTTGCGACTCCCACGGCTACAAGTCCTGGATGTGGGCCGATGTTCCTGGGCTCTTCAAAATTGTGTTAAAAACATGGCTTTTTTTTTGGAAACTGACATCAACTTGAACAGTATTTTGGTATGTTTTAGTATATTTTAATTGGATCGGTTTTTTTTGAGGCAACGGTTGAAGTCGTTGAAGTCGTTGTCGAACCATCCTCCTGGAAGGTGGCGACCTGACGCCCAACGCGCTCACGAGCGCCTGCTCGCTGACGCAGCTGCAGTCGCTGTCGCTGGATGGGATGGCCGCTTTGGAGGAGTCGTTTCTTCGCATTGGATGTTGTGTAATAAGACATTCATGTAAGTTATGATTTATGATATCTCCCCAAAAAAGTTATTATGAATAATTATTATATGTAAGTAAAGTATAATCTGATATAGATAATAATTCAAGAACTATCGTAATATCGCAATAGGACAATAGAATTCCAAAGAATTGAGCCATCTTAAACTTGGAATGATGATGACAGTTGCTACTGAAATTCGGGCCAACCCGTGTTTAACACAAGCCGTTTCGGTGGGTTTATGGGACAGTGGCATGGCCACCAAAGCAAATGTTTCATGCCGCTTCACCATTTTTCAAGGGATTCTTAGGGCTTATAGAAGGGCATAGTTATTGCACCATATTACTGTGGTAATCAGTTATGGATCCACCAATGGCTGGTTGATGTATTTTGGCACAACCCCCCAACAAAAACAGAAGAGTGATTACTTCATCTTACCAAAGAGGAGGAAATAACGTGACTTTTCTCTTTTTTTTGGGGGGCTTAGAATTCATCCCATGCTTCGTCGTTTTTTGTCAGGACTCCCAGGTACAGGACCTTTGCGAGTCCGGAACTTGGAGTTTTTCAAGCAGTGGCTCCATTCAAATAGCCATGACTTGGGGATACTTGGGGTATACCCCGTAATCAGACACACCCAATTGGATAGATAGTTCTATATGTTTAATGGTAGATGATAGGTAGCTCTAGTGGTAAATGTTCAAGAGCCTGCTGTGGTCTGTAGCTCTAGTGGTTGATAGCAGTTTTTGGACCACAGCTCTGGTCCAAAAATGGTCCATCTTGATGTCCCCTTACTGGCCATGAGCTAATAATTTCATGCCCAGCCAAAAAAAAAATGAATGCTATCAAGGATGGGCAATACCCTTTGGTAAGCAAACATAGCTTGCTGGAAAACACCCCATTTAGCGATGACTTTCCCAGCAAACTAAGCCTCCATTTAGTTCGGGGATTTCCCAGCCATGTTTGATGACACCAAGGAGTAAACCAGACTGCCCACTGTTGTTAAATCCCATGAAATCCAATTAAAACCCACTCAATCCCATTTAATCCCATTTAATCCCAATGGAAACTCCTTCTCCAAACACCAGCGTCCTTCAAGGAGCTGTTTGAGCCTGAACCATCTGGACCTTCGCTTCTGCGAGCGCCTCGCTGATGTTGGGCTGCCCAAAAAAATCTGGAGATGGGTGGCCAGGGCTCCAACTACCCACGGAGCCACTGAACAAAAAAAAAATCGTAGAGATTCCTGGGAATGACGATTATTTACCCTCTGGTAATTTAACGTAGCTATTGAAAATCACCATTTATAATAGTGGATTTTCCCATTAAAAATGGTGATTTTCCATAGTTATGTTAGTTTACCAGAGGGTAAGCGCTTTAAACATCCATTTTTAGATATTTACAAGTAGGTATCAACTCTTGGGATTTGCTGTATAAGTGATTTACACATCCCATTTGGGTCGGGTTGAGTTGCGAGCCATTCTCAAGTCCTGAACACGATTTTGCTGTTGGAGATAGTGGCATGTTCGGCTTCTAGATCAAACCCAGGGGTGGTGATCTTTTCTCTGCGAAAAGGGGAGCTAGAGAGGTCCGCTCAACATTTTGATCTGGGGCTTCTCTGGGGACTCATCAAGCATCAACCCAAAACATGAAACGCGGCTAAGAATGTTGTGAGGCAACACGCCAGTTGTGTGAGTTGGGCATGTCCAAAAATAGGATCCGCCGATGTTCGCTGGCGAATCATGATTTTTCATTCAAGTTGCCATTTTCGAGGTGTATTCAGTGTATTCCATTTTCTGACAAACCCGTTCAAACCCGTTTATCCCATTGTTTTTTTTTTTTGCTGGGGTTTGGAAGACGTTCTGAACTCTTTGTCTCATGGCAGTGCTTAGGTCAGTTGCTTCCTAAAATCAGCCGACCGATGGCAATCACTTCAGCATGGTGACCCCAGGAATGTGGCTGCGGTTGGTAGTTTGCTATGTTGGTGCACAGTCCCTTTCCCATCCCATTATAAGGGTTGGTAAACAGATATGTAAATAGGTATCAAAGGTTATCGGCAATAAGAACTAAGAACCCCCAATAAACAAGGTAGTCTAAGCCCATGTATCAACCCATCAACGGTTTACTGTTTCTTGGGCATGAAGGACTTGGCCAGAGCCATTAGGGGTGCTGCCACCTTCGCGATAATGTTGCTCTTGGCCGAGTTCTGGAAGAGACAAAACCAGCATGACAGACAGGAACAGAGCAGGTCTTCCAAGTAGTGATCAACTTGAGGTGTGATGCTGCAGTGAAGATAAAGCGCAGAAAACGGTCTCCTCACTTCCGATTTATAAAGATGCCTCGAGGATTCTGTCTCTAAGCCACCACTTTTATAAAGAGTCATTTTCTGGTCCCTCCATTCCCAAAGTTGCTACAAGATCCCATGGCGATAAGGGGTGATCTGTCTTGTTAGAAACGCATCACCACTCCTTAGATACATCCGTAGCATTCTGCAGAATCTGCAGAATTCCTGGACACATCTCCGACTGTGCTGCCGCGGGCTGCCATGGATTCTTCCGACGTGTCCCTGGCCATCCGCCGTGCTCGTCGTAACAATGCCAAGAGTCGGGAAGCTCATTTGCATCATCAATGGTCACCCTCTGTTTCCTGCTGTTTCTTTCATATCTTTCATATCTTTCATGTTCATCAAGACGCTAAGGTGAACATGTAGCCCTCCCGCATTTTCCAGCATTTCCCCAGATCTTAACTTAAGATCCATCTGAATCTGCAAAATTCAGGGGGTTGTCCTTTAAAAGACACCATGTCTAGCCATTGACCCATGGACCCATGGCCCTCAAGGCCTGGATCTGAGCCGCAGGGGCTTGAGAACCTGGCCTGTGGAGCTGTTTAATCTACGGCAGTTGGAATCTCTAGACCTCAGTGGGGGAACCGCAGTTGGGTCCTGGGAGCTGGGTATTTTTCGGGGTATTTTTCCGGGGATGGGCGTAGCCTCGCCACGTTGGATTACCGGAGGGTCCCAGGGTGCCTTGGCGAAGTTGCAGTTTGGTTTGGACACCTGGAAAAAAAAATGGATTCGAAATGATTCGAAATGGTTTAATGTGAACATAGCATCCTAGAATGCACTGTATGGTTATCATATGTTATCATACACTTTTATTATTTTGCATTCCTTTTGGGTGCCTCTAGACTCTGCAGAAACTATTCTATCTGCATGCGTGAGGTCCTATCCACCTTGTGTGATGCATGGTCTCATGGGTTTCGCGGTTTCGCTGCTCTTTGCTTTATCGTTTCAATCAAGCAACTGCCAGAGTTCCTATGACCACGCACATGAAATGCTGCCAGTAGACCCAGGTAGACACATGCTGTCGATATCTGTCGATCATCCATGCCAGCTGCCATCTGAATGTCATGTCGACACATCGCAAAAGATCAAGAGGTGATAGCCCGCAGCCGGGGTTTGTCCGTTGGGAATTGCTTCATCGCCGTGATGGCCTGGGGCCCAGCGGATGTGATCAACCCAAGAGACTTAAACAAAAATTGAGGCTATGGCGGAATGGAGGTTACAACATTATACAGAACATTAACAGTGGTAAGGTAAGATTGGGTAAATCAAGGATGGTTTAGCTGTTTAGCTATTGGAATCTATTGGATTAAATGCCCACATGAGTGGATCAAGATTTGTATCAAACCTTGTTTGATGATGGGTTATTATCATTAATCATTATCATTTTGCAACATTCAGACTGGCATGCATCGTACAGCATGGGCCGCTGGGGCAACCTTTTCATAGTTACACTTATTTGATATATTTGATGTTGTTCGGTTGTTTCGCACTGCTCATCTGAAAGACGCCAACCCATCCCCCATGCGGATGCTGCTCAGAATGTCGAATCGGATGCTCTGCTGCTAAAAAGATTGCCACTGAATACTTGAGCAACACCAATTCATTGGTGGTTATACTTCTAGCATCTCCGAACTAGATAGTGGCACTTAGTTTTCTTGATCCTATCGCTGGCCACCGAGTCCCCGTTGTTCTGTGCTTTATCTTGACCTCATTTGGATTTGGCTTTAATTATTTGCCTCCCCCCCCCACAATGGATGATTTGAAATAATTTAAGACGCAAAATGGATGGTTAAGGTGTTTCTCAAATCTTGATTGCCATCTCCATGTGTTCAGGTCATTCAGATCTTGATTCAGCCTGAATTAGTCAGCCTGCAAGGCTGATGAGCAGCCCAATGGTCCACGTTGGAAACCAGAGTTCGGAGGACAGAGCCACTTGGCAGGTTGGTTTGCGCCTGCAAAAGATTTGGATATCACCAGGAAAAAGTATGGCGTAGATGGCATGTGGTTTTTAAAATGAAGAAATCCATGGTTTTTTGAGCACCCGATACAACGATCATTACGGAATATTACGGAACTCATTTGGATATGGGGAATCATGGGGCCAACCACATTGGATTCATGTCCTGTTTAACAGATGTGAGGTTTTTTAGTTATATTCAGGCCAGGCCAAGCACATTATCATTTATCCAATAAGCTCTTAATACATTTGGGACTATGGATATTCTATCAATTTCTATCATATTCTATCTACATCAGATTCAGGATGACTATGTCATGGGATACAACCAGCGTTCAGCGAGCTTGGGGATCACCCGAAAACAAAAGCTGCCTTGACCCTAACTCCCATCAAAAAGGAGAAGTAGAATCTGTAAGTACAGCAATGACATAAACCACTAAAATAAACCACTACAAAGTTTTTTTTTTTTTATGGCTTATAGCCACTTGTAGCCACAATGCTGAAATTGTGGATGGTTTATGATATGGTTTATGATGGTATTGCTTTACTAATCTTTACTCAGCCATTAGTGAACTCCCTTCGATTGGAATCGTGGCTTTCCACCCGCCCAAGGTCACTTAAGTCACCCAAGTGGCTCTTTACCTGGAGATTGGAATGCTGGCGTGCACGCTGTGCCCCGTGGGAACCTAAGACTAAGATGACTAAGATGAGATAGTTGTAGCACGTTGAAGCATGTTGTAGCAGTTTTTTCTGCTGTGGTGTTTTGCTACTTTTCCATACTTTTCCTATATCTGTTCCTCCAGCTACCGTTTACTTACTAGTTTTTTAATTGTTGCATTCGTACTTGATGCCGCCTTTCGAATAAACGACTAAGACTAAACATGAGTCGTTTGCATTTTAAAACTAGCCTCTGGTGATTTTTTAAGTAGATATATGGGAGATCACCTTATTTTTTTTTAGAGATAAATCATCTATTTCGATTAGGGCCATCTATACCATAGCTACGTTAGTCATGGTCCCCATAGGTCCCCATGGGGCCCCCCCATGGGGTCCACGGAATCACCAGGTGAAGAGTCGGACTCGAGGCCAAAGGTGGTCTCCAAGGAACGGCCGGAGGTAACCCTCGGAGTATTTGTTGAAGCAACCGTTTTTTGAGATGGGATAGGTGAGTTGATAGGTGTATCTTATGGTATTTTTGCATGGGGTGTTTTTTGTTAATCAAGTAGGATATTTGGGTTCACGGCTTTGTAGGAAATTATGTGGACTTCTCCAGCATGGATAGCTTTTTTTATTCACCAGCAAAAAGGAAAACAGGGGCAGCCCCTGTTTTGGGACCCTTGGTCCACAGCGGCATTCCCATTGAGATTTGTCATTTACATACCTGGAGAGATCTGAGAGGATCCCGACTCTCGAGTACCCTCTGGTAAACTAACATAGCTATTGACCATGGCTATTTATAGTGGATTTACCCATTAAAAATGGTGATTTTCCATAGTTATGTTAGTTTACCAGAGGGTAACTGAAGCCTGTGAGTCGTCACACTTTGGGAGAATCTCTCTGGGAACATCTGGGACCATCTGGGAACCTGGCAGGACTTTCAAGCTATCTTGGATTCCTTGGTGGCGCGACACCTACACGAAGTTGCAGAGGCAAAAATGGACAAAGACGGTCTGGAAATCCAAAAAGGTTGTAAGTTGGAAGATGTTGGAAGCCATGGGGTGTCAGACTGTCATGAGGTGTCTATATTTTTGCATATTTTTGTAGGATTCTGGATGGGGAATACCTTGGAATCGCCTCCAGATCCCACCAAAATCCCATCAAATCCGGGTCCTATCGCTAGGGTTTTGCTCACCAAGTCGCCATTTTGCCAGATTCAAGCAGAAAATGCAGACCTGCGCGTCAAGACCTCGGCTCAAACTGGAGAAAGACTGGGGTCTGGGTGCTTCGAGAAACATGGGACTTGCTTTTGATATCTTTTGATCATGCCATTCCTCAGGAAAATTACTACACTTGAACTTGAACAGGGGCAGATATATTTCAACTCAGTGGACGTGGCAAACCGGGCTTGGGAGATGTCTCTCTCAAGTGATAGTAGTTGGGCCATACTTCGGTACTGAGATGGTGCAAAGCTATTGACCACAGCAAGGGATGGTTCAGAAGAACTGGTAGACAAATGAAGGCGAACAGAAGAAAGAGTCGTCACAGAAATTGCGGTGGAAGGGCCTTAACATGCCCTTTCTGGGCCTCTGTGGCTGGACCTTATAATCAACAAATCAGAAACAGGGATTGCTAGATATCCGATGGCTATCCATCACATGAATCAGCATATCCCAATGGATCCCAATGGCCATGGCCAGGGAAACTGATTCAATCAAGAGATTTTATGGCTACTGGTCTCTAAGGCCCGGTTTTTGGAGACAAAGCCCATCAAGGTGCTGCGCACTCGTTTCATCTCATTTCTCCACGGTCTGTGAAGACTATCATGAAATATAGTGAATTCATGGTGATTCAGGGTGATTCAATGGTAGTTTCATGGGAAGATATATTATGGAGATATGAGATAGAATGGAGGTATAATGGGATATCTAATCACATTGATATGATTTTGGGATATTTTGGATGTATCTGAAATTGGGGTATACTATCCATCAAAAAGCATTTTAATGAGAACAATGATGATAAACCATGGGATTTAGGGTGCCCTGTTTTCAGACAAACCCACGTGGAACTCATCCAAAGAACATGGGGCTTTTGGAACTTTGGAAGATGATGTTACCAGTCAGAATCCATGCAAACATGTAGGAACAGGGGTTTTGAACATGTTATTTTTTGACTAAACATTGAACACATAGGAGGGCGCATGTTTGATTAGGAGGGCGCATGTTTGATCCTTTCGGCATACTATACCAGTCAGGCTTGGGATATTTAGGCAACAACGATCTTCACTCTGTGCCTCCCATAGGTTTGGTTGATCTGTGTTGATCTGTTTCCTTTGTGAGCTGAAATTGATATAAAGAACTTGTTTTGTCAATCCTCCAATTTAGTTTTTGCAAGCTTGCTTCTCAACTGGCCGTATGTGTCCCGATGGATTTTTGATCAATGTAACAAGATTTTTGGCAAACGCGACACATAAACCCTTTTGGTGGTGAGACTTGCATAGATTTTCCCGTTCGAGCACGAAATGATTATAGGCAACCATGATTTGTCAGTTCCACCCACGGACTGTCCGTTTATCTGTCCAACCTTTGTCACCGCACTCGCAACTGACTCATTTGCATAGAGCTTCAATTGAACATGGAGGGCTGCATGGACCTTTTATTGCCATCTTGCATCGCAGGTAATTCCGAGTCAGAAAGAACACGTACATTTTCCAGGTGGGTAGCCTCTGGTAAACTCAAAATGGGCCATTTTCAATAGCTATGGTTAAATTACCAGAGGGTATGGGCCGACTGCCAGGATTAGTCTGCAGGATTCGATCCCATCTTCTATCCCCCGAATGTTTGTTATATCCTCAACTTCCAAAAGTAGGGGACCCCACAATGGATCCAACCAGGGTTTGCTACAGTGCGGTATTTCACATGAGGGGATAGCAGGAACAGATTGCAAATTAATAATAGTAATGACAATAGTAATATCAATAATAATAATAATGGCCATGAGTATGTGGGTAAACCTTCACACATAGATTTGAGTCGGCCTTGGGCACATTTCCAGGTAGTTAGCAGCAAAATGCAGCGTCAAGTTAGCCTACCAGTCAGCTTGTGAGATGGTGACAAGATGTGACAAGTTTCAGAGAGAGAGAGCCCTGAGAATGCGCAGGGCCAGTGTAGGGAAGGCACTGAAAGTGATGTTTGCGTCAGTGCCAATTGATGGAGATTAGTGATGCAACGCGTAGCTACATTACTGTAGAGTGGGGTTATGATTTACGCGATAGTAACAGATGCAATAGTACGTATATTTATAATCCTTATAGAACTAATTCAAAACAGAAACGTCTTTCTTGGAGCGCTCAGAAGTGGATCACAAACAGCAGATGTTCCTTCTTGCAATGCTGCTGCAGAATGGACTTTTGGTAGAGGAATAGTAGAAGAACATACCCTCTTGTAAACTGTTACATAACTATGAACTCACTTGAACTCACCATTTTTAATAGGTAAAGTCGGTAAAGTTGGTAAATCAACGAACTCAATGGCCATTTTCTAAGTCGCAAACTGTTGGTGTTTACTCGTCCTTTTGCCCTTCACCGGTGTCCCAGGGGAGGACGAGACGGAGAAAGTCTCTGACGCATTGGACACATCAAAGGTACTCAGTCGCTTCTTGGGCAGGGAATTTACCTGGAGACATGGCCGGAGCCGGTTGGACACCCAAACCCATTGGCTTTCCAAGTGAGCAAAAGAGACCAGTTTAGGGCCACCTGTGGCCACAGAGCCCGACAGGTCGAGCCTGATTTTGGCCACAGGCACTAAGAAAAACAAGCTTTGAAAAGATCACACTAGATTATTCGGAAGCAAAAGGCATCCAATTTTGCAGGAAGCGTTCGAGGGAATTGGTTACATCCATCAGTTCGGACATAGCTGGATGATCAGAGAAAAATCATGCCCTGATGGAAATGGCCCAAAAATCAGCTGGGAACATTCAAAGAAAATCCACGCTATCTCAGTGGTTACTGTATCAGAAACAATCCATCCAGATGGGGGTACCCCCAAATTATCCAAAATTCGACCCTTGTATTATTGAAACCTATTGTTTAGGGGACCCCCAATTTCAGAACCAATCCAGATGTTCCATAATACGATCTTTTTTTCATCAATGTCAATAACCCTGCATAGATCACATCCCGACATAACAAAAACATCCAAAAACTACCCTCTGGTAAACTGTTACACAACTATGGGAACATCAGCATTTTTCATGGGTAAAGTTGGTAAATCAACGAACTTTCTATGGCAATTTTCTATGTCGAAATCTGTTAGTTTACCAGAGGGTATGGCCCATCAAACCCATTACAATCCCATAAACTTTCCATTAAATCACCATTTTCATAGGGTTTTCCAGAGGCTTTCGTCGAAAAAACATGTCTCCAAGGGCTCTCGAAGCTGACCAACGAGTCGGAGAAGGTCAATGAAAAACCGGAACTCACCAACTTCCAACGCTTGCAGCTCTTCCTTCAGTCGAGCACCTTTGACGCGAGCCTTGGGTCAACGTGGCGAGCTACCGGTAACTGTAGCGGTAGGGCAAAGAAGTGCTGGAATGGCATCAGAGAAAATTCGTTCACATTGGGCATATGGGTTTACATAATTTGGATTAATTTGGTTTATATATGTTTATATTGTTTCATATTGCTCTGTTGGAAAACAATCACTGTCTGTAAAGTCTGTTATCAAAGGCAAAAGGGGTTCGGGTTAGCTCCTACCGGGTACTGAGTCGTCGCCACCGGAAGTGGCCATGGATGCCACATGATGGCCGTAAAAAACCTTGGAGTCTTGCTTAAAATGGACTGTGTACGCACAGAAGTTACAACAATGATCAGCCATGTGTGTATATGTGCACATATTCTTTATATACACTGGATGAGAAAAGACTAAACAGGTTGGTACAGAGCCGCTGAATTGAGAGGTTTGTGAACAACATGTCCCAACCATGGTACGCGTTCCAGGACATTCAACCCATCACTATTCATCACTGAGGATTATTTCCGCAGTCCTCTTCACCAATGTCATGTTATTGGGTTTGCAGCTTCAGTTTGAAGGCTCTCGCATAGGCGGGAGGGATCGAACTGGAAAATCCTGGAAAGACGATTCATGATTTACATTCCTTTATGGGACCGCCACCATCTGTTTCACCAAAAGCATGACAGGAACATCACCAAAAGGATCCAAAAGGATCCAAAACCTGAGAAAATGCGAAGCTTCCAGTCGCTTGGATGTACCGCCGCAGGCTATTCCATTGCCTATTATCCTGAGAAAGTTCCTGCTGACCGGGACTGGCCTGGTATTCAGGAGGCGGTATCCTGCTGTGGCCACAGCAGTTTCATGAGAGGTTTAGTGACTTAGTGCACTGTGACACTTTGTGGTATCCCATTTTGTTGGCATTCAGCGATATTAAGAGTGTGTGCCAGCCACCAGATGATCCACGCTTTCCGACCGTCCAGGGGTTGCACATTGCCGACCACCTGTTTACAGCTGCTTGACTTGAGATTCTAGTGCCGAAATTGTGATGTCAGGTGACTGGTGGTAATTTTAGAGGAGTACCATCTGGTTATGACTAACATAGCCATGGAAAATCACAATTTTTAATAGGTAAACCGGTAAACCATCTATAAATTTGTCATTTCCCATGGCTATGTTAGTCATAACCAGAGGAGTATCCTATCCTATGCCATTCCTATGCCGAAATTCAACAGCAATTTCCTCTGTCTTGGGATATCCTAGGATCTTCTCCTGGAGATGTGTCAAGACTTGGAGACAGTACCATTGGATTCACAAAAGATGCCGTGGAGTATGAAACCATCCATTTGGTGAAGACTATCATATCTATATATTAATATATCTATCATTTTCTGGGCAGCAGATCCGAAAAAAATGGTTGCTGTATCCCTATATATATATGCAACATAATGATACCACATATATATATATATATACATATACGGAGAAAATACCAAAATGCCACTATGAGCATTTTATCGCCATAATCTTCCAAGATGTATCCCGTAGAAAACGCGCGTTCCACCATTTCTACCAACCATTTTGTTGTAGGCCATACCCACCTTTCTGAGGTGATCTTCACCGCAGATGTGTCACTGACCTAAAATTTGCCAGTGGATGTTGCTGGGGGAGAAAAATGGTGGCATGTCACCGATTAAAATTGTGGTTTAAGAATCAACATGGGGATCAAAATTTGGTGAGTTAAGAAACAACCATGGTCGTCGAACCATCAAGAATGGTGGCTTAAGCATCAGGACTGGCGGTATAACTGTCAATACTGGTGGTTTGACCAATAGACATGGTGATTTAACTATCAAGAATGATGGTTTACCATCAATGATGGGGAGTTAGGCCACAAGAATCAGGCTTGTTGTAACCTACAAGTTAGGTGATGTTTTGCCCTTTGTTCATTTTTCAAGGTATCTGGGGTGTTGGAGGAAGCCTGAAGAGGTATCGTATTCTAACAGACCGAGCCGTGCATTCAAATTAATATGTGTTCTTTTTTATGTGTATCCTACGTGTCTTGTCTGCCTTATGCTTTAGAGTTATGATTTATGGTATATATATAATATAATTTATAGATCCATATAATAGATCCGTACAATTCCATCTGAGATGCAGCCAAAAAACTCCGCAACACCTATAGCTTTTTATGAGTTTTCCAGTGCCAAGCGCCGCATCCCGACTCACCGTAAAAAGCCGTCGTTCAGGGTGCTACGTATCGCGTGTTTGAAGTGCAGCTTTTGGAAGAGCCCCATGAACTGGATCCTTGGCTGGACGTAACTTGCTGGTAACTCCCAGTAACAAAGTTCGGTCCAAGTTATTTTCCAATAGGATTTGCGTATCTTTCTGGAAGTAGCTATAGTTATTTTTATTAGTTTGAAGTTGAATCACTGGTGTCATTTTGACAAGTCTTCTGGCCATGAAACACGTTGACATCTTTAATGGCATGGGTTGTTCATCATCCGAACGGAAGAGAAACACCGTCTAGCCCGACATGGCGCCCGTGACTCGGACAATTTCACTGCAGTGCAGAATATTAGCATCTTTTTTCTGGTGACAAAAAAAATCGTGCACATTTGTGGGAATCATGAACCATTTGTGACCGGTACGGTTAAACACATACCCTCTGGTAAACTAACATAGCTATATGGAAAATCACCATTTTTAATGGGAAAATCTACTATTAATGGCCATTTTCAATAGCTACGTTAAATTACCGGAGGGTATTTTTTCTGTGTTTTCCCTCCATTTTTAAGTTGGTATCCCAACTTTGATCCCGTGCTGTTTTTCGAAAAACCCCCTGAGGATTGATACCGGGGTGGTCGTTTTGACGCTCGCCACCGTCTTCCTTGACATGTGGCGATGCGAAGAACGGGGCAGTTGGGCTGCCTCAAGAAATGGCTACAGATTGACTAATTATACTTCTAATATCTCCCAAAAGTATAATTTCATTTCTTTGGAATATTTTGACTGTACATACTGTGTATTGACTATCCCAAAATATCCCAAAGAAATGTAATTAGAATACTAAATTGTACTGTACTTCCAGTATTTTCCAGTTCATTTCAGCCATCGGATGGTCCTGGATGGTAAGACCAACAGATTGTTCTGTAGGAGAGACCACTTCAGATTGACACATCTAGCCAGCTGAATATACATCTGGTTGGTGGTTTGGAGCAGTTTTTACTTTTCCATATATTGGGAGTAATCATCCCAACTGACTAATATTTTTCAGACGGGTTGAACCACCAACCAGACATGTATTGGGGGAGCCAAGAATAATTATGGAGATATGGAATTCCAGACGGAATGTTGGCCAAACACATCTCGCAAACCTACACTCATTTTGAGGATAGATGGCATGATGGTCGCGTGGCATAGACACTCAGAACAAAAACAGAATACTACAACGCAAAAGTCCGTTGTTATGCAAATTTCAGTCTGCAGAACAAGATCCAAGGTTCGGTTTTGCAAAACGAGCCACTGTTAATTTTAATACCATTATCATGGTTTGCTTTAGCTCAAAAAAAAATCAGACTCTTTGTCGGGTGTGAGTCTGACATGTGACATGTAAGAAATCAATGGAAATATCTTCTTTTAGCTATGGGGGCATCTGCTGGCTGGATATTGCATCTCCAATTGCATGGTAATCAACGTCCGATTCTAGAGATGACCATGGGGTTTCACCCTCTGCTTTGGCATTTCAGAACTTATATGGTTTCCAGGTTGTGACCAGCTTGGTTTGTTGGCAAATGGAGGATGGACAGGATGATACAATGATGCATGATGATAAATAATGACATCACGTAGCTAATGGAACGTGATCTATAGCTGATTTATGATGATTTATCTTTACCATAGCTAGTATAAACATGTATAAATGGTGATTGAATCAAGATAATCAAGAAACACAATGAATCTCATTTTTCATCAACATAAATCAACCATTACCCCTATATATATAGAATGGGACCCAGACATTATATATAACCATCATTAGCCATAAGAAACGGTGATGGATTCCAGTCCCACTTGCCACCAAGGTCCAGCCTTCCCATCGATCCGATCTTTCTGAGGCTGTTGCTGGATACCATGGATACCATGGATATCCATGGATCGAGGGCCGTTGGTTTGCGCGTTTCGCAAAAGGCACCCTCTGGTAATTCAACATAACTATGGAAAATCTCCATTTTTCATGGGAAAATTCACTATAAATGGTGATTTTCCATAGTTATGTTGAATTACCAGAGGGTGAAAGGTTGGTTTATGAAATTTACGCTAACATGGCACATTCGGGTAAACCCACCGATTCAAATGCCATCATCTTTTTTGTGGACATTCGCTCGAAATGCCATCTTTTCGTGGATCCCTATAGCATCATCTAACATCATCAAAGATAATCCAATATCATCCAACATCATCTAGCATCATCTAACTATAGAATACTATAGATAACTATAACTGAACCTAGCCCATCCCCCTAATATTAAACACCCCTCCGGAAACCATGGTGAAAATTAGGGGATTTAACAGAATACTTGGGACAATTTGCGAGGTGTTAAATATTAGGGCGATGGGATTAAACCCATCCAACTATAGATAACATAATGAATTATAAGAATCTAGTGGTTAGGAGGGAGCGGTTCGGATCTAGGGGTATCCATCTTGCCTAAATGGGGAACGCCTCACAATGTCACATCGATAGGATTTGATGGTTCTCAAATTTGGGGATCCCCAAAATGGGTTTCAATACTTAAATGGTCTTAGTTTGAATGATTTAAAAAATTTTGGGTAACCGCATGACTTAGGAAACCTATGGAAACCTCCATATGAAGCAACTTCACCAACTAGGGCACCTGGCTTCAGCTTAGCAGATCTTTTTTCACCATCCACGCCCAGGTTACGCTTGGGTAAACTCGCCAGGGCCTTTCGAATGATCATTCTCTCAGGAGTCGCGGGACTTATCCATCCAGGAGGCTTCCTAAAGGTACGGTACCCCAATCATCGATTTTTTTTGAGAATTTCCATACAAGGTGGTGCCCCCAAGTTATGTTTGTTGGTTTATAATCCCATTAGCTATAGATATATCAGCTATAAACGATAGTTATTGGAGTTATAAACCAACTTAGCTATCTAGGGGGCACCACCTTGTAGGATTTTCCATGAAATAATCCATCCAGCTATTGGGGTACCCCCGTGACCATGGAAACCATCATGTGGATGATCTCCAAAAGCCGTAGGTTGGTTGATTATATAGGGTAACAACTGAGTCCATCAGCAATGATGGGAGAATTCTGGGATATCATGCGATATAAAGATTACTTTGGTACCTTAGTACATGGGTACACCCAACGACTATCCAATATGTGGATGATCTCCTTATCAGCTATTAGAATATCATATATGTATAATTATATTATATATACATATTGTATATTATATATACATATTATATATGATAAATATACATAATATAAGCATATATGATATGTATATATGATTTATATATATATAACAACATGTGTAAGTCCCGGAGGACTCCACTGGTAGCACCCAGAATTCCTTGTCCTCAAGGAAAAGTCTTTGAAGGAAGATCCCTGATGTTCCAAATGATGTTTAGTGTAGACCTGGAATGAGACCTGGATGGTGGCCTCACCGGCAATGTTATATGGCGTTCCCAAGGCGCTATCCCTTTTTCCACAGCTCCGAAAAAAAGTTCGGCTCTTCAGCCAAATCCGGCATATTGCGGATGGCTCGAATCCCCTGACAATCGAATGGAAGCGGTCCAGCAAGTGCCTTAAAATTCACAATTATGTATATATATATATTATATAGATATATCTATTATAATATATAGATATATCTATTATAATATATTAGGCCTGCCACGCTGCAGCAGGACGTCTTGAGTCGTTTGGTCTTCTCTTGAAATGCGTATTGGCCTCTGTCACGATGCTGGGCTATGCCACACTGGTGTTGATCTTCGTGCAGTGCGTTTGCGGTATCTTTCGACTGGAACTGGTGAACTGCAGTATTTTTATATTACTGTATATATATATATATATATAAACTGTTCTGTTTTTTCAAAAGACTCTGGTGTTGGGAAATAGAGTATGTACCTGTGTATGCCACTGTGGTGTTTTCCAAGTTTTGTTGGGGGGCTTTGCATGTGCCAAAGTGAGGAAGGTCTCTACAAGGGATCTGGAATGATCTGGATATGTCTTGGCAGTGCCTTCTATGATCCATTTTGAGGTCATAGAATCCTGTTGATTTAGGGGACAGGAAGCGGTCCCCAAATCATCTCTGACCCATACCCATCATTCCCCACCTCCAAGGATTCTTTTAAGGCCCCTGCCATGGACGCTTCCCAGGTATGATCATCAGCACGTTGGTGTCGCGATATCTTGAAGATCCGGCCATGGATGCAGAGGGCCGCAGGCCGAGCCCAGGATGGGAACTCTCTTCTGGCAGAATGTGTATACTGTATACATGTGAGGCCGTGAGGCACTTGAAAGGAATCAGGAATGGTTCCATGATGTTCTATGCAAGCAAGATCAAGTAAGTGGCTTGGTAGGTATACTGTATTGATATGCACAGAGGATTGGACAGTCGAAATTCATCTGATTTGTTCGGCATCGGTATTGGTGATACTTGGCATGCACCATACGCATACATGCCTTTACATGTCCAGTACACATGCACACACCATGACACAACACACAACGGAAACACACTGGCGACTGGCGCGCAGAGGAGTGTACAGGCCAGGGTAAGGTGCTAATTTTAACAATACGAATAAATGGTAAATGATTCTTGGATAACCACCCAATCAGGGTCACTGTTGATTAAACCGGAGGTTGACATTGTTTCGCATAGATAGCATTTGTATCTCGGATACACAGGCCTTGTGGCTTTATAGGTGATTTGCTTCCGATGTCAGCAGAATTTCCCTCCCACTGGAAGACTTGTCTCCGCAAGGCATGTCTTCCAGTACTGGGGAACCTTCACAAGGACCTTCCTGACGATGTTTGAGGCACGGCTGCATGTTTCAATGACATCCCAGTTGGTAAGCAGTGGTAAGCAGTCCGCATGTACCCCTACATGGGGGGTGAGCTGGTTAACTCTCCTTTACACTTTACACTCGACTAAAATCTCAGATGCTGGAATTAAAGCTATGAACTGCAGTTGCAACAAACATGTTTTTTTTTTCCTGCACCGGAAAACACCTTGAGGGCCCAGAAACCGCCCATTTCGGATTCTTCATCATCATCTTCCTCATCCCAGTATAGGTCTTGTTCGCAAACTGGGCTCCATCTTGCCGTGCCCTCGTGGACAATGTGAGCGAATGGTTTACTCTGATCTTTGTGGCCTATAGGCCAGGGATGGCCAGGGCTTCCGGCCTGCTTTTCTGGGACATGGGAAGATGAGTCGCGACACGGGGTTCGTTATTTCTGGGAAAATTCTCAAGATATTTTGCAAGCTACCCTCTGGTGAACTAACATAGCAATTGAAAATGGCCATTGAAATAGTGGATTTTCCCATTAAAAATGGTGATTTTCCATTGCCATGTTAGTTCACCAGAGGGTAAACCTTGCTGATCCTTGCTGATCCTTGGTAGGGATTAGGAGCAGATCAGTTGAGAGGGGCAAAAGTGATGTTGGGACTCTTGGACTGCCCTGAAACCTCAGATGTGTCGATGGGATAGCGATCTGCAGTTAAGACTGACATGCTAAAAGTCTGATCTAATGATATATGATATATATATATAATATGTATATAATTATATATATAATTGTATATATATAATAGAGTACCACATGGTACCACCAAGATTGACCAGTTCATGGGGAAAATCATGAACCATGAGATTCTGGGGCCCTGCAACACATGAGATGTCCGACAATGTCCCAGGAAAGGCTGCAGTGAAGGGAAAGTGGACCAAAAAAAAACATAACCATCTGCGATATTCTGCGAATAGAACTTTCACACCAAAATCAGGCTTCTCTTTACATCTCTGTAATTGATATAGGACATTGTTGGTGGGGGACCAGCCGATGATAGCTTATGCTTATTTCTTTTGTTCCATGAATGGAGCTATTGAATTACTAGGGTTTGTGGCCTTGGTTTCACATTCCGCAGATTTCCGCGGTTGGCAGGTGTATCGTGGGCTTTGCACTTCTGAAGCTACGACTTTGCTTAATTGCTTCTCTGATTTTGCTGCCCATGCTGCAACCACCTTTCTGTTGGGAGTGTCATGATTCGTGCTCACTTTTGCCGCATCCCGAAGCAGGATGACTCATCAGCCAAGGAACGTCGTTAATAGCGTGTTCGTCTCCCAGCTGCCTGGCTTACAGGGGTTTGCCATGGGGTCAGCGCACGGTTGTTCATGCGGAGACCATTTGTGAAAAGCGCTAGTTACCGGTTAACAGATGCTGACCACAGTGTTTAAGGATGTTTCGGGTACAGGATGGTACATGGCTTCAAGGTAAGATGCCGGAAGGTTCCGGAGCATTTTGGGGCACAGGGTTCCAGAGGGTTCCGCTGAGGCTTCAAAGTCAGGTCCCAGAGGATTCTGGTATGGTTTCAAGTCAGGTACAAGTTCGCGGAACGGGTGTTCTCCGAAAAAAGTGATGAACCATTCTTTGCTGTTGGGGATACCACCCGAGTCTATTATTGTTGTCGCATTGCGTGAGTGAGAGATTTCAACAGCAGAAATCTTGCCAAAGCTCCTTCCCCAATCCTGCTCCCGAGGGTCTTGAAATATAGCCCGCTATAAAGAGCAGAAGCTTTGCCAAAACATGCCAAAACAAGGGTTTCCGGAAGTTTTAAAATAAAGCTAACCCAGAGTTTTCGAAGAGCAGAAATGTTCGCCAAAACAGATTCCGGGGGCTCTGGGCCGTGGGAACCTGCAGGGGTTCTGAAGAGTAGAAACCTCGCCAAAACTGGTTTCACGGAGTTTTGACAGATAGCCAACCAAAAACCGTGAAACAATCTTGATCCGTGCTTTTTTTCTTAAGGCCCCCTGACCAAGCATTTCTGGGAGCTTTCTTTGCTCACTCACTACAATCACTACAACTGACAATGAAGATGTTGTGTTGATCTTTGTAATCTTTCCCAGAACTCCTGCAAAGCATTTCCGGCAGTTTCCCTCGTGCCGCGGGTTCTTCCACGCACTAAACAAGCAGTCCTGATCCTTGTCATTTTTCTTCAGAACCCGAATAAGATCGAATAAGCACTTCTGGTAGCTTCCCTTGTGTCCGGCGTTCTGGTCCCGTCACCAAAAGAGAAACATCATGTTATATAGATCAGTATTCATTGATGGATTCCCTTGTGTCCAGGCAAAGAAACTGGGGTACGCCGGGATGCCCCAAAGGTCACATGCATTGTAAAGTGACAGGAATGCTTCAGACTGCTGTGACTGTTCAAATTAAAGGCTTAATCTGTTCATATTTTTCTCTTGGGTTCTGAAACGGAATTATGAAAATTAAGCCAGACTGCAGTTTGTTCGGATTGGGCACTAACTTGACGGATTTTTGATGAGCCCAGGACGCTCAAGATCGCGGATTCCGATGAGGAATATCTGATCAAGCTACGCCAGAATCTCGGTTATCAACTCGCGAGTTCGTTCGGGACTTGAATCGAGGAACATTCAAACTATAGAACAGTTAAGCCATGGATCCAAAGCAGTAGGGTATGATTTTGGGGTTCAAGAACCGGACTTGGATCCTTTTTTGGCCTATAGTGAAGAACGAGTATTAATAAATGAGTGTTAGTGGTTTGATTCACATACAGAAGTTATGTTGACTGTTAGGATCACAAGTTCCGGTGCTGTTTGATCACAGCAAGTTGGGTCCAGGCTTCGACCTTTCAAGGTGGCAAGGTTTTCCCCAAAAAAAACAGATGGAGAAATACACAATTGGAGGTTTCCTTCAATGGGGGTACCCCAAACTGGATGGGTTGTGATGGAAAATCCCATTGAAAATGGATGATTTGGGGGTACCCCCATTCAGGAACCCCTCAATTGCAATTGGATTCTTGTGCCATGCATTGAAGCCCTACTTTTGATCCAAAAATATCAAAATCGGTATGGTAAGTGTTCAAGAATCGGAGCAAGATGGTGATCAAATTCGGACCCTTCCTGGCCGTTCCGTGAAAGCGTCATCTCTCAGGAAGCATCAAGACCAATATCGAAAGAAGCTGGAAACCTTATTTAAGGCGGCTGATGTGACCAATGATGGCTTCTTGGAATTAGTATCTCGGCATATCTCATATCTCGGCAGAGCTTTCCTAAGTTAAGGCATGGGGGTACCCCCAGTTCTTATGCATTTTTCATGGTGTTTGGAATTGTTCATTCGAAACCATCCATTCTAAAAGGGGTCGAAACCTCCAAAGCACCTGGCAGAAATCTTGGCACGCTGAGGACGAGTTCATGCGACTCCTGGAGGATGAAAAGATGCATCTCTGGCTGTCGCAGTTGCAACTTGAATACCATGATCCTTGGCTCTGATCTGTGCCGTTGTGGTGTAGCTTATGCAAGGTGTCAAAAGACCATCATGAGCAGCTGTACAAGCGATGAATATGCAAAGTGATTGGGATGCACAATGATCAAATGATATCAAATGATCATTAGCATAGCAAGTACATTTGGATGAATTTTTTCTATGTCAAATTACAAGAGTGAAAATGAATGGAATGAGATATTATATGTTATTATTATACTGCATCATGTACACATGTGCTATGGTGAAAAGCTGGAGTGTATACCCGGTACCTTTTTTTGGGTGGTGATCAATCCATTCATCGTGATAAAAATATCGAGTACCCTAAATATATTCCCCATATATTGCTTGGACGAGCATAAACCATATGCTATGTTTTCACCCTAACACATCTGTCTGATGGGACTGGGTCCAAAATGTCAAAATTTGCATCATTAGGTGGAGATAAGCATACAAAATACAAATTCCCTCAGAACTCACGAAAGCTTAGCAGCCAGCAATAGCCGCATTTGCCAAGTGCGTGATTTTTCATATAAAACCCCCATACCCTCTGCACCCCGACCTGGCGGCATACAATCTAGGGCCTACGCCGTAGGCTCAAAAGGCTTCCCAAAAATCCCATGATTCATGGAATTTCATTCCCCGAAATCCCCAGCGAAATCCCCAGCGAAATCCCATGTTTACCTTTTGCCTTTCCATTGGATGAAACCTCCCAGGATTTGATGGAGCTTTTCCAGATGATCGACTCAGGAGATGGCCACCTGGTCACTGTTCGGTTTTTTTTTGGGGGGTTACTATAGCCCATATGCTCCATGTATGGTATATTTACCTACATTTGCCCTAAAAATCACCCAAATGTAGGTAAATATACATAAATATACCATACATGGAGCATATGGGTAGTTATCCACAATTGTTTCAATGTTGTTTTCATATTTTACTTAAGTGATTTAAGTGCATCTATAGCAAGAGTCTCCTGTAAGAACACACCAGGTATATTTTGTTATATTTTGTCATATTTTGTCATTTGCTTTTATTTTTATTTTATTGACATGATTAATCGACGGACAAAATTGTTGTAATGCTAATTTAGTCTTGCTTCGCCTTCGGCTTGCTGAGGGGTGTGCAAAGCCTTCATTACCGATAGGGGACGACCGCAATTTGCGTATGGCATGAATCATATGAACAAGTAATTTATTTTGTCCGCCATTTATAAAATTATATATAGATATCACCTAATGATGACCTAATGATTGTGAACTTATATAACTTATCATCCGGACTCAGCTTGTATATAATCCATCATCAGAGATAATCTATATTTATAATATACATATTTGGGGCTTTACATATATCATATACCACTTGGGCACATCTCTTGAGGATGCCCCGCCCGTGCTGAGGTCGAATCGACTGGAAAGAGTTTATGGAGGGAGCCGGTCGCTTGAAGGGCCAAGCGAAGAGTATGGAGACTTGCCCAACTCATAGAGTATGCTGGTGAGGATTTTTCCAGGAATCCTAAGTGGTTTACCATTCCAAGTCATATTTCATGATAGATGGGATAACACATGTTATAGCATCTATAGATGGGATATGTTAATTGTAAGTGGTTTTTGTACCGATTTACATACATTTTAGAGTAACCAGCAGCATAGTCATGATCCATTTATAGATGGGATAACACTTACGAAAAAAGGGAACCTGTTGTAACCAGGGTTTTCTGAAAATCACTTGGCCACGAGTAACCTAGGATGATCCTCCAGGCACTGGTTGCAAGGTAAACCCTGGGGCAGTCCTTTGAGAAACTGCTTTTTTTGGGCCGTAAAAAGGGGATCTAAGCAACAAAGATATGGAGATCTAATATAATTTAATGATCTAAACTGCAGATATTTGATGGGTATGTAACCAATGACTTCTGGTTGCTGGTTTCAGATATTCAGTATTGGTCCAGTTTTTAATAGTTTTTAGCCCAAAAAGTCAGGTACTATCCCCCCAACTATGGCACGCAATGTGGCTGATGTCCATTTGGTTGATGAAAAAGGAGCTGTAATTGAAAAAAACGAAGTAACACCCTAGTTTTGAACACCAAAAAACACATTAAATATAGTATATAGTGACTTGCCAAACTGACCCCTCAACTTTCATTTGAGGACATCATTGTTGCCGATGGCTGGCTGACACTGCGGACCCAATGGATTAAAACATATCAAAGCATAGGGACGTAGCGAATGACTTGCATGAAATTGATGACATGAAATTTAGGTATGTCCAAACGCACGGAGTGGCCTGGAGAGTCCATTTTCCTGTTCCCAAATTAGACAATTTTGGGAATTTTGGAGGCCTGCAAGTCCGCAAGTATCGGGCATGTCCAACCTATTTGTTGGTTCAATTGGAACCCAATAGTGGCTGAAGTCAGTTTTCCAGTTTTCCATGTTTTGCCAGTCACTTCAGGTGATTTGAGTTAAGTTTTGAACAGGCTGATTTTCTTCCCTTTGGATTTGGAGTATTCAACCATTCCATTCCAGTGAAGGTATTCGGACAAGCTGAAGCTGGCTTGCTCTACTTGGATCATCATGATACTTCAACGTATCAAGGGGCGATACGTTCCCTCAGCTACAAGCCGATATCTTGCTACAGTATGCTACAGTGGGACACTGTTTTTCTGCGGTTTGTATCCTTATTGCATTTGTTTGGGATCTGACTGCATGGTTGTATTTGGGTTTCGTCTAACAATAGGGTACCCCAAGATTTGGTCGTTAATGATCATTTTCACATTAAAACGCCATACATTGGGTATACTATGGTATACTCTCTTTTCAGACAAACCATTCGGTAAATTCCCATGAAACATGCTGGTTTCACCACCATTTTCATTCAGTTCCAAGCACAACGTCGAAAGAACCCTGGCAGCTTGCCTTCAGGACGTGTTTCGCCTGGAGACGAAGATAGATGCTGTGATGAAGAGCCTGAATGATAAGGATGGTTCCAAGCAGCGCTGGAAACGAAACATCTCTCTGGATTCCTCCTAGCACACCTGAGTTGGAAACAGCCATGGCAGCCATGGTGACAGTTAACTCAGTTGACGGCTATGGCTGAATTTGGGTCCAAACAAGTCATGGTCACTTTTTCAATTGGAACACGATTTTCAAAACCGCTGGAAAATCAGGGGTCCCCTATTTTCAGACAAAGCCATCAGGGGGGTCAATGTCATAAAAGTACTGAAATGATGCAAACAGGATTTGTTGCATCAGATCGTCAGCTTGTGTCAGCTTCTTCACCCCTCTTTACCGAACTTCGGTCGATCCTCAGCCTCTCGGGTTGGGATGCCAACGGCTCGCCGAACGGAGCCCGCTCCAAACGGAGCCCGGGCAGTGGGCCTTTGGTAGGGGACTTTCACCGCCATGACTTGCCAGCAAGGCCTTATTGCTTGTCGAAAAGCTTGCCGACTGGGAGAGGAGTCAGAGTCACCATGCTTCGTTGTCACAACTGTTGCTGAAAAGGGGCTGTTGATTCGACCCCTTTCTTAGTCTTTCTTACAGGGTTGGCGGTTCAGAAACCCTGTGAAAAGCGGTGTGAAACCCTGGTGTTCCTTTGCGATGGGATCATGAGATGGATCCTGAAGTGGGCTCCTGACTCCTTACCTAACCAGTAGGAGCTGGCTGAGGTGGCAATGAGCTTAGCTCAGCAGATCCCAACTTGACGCAGCTGGAAGCGCTGGAAGAGTTAGACCTTTCAGGTGCAGTGCAGCGGTCCCCAGTGATGCGCCTGGTGGTAAAGCCCATGAAGGCCCATGAAGGCCCTAGAGTTAAGCCATAGAACTATTGTCAAGCAGAAACAGTAAGTCAACCCCGGATTAGTAATTGTGAAGCGACAGGTCAGTCGGTCGGAGTGCGCAGGGTCTCTTTTTCTTGAGCCATGAATGTCCAAGGGATTTGTGTGTGTCATCCTTGGCAAAGGTGGCCATGCTGCAACAAATGAATGCGC
>Ga0126342_10002521_pt1 | contig 28714 bp, 17 predicted proteins | sample Cyp1metagenome_FD_92528 | JGI IMG/M metagenome (GOLD analysis project Ga0126342, IMG submission 92528) | Coral microbial communities from Lord Howe Island, Old Settlement Bay, Australia - Cyphastrea 1 metagenome | ecosystem: Host-associated > Invertebrates > Cnidaria > Coral ... | reverse complement strand
GAAGTTTAACGGGGGTGGGAGAATTAAACCCTTATTGAAGATCTTCAATGAATGTAGAAGTTTAACGGGGGTGGGAGAATTAAACCCTTATTGAAGATCTTCAATGAATGTAGAAATTTAACTGGGGTGGGACTGTAATATTCCCTACTACCCTTGTTGATCTTCCCAATTGAATGTAAAGTTTAACGGGGGTCGGAATTTATATTCCTTCAAAATCCCTAAGAAGTTGTGTGGGCGAACTGGGGGGTTTGCGCGTAACAGTAATAGCACCATTTTTTGGGATTCGTTGAGACCACCAGGAGTTTTCCAGGAGTTTTCCAATCTGAAAAATTGGTGAGCTCCGATTTTTGAACAAGGGGCCGGGTTTTTTTGCTCTCTGGCAATTGAACAGAGAACCATGAAAATCATTGAAAATCACCAATTTTTCGTGGAAACTAATCTTCCAACCCTTCAAAAAGGCAGGGTCTATGTTAAGTTTCCAGAGGCCACTCGATATAACTATAGTATAGTATTCATGCCATGAATTACCATGGTGTTTAACAACTAACTATATACACTGTTATCACATTTTCATGAATCATCATGGTAACTATCAGAAAAACATGATATGCAATTATACACCAATGTCTCGAGGGGGCCCGGGCAACCTTGTAGGGATGTCAAGCCAGCACCGGAGTAGCTGTAGAGAATTGTCATGAAGACTTGCATTTGTCAATGCAGCAAGAAACTTGGAGACCAACATCATTGGTCATCTTTTCACCTAGTTGGTGGTTTGGAACATGATTTTTTTTCCATATATTGGGAATTTCATCATCTCTACTGACTAAGTCCATCATTTTTCAGAGGGGTAGGCAAAAAACCACCAACCAGCCACAGAAGAATGACCTCACCATAAATGATGGTCAGCCCGAGAAGTACATGTCGTTGACCTCGATGCTTCAAAGTCCATGTTGATCGACACATCTGGATGATTGAGTTCACCTGGTTCGTTCCAGAGAACTAGCTACTGGAAGGGAACAGGAAATCCATCATTTTCCTCCGTTTTTCACCAGAAAAAAAGGGCATTGTTCAGATGTGGCATCTTTTTTCGATATATTTCTCTGTTCCAGATCATGCAGGGAACCTGTGGCATTCATGCAGGGTACAGTAACTCCGATTTCCAGCTTTATCGCGGCCCAGTCGACGACTTCTTAGATGACTTGAACGAATTCGACGATGCCTCAACCGTTTTCGATTCCGATGAGGCCGCATTTTGGCCAGGATGCAACACACATCTTCCATTACGATCCCTGATGATGGTGGGATGACCATAACCCATATCATGTAACTTGACTATAGCACATATAGTATAGCCTATAGCCCATAATCTGTTTCTGTTTGAGATGTACTGTGTCATACAGGCATCCAAACATCAAAACAGATGCTACCTCTCAAAATTTGCAAAATTTGCGTTGAAGTGGTTTTCACCTCATGTTCCTCATTCTGGGCAATGCATAGAGCTGGGACGCAAATTTGAGAAGGAACTCCACAATAATCAAGGCGGCTAGCGGGGCGATATGACTATCGATGATTCCCTTGGATTCGGGAAATTTTCCAGAGATTAGATATTAGATTAGATATATATATATATGGGATAGTCCTTCCCATTGACGAAGTCCATCATTTTTCAAGATGGGCACATTGCACCACCAACCAGAGATATTATTCATTAGATCAGGTATTAATCACTAATAACCAACCACTATTAACCACTATTAATCACTATTATAAGCACATTTTCATAAACCATATATATATATTCTGGCTGTGTCATGGTTTCTACATGCACTACTGGTGCCTTGGGTGACCCTGGGTGATGAGTTTTGGCCATGGATCAAAGCAAAACTCCAGGCATCTGGGTAAACCTGGTTGAGTAATGCCAGCTCAAATTTAGCTGTTGATGCCAGCCGAACAGCAGTTTTGCAGGGTATGTTAGTCGTCATCATCATGATGATATAATGATATACAATGATATATAATAATATAATAATATGATAATAGTAGCAATAACAATAAGAGTTAATAAGTACAAATAATACTAATAATAAACTTAATGATAATAATGATAATGATAATAATGATAGTGATAGTAACAATAATAGTTAATAATAATAGTAACAATAACAACACCATTAATAACAGGTATCATCATCAACAACATCATCAGCAACATCATAAACATCAACATCAACATCATCATCATCATCATCATCATCATCATCGTCAAAGCCATTTCCAGTTCCAGGCAAGCCGTAGGCTCTTGCCGTAAGCCATAAATTGTACTGTGGTATGCTGTTGACTCAGTCCTGAAAGTGCTTGAAGACCAGCATTCAAACGTGAAACCAATGGGATTGGAATGATTGGATAAACATTATGGCAGTATGGGAATGACTACAATCCAACTGGATTAGAATCATCCAAGATGGTTAAAAAAACGGTGGATGGAAGAAATCCTGAACCAGTTGATAGGTGGTAAACATCCCATTATTTTTAGGGTTTCAACATGTTTCAACCATCCGGTTGGTGATGCAGGATTTCGCTGGCCCATCCACAGTATCATTGGATAAAGCCAGTAAGCTATGGAACGACGTTCACGAGAAGTTTCTGTCAGGAGCGTGAGCGACATGACACTTTGACTCAGGCACCGAAATCCTGGGGCATCCTGGGGCGGCTGGGTCCACCCGACAATTTCATGGCAATGATCAACTTGGCCAAATTTCTTGGCCTTTGCATGCCCATATGCTCAATAAAATCAATGTATGGTATATTTACCTACATGGCTGGGTGTTTTTTGGAGCAAATATTGGGATTCATATTCCAGCACCATGGAGCACATGGGATGGGTTTTTACCACATCAACAATCTCGAAGGGACATTGCATTCACCAGCCTGATTATGGCAGCAATGAATCTGTAGAAATGTCGCTTTGCCAACCTGTTCGTTGGATGCCCTGTGGCTATTGGCTCAGTATTTTTCGTTGCTTATAATTGTGATTTGCGGCTGAAGTTCATCATGAAATTTTGCATTTTGCTTGTTGCAGACCGGCTACTCGTGATGATTCTTCATAACTTTCATGGTAACATTTATGTGTCTTTTGATGTCTTTTGCGTTTTCCCTGGAGGAAATTTTGTTGTTCTCTCCCCTTCTTTTTTGAAGCAATGATTACAGTGTTTGCCCTTTCTCGATTTCTACAGGTTACCATACTTTTGAAGTAGTGCATTGTGCCCAAGGGAAAAGCATGCGCACATCTGCCAACCAAGAAGTGTGCGCCTTTGGAACAGCCTACGCCTACTGAACAAGTCAGATTTTAGCAGCAAAACTGTTTCGCCAGTTTCGGTTTTGGCTGCTTGCGGTTTCCGATAATGTCAGATTCTGTCAGATGCTTCCACAATCTTCGGCCATTTTTCAACAGTCACCCCATGCTTCATGCAGCAAGTGTCGAAATCGCATCCTGTCAAAGGTTGGGATAGCCACGACTGGGGGAACTTCTGCAATACCCTCCGCTATTTTAACATAGCTATGGAAAAGGAAAATGGATGAACATGGCCCGTGGCCCATGAACAATCCCAACTGACTTTCATATTTTTCAGAGGGGTAGGTATACCACCAACCAGATTTGGTTCGATGATTTTGTGTACTTATTAAGCATGGTGATTTTCCTAGCAGCCCAGTAAGCCATGGAGTTTCAGGGCTAGGCTAGGATGAGCACGTGAGGTCAATCCTGGAAGCATTCCATGGGGTTTATATAATCCATAAGACGTGAGATTTAATGGAATGTTAATGGTTAATCTGTGGATTTAATGGGATTTAATTGGGATTTAATAGGATTTAATGTTAATGGGATACCATAGCATATAATTTACCGAGACACTAGGATATTGTGGTGTGTCCTGGTGTGTCTGAAAATGTGGGTATAGTAAACACCCCATAAGTGCCATTTTATGCCATTTGAATGTGGAACATGATGATAAGTGGTTTCATGGGATTTTGGGGACTCCGTTAATGTTCTTCTCTTTCTTAATGCAACAAAAGACATGCGTATTCCTATAGGGGTATGGCAGTCTAGGTGAATGATAGTCGCAAGGGGGGAATACTCTTTGACTCTTTCTTGGATTATGTCTCTATGTCCTTATTATTTCAAGTGTGACTGTCTCGGTAAATTATATGCTATGGCTATGGTATTCCCATTAACATTAAATCCTATTAAATCCCATTAAATCCTACAGATTAACCATTTCTCCCATAACAAGGGGACCTCCAGTCCGCCTGTCAGTCTGCTCCCGTGAGCCGCTTGGCGTCGAGTCAGTCCGCCGAGAGAGCCAAGGCGCTTCTGGGTGACCGTTGTGACCCCTTAAGAGGGAAAGTGGATCATTGGCATCCAGGGGCATAGTGTTATCTTGGGATCTTGCCATACCCATATGCTCAATGTATGGTATATTTACCTACATTTGGGTGTTTCTTGGGGCAAATGTTGGTAAATATTCCATACATGGAGCATATGGGATACATACCCTCTAGATCCCTCCAGTAATTTAACATAGCCATGGTATAGATGGCCCATAGAAATAGATGGTTTACCTATTATTTTAATGGTGATTTTCCATGGCTATGTTGAATAAGCAGATGGTAGTTAAATAATTTTAAAGATCTGTTTTCGTTGAAAAAACTGAAAGCACGTTTGAGCAGTTGTGAAAATTCTCCTCAAGAATATTGTTTTCATGCGCTGGCTCCAAGTTCTTTTGGGGAAGATCGTGGAACTTCTTCAGGTCAGATAACCACAGGGTAGCAATCTGAAGCGGTTGGTGGTTTCAAATGAGCCGGTGTGGCCCGAACCTCCCAGTTGGTCCGGCGGGGCCGGCTAAGATCGGGTTGGTGTGTATCCCCTTTTCTAGCCATGGCTCGGTCGTACCCCATGAACTGGGGCAGTTTGGACAAAGGCTCGAACATCAACTTGGTGAGGCGAATGCTGATCTTTGATTTCGAGCATGACAGACATGTCTTGGAAGTGATCCCTTCAAAGCAGACTTTTTACCTTTCAGGTTTGTTGGATGCTGGATACGAGAGTTACACACTGTTTGACGCAACATTGGCTTCTCAATTCCCAGTGCCTTCGGTGGCTTTGAATCCCTCTAGCAACGTACTTGGTCATAAGGATGTGACTTGGGACAGTTTGATGTCCGTGATCGATATGTGCTGTGGGTTCGGAGGGTTCACCCAAGGGATCCTTCCGTGTGGGTTCCATACGTCAGTCGCTGTGGATCACAATGACAAGATGATCAAGCTTTTCTCAACGGTTTCCAATGTGCCAATGGTATTAGGGGACGTGGGGGATAAGCACACCATCTGTCAGGTTTGGAAAGAATCACAGGGATCTCGCACAATGACTGCAGGATTCAGTTGCCAGCCCTTTTCGTCTTTGGGCGATAGAAGGAGCTCCGAAGATGCCAGATCCAGTTGCCTCACAAAGCTACTTCATGCTGCTTTCTATTTGCGTGTTCATATCCTAGTGTTAGAATGTGTGGCACCAGCAGCCATGGACTCTTTTGTCAAGGCTGAGCTAGAGCACTTTTGCACTGTCACGGGTTTTTCTTGCACTCAAAGAACGATGCAATTAGATCAGGTTTGGCCATGCAGACGATCCAGGTCATGGTGGCTCCTTACGTCACCGGTCATTGGTACCATCCAGATTCCAGAGTTCACATGCCAACATGCTGTGCCGACCATTGAGCATTTGATTCCCCTCGTCCAACCCTGGGATAAGAATGATGAAGATGCCCTGAAACTTTTGGAAATTGAACGACGTGCTTTTGGTGGCCTTGAAGGTGATTTTTCCAGGTATGTGATGAATGCCAAAGGAATTGCCCCATGCGCACTTCATGCTTGGGGGAATCAGCTGATTGCGTGCCCCTGCGGGTGTCGCAACTATGGCCTATCCGCTCATCGCTTGGCTGAAAGAGGACTTTTTGGTCTCCTGGTCCAGTGTGCTCCGGATCTCAATGGTGATTCCCACATCAGACATATCCACCCATGTGAAGCAATGGCTCTCAATGGAATGGATCCATCACTGGATTACGGCCTTGACCCTAGGTTAACCTTATCAGCTGTTGGTCAGATTGCGAGCCCTCTCCAAGTTTTGTGGGTAATGGCGGCTATTTCCAATCACATTGATGTACTGCGGTTTGGGAAGTCAGAATTTTCGGCTGAAACTCAATTACATGCTTACATGGCTTGGCTCGTCATGAAGTGTTCCTTGGTTTGGCCTCAGAAAACTGAAGCTGTCTTTCTGGAAAAGTTTGACCCATTGATCCCATGTTGGCAGAGTGTGGAACACCTGTCGCTTGAAGAATTGATGTTTCCTCAAAGGTGGGACAACAAGTTTGAGGGACCTGTCACTATTGGGGCCATTTTGGATTTTCTGTTTCGGGATCACCAAAACTCCGCCAAACCTGTGAAACCAATTTCCTTGCCTGTTGATGAAGACTGTTGCATGCTTGAACCTGAAACGCCTTGGATTGATTGTCCTGACCAAACCAAAACTGATGACGGTGAACCATGTCTTGACGCTGAGTTCTGTACAGTGTTTTTCGATGGAGACATTCAAGCACCAGTGAAGCTGAATCCGATTGTTGGATCCACATTGCAAGAATTGCTTAGTGCCCATGAGAAACTTGTGGGCACATGCCATGTCCAGCAGTGTGTCGATGCCAATGGCCAAACCCTGCCTTTGACCCATCGTCTTGCAGTTGGTGAGCTCATTTTTGTCAAGTTTATCCATCCGGCCATGAGTGCTTTGCCTCCAAGTGTGAAAGAAGTGGATGCGAGCCTCCCGGCCACCAGTCTTGACCCTGAGATCACGCAGACAGCACCGTGGACACATCCGCCTGATGAAACTAGCAGAAAGCCGTCCGTTTTTGACATAGGTGAATGTTCAGTCGCCTTGATCAAAGATCAACCGGCGTGGTTGAATGCAGAACCACTGTTAGGACTTCAGGGTGAACAATTCCAGTTTTTGTCCACGCCTCAGATCTCGAACCCCCAGCAACTTTGGTCAGTGCGCAATCAGTTTTTGAAAGTCCAAGACCGCCTTGCCATTTTGGCCAATCAGGGTAAAATCTCATCTGATGATGAACTCCGGTTTCACCTTTTTGCTTTGAGTCAGAAGTACGTTGAAACTCAAGTGCTTTTCTCGAAAGACCCTGTCAAACAGCTTGTCACCATAGACCCTTTGATTGCCACTGCTTGGCTTCATGGAAAGGCATTCTCGTGTGAAGCATGGGGACATGATCATGGGTTCATACATGCGCAGTCGTTGCCAGTTGCAACTGCTTTCAAATTGGGCAATCATTGGATACCTGTGTCCATGTACCCAGTTGGTGATGCTCTGCACGTGTTTCTTTGGGATGCGGATGGGAATGACCATACAAAGTTGAATGAAGTCCTTGAAGAACTTGGCCTTGCCATGGGCTTTGTTTCGGTTTGCATTCAGCGTGATCGTAGGATGTTTTTCACTTCGGATTTGTGTGGAACCTTGGCAGTTGCCTACTTGCACAATGTGTTCCTTCATGTTCAGTTGCCTGCCAACTCTGAAGAGACCTTGCAGCGCTTTCATTTTTATCGAGGTGAATTTGTCAAGTCCTTTTCTCACTGTGATATTGCTCGAAGGCCATGGGTATGGGCTCAAGGGGACCAAAATCAAACCAGTGACCCACAGGTGTCGCTTAGTGATACCGTGCAGTTGCCGGTCACTTTGACCAGAGAGCAGAGGTTGGATCTCATCTCTACGCATGGGAAAGCGGTGGCAGATGATGAGATTAGGTTTCACATTCTGCACATCATCGACAGGTACCATGCCATTTGTGCGGAGAACAACCAACAACCTGCGCATCACTACTTGTTCTTTGAACCCTTGGTTTTCACGTGTTGGGAGTCCATTGGCAGAACCATTTCAGCTAGGTGGTGTGAGAGGAACCCTGAAGTTCGCACACAGGGGAAACAAATTCTCACTGCCTTCTTGTTGGATAACCATTGGTTCCCTTTTTGGATTTCCCCGAATGGCGACTGCATTCAATTTCACACAATTGCGCATGAGGTGGTGGATGCTCAGAAGTTCCGAGATGTATGTGCTTGCATTGGTCAACAATTGGGTTTTCCTTTGTTCACCCTTCATATCTCTCCATCACCTTTGCCTGAACATGATTTGTGTGGCGCGTTCTCCATGATGTTCCTTGCTCACATTGTCCATGGTGCCAGGTTGCCAGACACGGTTGAAACCTTGACAACGCTTCACGCCAACATGAGAGCGACGTTTGTTGCAGACCTGTATACGAAGACTGAAGTTCCTGAGCCTGTGATTTGGGGGAATGGGATGTTTTCCAGGGAATCAGGGCCACTCCCTATAATGCCCTGCATGCAGTGCCATGACCAACCAGCACAGTGCGATGCCCAAAGTCTCATTGCAGAAACCTTTTGCCTCCCACAGTCTGTGAGCCAGCCTCTTATGGTTCAGGAGTTTGATTGGTATACTGTGCACAAACTTGTTCAGTGGCAAATTGGTTCCTCATTTTCGATGTCCCAACTGCCAGATCTGCCTTGCCAGGCTACTGATCTAGGTGCACACCAGTACACACGTGCTGTTGATGTTGCGGAAATGGAATTTCACCTTGCGCGGTTGCGTGCTGCCATGGTGCCAACCCAGGAATGTAGCAACCGCCCGATCATTTTGGTTTTGCAAGGGACCACGGAGATCCAAAACTCCTTGGTACAATTTGCCGCTGGTCAGGAGGATGTGATGTTGATGGTTGCATTGGAGGACCATCATTGGTTCCCCTTGTGTGTGTCCGCACTGCCAAAGTAGTCCGTGTCTCTGTCTCGTCATCAGCCAGTACTGTCGTTCAGGAGATGGTTCCCAAGTGTCCAGGCATGCTTGTACAGTACCTTGCTGAACCAGTCAGCCAATACTTGTGTGGTGCCCACGCAGTGAATGTCATTGCGCATGTCATCTTTAACCAGCCGATTTGCTCATGCACGGAAGAGTTGGAATGCCTGCATTTCCAGTTGAAAGGTGATTTCACCTCAGGTGGTGTCCCTGAGGAATTGACTGGAAAGATTGGATATGGTCCACAAGGGACATTGTTGAAAGATTTGGCCTCCGTCCTTGTCCAACATGGTGTACCAGCCAGTCTTGCTGAAGACCGTGCAACAGATGCTATCAGTGTCATTGGAAGTGAACAACTCTTGACAGCCATGCAGCACCGCCAGCCATGGCGGCAATTGAAAACGCTTGGCAATCAAAAGAAGTTCAAATTTGTCTTGCCGTCGGAACTTGCAAGGGTTGTTGATGCTAAGTCAGGAACCGCAGGTGGAAAAGGTCAGGGTAAGCATAACGGAAAACATCCAGCCAGCATGGAACTGGACCCTGGAAAGCTGCGGATTGTTGATGGAGTTTTTCGTGCCAATGACAAAGTTGTACCCCAGATCAATGTGAAGCAGATTGGCCCGGTCAGTTCAGGTGTGATTTTGATTTCCCTTGCCGAAGCTGAGCCATACTTGAGGTCTGCCCGAAGTGTGTCAACTGAGCCATTGGCACTTGCCATCTTGCACCGACCCGATGCTGAGGTTAGCACAGCGTTACCGCACTTGAAAATCACTGTCCCTTGTAGGTGTACGGTTGATCAGGAACCAGTTCTTGCTGATGTTACCTTGGTTCAGATCGGAAGTGGGTTCGTCGAGAAGCACAAAGGTCATGATCTTGTTGAGTTGGAAACCCTGGATGTCGTCACTGTCAAGTACTTGGTTTACAGAGATGAAATTCCGTGTTCATGGGAAGACTTTTGTAAGGCCCCCATTCGATTTTTGGTCAACAGCTTTCCTCTCCTCCGCCGATGCTTTGACAAAGGGTGTGATTGTGACATGTGGCATAACTCGGAAAACCTGGGAGTCAAGGAGCCAATCTTGGACGTTTGGCGTCGACAATACCTGAGGCTGGGTTTTAAACCTGCACCAATGGACAAAGCAGAAATTTTTTCAGTGTGCCTCCGTGTTCCAACGCAGATTTTGGTGGGCCTACTCGCAGCCAGTGGAGCTGCTGGCGCGTATGCCGAACCAAGAACGGCAGATGGTACCGAAATTTTGGCCGAATACACAGTTGTGTGGGCCCCAAAAATGAGTGCCCAGGAGTTGAAGCACTTGCAGCAAACTAACCCCGCGATCATCGGCATCGCCAGGGTGGGGGACCGCAAGGGATTGCGGGTGTTTTCTTCCCAAGCATCCGAAATCCATCAGCTGGTACGACCAGATACTGTGTACCTTCCACAAGGCCAGAGATCATTGTTCATGGTGGGACCTTTTCCCTTCGGTATTGACCGTGCTGCAATCAGTAAGGCGATGAAGAAGGCATGTTGGGAATGTAGGCCCCTCCAGCCATCGATGCCAGTGCCAGGAAAGGGCTCTATGTGGATTGTGCAAGCTGTTGATGCCCCGGCCAACACCATCATTGCCACAACACATGGAGAAGTGGTGATCACTCGCCACAAGCCTGAAACCATTGGTAAACCTGCTATCCCGACACCAGTTGCCTCCGCAGCTACGCTAGCATTGTGTGGTGCACAGTCAATCAAGCAGACGAGTGACACTGACCCGTGGTCTATGAAAGATCCGTGGGGTGGCTTTAAACCCAGTACTGCGGTGAAACATGCCGACGACACCGAAAGCATGCAACAGTTGGAGCGTCGAGTCCAGAATGCCGTTTTGGCCAAATTGCCTGCGCCAGCCATGGAAGATGATTTGCCTGAACGCATGAGTCTCCTTGAGGGACAGGTCCAACAGCTCATGGTGAAACAACAAGGGCTTGAAGGACACTTCCATGAGTTTTCGGCACAGCAGGGACAACAACTGTCTGCAATGCAGGTCCAGATCAACAACCACGGGCAACAACTTCATGGGCACATGGAGAACCAAAATCAAGCTATACAGTCTATGTTTGCCCAGCAAATGGAGCAGATCAGAGGCTTGTTGTCCAAGCGCCCGAGAGATGAATTAGAATGAGGGTACGGGCAAGGGCACTGTTTCATGACGTGTGTTTTGGTGTGCCTTCTCATTTGCATGATGTGTGCCCTGAGCCCGTTTACACTTGCATGCTGCTGGCTTTTCCCTGTGTTCGCTGTGTGCCTCAGAAAGCCGGCTTGCCATACGAAACCCCACCGCTTTTGGGGGATTTTGGTTTTGATTTTTGGGTGTCGCCTTGGGGAAGCTTCTAATCCAGGCCCCCCTGGAGACTCAAATTTTGTTCTTGGTGCCTTCAACCCTTCTGGACTTCCAGGTAAAGCACCGTTCATAGCCGCCCACCTCGCTCATGGAGATCTTTGGGCAGTTTCCGAAACCCATTTGTGCCAGAAGGGAGTGAATGACTTCAAAGCCGGCTTGCATTTTGCCCAAAGCCCTTACAAATATGTTGTCACAGGTCACCCTGTTCCTACCCCGACATCCAGGACTCACCATGGCCAATGGAAGGGTGTTGCAATGTTATCCAAGTTCCCAACACGGACATTGCCATTGCATGGTCATGTGGAAGTGTATGAATCATCACGTGTTATGGTTACGGCTACCATTGTGGATGATATATGGATCACCGGGGGTGTTGTTTACGGTGAACCTGATGGGCATCTTTACCCGCTTCACCATCAACATAATGAAGTCTTACTGCAAACGGTGGTCAGCCAGGTGTGTGGATTATCAACTGGTCCTCGGTTTGTGGCTGGTGATTGGAACAGCTCGCCCAATAGCCTACCAGTTTTTGACCTTTTGCAGAACTTCGGCTTTCGTGATCTCCAAGATGTTGTTTGGGAGAGGTGGGGAATCCAACCCCAAGCAACTTGCAAACGCAAGACATGGAAAGACTACTGTTTCTTGTCCCCTGAACTCCAAGCCTTGTTGTTAGGGTACAAAGTTTTGGACGATGTTTGGCCCGACCATGCAGTTTTGCAAGGTGAATTTGCCAGATTTACAAAGGCCATCCCGCGCCAGATCTGGGCCTCGCCAGCTGAGTTCCCTTGGCCTGTGACTTGGGAAGTTGACCCCCTGATTTGGAAAACATCCAATGCCAGTGTGGATGCCAAATACACTGCAGTGTGGGAGCACATCGAGCGTACTGCCACTGAGGTGTTGCCTTTCAAGCCACAGAAGTTTTGCATGGGTAGGGCCCGAACCACCTCCACTAAGGCTGTGGTCTCTGGTAAAATTGCACCGGTCAAGCGTGGTCGGAAAGGGGATTTCAACCCACACTTCCTCTGTGCCTCATTTCGACATGCCCAGTGGGTCCGTCAGGTGCGACGGCTCCAGTCCTTTGCGCATTTTGCCAATGGTAGTAACTTCCAGCCAGACAATCAACACTCGCTTGCTGTTTGGGGTTCCATTATTCGTGCCAAAGGGTTTGTGCCTACCTTTTGCCAATGGTGGGAAGAAAATCAGTTCAGGGTCCATGGTGCTCCTGTCAAGGTCCCATTATACCCGCCTAATGCCCAGATTGCTGTCAAAATGTTTGAATCCGTTGCTCTGGCGGCCCGTGATTTTGAAGGAAAGATGAAGAAATCCTCTCGTGCTTATGCTAGACTTCGAAGGGAACACAACCCTAACATGATCTTTCAAGATATCAAATCTCACCCGGTGAAAGGGGTTGATTTACTTCTACGTCCGGTTGAAGCTGTGGTCCAAGAAGTGAGAGAAGATGAAAATGCACTGGTCCTGGACCATTCCTTTGACCTACAAGTTGACTGCCCTGTTGTTTGTAACGGTACCAAGGTAGATGTGATTCATGCTGAAGCTGACTGCCTGTGGGTTACGGATTTAGCAAACATCACACCTGGGAACAAGATCACTCAACTGTCACAAATTGGAACGGAAGATGAGTTGTGCTCTGCATTCATCCAGGCATGGTCAGAAAAATGGGAACGACATGCCCAAGTGCCTCCTTCACGTTGGGAACCCATTTTGCAATTTGCTCGTGCCAAGCTTCCTTGCATCAACATGGCCTGGGCACAAATTGACTCCAAGACTCTTCGCGACACAATTTTGCAAAAGAAATCTGCCACCTCGCATGGCCTTGATGGTGTGTCCTTAGCAGATTTGAAGGCGCTTCCTTTGCCAGCCCTCCAAAATTTTTGTGACATGTTTGCCCACGCAGAACTGACGGGAGAATGGCCCATGCAGGTCACTGCTGGACGGGTCACCTGCTTAGCCAAATGTGAACACCCTAGGGGGCCTATGGATTTCCGCCCCATTACGGTATTTAGCCTCCTGTATAGGTGCTGGGGCTCGTTCCATTCCAAAAAGATCTTGCATGCTTTGGATCCTCATTTGCCTGTTGGATTGTTTGGGTCGAGGCCTCAGTGTTTTGCAGGTCAGGTGTGGTCACAGGTTTTGTGGATGATAGAGAATGCCCATCTTCACTCCATTAGCCTTTGTGGAATTCTGGCCGACCTGCAAAAAGCTTTCAACATGCTCCCGCGGACAGTAGCCATTGAAGCTTGTGCCATTTTAGGGGTTCCCTTAAATGTCCTAGTTGGTTGGGCGGGTGCACTGAGTCAAATGCAGCGACGGTTCCAGATTCGGCAGTCCTTAAGCCCTGCGGTCATGTCCAACTGTGGGTTCCCGGAAGGTGACGCTTTATCATGTGTAGCAATGCTGGCGGTTGACTTCATTTATCATGAATGGTTTCGACATTTCATGCCACTTGCTTTACCGATTTCCTATGTTGATGACTGGCAGCTGCTTGTTTGCGATCCTGCGAGTGTGTCTCATGCGGTTCACACACTGGACACATTGGTGGATGCGTTAGACTTGGTCCTCGACAGGAAAAAGACGCATGTTTGGGCGGTGCAGCCAGAAAGCAGACTAGTGCTGAGAGAAGGGGGCTTCTCACTGACTGCCTCATGCAAGAACTTGGGAGCCCACCTCCAATTTACCATGAAACACACGAATAGTGTTCAAACGGAACGTATTAACTCACTACAGCCCCTTTGGCCACGCCTTAGGATGTCTACCTGCAGTTATCGTTTCAAGGTTCGAGCATTGAAGTGTGCAGCTTGGCCTAAGGGCCTTCATGCAATTGCAGCCACCACCATTGGCTTGAACACGCTCCAAACACTACGTGCGGGGGCTATGAAAGGGCTTGGAGAAGATCATGCTGGCAGCAACTCTAGTTTGCACCTTGGTTTGGTTGAAGCGCCACAAGCAGACCCCCACTTTTGGTGTATCCAACAAACATTCCGCTTTGTGAAAGATTGTGGTCGTGCTGATGTTGTCCAAGAGGTTTTGGCTTCCATGGCATATGGTGTGACCCCGGCACAAAACACTATTACTTCCACTTTGTTGCATCGCATTCAATTTCTGGGCTGGCATGTAAATGATCAAGGACACATAGTGGATTCATTTGGTTCATTTTCCTTGTTCACAATTTCTTGTCCAGAACTTTTCCTCAGATTGGAATGGCAGTGGCTCATGGTTGTGGTAGGCGCGACTGCCCATCGTGTTGCTCTTGGTGGTTTGGAGTATGTTTGGCCGCAATCGACACGTGCATGGTTACACACGCAATCGCCCAGTGACCAAGCATTGTTTCGGAAATTGCTTAACGGAACGCACATTACCCAAGATGGAAAGAAGTACAGCCAGGAAACCACGGATGACAAGTGCCTCTTTTGTGATTGCAGTGATAGTCGGTATCATAGGTTTTGGCAATGTGAACACTTTGCATGGGCTCGAACTGATGTTCCGGCTGATGTTTTATCACAAATTCCGGACCTGCCGGAGGCGGTCACTTGCTTTGGATGGGACCTCATGCCATCCACAATGTTTGAATGGTGGTCTCATTTTGCCTCTTTGGCGATTCCTGTTCCGGTTAGCAAGTTTGCGGTGGGCACCAGTATTCATCTTTTCACTGATGGCAGTTGTTTTCACCAAAGCCAACCTCATTTGCGTTTTGCGGCATGGGCGGTCATTTTGGCTTCCTCAGACGAAATGTGCATGCGGCAGTCGCATGTCATTGAAAGCGGTCATTTACCAGGGTTACTTCAGAGCGCCGTTAGAGCTGAATTGTTTGCTGTATTGAGAGCGATTGAGTTTGCTGCGGTATGCCAGGTTGAAGTGACTATCTGGACTGATTGTCGTGCTGTTTTTCGCAGGTTGAGTAGAGTGCTTATGGGGATGCAGGTTAAATCCAGCAGTGCTCATGCGGATCTGTGGGAGCGAATTGCCGGGTTGGTTCATGACCGTTGCCATCTCGTGAGGGTTGAAAAAGTTGCGGCGCATCAGAAGATCTCAGCAGCTTCCTCGCTGAAGGAAAAGTGGATGTTTCGCCATAATCAAATTGCTGACAGAGAAGCTGTGGCAGCAAACATGAGAAGAACACCTGAGTTCTGGGATTTGCTTTCACGTCATGTTGATGCAACTGCGTATGTGGATCAAATTAATCACCAGAACCGGCAGGTACTTCTTGCAATCAGCCAAGCAGTTGTGAGAGCGCAGCATTTTGATGACAGTTTTTGTGATGACACCCCCTTGCAGGACACTTCTCTGCCGTTGCCACTCTGGACAGGGCTCAAACCGTTATCATTGCCTGCCCAGGCCATTAAATCATTAAATGGTACGGTGAAGAAACTGTTAGGCTGGTTTTAAGCTGGTTTTGGGATGTGTTATTTACAAGCAAGGAACCAATCAAGTGGGTTAGCCATATACAATTGTACGCTGACTTCATGGCGGCCACTGGGAACCCAGGGCCTGTGAACTTGAAAGGTTGGAAGGACGGTGCATCAGTGTCTTATTTAACCTTGAAGGGCTTCTCCTATAGGCAGAGGGTCAGGTGGTTTGTGAAAACACTCAAAGAGTGCTTGCGACATATGGGACAGCCAATCAAGTTTGCGGTGGGCCTTCCACATTCCAACATGGTCCGTATGCACACTGGAATTTTTGCTGTCCCGTGGCCTGAGAGACGCCTCCTTGCTGTGGACAAGTGGCTCTATCAATGTGTCCCTTTTGCATTCAGGAGACAATCCAAGGCAGTTGATGCGCTGCCTTTTGTTCATTCCTTGGAAGGTATTGACAAGATTGCGATTACTAGCTTTCGTTAGTTCTACCCAAGACGGGTAACGTTATTGAGACGTTGCGCGCACAAGAAAGTGAGAAAGTGGTGGTTTCAAATGTTTCGAACATTGCTCGTCGAGTTTGGATTTTGATCAGCATTGATTATGTTAGTGCATTGCAATAGTTTCTGTGTAAAACTTGGCTAGCTCAACGCTTTGATTGTGTTGCAATTTTGATGGGGACATATTTCGTGCCCAGCTATATTATATAAACATAATTTAGTTTTGCGGCTGGCATCTACGACTAGTTTTTCTACGAGTAGTTTTTGCATCCTTGCTCTTAGCTTATACAGTGAGTTTTCTTGCTTAACACATTGTTGTATTGGCTCGTCCAGATATGGGGTATACCGGTATACCCCAAACTGGTCATTCTGACTATTTTGACGGGAACATGATGAGAATGCCGCCTTATTTCCATGGGGTAGTCTATGTTAAACAAACCCACACAAGTTGTATTATATACATGCCATACATACTGGGGGATGGTCATCAAATTCATTGATAGGGAGTATATAATATAGCCATTGTAAGGCATCCCATGCATGGCGCACCCCGTATAGCATACAACTTGACTATGGCACATATGCCCTCTGGTAAATCTAAGAACATCTACAAACGGGCCATTTTCCTATAGCCTTTGTCAGAGTTCCAGAAGCTTCCTTACAATATTGCTCAGATTTTCCCCTTGGATCGTGGAACGGGTTCACGATCCCACCCTTAGTTCGGGGATGAGTTTGGGGGATCAAACCATGAACTCAGGTGCTATCCCCAACAGCTTGAAAGCTTCTGCGTTTTTGCTTATGCCATAAGAATTAGGCGCTTATGCCATAAAGATTAAGTGCTTATGCCATAAAAAAATATCGGAACCCTTTGGAATTTCACAAAGCATCTGCACCAGAACCCTCCGGAGCCTCAGAAGGTATCTGCACCGGAACCCTCCAGAACCTCACCAAGCATCTTCTCCGCCAAAACCCTCCAGAACCTCACAAGGTGTCTGCACCGGAACCTTCCGGAACCTCACAAGGTATCTGCCCCGGAACCCTCCGGAACCTCACCACGCATTTTCACCTAGACCCTCCGGAACCTCATCAGGTAGCTGCACTGGAAAGTTCCGGAACCTCACCAAGTACCTGCACCAAAACCATTTAGAATCTAACCAAATATCTGCACCGCCGTAACCTTCCGGAACCTCACCGAGTACATGCACCGGAACCCTCCGGAACCTCACAGAACCCTCCGGAGCCTCAGCAGGTATCTTCACTCTGCACCGGAACCAACCCTCCGGAACCTCACGAAGTATCTGCAGCAGAACCCTCCGGAATCTTTTCCGGAACCTGGTGTTGAAGCTGCACCGGATCGCGCCGGATCGCACTGGATCGCACTAATATCGCAGCCATAGCAATTTTTTTTGGCTGTTGGGGAATGATAACTCAAGTGATTATGGGGGATTAGTTTGGGGATTGTACTAGTCATAGAGGGGATTCTCACACTTGATTAGAGAGCCAGGCTGCAGACATCGCAGCCCGGAGGCTGCTGGGGCTTGATGGGGTTGCTGGGGTTGATGGCCTATGTCGTCAGTCGATATCACATACCAGTTATCAGGATCAATATATGATATATATATATACACAGAATGATAACATTTCATAATAAATATATAATGGTAAAATAATAATATATATATGTATAAAAAACAATAATTTCATCATATATATATTATGATAAAACATCATGGGAATAATATGTTTTAATATATATATATATATATTAAAAACACTATATAAAATATTGTTTTTAGATATAACAATAAGTAATAATATACGTATAATAATAATGTATAAATAAAAAGCAACATATCTAACAGGTAACTTAAAATATACAATATTTATTTTTTTAATATATCACATGTAAAAGAAATTAACTATATATATTATAGTAAACATTAGATATAACATATACTAGATATTAGATACAACATATTATATAAATTAGATAGCAGCAAGAAGTATATTATATATATTTTATTGAGTATGTATGTATATATTATATATCATATATAATATATATATATATGTTAGATCTAAATTTTCATACAATACAAAAGATATAATACATATTATACCATATACAGTATATATACATGCAAATGTATATATGTATGTGTGTATGGATTTATCCCATTAAATCTCCATTTTTTTTAGGTTTGTAATTTGGGAACCATACCAGGAGCATAAACGGAACATGATCCTGAGGAATGTGAGCCAGCGTTAACCATGGAGGATGGTATTCTATGCGTATGTGTCGAACATGCGTTTCCAGTTCACAACCACAAAGTGTTTTGCCCGGCCTTAATGATTAGATCATAAAATAGATCAGTCTTTTGAAGGAGTGATCATTTTGAACCAGTTTCTTATTTCATAATGCTGTGGTAAAACCAAAAAAATCGCCATCGGAGCTTATTTTCATCGATGACATCCCATGACTTCCCATGACATCGTTCCCTAGTTGTTCCAGGGCAAGCTCGCACCAAAGTACGAGGTGCAGTTCATATCGGATCCGGAGTCGGGTCAGGTTTGATGCTGATCCCACCATTCGAAACGCGACCTCGCTTCACCATAGGGAACCATGATTTCAAGATGATTTCAAGGCATCCAGTCAACCCAAACTGACTTGGGGGATTGCGAAGGAACATGGGCCGTCGATTTTTTGGTGGGAAAAAAACAGAATCGTTTCTGATCACTTGGATCTGTTTTTCTTCTGTGTGTAAACCAACTTTCTTGTATTTCGACTAATGCTCTTGGCGGCCACCGAGACTCTCTTATCCTAGACACACATTCTTAGACCCATAGATATCATAGATCAAACCTTGGCACCTTGCTGTTCACGCCACAGTGGCTTGTGCGCTGGGTTTTTATGCGTCTAAATGATTCAAAAAAAACCATAACGGAGAAATAATATGATATAAGAATGAATATATGACACTACAGAACAGGGTTTGATCCATCACCGCATCAACTATTGCCACATCCTTCATCAAACTTGAGTTGTTCATTTCATGGGATTACCTCGCTGGTGGAGCCCAGATATGGCAATGGACAATCCACATTTGTTCGGGAATTTTGTCTTTGATTCAATTGAACATAATTTGCAACAGTTTTTGTTTTTTGTTAACAAAAGCATCAATTTTTTTCTGGGGTTTGCGAAAAATTACGGAGATTTTCCGGCACTTTGTATTAGGAATCGAGAAAGGATCACCTCGACGGTGCTAGGCCTTTACACAAGCACCAAATAGCGATCTAAGCTGTAGAAGATCCTCTCGAGTCTCCAGGAAGCTGGAAGTCTGACAAAGGCAAAAAATGGAAAATGGCCCGTTTGGAGATGATTTAAGTATTATTTCTTAGGTTACCAGAGGGCCGCACTGTGCCATGGTCAAGTTACATGGTATATGGAATATGGTCATCCCACCATTATGAATGGGATTCCTTACAATGGCTCTGCCAATGCCTACTCTGTGATAATTTTCCGTGGCAAACTGTTAGATTATTACAGGGTATATAATGTTTGAACCGACTGCCTGAACCATCTTGGACGGCAACAAGTGGCCATCAAGCTCGTGAATGATCCAAGTGCGTGTTCATGCGTTTTGTAGTTACAAAAAGTGATTCAAGAGATTCTTAGTATACAAGATTCTGTGTTTAAGCAGTGTGTGCATATATATATTTATACATACATATACGTGTTTATTGTTAGTAAGTATACAATTCGGTTTTCACTCAATTTGTTAACCCATGATTGTGTCTGTTATTTTCGTTCATGTATACACACAGTGGATGTGTTTTCCTTTGTTTTTATCTTTAATGTATTGTGCACATATTGATAGACATACTAATGCACATATTAAAAAACATCTTGACAGGCATACTAATACACATATTAATACGCACATTGATAGACATACTAATACAATATTGACACACATATTGATAAACATATCAATGCACATATTAATGCAATGCATACTAGTAGAATTCATTAAACATACGAATGTTTAACATGTTAACGCACAGGTTTACAATGACACATAGATAGACAGATAGATTAGACTAGATTAGATTAGAATAGATAAACTTAGATCAGATCAAATTAGATTAGATTAGATAGATAGATAGATAGATAGTAGATACATAGATAGATAGATAGATAGATAGATAGGTAGATAGATAGATAGATAGATACATAGATAGATAGATAGATGGATGGATGGATGGATCGATGGATGGATAGATAGATAGATTAGACAGATTAGATAGATTAGATAGATTAGATAGATTAGATAGGTTAGATAGATAGATAGATAGATAGGTAAATAGATAGATAGATAAATAGATAGATAAATAGATAGATCGATAAATTGATAGATAGAGAGAAAGACAGATATACAGATAGATACATAGATACATAGATACATAGATACATAGATACATAGATACATAGATAGATATAGATAGAGATAGATAGAGATAGATAGAGATAGATAGAGATAGTTAGAGATAGATAGAGATAGATTGAGATAGATTGAAATAGATAGAGATAGATTGAGACAGATAGAGATAGATAGATAGAGATCGATATTCTGTAGATAGATATCGATAGATATAGATAGATACAGATAGATATAGATAGATAGATACATATAGATAGATATAGATAGGTATAGATAGATATAGATAGATATAGATAGATATAGATAGACAGATAGACAGATAGATAGATAGAAAAAATATAGATAGAATAAGATAGATCTAGATCGATATAGAATGATACATATATATATAGATAGATATAGATATAGATAGATAGATCAATAGATAGATAGATCGATCGATAGATAAATAGATAGATACATAGGTAGGTAGGTAGGTAGGTAGGTGGGTAGGTAGATAGGAAGATTGAATTACATCGAGTGAGGTAGAATTAGCCAGATAGATTCAGATAGATTGAGATAGATCTAGATACATTCATATAGAGGCTCTTAGATACACCGGTTGGCAAATCCAGATAGATATCTTCAGATATTGATAGATACATAGATGATACAGATACATTGATGGATGCACATAAATGAATTTAAAACTGTATAGTGATATATCAATACTCCATAGATATTTTGATCAAACAAAAAACATATTGATAGAGATATACGTGTACATATCTATCCCTAGGGTGTATCCTCTAACCACATGTATATTGCATCATCTTTATGTATAGATAGAGATATATGGTGTTTATATATATATATATATACCCTCAGGACTTTTGGTTCGCCGTCGCTTGAAAAGACTCATGTCAGTTCGTGCTGTTTGTCTGGGGGAGTGGGGGGTTGTTCAAACGAAAGCTGAAAAAAGTACAGGTCCTGGCAGCAGCGCTGCAGGCCTACAGAAAAGCATGTTCCAAAGGCATATTTTTTTATTTGGGGAACCATTGGCATGTTCAAGGCTTTAACATGGATATGGTTTTCTTTTTTCGTGAATGGACCAGCTTTACCCAAAGAAAGGTGTATAAAGGTGGATAAAGCTCCTCCTGAAAAAATTGGATCTGAGAATAAACTCTCACAATAGAGGCCCACCCCCACCATTTGCAGGATACCCATGTTTTTTTTTAAAAAAAATCACAATAGAGGCCCATGACACTAATCGGTATCCAACATTAGCTCTGCAGTTTGCAAAAGAGCAAAGAAGCTTCCGTGGCTGCAATGAAGACAAACAATTGCATTCCTGGCGACGGCAAACCAGTCGTCTTGCGCCTATATGTAGACAAATACTGTACATGAGCAGTATAACAAGTATATGCATGCATGGACATTCATGTTACTAAAGAGTAAAGAGTAATGTAGGTCTCTTCCTGGCTCATCTCCCAGGACCAGCAGGACCAGCATCCAAAGCAGCGGCCGAAACAGCACCAGGGCCGGAAGCAGCACGGCCCCGACCAGCACACGAAGCAGCTTACGAAGCACAGGGGTGCAAACTACGGCTAAGGCGGGCCTGGGCAGAGACAGGATTCAATGGGGATATATTAGGATGTAATGGTTTGTCACGGGACAAAATATAGGGTTGGAATGAATTACAATGTATTACAATGGGATAGATTCATATTGGGATGAAACAAGTTATCTATGAAATACCATCTGACTGGAAGGGATCTTAGTTTAAAAACATAATCCAGATTTACAACAAGCATTTTGGTATGAGCAGAAGGGTACCAGGGTGTTGCATTTCCCAAAGGCCACATGGGAGGATTTCAGCCTCGCACATGGGGCAACCATCCAAAGGGGATGGTGATGATGGGTGGCAAAAGCTAAGCTCCTTAACAAGCAAAAAAGGGGCACGTCAATTTTGGATTCATGTACTGATTCTCAATGGAAAACCAGTCATTGATTCTCAATGGTGGCGGTTGAAACATGGGGTGCCAATGCCAATGAACCAGGCCTTGCAAAGTTCGGGAGAACTAATGTGGCTGAAACGTCCCCAATTCTAGATCCATGGAAAAATAGAAAAATGTTCAATCTGTGTTAAACATACTATATAAGATAGATGAACATATAAATTGGTTTCGCTAAGACACTCACAAACTTCCAGTGGAATCCAATCGGTTTGGTCTTGAATGTGGCTGATGTTGGTCTGTTGGTCTCATACAGCCCCAGACCATTTGATGGCAACGGCTGAAAAATGCAACGTCAATTAATCAATCTATAATTTACCAACTGAATTTTGGATCTAGCCATCAAAGAGAAGAATTTACCCCATAGATGATGAATAGGTTTTGCGTGTGTGCGAAAATAGGGTAATTATTAGGTCATATTTTTACGACCATTTTCCTTGAAAAAAATATGATAGAACATCAAATTCGGAAGTGCTCGTTTCATATTGTCACTCACAAACACACACACACCCATATGCCATGTGCTTCATGTACACTGTAGAGTTCCTAACATTTAGCTCGAACATTACCCAAATGCAGATATGGGTTATTGCTGAGGTGCCAATTTCATGGTGATACCATGTGATAGCACTTTCTCTTTTTTTGTGGAGAATCCTTCCGGCTCGATTGCCAGCATTACTGGGGATGTAGATTTCCAGTCATTAGAAAACCCTGAACAAATTGGGTCCGTGTTTGGGAAAATGCCGTAACTCTTTGGTTTTTATCAAACAGAAATATAGCAAGATCATGCGTCACATTGAAAAAGAAAGAACACCGTGTTTCCGAGATGGCACCCTCTGGTAAACTAACAGTTTGCTATGGGAAATCACATTTAAATAATATAGGTAAATCAACTATTCTCATAAGCCATGTTGAACAGCTATGTTAGTTTCCAAGATGTGGAAACCACCCATGACTGGGAATGGTTTATATATACCACCCATATGTGGAACGGAAGCTGAGGAGTACGAAAGTACGGTTGTTTACCGTACCCTGTTGTTCCATAATTCCTGTTTCCTAAGAACGTTGGGAAAAAACTTACTCTCAACTTACTCCTAACTTTTTTGTCGTTCTATAATTCTTGTTGTGTTCCAACAACTTTTTGTGTTCATCATATTTCTCGCATTTACCAATTCTGTTCTATAATTGCGTGTTCTATAATTAAATTTGCAATAGTTCCGTTCTAAAAAACTGGTTTCTATGTACATTCTTCCGGGGTACCAGAAACATACACAAAGTAGATATCATGTATGTACATAATATCCAAATGGTCATGGCCGCAATTATAGAACGGAAGTTGAGGAGCACAAATTAATTATAGAACAGCCAAAAAATAATTATAAAACAGGATCCGAATCCTTGCGGAATCGGGATCCGGAGGAGTACGAAAGTACGGTATTTTACCGTACTTTTGTACTCCTAATTCCGTTATATAATTGTGGCAACTCCTGTAATATTCCCAATGATATTCCCCAAATATATCCCCATAATATCCCAATGATATTCCCATAATTGAATTTAATTGTATGGATAAACAATTAATTCCTGTAATTATCAACTATAGTTATAAGTTGGTTTATAATCCCCGTTAACTATAGTTATATCCCCCTAATCGACCCTAGATATTGGACTTATAAACCAACTTAGCTAACTATGGGGCACCACCTTATTGTTTTGCCCAGATCATGTTTTCCACCTCAATCGACCTTTGGAGGCGGAAAAACAATCAAAGGCGACGCTTGTCGGGCCGCGGCAGTGGTGAAGCACCCTCCAAACACATGATAAATTGGGTCAACCAAGGTTGAGTAGGTCATATACAATAATATAATCATTACTATTATCATTATTATACTATGTATATATATATGAACATATTATATATATATGATATGTGAAAAACCGCATACTGTAGAAAAATAATATATAGTATAACTACTTACTGCATAGATATAGAATTCATGTTTCAATCATTTTTTTCCAGCGGGACGACCAACATGGTGAGATACACTCATACATGGTGCATTTCTGACCGGGCATCCTCCGGCAATCAGTTCCATAGTTTAATGGAAAATTCCCAAACTATAGTCATCATTTTCCCATATTATAAATAAATAAATATATATATATATATACAGATGCATAATATATATATATGCATATAGATGCCCGTTTAGTTCAGGCATTCTCCAGCAAAAAAATCCCTATCATAACCATAAAAGTAAAATAAACCGCTTATAAAAGGTAAAACCCATGGCGTATCCCCGAGACCACACGAATCATGGCTTCTTCCCCCCATGCCGATTCTTTAAATCATCGGCTCATGTTCCCGGAAAATCCCCTATAAATAGATGTTTCATTCAGCCAACCATGAAACTGATTACCGGAGGGTAAGCCTTGCAATCTACTCATATCATTGTTTCTTCTGCTATTCAACCCGGATTCACTAGCTACTTGAAGTTAATGATTTGTATATCGCACTATTCATACGGTTCTTCCTTAAACATGGGTGAATTGTGGGGTATATGATTATGATGACACTATGTACTATTTCATATATTTTCGTTCTCTTTCCTTAAACATCCCGTCGGGGGGAAACCGCGCCAGCGGTTGTGAGCGTTTTGAAAAAATGTCGTTTTCGCCATAGCGAAACTACTGATTCATTCTCCAAAATAGGCTTAAAAATTCCCGGGAATTTGAAGTCCTTTGATGATGACCTGCAATTTACAGAGAAATTTCTCTTGAAAAGGTGCGCGGTGTTTTTTTTCCCTCTCACATCGCCATGCGGTTCTTCAAGGAGCGACCAGTGACCTCCAAAAGGCTTTTGGTTTTGGAGTTCATCCTCCAAAAGTCTTGTAACTGAGCCGCAGAATGTTTTTTTCCGCAAGAATGACAACAGCTTCTGTCCTAGACTTTCACACGAGGAAGCACTATGTCCACCCCGTCCACAGTGAGCGCACAGCGGCTCAGCCTTGGATCCCCTTTATTTTGACAATCCTGTTGATCACTGACAGCTTGCGTCCATTTTTGGAGGCCCAACCCAGTGACGTGACGTAGCATGTGCATGTGACGCAAGTTAACATGAACGTTAACATCGCCCCCCCCAAACCGCTTACGTGACGCAGCATGTGCATGTGACGCAAGTTAACATGAACGTTGACATCCCCCCAAACCAGCGATGTGATGTAGCATGTGCATGTGACGCAAGTTAACATGAACGTTGACATCCCCCCAACCCAGTGACGTGACGTAGCATGTGCATGTGAGGCAGGTTAACATGAATGTTAACATCCCCCCAACCCAGTGACGTGACGCAGCATGTGCATGTGACGCAAGTTAACATGAACATTAACATCCCCCCCAAACCGCTTACGTGACGTAGCATGCGCATGTGACACAAGTTAACATGAACGTTAACATCCCCCCTGCATGTGACGCAAGTTAACATGAACGTTATTACCCCTCCCCTCCCGGACCCCTTCAAAAATGAGTGTTTTTAAAAACGTGCACGACTACTGGCGCGGTTTTCCCCCCGCTGGCAAAAATTAAACATGTCCATCATTTGCCCATGCCCCATGAGAATTACTTTGCCAGATCTTTCCACAGTCCAAACCACATCGGCTTAGTGCGTGACGTCAAACCCTAGTGTAGATCAAGTCTCTCCATGCTTCGAGGCCATCTCACTTGCATCCTGGTTTTATAGGTTTCATGTTCCACCCCTGACAGTTGGATGATTCTCTCAGAAAAAAATGGCAAACTGATTTTGAAGGGGTGGTTTGAAAGTCTTTTCATATCATTTGGGATAGTTTGATCATAATGATCCAAAACTTGACAGAATTGGGGGTTTCAAAAAAACTCGGGAACCCGATGGATTTTCAATGATTTGCGTATGTTTTCTATCTCTTTTGTTACATGATCAAAACTGGGGTCCTCTGTGGCTCCATGGTCACCCCCCATGGCTTTCCAGGAGCCCAAGAGGGTGAAACTGCCGCCAGACACGACGGGCAACTGGGAAATTCCCAGTGAACGCCCGGCCGGTGAAGAGGCACGTGGCTTTCGCGACTGGTTTCGCGGTGGCAGCCCCCAATACAGGAATACAACACGGATCTATATGAATTTATGGCAATTATATGCAATTGTTTAAACATTCGCTGCAACCCTGACGTTTGACCACGCTGGAGTTGTAGAAGGGTTGCGTTTTTCCACATGTCTATGTGGTAGGTAAACATGTAAAATTATGTATATCCCAGTCAATATATTCTTCAGAGATGTTCAGATAAGTGGTGGTTTTTCACGTCCGGGTTGGCGCGAAGTTGTGACATGTTTTTTTTTGGGCTGTGAATCCTGAAAGTTGCGAATCATCAGTTGTTTTGTTTGGGGCCTGAAAGAGTCCGTAAATATGGCTACGGCATAAAAACACCGTGTAATGTGCTTTTCACATCAACAGTAAATAACCATCCTATCCAGATCGAAACAGGAAGGAATGATGGATTCCAGGCAAGGAAGGTCGAGTGACTGATAGTGAAACAGCCCAGAAGACGTTGCAGAGTGCATCATGTTTGGTTCCGGTGGATTTGTTACCATGATGCTTCGACTTAGGCCATTCAATTTCAATGGTTTGACCAAAGCGATAGGGAGAAATCTGGCTACACCTGCTTCAGAAAGTCTGAACACCTGCTTCAGAAAGTCTGAATATAGGTATGACCAATGCCACATCCGAGGGTCGAGTAGCCATCGAAACGAGTCCATGGGAACCAAGCATGTTGATTATGCGGTATGCGTCAGATTTTTCCATATTTGCTTTAATCGGACACATGTGACACATCCAATATGTATTATATGATGTTGGTGTCCTGTCCAAGTCTGCAAAAATGGGTTCGATCGCTTTCGATCGCAATATGAGTGTTTTACTTGTGGAACCAGTGACACCGGTCCCTGACCATTGATGTGTAATTTCTGTCATAGCTACTCGACCTGATCAAACATAGGTATTGGCCCAACCCAAATTGGGTTCAACAAAGGGTCAATCAATCTGTATGATTTCGATGGATCTCACATATGTTGGGAAACTAATTCTCACTTCCTCGGCCTCAACCGGCTTTGGGATTGGTTGTATTAAAGAAAACAGATTGCATTGGTTATTGCTGGTTATTTTCCGACAATATAATGTGCAAACATACGCAAAATATACAGAGACCGCACGTGCGACCGCGTGGTGCGAAATAACACCCCAATTGAATGATTGGGTGGTTGGATCATCACCGTTTCTACTCATTCCCGACTCAAATGACCAGACGAAGCATCCAGGATACCAACAAGAAATGGAGGTTTCCTAATTTTTGGAGCTACCCCCAGTTCTCATCCATTGATGGATTTTCCATGAAATAAAGCCTGCTATTTGGGTACCCCCATGACTATGGAAACCCCCAAATATGACCCCCAAAAATTCATCCAGAGCTGCCGTCTTTGTCGTATGCTTCCAGGGCGCTGAGATTCCGGCATCCAAAGAGTGCATCTGGGATTTATCAGATGGTATACCCTCTGGTAATTTAACATAGCTATTGAAAATGGCCATTTATAGTGGATTTACCCATTAAAAATGGTGATTTTCCGTAGTTACGTTAGTTTACCAGAGGGTACCGATAGGCAACCTATGGCAATCTGACCCCATTTCAATCACCATCACCAAGGTCACCAAATTTTTCATGGCTTGTATACACCATCCATCCACGATATTTGATAGAAAAGCATTATTATCAAAACAAAACAAGAACTGGTTGGTGGTTTGGAACATGTTTTTATTATTTCTATATATAATATATAATATATATGCTATATATTTGGAATAATACTCCCATTCGACTCTCATATTTTTCAGAGGGGTAGGGTTGAAACCACCAACCAGTTAAAGGGGGTTGACATGGCGATTGAAGCTACATCCCTTGACTGGCGCCATGCCGGACCCTGGTGGCACGGGGGTCGCATTTGCCCCTAAACCATCTTGGGTCGCATTTGCCCCTAAATGAAGGGGGATGAAGTGGGTTTAGGGGCGAATGTGACCCTCGTTTAGG
>Ga0126342_10002520_pt1 | contig 28718 bp, 31 predicted proteins | sample Cyp1metagenome_FD_92528 | JGI IMG/M metagenome (GOLD analysis project Ga0126342, IMG submission 92528) | Coral microbial communities from Lord Howe Island, Old Settlement Bay, Australia - Cyphastrea 1 metagenome | ecosystem: Host-associated > Invertebrates > Cnidaria > Coral ... | reverse complement strand
GAAGGTGTGAAGATGAGCAGATGTGAAGATGAGAAGGTGTGAGAGAAGGTGTGAAGATGAGAAGATGAGATACAGACCCCCACTATTGGAAGAACCCTGCGCTCAGACGCTCTCGGGAAAAATCCAAAAAGATCCACATGATCTTTCCGTCCTACTCCCCCTTTTTTGGGACGCCTTTTAAAACCCCTTAAGGTGCAGCTGGGGGGCCCGGCCGTCCAAGTGGCGGCCGGTGCGGAGCACAGCTGCGCGCGGATGGTGGATGGTACCCTGGGGCAATTGGAGGATTTTTCAGCAGAAAAGCTGGAGGGAAAAAACATATAGATTGGAAAGCTGATTAACCATGATATATTATATAGATATTATATCACTATTATAATCAAAATTTTTGACCCTCCATTTTTTCGAAAGCTGAAGAATTGTGGATCCAGTAGGCATTCAGTAGGCTGTGGCCTTGAGCCATGCTTGGCAGGGGGTGAGCCATCTTGATTTCAGGAACTCACGTTTGAGCTGGGATGGATTGAATTTGAGACATTGGATTCATAACATGGGTCATTCCTTCCGTATTCAACCCATTGATGTGTGTCCGAATCACCAGCAGGTTTTGTGGGCCATTTTAGGCGAAGCGAAACATGGAAAACGTCCCAGAGTTCTGAGACGTTCGAATGAGAACTAATTTGCGAAAGGAAAAGCAACCCTACTTGGTGGTTCATCCCACTTAGTAAGTGGGTTATAACCCCAGTTATAAATGGGATAAGTAGGGTTAATCCACTTATAACCGGGGTTATAACCCACTTACTAAGTGGGATGAACCACCAAGTACATACTCCCTCCATTTAATTTTGAAACATAGCAGGATGTTGAACGCATCCCTGTGAGATGCAGGCTTGTTGTTCCCATGCTGTCCTGCCTATGCCAACATCCCAGGCAGTGTCAAATGCTGGGGAGCTAACAGCCAGGGCCAGGCCCGTGCCGCTTGTGGGAGGTTGAGGGGTTTTGCTTCTTTTGGAGACTGAGCCGCATCACCTTTCGATACTTTGTGGTTGGAAAATTTGGTGATGTTTGCGGAGAACCTTGCTTACAACATCTTACAACCCAGTTGTGAACGTGATATGCCCATAAAACCATCATATTTCCCTGGACTGATCTCCAGCAGGGGCCCATCCAGCCCTAAAAAAGTAGCCTCTGGTTATTTGTTACACTTCGCCATGGTTTTTCGATGGCCCTAATCGAAATAGATGGTTGACCTGGGTTTACCTAGCTATAAAATGGTGGATCTTTCCATGTAAATCACCATTTTCCCATGGTTTTCCCATGGTTTTCCTATCAAAAACGGCGAAATCTGATGCGCTGAAGAGGCCTTGTCCTCGCAGCGCTGCGTCTCCATTGGCACCATGCCCTGGGAGATGGGAAATGCCCTGGTGTCTTGGATCCAACTGTCACGAAAACCATTGAGACCCATGGGGACCACCAAAAATTGGCTGAAAATGGGTGAAGGACCTTCCAATTTGATGGGTTTTGGGTTTTAGAAGCTCATTTTCCCCATGAAAAAGTGGCTATGACTGATTATGACTGGGGGTATGCCGGGTATGCCAATTTTTTGGACACACCCATCTGCATATCTTTATGGGATTGGGTGAAAAAAATGAGAAAAGACAACAACCAGCAATTAGCAACGGAGCTTTGGTGATGGCAGGTCGAACTCCACCTGTGAAAAAACTTGGGCCACTGGGTGGAGTCACCTCTCAATTGCTGACTGATCGGTAAAATGCGGCCTGCCATTGTCTGGAGGGATTCCGTACTCAATTCAATCAACGCCTTTCGCTTGAAAGCTGGCAGCCCCAGCACAACGGACTAATTCAGAGGGATTTCATAATTAATTCAACCCTGAGCTGCAACAGGTTGATCCAGAACCGATCGTCCGTGTATGCAACACATACACCCGATTTGATGCGGCAAACAATGGATCCTTGAACAAGGCATCTGGGCATTTTGACAGGATAAAAACCCTTGATTTAGCAGCTGAAACCACCAGCACAATCGCAAGCTCTCGTGGCTCAATTTTTTGCCCGAACCTTCAGCCTTGGAGCATGTTGCGTGTGTCTTCAGCCGCGTTGCCGAGAAGTTGGAGATGATCACACAGGCAGGTCTACCCTTGATATCCTTGGGCTGAAAAAGTACCTCTCGCACCAAGTTGGTTGCTCCAGATTCAGACAAAGAATTCTGAATGGAAGTGCTGGAGAACTTTTTGATGATCGGGAGATATGTGCCCCTGTGGGTTTGCAAATTGTGATTCTGGTTTTTTGGCCATCGGACGAACATGAAGATGCCACATTCGTTGCTGCGTGCCAGCAGAGTGAGCTTGAGCGAGTTGAGGGGATGCTTCAACGACCACAGAACCCCGATGTGAGAGATCGTGATGGCTGGCCAGCCGTACGCTTCGCGGCACAAATGGGCACCGCGAGCTGCATGGAATTGTTGCTCGAGTCTCGTGCTGATCTTGAAATTAGAGCCACAGAGGATGCCTCAACAGCTTTGCATTACGCAGTCTTCAATGGTCATCCCGAAGTAAGATGCTGTTGGATGCAAGTGCTGACAGAAACAGTGCATTGGAAGAAGGAGCAACAGCATTGCATTTTGCAACTGAGGGAGGCCACTTGGAAATGGTACGGTTGTTACTAGATGCTAGTGCTGACATGAATAGTGAAACAACAGACAGCTTGACCCCTCTGCATCTTGCAGCTCAGGAAGGCTACTTGGAAATAGCACGATTGTTGCTTGATGCTGGTGCCGACAAGAACAGTGCTAATGTCTTTGCTGCTGCGTGGTAGAGCTAAGTTTTGGAAGAAGTAGCAAATGGCTGTACACCTCTGCATCTTGTCACAATGACGGGCTGCTCAGAAATAGCACATTTGTTTTTAGATGCCGGTGAAGGGAAGAACAGTGCAACCAAAGATGGCTTCACCCCTCTGCATCATGCAACTGAAAAGGGCCACTTGGAAGTAGTGCGGTTGTTTCTCTTGTCAGGTGTTGAGACAGACCGGAAGACAGCACGTGGTCTGACAGCTTTGCACCTTGCAGTGCAGCATCAGGAGGTGGGAGTGGTTAATTTGTTGCCCAAATCCGGCGCTCATGCTAACGCTGAGACGGATGCTGGTGAAACAGCTTTGCACTTGGCTATCGAAAACGGTTGCTTGGAAATGGTTCGCTTGTTGCTTGCATCCGGAGCTCACATTGCTCCGGCTGATGTGGATTTGGCACGTCGATGGCCAGAGGTTCAGGATCTGTTGATTAATCTATAGATTCTGAATGAATTTGGATGGATTTCGCGTGCTGCGACAGCCGGAGAAAAAGAGTTCTACTATGCGATTCCCGACAGCAAGCTGTCAACCATTGCGCAAGTGGTCAGAAAGATCAGAAAGGAATGTGGTCGATCTCGTTCAGCATCACTTAGCTGTCGGTTCAGTGAGATGGAGGGAGCTTTGAGTAAGTTGTCAACCCTTCCCAGGGGGCAAGGGGGTTTCCAGTGGGACCTTCCTCATCTAGGTTTAAGACCGCCCAGGTGGCTGAGAAATTGCCGCGAAAAGCTGTCAACATCCTTGCGGGACTATGGCACCTGGGCTGCAGATGGGATTTGGATGGGTTTAGGTCAGATTCTTCGGTCTTGGAGTCTTGGATTTCCATTTTTATCTCCCAGATAGCTGGGTTCCAACCACATTCGTAGGTGTTGACTTAAGATATGGCAGATCATTCAGACGCTTGGGATGGTGCTTCGACACCACTGGAAGCAGCAAACACAGGGGATTCTGAGGATTGAACAGCAACGGCGGCAACAACCGACCACACTTGGAATGAGGAAGACCTGGGGGCAAATACAGGTCTCCCAAACAGCGTTTTGATGCCCCAGAATTCATGATGGCTTCTGGAAGTGTCGACCACGACTGTTTGATGGGTTTCAAACAGTTTCGATTTTCGCTATCTGGATAATTTGTCCGTACTCGATGATTGGTGTTTTTGAAGGATGTTCAAAACACCAAACGGGAATATCTGCCATGCGAAAATTGATCCAACACCAACTCATCAGTACAATTAAAATCAGTATCATCATGTTGGCCGGTGACATGCCTATTCTACTGTACCCATTTCTACCCAAATTCTGCACCATCATTGAACCTTCACCTCTTCGCAAGTTTTGGGCACCACTCCAAGGCACACCTGTGCGATTTTGGACGACAAGACGTCCAAATGCTGGGGCTCAGTCAATCCGGCGGATGCCTGAGGTCCCCTGGTGATGTACATAGACCAAGCACCTGACCTTGGAGAAATGGAGCTGGGTCAAGGTGCTTCATAGGGAAACAAACATCCTGATAACTATCCAGTTGTAGGACATGATTTGAGAAGTTGGTATCGAAAAATGCGTATCGTGACAGGTCTTTCATGATTGATAGCCACACCATCAGATTGGTTCCCTTGGTATCAGATGGTATCAGGTCCAAAGGACCAGATGCAGTTGCGCTGTCGGCGCTGTCACCACCGATTTTTTTTTCGACAGTTTCTCACTGTCCAATCACAGTGGAGTATCTATGAGAGAGTCACGACTGTCCACTCAAACCTCTTCTTTTTCAATGTTGTACAACAACTGCAACCCATTTTTTGAGACATCCAAGTGATAAAGCTCTACGATTTTTCATCCCCAGGAAACTGGTGACAGCACACGCTATGCGCCAACGGGAATGCAAAAAGTCAAAAAAAAGACGCAGGTTGCCAGCATCTGCGCAACGGGGATTTGTTTGAGGCCCTCAAAATTTGCAATTTACATACAATTTTTTTTGGTGTTTTCCCAAGTTATTCTACAAGTCATCCCAATATGATCCCATTATTTTCAACTGATAGAGATAGTAACACCATGAATGGTATAGCCTCTGCTCATCCCATGGGGTGGACATCTGGTCACACTTGAATCACTTGATATGCATCGCAGGAATCGCAAATGGATGACAGACTTGGATAGATAGATAGATAGATAGATAGATATATATATATAATATACATATCTGGAATTATATATATATATCTGGTTGGTGGTTTGGAACATTTTTATTTTTCCATATATTGAGAAGAATCAAGCCAACTGACGAAGTCATATTTTTCAGAGGGGTTGAAACCACCAACCAGATATGTATAAACATATCTGGAAATTGTATTTCCATCATCATCACCGCTGAACTGGAGATTCAGAGATGATTTCCCTAGTCAGAAAGGTTGTCCTTGGGCGGGCCCCTCCAGGATGCCTTAGCGCAGCGTCGCGCTGAACGCGAAGATCGCCGCGCGGATCGCGTTGCTGGTGCGAAACCGAAAGAGAACGCGGCCATCGGCAAGGCATGGGGGAGATTTCGCCAACAAAACCGGGGGATTTGACCAAGGACCGGCAATCATTCGGCAATGGGAACTGAAAAAGGGGTTCCTTTGTAACAAAAAACCTGTCTCTACACTTGTTTTTTTTTTCAGCTAACCAAGTAAGATTACCAAAGGGCAGCATGGACCCCCATTTGATAGCCTTGATTCCAGTTCGAAAATCAGCATTGTCCAGAGTCCAGACCCATTCGTTTTTTTGCTTTTATATGTCAATTTCCAAGGAAATAAACACGTCTCCCCTTTTAACCCACACACAGGCGAGACTGGAGCAGCAGGCTGGCCCCACCTCTGCAATAACCCACAGGATCCATAGGTTTATCTTCTCAAATCAACTTCAAATCAACTTCAATTCTCATCAATTCTCATGTTTTTCTTGCCAAAAAACTCAATTTTCCATCCTTTCAGGTGATAATTCTCAATTCTGGGCTGCTTAAATCTCAATTTCCATCAGGTGATCTCCACAGCTGGGTGAGCTCCCCATGGTCAGGTGGACGCCTCAACTCAGGCGGCCATGGCGTCCACGGCCGAACTGCGCAAGGCGCTGCAAGCGGAAGTGGCGAAGGTGGAGCGAGGCGAGAAGGCACTGAAGGAGAACAAAGAGGAGATGGACGTGAAGTACCTTGGATTGGGAGATCTATGGAGATCTACACCTTCAATGTCTTCATGTGTACTAATTATAGTACTATTGATGTACTATGTGTACATGTTTTTTTCGTGAAAGTGAAGTACCTTGAATTTTCATCACCACACTCCATAGTTTCCACGGGATACCCCGAATTTGCCATGGAGTTTGATGGATGTTGTGTCACCTGGGCCTTGGATCAGGAACCGATACCAATTTCGGATCCCAAAGGTGCCGATTTCAATCAATTGGTCGTTTTATATGATTGGATTAAACTTAAATGAGGACGATTCAATATTGATTGATAAAAAAAGAACATGTTTTGGTAGGATAATCCAAAGGTCGAAGCCAAATTCATGGAACACAGTTGTAAGTGGGACCGAAAAAAACACACCCTGGGCATCCTCAGTGGCGGGCGAATCCTCTCTTTAGATGATAACGTCGCCATGTGTGCATGGATTTAGATTTCAGATTCAGAAAAAAACACTATCGATCCGAAGCATTTCTTCACCATCCGAAGATTGAGCAGTTCATTGGGGTAGGGTACCCTCAGCTGGTCCCATACAGCCTGGTGCCCGTGGGGGTGAACCCTGTGGCTCGAGGTTCGCGGCTCTCCGGAAAGACCTCGTTGCGCGTGAGGAGAATGGAGAGCAGTTGGCTCAACAGGTGGCGGTCCCCCAAAAGACGGAGTGAAGCAGTGAAGCAACATCTAAATCAGCAGAAAAAAGTTTTGGGCACCATTGTTCTATGGATTTCTGAAAGACCCCTATGAAGCTATAAAGCAATGAATGTGATGTTGTAGCCAGTACAACGGAGTTCTTTGGTGAAACCGCGAAGAATAGAGGGATCTTCAAGCAATCTTCGAGGAATTCTCACCAAACTTTCGATTTTTCTGAGCCAAGGCCCAGAAAAATCCCCAAGTTCCAGGGAGCTTCCAAGAAACAGGTTTTCCTATGGTTTTCCCATGATTTTCCTATGGTTTTTCCATGGGTTTCCCCCATCTTTCCCCAGGTGACCAGCGCCGAAGCCGCCGCAGCCGAGCTGCGCAACAAGTTGCAGGGCCAGGAGGCGCAGGTGGTGCGCAGCCAGGCGGAAATGGCGAAGGCGCAGAGAGGAGAGAAGGAACTGAAGGAGGAGATGGAAGCGAAGCATCTGGGATTTACTGGAAGATTTGCTGGGATTAAGTGGGATATATTATGATATATATATATATATATGATATATATATATATATATTATAATATGTATCTATATATATAGATTAATATGATTTAATGGAAGTGAATCACCTTGGATGAAAAGTGATTTAGTGGGCCAGTCTACTTGTTGTTTTCTGGATTCGACAAAAACCGATGAGTTGATGATCCCTGTTTTGATTCATGACTTAGATCTGAAGTGGCTACCCTCTGGTAATTTAACATAGCTATTGAACATGGCCATTTATAGTGGATTTTCCCATTAAAATTGGTCATTTTCAATAGCTATGTTAAATTACCAGTGGCAATCCGCAGATTTTGCATTTGGTTTTGAATTTTGACCTTTGACATCTTTGTTTTGCTTTCAGCTTCATTCTTTTTTGCCATGTTTGGGAGATGTAGAGTTGCGAATGGACTACAGGGATTTCCAGGTGGATCTGCAGTTTCTCCAGTTTTGAGGTTTGCGGCTCTCCAGAACGAGCTTCATACCCGTGAGGAGAGGGGGTATTTAGTCGCTGGTCCTGGTAGATGAATTCGATTGAATTCGGATCTAGAGGTGGTTTCAAGTCAACAGCTGACTGATTCTCTGGAATATCAGGTCATGAAGCAGCTACCATAGGCCTTTCAAAGCACATTTCATAGCCCTACTGGGTACAGTAGCACATGATTGGGTTTGCCTGCAGCACCCGACTGATTGACCCTTGATTCTCCATGGGTCGTAAACTATTTGCTTTTTTGCATTCAATAGCTGGAGGCCGAACAAGTACCAAGAAACACTGGAATCATCTTCAATAATCTTCAGCACAAACATCATTTTCAACCCAAGAATCATCTTCCGGCCCCATTGTTGGAGTGCCTCCGAGTTTTTACGTAGCGTTTTTCTGTTGGTCAGAAGTTGCCCAGCAGGAATTGAGTTCTATGTTGGAGGCTGGGTGGATACCTTGAAGCAACAGGTTCAGCATCCCTTACCCCTAATATTAAACACCCCCCAATAACCATGGTTCAATAGGGAAATGACATATTTGGGACCATGGAATGGAAGGGTGTTTAATGTCAGGGGGATGGCATTCTTCCGATGTCTTGAAGGACTTTGGACCGATGATTTCTTGCTTCCCCCTAAAACACGCAAACTTCCCATGTTCGAGATCAACTTGGTCGAGCAGGTTTTTCATGGTTTTGCTATGGGGAGAAATGTAGGAATTCAACCCAGCTATTCTTCCTGTTTCAGGATATCTAAAGTATCTAAGGTCAGCCATCCTTTTTGGTACTGCAGTATCACTTGTATTCGTGTCGCAGGCAGAAGTTGCCCGTGAGGAGGCTCACCTTGTCTGGAGGGTGCGTGTGGAACAAGTCGTCCACTTTGGGGAACCTACATTTTCATGGATTTTCAAGTTCACCAGCAAGGGCTCTTGAAGGGTTGCCTTTAACTTGCCCTACGCACACCAGCTGATGAATTCTGATGATCTTACCTGAAAAATCCAACAGGATTTCAAAGGTACATGGGCACAATGGGCACTCAATGATTCCAAAAGAAACGCCCTAAAATTTTGCATCAAAACGAGAAAGCATTCCATTCTGTGCTATAGCTGCTAGGCAGCGGATGGAAGGATCTCTCAGAAGTCGACCGAAGATCTGGAAGAAGCCAAAGAGGTGCAGGGTGGTTTCAATGATTGCAATGTGGTAAACCAGAAACCATATAAGCCATCCCTACATCCGTCCCCAATGACTTGCCAAAAATAGCTCCAAAAAAAATACATCTATATATACGCATCATTCATAGCTGAAGTTTGACTCTGAGAGAGCATGGTGTTGTTTTTTTTTTTGCGCCCTTTTTTGCTCAATCATTCACCGTTGTAACCCACTTTTCCATGGCTTTCCCACTACTAAACCCCGACTGGTTGGATGCACCAGCGACTGACATTTCCAGAATCAATTGAATATAATCCAACCGCCCAATTCTTATCTTTCTTAAGTATTCTTAAGTGGTCTTCTATTTTTGTTAGATCCTAATGGACCTGTCTAGATCTGCATGTATTTTGATCTTTGCTGGCGTTTCTCCCGATATTTTGCCCTCGCTTTCCATGGATCTCCCCACGCCCAAGGCCCTGCTGGCTGCGCAGCATGCTGCGCATGCACAGCAGGAGGCGGAAGTACAGGTCGAAGAAGCCAAAAGGTCGGTGGGGAAACAGTTCCTTATCTTAATGAGATTTTAATCGGGTTTTAATGGGATTTGAGGGGATTCTAAGGAATTTTGATCAGCAAAATTACAAGGTGACCCCAGATATGTTTGGGGGAAAATTGGCACAAAATTGTGGTACTCGCGTACCTGGAATTGGAGCAACGCTGATGATGGTTGAACCCCTTCTCCAGAGTGATTTGGGGTCTCATCATCGTATAGAGTCCTTTTCAATCACGAGCAGTTGGATGATTGTTGGGATGATTTTTTTTTGCGAGGAATTTTTGGACCTTTCAATGACATTTCCATACATTGCCATATTCTATCTACAGGATGACAAAAAATGTAAGTTTCCTAGAATGAGGGTACCCTCAAATCATCTATGATTTTATGGGATTTTCTATGGGATTTCCCATGAACAAAAACCATCCATTTTGATCATTTTGGGGATCCCACTCCGCCAAGGACTGTGGCCGCAGAGGCGTTGATCCGGCAAGCCGAGGACAATGCTGAGAGATGGAGCAATGAGCTGCTGGGATTGGTCCAGGATTGGTCAAACATGTTGCAATGTGGGTAAAACAATGTCATAAACCAATATAAACCACCCATGTGGGAATGGTAACCATACCACCTATAAAAATGGTGATTTTCCTGGGGGATGGCTTATTATCGATTTACCCACATTAATTAGATGGGATATGTTTTTTTTTTTTTTCAAGCTGGGGATGGTAACAAATTAAAAGCTATAATTAAGACCAATTATATGTTTTTTTTTGACATTTGGGATTTTTTTTTCCGCCCGAGAATTGGATGAAGGGGAAATCTGCAGGCCTTATCCCCTTCATTTGCAAACACTAGGGTTCTGGTGTAGATTTTCCCAGCTAAACCAACCTGTTGAACAATTAGCGCGGAGACATCACTATTTTTTTAGGGCATAATAAATTTGTTGGGTTTATTTTTGTTTGCCTTCCTCTCAAGATGGCTAAGTGGGCCACATAGGTCGCGGTTAGGTATACTGTAACTGCTCTTGTTGGTTTGGTTTTTGATATTTGTTGATTTACATCCCCATTTTTGTTGATAAGAGGGTTTAATTCGGGTAGGTGAATGTCCCCCTGTTTGGCCACTTCCATTCTTGGCTTTTTCCCTTGATAATCCAGGATCTCTACAGGTCACAAGTTCAGTTTAAAATTGCATTTGACATGATCTTTATCCAGAAGACTCGGGATTTACCTGCGATTTGCTTTTGATTAGCTGATTTACCTGTCCTCTTAGTCATCTTGCAGCCTTGCCACCATGCCATGATCTTCTCTTTGGTGCTCCTGCTTTGGTTACTCGCTTCTGCCTTGGCTGAGTACGATGCCGGAGACGCTGCTGGATATCTGCGCTTGAATGCGGTGGCCGTTTGCGAAGATCGACGCATTGCGGGATGGAACTGTGGCCGGCAATGCAGCACGACTGCTGCCTTAGTTGAGAACGGCTCACAGGTGTTGATCGGCCCAACGCCGGTGTACAACCTCCATGGATTTGTCGCCCGGCTTCGGCGTGAGGGAAGCAGCAGCTGTGTGGTGGCGATTGCAGGCACCTCTTTCTACAATTGGCGAAATATTCGGGCAGATCTTGAATTTTGGCGCACAAAGTGGCCCACTTGGTCAGGGAGTTGTGCAGATTGGTGCTATGGTTGCGAAGTTATGAAGGGCTTTGCGAGCAGCTACCAAGAGCTGCGAGATGAGATTTTTGCTTCCTTAGAACAATTGAAATGCTCCGCAGTAACCTTTACTGGGCATTCCTTGGGAGGAGCAATTGCTGTATTGGCATCTTTGGAAGCACGTGCTTGCCACAATTTCACAGTCTCTGTTTGGACGTATGGAATGCCACGTGTTGGCAACCTTGCTTTCGTGGAGGCATATGTATCTACAGCCAAGCAAAGGCAACAGAGTCCACCCATGTGGCGTATCACACGTGATTTTGATCTGATTCCACAACTTCCGCAGACTTGGCTTGGATACTATCACATCCCATGGGCAGTCAGATACTGGAAACATGGCACTGAAAAGGTGATTTGCACGGAGAGGTACGAAGATCCTGACTGCACTTATGCCGGTGGTACCATGGCCGACCATCACAACTATTTTGGTGTCACGGGCACGGATGAAAATCAAGCCTCGCTCGACTGCATATCTCAGTCGGCTTTGAAGTCGAAGCGGGATCAGTTCTTCGCTTGGAGGGCTGGGTTCTGCACGGCGATGGTGTTTGCAAGCCTTTTGTGCTGTGGCAGCTGCTGTGGCTGCTGCTTTCTGTTGTGCCAGGGACGCCAGCGGTTGAAATTCAACCCGACTGAAGTCCAGTGTCATTTGTTGGGCGATGAGACTGACAGCAGTGACTCGGGCAAAGTTTGAAAGTCAAGGTCTCAATACCTTCCGAAGAATGTTGAAGCTTGCCAAGCTTGCTTGATGCCAGAGCAAGGGTCTTGCGGTGTTTCTTTTTAGGTCAAGTGTCAAGTCCTGTGGGCGACCACTGCGAAGAGAAGTCGCAGGTGATCCCTTTGGCCCTTTGTGAGTTATTCTCGTACTGGGTTTTACAGGGGTTGGTAACTGTCCCATTTTGGGAATATTGGACATCACCTTATAGTAGCCATTATAGACCATATACCTAATGGTTGGGTGATGTTCAATGGGGACATTTAATGACCCATGTTTTAGATACAAACAAGTGCAATTTTCGAAGGCTCACTGCCGAGGCTTGGCTGACCAGTCTGCCCCATGGACCCGTTGAATTTTTTCAGCGTGACTCCCTTCCCACAATTGAAATTCCATGCCATTTGGGGATGGGTCAAAACCCTGGTACCTAGTGAACCCCAAAATAGCTGGTAAATGGATGTTCATCCCACTAAAAATGTATCTATAGGTATTGACCCATACCCATTTCTGACACATTCCCAAGCTCCAGAACTTGGATGAAATCACCAGCTCCCGAGGCCATCCCCTGCCACGTGCAATCTGTGGACCCTGGCATCTCAGGCGAGCGGCTCGTGCCAACATTCTTCCAACCAACAAATTTATAGCAACCCGTGAAAATAGATAGAAAATGATAGAACAGATTAGAAAAGTGGAAACACTGCAAATATGTATTACATTACATTGCACATTTATTACATATCAGTTATCAATTATACTCGTAGCACCTCCCAGAAACACTTTTGGATCTGGGGATGACCAGACTGCTGAATCAACTTCCAGACACCCCGGTGATGTAAACGTGCCCCTGTTGGCTGCAATGCCATGTTTGGTAAGTCGCACATCCTCAAACATCATCACAAAATCCTCAAACATCATCAAGTCATCCATAGTCATCCTCAAACATCATGAACAATAATCAACAATCATCGCGAAGTCTTAAAAACAATCAGCATCCCGATGACGAGAACCATCCAAAATCTCAATCCGCCCATGGTGAGGCGCGCGCGAGCGAGGAGGGTGTGGTGGCCATGCGGGGTCCCGGGGGGCAGATGATGCTCAGCGCAGAAGGGCCACGGGCCACGGCTGAGGCAGGGCGCATCGGGTCGTTGGAGATGGCCCTAATTCCAATGGAGTACGGTCATTATCCATCACTATCCCTACTCAAGTGGTCATTTAGAGGGTATACCCCCTTTTCAGACAAACTCATTGTTGTTGGGCTAGATTTCATGGGTGTCCTAGGCGCAGAAAGCCGAAATGGTACAGAAATGGTGATTGGTCCCCCATTGTCAGAGCAACCAGATCCACCAGGGTTTGTCTTATCATGTGTCTAAAACTCGGGTACCCTAAGACCCGAAGATATCATGATGATCATTTTCTCATTGCAGAAACCCAGACATTTCTGGATATCTCCGATTCTATCTCAGTAAAACCTCACCACATCCTAGAGATTGGCTAGTTTTCAGATTACTAAAGCATAATGCAGCATAACAGTAAACCATCTTTGAATTCAGAAAAATATTCACCATTTTTATGGGAGGTACAAATCATCAATCCATATGGGTGATCCATGGTGGTTGATCATTGCACCAGGCGCGTCTTCGAGCGCGTTGCCTGGTGGGTTCTGCGGAGGTCGAAGATGGGCAGTGGGCATCATTGGAATGATGGTTAGATATATGGATATGATATAGGTACATATATGGTACATGAAACTATCCCGCATTATTTCAGGAGATTTCAGTTTAAATCACAAGATGTGCCAGTTTTTTGGCCACGAATGGTCTGATTTGGACAGCCAACATGTGGATTCAACGAGGAACAAATGGGAGTTGGTCAGCCAACAACCAACATGGGCTTTGAAACCAAACAGCTGGATTCGATCGTGAAGAAATGGGATGCTCAACAAACAAGAACACGGAATTCACCAACAAATCTCATCATTCAATAGGAATGAATGACCAACCTATGGTTTCTATGCATTTTTTGACCGTTGCCTTGAGACCTGTTGTCACCGGAGGGTGCAGCCATCTGCAGCCGGGCCTGGCTCAAATGGCTCAGCAGAACCATGCGGATTTGATGAGATTTGGCATCCAATGGGGATGTAACGGGATATCACCAACATTTATGGGTAATCACCAGGAACATCACCAGGAAACTGAACCGAAGCACATTGAACGTGGCCAGCAGTGGCAGTTCCATGATCCGGAATTTTTCTGGGGTTCCTGTGGCATTGAACGCACCGAAAAAGGGTTGAATTGGTTGAATGCTACCGTTCCGCCTTTGTCTTTGGTTCATCATGTCGACTGCTGCAGGTGGGATTCTGAACATGTAAAAGACGGCTGGTGGTGGATTTCTAGGATTATTATCCTCGAAACAAGAAGTGCAATGAAGGGAAATCAACACTTACCTTCTGGGAATCAAACTTGGCAAGTGAAAATCCCCTAGTTATATATATATTATAATTTATATCATTTTCCAAATTCAAACCTGAGTTTAAAAGGGGATTTCCCATTGCCACCTTTGATTACAGGAGGGTAGAATACTTTGTGAATATTGTGCTGGACGATTTTCTTTCGCCCTTGGATGACGCTGACTGAAGATTGATAAAGTCAACGGCCACACACCGGAGCCTCAGACACCACGAAACGCTTCATCACAGCACCGTAGTGTTTCCATTGATTTCCATCTGATAGGAAACATGTTGAACCATGTCCACTATCATGCTGATATTCAAGGTACCAATATTTTGCCATAGTTTTTCCTGATATCAATGAACTTCCTACTGTATTCTACAGGAAGACGTGGGCAGGAAGTACCAAGCCACTGGCGATCGTGACGGGCGCCAACACTGGCATTGGCTTTCACACAGCAGGCGGTGGGGGACCTCTTAGATGGGACCCATGGTCAGTTTCCACACACTTGCCATAGAAGAATGAGTGTCCTTATGGAAGTGTTGGATAGAGGGTGGTATGGGAAGTGACCGGCTGTGACCCTGCGAATGCGGCTCTCATTGTTGGCCCTGCGGGCGTCAGCTTATAAGCAGCGATAAGAACCTTTCAGGCAAGCTTCAGATATTTGTTTGAGAGAATCAGAAGATGTTCATTTCTTGGCTTGGCCATCCAACCATCTCCAAACTTTGGCACCAGACCATGCCAGGTTCACTATTTTAAATGGTCCCATCCCGGTAAGGGGAATTACGCTACTCATGGCCGGAGAATCCACGCCATTGCCCAGAAGCCCTGGCGGAGCGTGGCTTTCACGTGATCCTGGCGTGTCGCAGCTTAGAGCGCGGAGAAAACGCCCTGGCCGCGGCGCAAGGGAAGGGCAGCGCTGAGCTTCGCAGGCAGGCAGGTGGAAAATCATGGGTATGATTGGATGTATATGATTATATAATTGTAATAATAACAATAATAATAATAATGATAATAATAATAATATATATACACATGTTTATTGATGTGGTATATGATGTGGCATATAGTGTGGTATATGATGTGGGTACAATCATGCATAATACCAAGATAGTACATATAGTGGGGAGAACTCGCGCAGACTTTCCAGGACGTTGGGCAACAAATTGGTGAGAAGGACGTTGTTTGTTGATGCTTGCGTTGGTTGACGAGAAATGTGAATAGACATTCAGCTGGGTTGAAAAAAATCGACTTGATCATTTCTCTTTTCCCGTAATTCCAACCAGAGGGTTTCAGTTTTTGGGGGTGTCTGCGACGTATAGTACCCCAAAGCTCCTGGTTTCCATTTCAATATCAAGAACTTTGGTGTATCTTATCCAAAGCCACATAAAAGAAATGGAATCTATACCCACGAGGAGAGTGAACTGCATGAAGTTTTGGTGGACTTGAATCAGTTGTATGTGGAGGGATTGCTGATTCTTCTAAATTTTGTCTCCTCTTATAACTGCAATGTCTATCAAGTTTTTCCCCGATTCAAAAAACATTTGCTTCGAGAAACCGTCAGGAAAGACCCTTTGCATACCAAACCCAGATTTCCAGACATTTTCCCTGGATTTCACACGATTTTCGCAGCATTTTCCCCATGGAGTCCAAGCTCCCGGCATGGGGTCAGCTGCAGGTTGGACCTGTCGTCCTTCGCATCGGTCCAGGCTTTTGCAGCCGACCTGGGGATACTGGGGCGGCCCGTAGAGCTCTTGGTGTGTGCCTTGCCCAAAGTTTGGTCTCACCTTTTGGTGAGACCAACGGAAACATATGGTAGGTTACTAGTTACGAAATGAGTTTCAAAGAAGTTGAAACACCTGAAATAAAGACATCGCAGAAATTCCAGGGCAAAGGGGATATACATGTCTATACACATGCAAGATTCAATGTTTTCTGCCAGGTGAAAGCAACCCAACGACATCTTTCGGCTGAGGCAATGCTGGCTTGAACTCAGCTTCTGCCAACCAGGATATTCTGGGATGGTCGTGGCGAGGCAAGTTGCCATTGACCCCAATCAGAAGTCAAAATTCGGGATGCGGCGGCAGGAGCCGGATGGTCAACTTTCAGAGGACAAAGTAGATGTCTTGTACCAGACCAACTATTTGTTGGGCTGCCCAGCGGCCTTCGACGGACACAGTCGCCTCTCATGGACCTGGCTTGACGGCTTGATCTAGTTCGTGTAGAAGCCTTTAACAGCCATGGAGACCATTTTCGGACATAGCCATGATGTCGCCATGTCCATTTTACCATTGGACAAGGTCGCATTTCCTCCTGACTTTGTTGCTTCTACCTTTGCTGCGCCGTGCGCGTGGCAGAGTGACGCTTGCCAGCAATGAGGGGCAGGTCAGGTTGAGTTCAGTTATAGTCAAGACCAGTCACCCCGGAGAATCCCCCATAGGCTCCAAGTGTTCCTTTCCGAGTGGCCAGATCGAATTTCGCGGACCTGCATGAGACTGTGGCGTTTTTTTTTGACGCCAACTCACAGGGGAAATCTTCCCAGGACCAGCCTCCAGCCATCGCCAGGATCAACATCTCCTCCGTAGTGCACCGCTCTGCGAGTTTGGATGACTTTGAGATCACCACAAGGATCCGTGAGCCCTACGTGTCGTCCCTGGCCTGAAGGGTGGGCTTTGGAAGATGCTTTGGTGAAAAATCTCGGGATTCTGAAAGCAAACGGTTGCGTTGTGACCGTTTAACCTCAGGTTCATTGCTATTTGTTCGCTGGTTCAAGCACACATTTTGCTGATCAAGTCACAAGTTTTGTTGGTTGAATCAGATTCTTTCTGGCTGTACACTAGTCCCATCACCCTAATATGAAGCACTCCCTAAATTATTCCAAGTATGTGGTAATTTCTCTACTAAACCATATTTTTGGGTGGTTGACCGTTTCGCCGCGGCTTCAGGCTCTATGGCCTCTCAAAGCTTGCACAGCAGCTGGACTCTGAGGTATATTGGGGTATGGTCATCAATCCATATCGAATTTAGAGGGATTTATACACCAGCATTATAGAAATCTACTATACATTGTTGTGCATTATAGATGTTTGGATTCCTGTGGGACATATGACCATACCACATGTTTTTTTTTTTAAATCATGGTGCATATGGCTGTGGGTCAAAGTCCTATGCCCCTGGTGTCGGTAGGTTTTGACCCATCCCAGATCGAAAATAGGGGCATAGCGGACCAACACCCGATCAGCACCTGGTTTTCGTACGTTTTCACATCAAACATCATGAAACTATATAGCTAGAAGTTTGGAATAGTTTGGATCATGCCTTATTTTCTCTTTGTGCTCTGTTTTCCGGGAAAGAATTGTTAGTTCATATTTCTACACTCCTTGTGGTTGCGCACATTTGGTATCTGAAAAACTTCCGTTTCCCAAGATTTGGGAACTTCACCACCAAAACACTGAGAATCGGTCTATTAAATATACCCTCTGGTGATTTAACATAGCTATTGAAAATGGCCAATTTATAGATGATTTTCCGATTAAAACCTCCATTTATAAAGGATTTTCCATAGCTATGTTAAATAACCAGATGGTACACGTCTTTTCTTGGAGGCTTTCCCCCCAATGTTTGGAGATTTCTTCCCCTGACATCCCAAAAAAAGCCGTGAGGATTGTTTCCAGCTATGCGCTGCACGCCAGATATGGTGAGGAGAGGAACCCCCATTGCCGCCTGGAAAACCACGGGTCAAACATGTGTTCTTTAATGATCATATGCTGCCCAGTCGCTGCAATCAACAATCCAACTATCTCCAACTACTATGACAGTTTGCTGAGGGTACTGTCTAATTGCTCAAAAAATGGTTAATTGATGTTAATAGCGAAGACCTGTTTGTTTTTTCGTTGCTATTTCATATAAGTATACAAAATACATCAAAATACAAAAGAATGAATCTATGTGTGTGTATATATATATACAGAAATAAATATATTGTATATGTACATACACAGATTCAGCTATATACAGCTTTATCTCCAGGCTCAACGCAGGGCTCCACGGTAAGTATATTCCAAGGAGGTCTTTTTTTTTTTGCGGCAGGTTTTGGATCTTTTTTGGGGTTCCTGGTTCTATGCTTTCCTGCTTTTCTGCTTCTCTGCTTTTCTGCTTCTGTGCTTTTGTGCTTCTCTGCTTCTGTGCATGGCCACATGTAGCAAATACCATGCAAAATGCAAAGTGACCATGCCTAAATGTGGCAAATACCATGCAAAGTGACAGGTTCTAGTTCCAAACTGTTGCAAATACAAGCAAATGGTACCAGGAAAGAAAACAAAAAGAATCCAAAACCCGAGGCAAAAAAATCCAAAAACTATTCTACACCCATATTCCAATGGTAAGGAATGCAACATCCAAAAAAACAAATGTGGTCCAAATGTGTTTCAGAATCCAATTATTGAGAAACCCAAACTGACTGGATAACACAAAGATGTCGAACCGATAAAGGTTCGTTGACGGCACGAGTTGCTTGTGTATATATATAAAATTATATATATATATGATTATATCTATTATCTTTATACATAGTCAAAACTTAGGATCCACATATCCACAAAAACGATTTCTTTGGTGTCGTTTCAAACTAAACCCGTAGCTGTAGAAGATTTCGGATTTTTTCTTCCAACTTGGATAGGAGGTAGCCTTCCACTGCGTCAACCCCGGTGGAGTGGGTTCTGACATCTGGCGTGGCTATGCTGGGTGGCAGCAGAAACTTTTTTCGTCCATCCTCATTTCGCCAAAAACTGCAGCCAGTGCCTTGCCAAAACCAAGCAAATTGTAAAAATAGGTTTGTCTCAAATTGAAAGCATCCCCAAATGATCCAACATATGGCATCTGGGATGGGGTAAACGACATTTTTTTTTAATCCCGATTTTCACCGTTGATTTTTTTCCTGGAACATAATGAGATTTGAGTGCCGCAAAACTACCAAGAAAATTGGCGATCCCAAACTGTTCAAGCTGCGCCACCAAGGTACAGTGGTCGCTGCGTGCACTGCGAAAGAGGCTGCTGCACCATGCCGACCCAGGCTGGGTGTATGTTGAAGATTTTGAATTGAGTGTCTAATCATGTTGAAAAATGTTGTATAACAGTGGTGGGGGATTGTTGAGCAGGCAAGCAATGTAGTTTTGTTGATTATTGATCGGAACACCACACATTATAATACATTATAATATTGGGGATCGCCAGACAGTTGGTTCTGCGGAAATAAAACACAAAACCTTGGCACAATGATGCTCTTGAAACGCCACGAGCTTCCCCCAACCACAGGCGCTTAGATCCCTGAAATTTTGCAACCGGGTAAGCATCAACCCATCAACCCAATCTCCCCCTGCAGGTACTGGCCACTTGGCTCAAACATCGTTCCCACCGGGAACTGGGGATCTTCCGCGGGGCATCAGCCACTGAGGAACGGCTATTTGGGCGCTGATCGTTCGGCCTTGCTGGAATTTTGGAGCCCTTTCCCCGCACGAGAGGCGTTGGTGGAGTCGCAACCAGCGCAGGTGGCCTGGGTTGATCTGGGGCCACGCACCCAGGGACATAAGAACGGTTTTTTTCCGAGAAGTGACAGGCATGCTGACAACGTCAGAGTCAAGTGTACTGACCCAGGGATATCAGAATATATCATAATAATGTATTTATCAGTATTTCCATTTTTGTATATTTTTGTGGGTTTGGTGAGCCAGAATATTCCTTTGGTGGTTCGATTGCAAGAAAAATCTGCGGGAGCCTTTGATTCCACTGACTCCACCAGGATCACCAAGACCCAAAGCTGGCGGAAGAACTGTGGGAACAGAGCCTGGGAACCTCAGGAAGACCACCTGTAGGAATTGTTGTCGCTTGTATTTTGTGTTGTAATGTGAGTAAAACAATAATAAAGCATCCCCCAGTCATCACCGTTTTTATAGGTGGTATAAACAATTCTTCAGTCATGGGTGGTTTATTATTATTGTTTTACCCCACATGATTCCAGTTTCCGGGTGTCAGTCAAAGACTTTTTGTGGATAGAAAACCCAGGCCTCTCGGAAATCCGTGCTGCGGGAGTGGAGGTGAACGTTTGACCGCCCAAAGTTGGCGGAGGATACAGCCAGGAACAGGGGGAAGCAACCTGAATCCAGCTGATTTGATTATTATTTCGGGTTGAAATATTGTCAGCTGGAAATGAGTGAACTGATAATGGACTACTTGATTGATGTGATTGATAGTGCTTTTATTTGATTCTCTTGCCGGTGTGTTTGTGGAGTGGCACTTGTTTCAATCGAAGATAGGCCGATTTGCTGCACGGTCACAGGGCTGCACAATTCCCCCCAGAGCCAGATGTGGGAAGGAAAAAACTGCTTGTCGGCAAATATCGGAGGTGAGATGCTGAACATCTATGGCCAACCTCGGGCAATTTAACATAGCTATGGAAAATGGCCCGTTTACAGATATTTATAATTATTTATACCATCTGGTTATTTAACATAGCCATGGAAAATCACAATTTTTAATAGGTAAACCATCTATAAATGGGCCATATATACCATGGCTATGTTAAATAGCCAGAGGGTAGATGATTCACCCATCAAAAATACAGATTTTCCATAGATAGGCCTCTATCAAATCACGCGAGGGCGGTATGCATCCTGTTTTGAAAGAGCTGCAGCCACTGATGTGGCGGTGCTTCTTCGGATTATGTACACATGTGTGTATATCAATATATCTATATAATACGTATGGATCAATATGGGTATTTGCTTGTGGAAGATTTTTGATTACAGATCCTATACTGATGTATAATTTGAATTCCACTGACTCACCACTCCTGCAACTAAGTTGTTCGGCCTCATCCCAGCATCGCAGCCCTCTGGCAGATGCAATATGAGCGGGCTGAACGTCAGCTTCTAGCGGCCAACATGGAGCGACAACGCCACTGGACCACCGATTTATAGCGGTCGACCGGTAGAGCTGAGTGAAGGATAGTTGACTGGTGTCATTTTTGGCCATCAATGGGTTGATCTGCTAAGAGCAAATTCTCGGAACCATGTTAGCTTTGGGTACTGCAGCATGGACATGCCCAAATATTCAGGACTCCAGAATCAGTGGGCCGCATAAGAAGGGTACTGTAAGCGGGCTTCAACACACCTTAGACCAATATTTTGGGTTCGTTAGATACGAGCAGAAAATCTGACCTTACCGACCTTACCCTAATTTTGTCCTAGCTATAAAGCCAAACTTTTTCTATGGCTATGTCAGTCCATGTTTTTGCTGGCAAATGTTAAATCTGGTCACATATCTATATAGTCAGATATCCAGTTGGTTACAGTCTCCACTTGATGACTATAAAGTCCAGCATGTCTTGGTTGGTCACACACCCTATTTTGTTAATTATCTGATCTTCAACAACTATACCCAGCGAACAGAACAGAAAACGTCTGCCAAAAAATGGTTGAAGCATCCAATGGCGACTACATTCCCCAGAAACATATCCTCCAACTAGTTGAATAATCCCTTTGCCTAGCTCCAACTGGAAATCTTGGTTGAGTATTGGATCTATGAATTGGGGGTCCATATGGGGCGTTTCCGGGGTATAGTTAACATATCCAGTGAAATCAAGTTCGAAAAACATCCACTTAACTATTCGGTACTTTCTTGGTCTTGATTCACATTTTCTGGTTAAAGACCACCATTTTCGTCGGTCTTGATAGGCTAACGAAGCACCAAAAAAGTCAACTTTTTTCCTGGAAAACCCACCATATGGTGCTTGACCAAAAAACTTGTTGCTTAAGTTTCAAGAACCACAGCAAAAAGCACAATATGTACACATTACGTTTTCCCATCATTTTCCCACTTTGTTTCTTCTAGGAAACCTAGAATTTTCAGCCACCCCGCCATCTATATAGATCCATTTAAATCAACCTGCACTGAAAACATACAGTGAAGTATTCTTGGTCTTCAAAGTTGGGTCATTGTTCTCATGGTGTTTTCAGTTACAAGTGGATATGTGTTTTTTCAGCTACAACTGGATATATATATATATATTTCACCATAGTTCCAGGGGCTCCATATCCCAATAACAAACAATTTTTGTTCTTGGTGTTCATGTTTTTTCGCTAGGAAACCTACAATACATCCCATTACGTATCCATTATTATAAATGATCCACCATTATTTCCATTGGTATTCACCATTTATGTAGGCCATTCTATTACCAGAGGTTATATCCATACAGCTATCCAGAATCATCCACTATAATCATCCCATTGATTTATCCCATTGATTTATGACGGATAAAATTAATATCCTATTTGGGTTTGTCTTAAAATAGCGATACCCTCATTTGTAGCCATTTTAATAGGGATCATGATGAGAAACCATTGGAAGTGGGGATAGGTCCTATGTTCACCACCCTAATCAGGGATATCCCCAATATAGCCAATTCCAACGGTAATATCCCTAATATATCCTCATATTTCCCTATTTTTTGTGAACATAGTCACCAATCGCCTTAAAAAATGGCACCCGTTTAGTTCACATTCACAGAGTTGAGGCAAAGTTTCACCAAGTTTTCCATAATCCACTATAACCAGGGGGTATTACCAAAGGGTATCATCCAGAATTAATCCATAATCATTCATAATTTAATTAATCCACTAAAATCCACTATAAATCCACTGTAATCCACTATAAATCCACTGTAATCCACTATAATCCACTATAATCCACTATAAATCCACAATAACCACCCAATTTTTTTCAGGTCTCAACGGCCTGGCGCAGCACTTGGCCCATCTGGCGCTGCAGCGTTCCGCAGCCCAGCTGGGCGCCGCGCAGCGGCGCTGGAGCAAGGCGGAGCGGCAGCGGCAGGCGGCCGCGACGCTGCAGGAGCCGCGGTGCGGGAGAGTTGGGGATTCACCATGGAGAAACCATGGGATTTCAAGGATTTATAGTGGATTATAATGGATTTATCCACTATAATCCACTATAATCCACTATAAATCCACTATATTTGAGAGGTAAACTATATAGAATTTGGAGTTTGATTGGGGATTTAATTGAGGATTTGGCCTTGTTTCTTTATGAGTGAATGGGGCTATTTCATGGGGATATATATATATATATATAAATAACGAGTATTTTTCTGGGATATAACCAACATATATGTTTTGTGTGTCTGAAAGTGGGGATAATTGGTTTATAGCCAATGGGGACATGTTTTGTGGCTTTATAATGGGGATATTGGCCATGGGATTTAGTGGGACCCAGTTTTCATAGCGAGGATTTAATGAGGATCGGGATTCGGATAGATTGATAAGGACAAATGAACACAAAGAATAATTTTAGCATGTTAAACTCTGTTAAACATTTATGTGTGTGTTTCAACTGGTTGACATAGTGGCAACAATGGCGAAAAAAACATGAGAAACCATTGGAGATTCCAGGTTTCAAAGCATACCCCGCTAGGCATTGATCCCAGACTTGGTTGGTTGGGCATATTTGGAGGACCACCTAATACTTGGCTGCAGCAAGCAAGGTTCCTGCAAATTTTGCCCCCACCCAATCGGTTGAATTGAACCAATATGAGCAGACATGTTGATTCAACCAGTACATACCAGCAGCCCCCATGGGTCGAAGAAAGAAACATGAGGATTTAACCAGCGATGATGAAACATAGGGTTAAAACCATTGACGTAGAGACTTATATGGGGAAGATAGCAAACACCTCTGGCTATCGCAATTTTCTTCGAGGATTCAAGGCTGTGTTCCAACCACCAGCCGCTGCCAACAGGAGGAGGCGAAGGCCTTGGGAGAGGCATCGTTCACAGAGATGCAAGCTTTCAAAGCGCTGCCTTCCGTTGAGCCGGGAACGTTCCTAGGCAAGACGTGCTCTGACGCGCATCCTTTTTGTGAGTCAGTTTGGGTCAGAAAAAAAATACACCAATGGACCAATGATGTTCAATAGTAATAGTCCGTGGATCTACAGATTCTTTACATAATTTAGCAACCAATGCTTTTCTGGACATCCTGGCGCTGTGTTTTGCAGTACACCTCAATCAACGCTGAGTCTGATCAAATGCTCTATCGATCCCCAACATTAAGTGTTTTGCAAAATGGCCCCCCACTGTTTTAACGAGGAGCCCGGATTTTGGAGGTTGCCAAGTTCGAGAAAGCCCGCTTGAGCAGTGGTCAAAACACCCAATAGTGTCTCTATTCTACATTGGGTTTTACTTTCATTGGGAAAATTAGATGATCAAATTAGCTTTCCAAACTCAGTACAGTACACAGACTATTTCCACCACGAAAGGCCCCCCAATCATTTGGCGTTTGGGATTGATGCACAAGCAACATCAACCAACCAACCAACCAACCATCACCCAAGAGACCCGTGAAGCCCAGTGTTCCCGAGGCCGCAGCCGAAACGTCCCCGCACGGCGCCCGACACGGCGCCCGCCGCGCTGCAAGACACGGCGCTGGAGGAGGAATCCAAAAGGCGACAGGCGGCGGCAGAGCTCTATGCCCAGGTGGGGAACCCCCATATTTGGATGGTAGAAACCTGTTTTCCGATGTTCTCCTGTAGATTTTCCTTTCAACCAAGCTATTAAATGAGAAATCAGATCAATATGGATCAATATGGATCAATAATGATCAATAGCTATAAAACCATATAAAACCTGATTTTCTAGGAGGATGAACATCCATTTTTCCAGCGATTTTGACCCATACCCATTTGGCACGAAAGAGGCTCGACTCCATCGAGACTTGGAGATGGCCGTGGAGCAGGCGGCTTCGACACAGTTCATAGATGGTTCATAGAAAGATACATCTGGTGGATCTTTGGGGATCTTTGGTGTTTATACATGTTTATACTGTACATCCTCTTGATAAAGTCATGCCATTTTCCCCAGGCGCGCAAGCAACTGCAGCGCCGTCACTTGGCCAACGAGCACCGGGCTGAAGCGGAAGTGGCGCGGCGCGAGAACGAGGAGACCGTCGGAGACCGTGGTGGTCGGAGACCGTGGTGGTTCACAAGGGTTTTTTGCCCAGGTGCTTGGGTTTTCATGATGGGATTTAGAATATTTAGATTAGATATGATTAGATAAGTTAGATCAGTTGATTTAGTTCTGTTGCTTGGTACCCATCTGGAACCTACCAGGAGCTTCAAAGCTCCTTGGCATCCCGACGACCTGAGGGGTTGCGAACTCAGCTGATGAATCTGCGTGGATCAAACAATTGATGGTGTTCTGCTGGCTTTCTGTTGAGTACTGACTTGACGAATTTTGTGGTCCCAATCACCTTCCATTCTCAGGTGTTTTTTGGCAGAAGCCGAAACATGTGTCGTTTTGATGGCTTCGATTTCCATTTTTTTAAAAAATGTCCAATGGCTACTATCAGCCCCCAACATTTCATGGTTTGGACAGTTTCCACAGTTTTGACTCTCTGACCCTCCCCAAAAATCATGAAACATCCCCAAAAATACAAGAATGTCCAATGGTTCTCGAATTCTTCCAAACACTTTCCAACACAAAAACTGATCATTTTTCCCACGTGTTTCCCAACGTTTTCCCAATGATTTCTCAACGTTTCCCAAGTTTTCCTAGATTTTTCCACAGTTTTCCCAGTCCTTCAGCATCTGTTTCCATGGGTTTTCCGCCGGTTTCCACCCAGGCCTCCACCGGGGCACGTGGCCTTCGCCCTACGCTCGGCTCTGGCGTGTTGGTCCAAGCGTCGGCGACTTTGCGAGCAGGCACCGCACTAAATGGAGGCCAACATAGCTGGGAAAATCATCGGAAATCATGGGAAAACACTATTGAAATAGAGGTTTTTGGATGGGAAATTGAAGTCAATGGTGGATTTCAATGGAAAATCCTCAATGGTGTCTTAATGGTAAGATTGTATATAACTGGGATGATTAAAAGGATGTTTTCATGGGATTTCATGGGATTGAATGATGATGATTTGAGGATACTTGATAAACCATAGTGATTTCCCCGTATTTTCCATGGCTATCTTAGAGGATTAGGTAATTTAAGGATGATTTGAGGATGATTTAACCATCATTGTGGCTGTTTAAGGGCGAGCATGAATAAATGGATGCTGGATGAGGTGAAAAATAGCTGGATGAACTGGGAAAAAGGATGATTAATCTTGGAGATGATCTCATCCAGATATGATTGCTTTGTATTCAACACAGTGGGATTAGTTAGCGGTTTGTACCCTCCGGTAGTCAAAGTGGCAATGGGAAATCCTGTATAAATACGGGCTTTAATAAGAGAATCGTCTATAAATGGTGGATTGTCAAATACCACCTTTGATTACCGGAGGTTTTTTCCGTAGAATTTACCCTCTGGTTATTTAACATAGCCATGGAAAATGGCCCATTTATAGATGATTTTCCCATTAAAACCTCCATTTATAAGGGATTTTCCATGGCTATGTTAAATAACCAGATGGTAATCATCAACTATGAGAGCTCAACCGTTAACTGGGGGCTGTCAGCCCCACTGGAGCATCCGGAAGTCCGCTCACCTGGGTTGCTGGGCGCTAGTGATCCTGAAAGCCGGTTTGCTGGGTTGCTGGGTTGCTGGGATGGAGAGTTAGACTTTCCTAATCCGTAACCCAGAAATGGAAAGTCATTCCTTACTTTCCTTCTCATTTGACTTTCCTGACTTTGTTTTCCAACTGCAGGTCTTCTAAGGTGATAAGAATTCCACGACATATCTCCAGAAGCCTCGACATAAGTCCGAAATACCGGATCCTAGTTGTCACTTGATTAAGGGTCCATTTGCAGAAAACACATTTTTCTAATATCTTCTAACCCCCCAAATGTAGGGTTTTCCATGGGTTTTCCCCTAACCCTTCGACCACTTGCACCATCCGCTTCCGCTTTCAGGTGCTGAATGGCGTGGCCGCTGCCGGCCTGCAGAATGCAGCGGAGGAGTCTGGCCTGGTCACGGATGAGTGGCTTGGAATGGGATGGGAATCCTCCGCAAATGGAGGGTTTCAGTTTCACCATGTTTTCACCAACAATCATGGAGGTATACGAAGGTTTTGCCAGCGCGATGCGACCATGGCAAGATATGGGTCTGTCTGAAAAAAACTCTGAGTTTTTTTTTTCCAGAACATATTTTGCACATGGTTGATTGAGGTGTGGATTTAGAGGTGTCCTATTTGCAGATAAACGCAAATGGGTACGGGTTAGAACCATTTACACCCAAACTTGGATGTTTTAGGGCAATGACCAGCCATTTGCAGGTCCAACATGGTATTTTCTTTGAGCCGTATCCATACCCAAGTTATTGCAGGAAGGTTCCCCTAGACAGCCAAGTTGGTTTATAGTTGTAATACCTTGGATTTATAGTGGAGATATCTGCAGTTGGATGTGGGAAAATAAGCCAACAGGCGTAACTTGGGGCCCTCTGGCTGTATTGCCACTTAAATGTGACGGGTTGTTGCGTATCAAATAGCAAACTACTCGGCTTACTAGCCATGGTCATGTCCATTATCTACTACTGTAGTTGATCAGGGGTTGGTAACTGTAGCCATTATAGACCATATACCTAATGGTTGGGTGATGTTCAATGGGGACATTTAATGACCCATGTTGATACACATTTTCTTGATTGATAAGTCCCCACCAGCGCAGCGCAATGATTCGCCCATCGGTAATGTTTTTTTTTCATTGGAAGCTTCCATGAAAGCAGCTGGTGGTTTATTGATTTTCAGGTAGTGATTTTTGAATCATGAGATAGTTTTCGACACTTGTTTGTAACTAACCATTTCAATCATATGTAACCATCAATGGTTTCAATCTTTGCATTGGAAAATTAATAGAAAATCCCATTGCTAGCTGGGTGTCTTCAGCGAACATTACCGAACATTGCCCAAATGGAATTGCGCTACAAAAACAATTGATAATTCACTTATTTATCCCAATAGTGAGGGATTATCCCAACTGATAATAACATATAATACACTGATAATACACTGATAATAACATGTTATACCACTAACTGATTACATGATAGATCACAAGAGAATACAGTGATAAATGATGTTAGTCAATGTTAGTTGTTAATGATTATCATCTATTATTACTGTCATAACAACTAAGCAACTAGCTGATCATCCTATAAACGTGATGATAACGTGCTGAGGTCCTGTGGTCAACAGCTGCCACCGGGTCGTTTTGACCCGGTGCTGGGCCGCATGCCGGTGCTCCCGGAGGTGTGGGGAAGGGTTTTTTTTTGGCGAAATATGGGATGAACATGGGGATGGATGAGGCTATTTGTGAATTATTTCATATTGATTATTCCCCACCTGCCAGGTGAGGGTTGTTAGATTTTATGTCAGTTGCCTCCTCGTCCTCCTCCTCCTCCTCCTTCTCCTCCTCCTCCGCCTCCTCCTGCCTCGTCCTCCTCTCCTCCT
>Ga0126342_10002519_pt1 | contig 28719 bp, 28 predicted proteins | sample Cyp1metagenome_FD_92528 | JGI IMG/M metagenome (GOLD analysis project Ga0126342, IMG submission 92528) | Coral microbial communities from Lord Howe Island, Old Settlement Bay, Australia - Cyphastrea 1 metagenome | ecosystem: Host-associated > Invertebrates > Cnidaria > Coral ... | reverse complement strand
TTTTTTCACTTTTCGCTTGCCGATTTTGGACGGGCGCGTTCACGAACAGGTGTCTTCCGTACTGTTTTTTACAGTGTTTTTTGAAGGCGAGCGTCACGACCTATCAAAAACAGGAAGTTTTGGCCGAAAAATGGGACCCCCCCCCAGGTAAACCTGTAACCTTTTACGAGTGCCATCCGGAAGATCACGCCCCAGCACCTTCGGTGCGGGCGGATTTTAGAATCATCAAAACAAAAAAACGTGTCAGATTATGTCAGATTATATCAGATTCTTGCGGTGTTTAGGGCACTGGCCATGTTCTCATTCCCCAGCCAGGCGTCCTTGGTTGTGAATGAGCTGGTGGCTGTAAGAGATTCTGCGAAGGCACCATCCAAAAACGATGGGATCGATGGGATTGATGGGATCAATGGTGTGGTTAAGGCTGTTGCTGCGTGACGTGACACCAAAATGGATGTGGGTCAAAATGGAAGACCAATGTGGGACCACAGATGTTAGTCTAGTTTAGTATTAACCATCCAATTATTGGGGTACCTAATTTTGACCCATACCAAAATGGGCAGGCAGCTTTTGAAGAACTCTTCAGCTTCCTGGCGATGAAGCCAATGAAGACTTTGGAATTCTGCTTGCTCTGGGACAATTTCTTCGTGCCTGAAGACTTGATGGTCAACAAGGGCAAGGACCAAATGGCACAGCCATGCCTGAAGACTGTGCAAGTCCACTTCAACCCCCTTTAAGATCAAGGAGCTGCTTTCAGCACATGGAGATAGCCGATGATTGCAGGATGACTACTTCATCCCAGCCTTTTGTCATCAAGAGCCTTTCAAGCTGGAACACATTCAGGCTCCACAGGGCTTCAGGAGTTCTACGAGTAATATGGAGGTTTCTTAAATTGGTGGCATTGATTCATGTCACTTCATTTTAACAGGATTTTCCATTATAAATCATCCATTTTGGGGTACCCATGGGTACCCCCATTTATGGAAACCTCCATATCTATGCCAATGCGTGCTACAGCATTTCTGTGGTTGTTTGACCTGGCTGCAGGTCTTGTGGAAGATCGAGGTTGGACAGAATGCTGACGAGGACAGCCCATTTCAGCTAAAGGTGGAACTGATCTGAGAAGAGCCACCGTTCGTTTTCGCAGGACAGGGAAGAGAACACCATGGAGGATGGGCTTTGACGAATGTGTCGGCTGAACATGGCTGAAGCGACCTGCGGTTGTCACCGTTCGGAACGCCCAGGGACCACTGGATGCAGAGCAATTCTGCGCTGCCCTGCTACCTTTGGTGCAGAGCCCGGAGGAGATTTCCAGCGATGATGGATTTAAGATGGCTGAAGCAACTGTGATACTAATAAAAGGAGGGACCAGCAGCTGGACCACACTGCTTGCCTTCTATTTTATCTTTAGATATCTTTGGTCATATAACTGCTATATATGGAGTGTCCCCCATTGTATTTATATATATGGGATGATATCAAATTATATCGGAAAACACATAGATTATAAACCACTTACCAAGTGCGATGCAGGACTTTGCAAACAATGCCGCCAGCTTTTCAGCCTGCCCTGGCACCAAATCCAATGGCGGAGACTTGGGAGAGGTCCGTCGGAATTTCATGGGGATATGCTGGGAATACCACTGCAATTTGAAGGACATTCATGGGATAGTAATGGAATATTGGTTCAATGTGGTAATTGGATGATGGGAAAATTTACAGGAAAGCCCTATATTTGATGGTAAAAACCATGGTTTCCTGTAGATTTTCCCTACAAAACCAATCCAATGTGGTAATCAAACATGGCAATTGGAAATTCCCCAAAACATGCAGGTTTCCGGCAGATCATCGAACTAAATGTTGGATTTTCCAACACACCATGTTTGGCTAGCGGAGGGGAACATCAAATATTCAGAAGAATATTGGGAAATCAAGGGAATTCATTTAACATAAATACGCTCCATTATTCCATTGATATCAAATATTGGGAACGCAGGGACTAGTGGGATTGGATGATAGTAGACTTGATTCATAGACATTGGAGAGAATGGAATAATTGGGTGATTAGGATTCCAAGGCTCCCAATAAATTTATGCATTCAGATCTTCCGGGCTTTCAGCTCAGATCTTTGAGGTCAGATTCAAAAAATCAAGATGGTAAAAAAAAAAACAAAACAAAAAGACGGGGGGAAGTTCCCAAAAACGGTTGGTGTATTTTATATTTATTTTATTATGGAGGTTTCCTTTTTTTTTGTTCCAGGTTTTTGGCGTACTTTATAGGCGATGGGGATTGCTAATGTGATATCAAGATTAGGTATTGTTTCCATTCGTATCCTTGGTGGGTAAAGAAATGGTATTGATCTTCAATCAACTCATTATTATTGCTTCTTATCAATTGCCATAGTTAATCATTTATGATTACGCTCCTTAATCCTTTAACATGGAACCAAACCATTGGAATTTGGAAGATGATATTCCGCACTTGGATACATGTTGCTGTTTCTGTTTAATGGTTGTTTAGGTTCAATCGCTTGGATGATGTTGATATACTTCGATATCCCATTGCTGACGTTTAAGTTTAACCCGTAGAAAATAGGACATAATAATCCATGTTTCCCATAGACTATTATCTATTATTATGTATTATTTTCCTATGTACTATTTTATATGTAGAAAGTTAGAACATCCAGGGGGATACCTGTGGCAGACATGGCCCGGCAGGTGGAAAGAGGGCAGATGCACCCTGCCATTGAGGTTGCCGAATGTGGAATGGGGCATGACATGGCATGAAGCAACTGCTAAACGCAGCTTCGTGATGTCATTCAGGTGAAAATGAATGATGCATTTTGGAGATTCTTGGATCAGTTATATGGCTAATGGCTGATCATCCATCAATATCTGTGTGCTAACAGTGTGCTCATACCATACCACTGTTCAAGAGAGGTACCCTCTGGTAATTTAACATAGCTATTGAAAATGGCTATTTATAGTGGATTTTCCCATTAAAAATGGTGATTTTCCATAGTTATGTTAGTTTACCAGAGGGTATTGTCTTTGAGTCTTGGCAGTCTTGGTGAAGGCTGCACTTTTTGACCCTGAGCTGGAGCTTGGGGTGCCCTTGGGACCTGTGTGAATCTCAGGTAGTGAACGTGTTCCCCACTGTGGGAAGGACAGCCTCAAGATGCCTCCAGGAAAATAGTCAAAAGTAACGTAATGATTATCATTTGAAAATTCCATACTTCCGCAGGATTCCGCAGGTCTTTGTAGATTTTCTGATCTCATTCTCCAAAATTTTGGGACATTGGGAAGCGGAAGCAGATTGCTCACTTGCTGTATCTTGCTGTGTTCGAGGTGCAGACCGATGCAGGTTATCACCTGTTGATGGCAAGGACACTGTGCACATCTTTAATTGACCGGATTCGTGTACTTGACTTTTCCGACTGTTCAAGTATTATCATTATCATGATTTGAAACTTGCTTGAATGCAGTAGGTGTTTCAAGAGCCAAATAGATACAAATTAACAACTATTAGCAACTCAATGCGATGTTTGTCAAATGCACACTCCGTATTTCTTTATTTCCGCGGGACAATCCTCACAGGAAAAAGTGCAGAGGGATTCTCTCCACTACAGTGCCGTCGGCTGCAATTTTTCAAACAGCGGCTATGCAGCTCAATGCAATTCTGGGAAATTGTGCAATAATTGCAATAAAATCCCATGAAATCCCCGGTAAATCATATTGGATCCCAATAATTCATCATAATCCCATGAAATAGATGTCATCAGTTTGGCATCCCAGGTGTCTGCCAGTCACATTCTGGTGAAACACGGTCGCTACCGGCCGCCTGCTTGCGAGGCGATCCATTAATTTTTGGTCGCTGTTTGAGGCTGTTTTCACAGAATCCCTCTTGTATCTCTTGTATGGCTGATAGTTAAATCCCCATGAAATCCCCATGAAATCCCCATTTCTGATGTGCCGTGGCAGGCATCCATTCACTTGCCGAATTTGCTGGGCGAGGAAGGCGATGTCACAAGGCTTCATGGGACGGCCACGGATGAGCCAAGGCTGTACTCGTACCTTTTTTGTCCTACTGCCTATAGTGATTCACCCTTAGAAAAACTTCGGAAAACACCCAAAAATAGCAGTAATACGTGATCTATTAACATATGTGATCTATATTTAATAAAAATATATCAATATATTCCGACATATTCCCACCATTTCCATGGCTTCCACAGGTTTTTCCACGGCAGCGTTGACACGCGGTTCCTTCAGGACCTGGAGGAGGTGGTCCTTTGCACATTCGTTGCCACCTGCACTGACACACTTGGCAGAGGCCGTTGGATGAAAAGGTGGATGGGATGTAGAGTACCAATATTTTGTTGAAAGATGTTGGTTGTAGGTGGTTGTAGACTTGTCCAAAATTCATCAAAATCCCATTCGGGGATCAATTGCCATCATACTTTTTACATCTTTTTACGCTACCAGACTACAAGAGGTTTTGGGTGGTTTCTGCGTGAAAACGAGGGGATTCTGGGTTTTGCAACTGCCTGGAAGGCTCAAGAGGAGGCGGAACAGCTTCAGCAGAAACGTCAGGTGGATCTGCCCAGAGCTGTCCATTTGATGATGGGATGAGTCGAAGGTTTCTTGAGAGGCGAACAAGAGGTGCGGAGAGAAGTCAACAATATCTGGTTGGTGGTTTGGAACATTTGGATTATTTTTCCATATATTGGGAACAATCATCCCAACTGACGAACTCCATCATTTTTCAGAGGGGTTGGCGTACCAACCACCAACCAGATAATGAACTGATTGCTAAGTGTGTTAAGTTGATGCATCCAAAAACAAACGGGATGACGATCCCTTCTAAATGACGTTGGCATGTTATTAGTGTTTTTGAGGGGGTGGGTTGAAACAACCATCAAATATCTTGGGCTGACTACAGGCTCTGGATGGGCAAGCAGGACTTCGGCTACTCTTCAGGCGCAAAAGAAACGCGTGGTTGTGGCATTCTGAGTGATTGACCTCCCAAAAATTGGACGCTTCATGATGGTTTATCTGCATGATTTTTCTCGTTCAAATTCTTTCGTTCAGGTGGGAGGGTGCCTTCGTATTCAACGTCAAAGGCTCGTAGAATCCTAGAATGGTTGTGAAGATCACCCATTCACATTTATGACATTTTATGCACAGTTTATGCATATCCGTATCCGCTAATTCCGCTAGGCATTCTGTCTGACATCTCTGGCGACATGATTGGACCCATCAACTTAGTGGAAACTTGCTCGCAAGATGGCTTCACATTCTGATGCCCTGAACAAGTTTAGACAGCTCAATGTGTTGGCCAGTTTTTGAATGGAAGATTCTCTAGCACTGGAAATCACTGGAACACGATTTGTTGCAGTGAGAGTTGTAAGACAATGAAGGATATGAGGCGTTGTTATTGAGGGTTTTTGCATGTTTTTTCGCCGTGACTTCCAGGATGGTTCTACGGATTCACAGCCAAAGCAGCTGGGCGATCTACTCACCACGGATGATGCAAGGCCGAGAGCATTGAGTTTGTTGGAAGATGCTGGAAGATTTGTTGTGTTGTCTGAAAATAGGCTGCTCCAAGATTTGATGGTGGAAAAAAAACTGGCCCATTATTGATATTATTGGAGGATATTGGAGGCATACCATGATATACCCAATTCTCAGACATACACATCTTGGAATTTTGGATGACGATGACATGAAGTTTTGTGGCCCAAAAGGAGTTCTTTCACAGGACTTTGCACCCAGAGAAGGATGGCTTTGATGGACGCCTAAGATGGATGGAGAACGGCTGGCAGGACGGCAGAGCTCACATCAAGCGCACCGCAAGCTAACCGGCTATGCCTCAATGATTTTGCCCACTTAAATTTGGATATTTGGATGGTGGAGTTCCTGAGGAGTGCCAAATTTGTGAGTTTATTAGGGAGCATATTGAGCCACCGTAATTTACGAGCCACAATTTGCTATGCTCAAGCTGATTTGACACTCAGCGTTCCAATGCTCTATCCATGCGATTCAGCGCTTGTCAGGGGAGGTGGATGTTGTATGATGTTGTGGCACGAGCCGACTATAGCGGTGTTTCTGTTCCAAGCAGATTTTGACATGGTTCAACCGATTTCAACCGCAATTTTGCAGATCATCTTGTGTTTTGAGCAGATCATGTTGGTGTTTTGGAATGGGTCATAATTGGTCTGAGTCTGAAAACAGGCTCCCCAAAGAAGATAATTATGATAATTAATTATCTTGGACGCAATTAAGACTACAATCATAGGGAGTGTTTTGCCAGATTCCTAAGCCACGCGCAGGATGCGGAAGGTCTTCTGGATGCTGAGAGCATGTGCACCGTTCCCACAGGGCAGCCACCTTTTGTCAGATGGTGACTGTTGGAAAGCGATTGTTACTGAATCGCAAGCGATTTTGGTGCGTTCATTCCTTTTCTATCCTTTTCTATCCTTTTCACATATGAGTTTGCTATAGAGATTCAAAGTGAGAAGGTACAGATCTTGCTACGAAGATTTGACGCAGATGCTGCACACACCAGGACCTGAGCGTTGAAAATTGACTTGTCTCATCCTTTTCCTTTACCGGCCAGTTGATTAATAGAGGAATCAGCCCCAAAAAAACATAAAACAACTAGTTGGATTTTTGCAAAAGGACATCCCAACTGGTTTAGCGAGGACAAGAAAGTAAGCCACGAGCAGGGAATCCCACTCTGACCCACACAGATGACAGAAGGAAATCATTGACTCCTATCATCAGCACTTGGAAATTCACCGCCAATGGCAATGGATTTGATGTTTCCCCATTACAATCATGACAACCACCGTTTGCATGGGATTTCCCCATATTTCCTCCACGTTTGATTACGAAGGGTAGCTCGAGAATGGGTGCTTCACACTACAAAATCTTGTTTTTTCTCTCTGTGGCAAAACTGTGGATTTGAGAGAATGCGAGAATTTGAAGAAGCAACACAAGGACTCAAATGAGACTTGGAAAGACACGAATTGAAGATGTTTTGACAAGAAAAATGGCGGTTGCACAATAGTCAATAGTCATCAATATTTTGTCAATAATCAAGTTGTCAATGCGTTAGCGATCAACAAACATGTCCTGCTTTTACCCACTTGGAGGACTGACAAAAACCTCACAATGCTGATGTTTAATGAGTTCTACCCCACCATCCCTCGATCCACACGTGCTTTATGTTGGGCTGGTTCCAAATCCTGAATCGGTATCACCTAGCCACACCTAACCCACGTTGTTATGGAATGAATGCCCGTGACATTTAAGCTGCACTTGGAGACTGTCCAGACTGCCAGACTGGAAATGTTGAGGAAGCGCTACGAGTGTGCAGCATTGATATGCATTGATTGTTATTGTAAGATTGTAAAGCAGTGGTGTGCAATGGTGTGGACATGAACTGGTTTTAGATGTTTTTTTAAAGCACGTTTGTTGTGAAACTATTTGTCCATGTTTAACTATAGTTTCAGGCCATTTTGTGGTACGTATATATATATAATTATATATATATATTATGTAAGTATATATATATATATATTATGTAAGTATGTAGTAACATGATATGCTTCGATTTTTACATACGGTTACACATACATAGTGTGTGTATATATTATGTATATTATAATATATTATATACTATTAGTAGAGAGAGAGAGAGAACAAAAAAAAAGAGACAAGTGAATGTCTTTGTTCTGGACTTCACCTTGGGTCTTGCAGCGATGGAGGTGTGTTTCCTGACATCGGGTGAGACTCTTACAGTCCTTGACAACTGCAATGCAAGGCCAAACAGCCAATGCAGGGAATAAAGCCTTGGCAGCTAAGGTTACGCAAGGTTAGCATTTCAAGATTCAAGCAAAGACTTTTGGTTGAAGATGGTTCGCATGAGATACAGGATGATCAAGTTGTAGATCCGGCTCCACCGAAGATTCAGCCGGTGCTCTTGGAATTCTGGCCACCGAAACAACCACGAAATCCCAACGAGGCACACAAAGATGGCGAGACGCCCTTGCTTCACGCTGCAGAGCAGGGACGTGTTCAACTTACGGCACTGTCACTGGAGGCAAGAGCAACAGACGAGCCTAAGTTTGCCCAAGGGTGGACGCCATCATTTAATACAGTTCGCAACCGGCACCTCAACACTCCCCGTTTCCCAATCGAAAATGGTGCAGCCAAAGATCAAGGAGCAAACGATGTTGCAGCACCCTTGTTGCTTGTTGCAACACCCTTGCTGCTTGCAGCTGGAAATGGCCACCTCGACATTGTGCATTTTCTGGTTGCAGTTGGTGCAGCCATTGTGATCAAGCTGACAAGACTGGTGCAACTCCCTTTTTTGTGCAGCTCACAATACCGAACCTTCTTCGCAACCTTCATGACTGAATTGCATCTTCTCCGATGCTGATCTTAAAGATCGCTTATGACCGGAACAGTTGTTCCTATATGGCCTCCCATTGGTTTTCATACATTGATGTCCTCCAACAAGATCAATTCAAAGCTAGCCGCTAGCCTGTCAAGCAGGAGGAAAGCGGATTTGCGCATCAAAACCGTTGGAAGGGAAACATTGGTGCCGCCTTGGGTCAAAGTTTTCTAGAATCTTGGTCAGGAATGGGCGTGACGCAACAGCAGCGATGAGCTTCACGTCCTGCATGGCGTGCACGACGTGAAGCCCGTCCATGCCACTTTGACGTTGTCCGCTTCTTAGTCGAAGCAAGGTGCAGTCAAAGATCACGCGACAGACATTCTTGCCATGCCCTTGCTGCAACTGGAAGTGACTAAGCGGGGCCGGAATATATCCCCCATTGGCGGCAGAGCCAGCTCAATGGGGCATCTGGGACAGCAGTTGTGACATGGAATGCCCCACAATGTGGATCACTTGGGAAGGAAGGCACTGCATAGATCAATATGATCAATGGCATTCAATATTGAGCTTGATGATTTTTCAATATGGGTATGGGTCAATACCTATAGATACATTTTTAGTGGGTTATTCACATCCATTTACCAGCTATTTTGGGGTTCACTAGGTACCAGGGTTTTGACCCATCCCCATATTTTTCATGATTTGCCCAGATCGCCAATGGCCCGGATTCAGGCCAGCTTGGGCTTTGGTTCAGTCCAACTTCAGGTGTGGATGACCGCGAGCCGAGATAAAAGGCATGTTGCCAGTTGCCGATGGACCGATGAAGCCACAAAGGGCTAGGAAGAGGTCCCGTTGGTTGGTTGATTAATAGAGGGGTTTGAAGAAACCCCTTTAACAACAGGTTTCTATGATGATAGATGGTGTACCAGCTCCCGGCCCCTCTATGTTTACCAAAAGGACATTATTGTCGCCAATGTGGTCATGGGTAGGTTTTTGCTTCATTGAATTTCATTGACCTTCCTGGCTCCTCCAGGAAGACATGTCACAGTGTACGTTTGCGCATCAAGCCCACGAGGCGCTCTTTGAGGAAAGCTGTGTATACCTTGGGGAACCTTGGGGTTTGCTGAGTAAAATCCACCAACAACTGGCAGGTTGGCGTATGCTACCAGTGAGCAAGGACTTCGCTTGGGACTTTCTTCACCTCTGAAAGTGCAGGACCTTATGGATTCCCAACATTTCCCAGCCTATTGAATTGATTTTTTGAATCTTTAGATTTAAACTATCTTTTAAATCGTTTACATCCAAGAAGACAATCGGCAGTTTTTCTTGGTAAAAGAGGACCGTTCTGCCACGCTGGTAAAGCAACTGGACACGGGCGAGATCTTGGTCAAGGTGGACAATGGCCAGGAAGAGATCGTTGATGCGCGGCCACGGACTGTGGTGGGATCAAGCCAGATTCAGAGAGTACCAGGCCTGGGGCACTCCTGGGCAGCTGCTGGGCAGCTGGGCATTCCGGAGGCCTAAAATCTTCAAGCCTTGAGGCACAAATACGAACATGAACAAAAATGAATTACTGAAATAGGTGGAGCACCATTTGCATTGATCTTCCCTGACAGGAAGTGAGATTCTTCTCCTTCACGATGGAAGACACCTTGTCCATGCAAAAGTGTTGGAGGTCTTTGACAGGCGCCTTTTTGGATATTTGGGCCTGATATGTTGTTTTTGAAATCACCAATTGATACTAGGTTTTGACCCCAAAAGGATGGTTGAAACCATTGAAACACTATAAATATCTATAAATATCTATAAATCATGTACAAAGATGTACAAAGCTCTCTTTTCGCGAGATTTGTGGCAGGAAACATGGCAACTGCCATCGAATTTTGGCTGCATTGGTCATGACATGGTCAGACCCATTCGTGGCAAGCAATGGGGTGAACGCCACGCCATCCCTTTGCTTCAGGAGTTGCATGCCGTGGCGCTGATGGCGATGAAAAGAATGTGGACATTGACCTCAATGTGCTTCGGTCGAATTGGTTGTAACTCAAGCGGAAGAGGCTTGTGAACAATTTTTTGCAAAAGGATACAGTCATGGACTCTCCCAATAATATCTAAGGCTAAGGAATCTCAATGGATTTTGTTCCTAATATGTTGACATGACGTAGGACATGGTCACACCATGTCACAACTAGAATGGCGCCACGACCTGCGCCTAGATCTAGGAGATGAATCACAGCAGCCAACGCTTCAACAGCGCTGAAGAATTTGAAGATGCCCGAGCACTGAAACCTGGCGGCACAGCCCTGGTCAAGGTCCAAGGTATACATGGTGAATTTTCACAGGAAAAACCTATCATCATCCTCATGAAAACACTGGATATATATATATATAATTATAATTAATTATTATAGATAGTGGAATATAAAAATGGAATATTCGATATAATATGATAAATGATGATAAATGGATATATATAAAAAGGATGAAAAAGGAATCCCAACTGTGGCAATGGTTGGATTCGACCTGCTGAACCTGGCAGGTATTGCAGGAGGATCACCCAGGACGGGACACCCCTGGCGCGCTGGCGCTTGGGAAGGGCCAGGGCCACCGGATCCCATATCGGATCTGTCACAGGAGGGCCGATACATTGAGGATGCCATCACCGGAAACAGTGCCTTGGTGTCCTTGGTACGCCTTGGTTTTCGAGGCGAAGATTTTGCTGTGGAATTGGGATGAATTTGGCAAAGATTTTTGCCCGGGCGGCTTTCTCTTTTTGCATCTCGAGGAGTAGACATTTCTGAGCAGATTGTCCGCATCGAAATGGAGGTGAAGCAACAACCCAATGTAGATGCCTTAAGGCCAGGGAGCTTTGCAGGCAGTCTCTGAACCAATTGGGCACGTGATGGCACTTGTCGAAAAATCCTGGTACATCCACGGTTTTCTCGGTCAAATCCTCATTGTTGGTTGAAAACCCAATATTTTGCAGTTCCGGTGAACATATATCATCATATATCCTTATTCAGAGGAAATCGCCATGGTTGTTGGTTGAACTCCCCATGGTTCTGCTGGTGCCAGGCATATGGCCTTCGACGATTTGGAATGGGTGTCGGACAGCAGCTTCCGCCTGGGTGACCGCGTTTGGGCGCAGGGGCGGGAGGCGACGATGACAGAGTGAAGCTACAAAAAAAATATAAAAAAGTTATCGTTCAGTGGATGATGTAACAGAATCAAAACATATGGATAGCCTGATATCCTACGTATATTTGATTATATTTGATTTTTGCGGACTTGAATTTTAGTCCATTTAGATGATGTCAGCCTCTACGCATACCTTGGCAGGGCGTTGTTGAGCACCTGCAGAAGCATGGCCGCGACCCGGAAGCAATGACTTCGCACTCCTCGCTGTTCAGTTTGACAGTTCATGGCTTGACTTGAGGCTACATGGTGAAATTTTCAGATGGGACTTCTTCTCCGGCTTTGTGGCCTGACTGCATTCCATAACATGATAAGCCAAGCAAAACAATGATCAACAATGATAAGGCAAGCCTCCAGGGCGTGTGGTTGGAATGGTCAGAAAAGGAAGGTCTCCCGAGAAAACCAAAACTATGTAGATAAAATTGAATAGAATGGAGCAGCGCAGGGGAGCTGGTGACCAAATGCATTCAATGCAACTGTAAGAAGCTATAAGTTGGGCTATAAGTGTTAAAATGTGTTAAATATATTAAATATTGTTAAATGATAGATTCATGCAGCATTTGGGAGTAAGAATGCTTCTGAAGATATGCGATGGAAGCTGTTGTATTCAAATATTCCAATACGTTTTGCTTTCTCGTGCCGAAACTAATCATCTATTACCATCTTAAAATGTTACAGATTCGCATCACTAGATAAAACACAATATAACAATATATAAACTATATAACCTGGAATTTGCTGCTGGCAAAAACAATCTTCCCCCCGGATATGTGCTACTTCTGAACCATTTGGCCTGGCATCCTACGTTTATCGAGGCATGCATCCTCCATCAAGCGAGCACAAGCCATTGCAGGGGTGCCTCCTGCGTCTGGACATTGCTTGCTGTGTTCGATGTGTTTGATGCAGTCTGGATAGTTGTGGTACAGGTATGGATAGTTTGGGATAGTTGTGAAATGTTGTGAATAGTTCTGGAATGTTCTGGATACTTCCGAATATTCGAGGACATTATCCTCATATATATGGGTTTTCGCACATTTTAAAAACCTTTGGCACCGGGCAGAACTTTGATCAGGTGCAGCATCGGGACTTTGCTGAAGTCCGGGATATTGCTGGCGTGGTGCCTTTGCTGTTGCATCCTTCCCGTTTCTTGCAAGGTGGGGAAAGCACAAAGAGAGACAATCATATCATAATTCTCTTGAAATGAACATGAACATACAGGAAATATATGGAAACATTGAGATACAAGCCATTAAATCCATCAAATCTGTCCAAAAACAGGACACCAACAATTTTTGTCGCTTCAATATGATTACTGTAAAACGTATTAAAACTAATATTAAAACCATAGGGCCATAGGAATGACTACACCATTGTGTTGCAGGTCGGCTCCATGGAGCTCACTCTTCACAGCCGATCCTGATTCGTGCGGGGCCGGGCACTGGAAAGCGACTTGACAAATGCAGTGCAATTCGTGATGCTTTTTTATATGCTATAGAAACCACCGATAGACACATCATTTACGCATTTTTTGTAGGATGTTGTAGGACTTTACGTTTCTGTAGTGTTGAGTCTTTTTGGGGTTGCTGTACATCATTGTTCTTGGTTTGAATCGCTTCTGACCTGGTTCTTCCTCGAACGAATACTCTCAGAAATCCTAGTTTGGCATTTTTTCCAGTCGGCAGGATATCCGGATACATCGTCAGCTAGTTTTCCAATGTCTATCATGTTGCATATCAAGGACTTGGTCCATGCAGCAGCTGCTATTCTTGCTAGCACAGGCTGGTACGACAGCTTTTCAGCACCCGAAGTAAAGCATCGTGGCAAGATGTGGTTTGGTGTATTTCTCCAGAGCTTTCAAGAAGGCACCCTCACAGCTCAGCAAATCCTACAGGAATTGAGTGTATCAAGAAGTGAGATCCAGCCGGGCACCTGGACATTGATTTTCTGGTAGGTGTGTCGCTTGTCACCATTTGGGTGAGGAGACTTGTTTTGGCCAGATCTCTTTTAGTTCGTATACGGTAACCTTTTTAGAGTCTAAATAATATCGCCTGGTCGGCAGAGGTTGCAGCTGGTGCCTTTGCTCATTCCGATCCAAAAGCTGGCAGCATACTCAGCGCACCAAAGTTCTGCACCTGCTCTGAGCTCAGAAAATCAGCAAAGGCCAGGATGTTGCGACAGCATGCAGCCAATTCCAAGGCGCAAGGGATTGATGGGATTGGACATGAGATGGCAAGAGTGGTCACTGGACAGAAACACCCACCACATGTCACACGCAGGACATCGTCTTACTCCGGCGTTTGTTGGCTGGTGCATGTTGGATGAAATCTGCATAGGAGGGTCCTCCATCCAACTTGGTTCTCTTCTACATCCAAGCAGAGTTTCCGAGCGGGGACACAAGGCCTGAAAAGTCAACTTGGTCTAAAAGTCAAGCACTGTCAGTGGCAGTTCGGCTTACTCGACTGGCCAGGAGCATGCTGGAGCAAGCTTTCGAAATGCGCAGCCTCATTGTGATGTTGGATGGAATTGATGAGGCACTTCTGCAGCGAATCCATTGCTCTACACAGTAATGTACGGCGGCATGCAGCTTGTGGCTTCCACGCTTCTGCCATGAACACATTAAAAGATAGTAAATATCCATAAATATCCACTAGAAGCTTTTGGCGCCATGAAAATATATGAAAATCAGGTAGAACGATGCAGAACATATTTGCTAGTGACTGGAAGTGTATCTTGAAGCTGTAGCAGGCAGCAAGCATGAAGCTGGCCGTGGAGGACTATGTCACTAAAACCTTGGTCCCGATGGGTGTCCCATTGTTGGTGACCTCTCGTCCCGAAGGGATCCGAAAGCGGCTGTACTCCAGGGACTTTGTCATCATGAATCTGAAGCCACTGAGTCAAGACCAACAGCACAAGATCATTGAGAAACAGCTGCAGCAGAACGAGTTCTTCAAGCACCTCATGGCCCTCAGTGCAGCCAGAAAGGATCAGGAAGAGATTTTCCACAGCAATTTCTCCCCTGAGAGCCTCCAGAAGCTGAGCCTTGCCAAAGAAGCTGCCGAATCTGCTCCATCCTCGATGTCTGAAGATCACGCAGATCACGAGGTCCTGGCAGCAGTGTTTTTTTGCTTGGCGGTTCGCCTTTTGTCAGAAGCAGCACTGGATCAGAGTGCCTTGCAACTTCCACTGGAAGATCTGGAAGGACACAGTGCGGGAAGTGCTGAGTCGAACATGTCACGGCGATTGAGTTTACACTCCAAAAAGACTGGAGTGATTCGCTCAGATTTCGTTTGCCCATCAGCTTCGACCTTCTCCAAAGTGCTAGAGTTGCTCTTTTGTGGCTTCAGCACCTGCGTTGATGGCGAGGAGGCAAAACTTCAAGTGACTGCCTGCGATTTCAGCCGCTTCAATGACCCTGGCCCACTTCGATTTCGCTGGGTGAGCTGTCGGATGTCGCTGCTGTACCAACAAAGTTCTCATCCTGTCCAGGCTGGTGGAACATGGCAAGTAGAATCTTATTCCAAGAAACTCAAGCAATTGTGACAAGGAAACAACTTGCAGGTAGTCTTGGTTTGGGCAAAATTAGCCCTTTGTTTAATTTGACCAGGTGCAAATTCACCATCGTCAAAGCTTGGAAACCTTCAGGCAGGGCCAGTTTCTTGGCGACTGACCGATTCTTGACTGACACTCCTTGAGGGTTCAGAGTTGTGCAACAAATCAAGCCAATTCTAGTTGCTGCTGGTACGATCTGATAGGTTTAAATACCGAGATCTGAGAAAGGTGTGTTTTAGACTCCAGTCCCAAGCATAAAACCTGCATTCTGTCGCAAGGCGAAACGGAGTACAGGAGAAGTTGAGACCGGCAGATGTTTGTGGGGAGAGTGGTCAGAACAGATAGAGAGAAAGACAAGCGGAGGAGGACGTCTAATATAATACAAGTATGTTCAATCATGTTAAAATATGTTGGATTATGAAGCCTTGCGGCCTGAACTGCGGACATAGACAGTAAGTGATCCGGCCCAATTCTCAGTCTCAATGTTCCAACTAGGGGGTGTTCAATGCCATGCCGGCGCGCCGGCAAGGAGCACTTTTCCTTTGTGCAAAAGACATTGAACGCTGGACAACAAGCAGGCATGATTTGCTGATGCAAAAGGGATACATTGTGACATCATATCACAGTGTGACAACATGCGGAGGTGATGAGCCCTCATTCGGTGCTATGCTGGAGGCAATGACATGAAGCACATGAAAACTCAACAGAGATGTCGCTTGCATTCGTTTGCGCCATGCAGCAGTTCCAAGTGTTTGCAAGTCTGCCAAGGCGAGAATGAGAGTATTTGAGGAAATATGTCGAGTGCCAGTTGCTTGGACAGCTTTTGTTCATACATGTTCGTACTAGGTCTAACTAGTATTGACTAGTATTTCTGAGAAAGCCTTGACATCTTCAAATCCCTCCCCCTGTTGATCTAAAATCCCGAGCCGAAAAACCATGGAGAAGTGCTGTTACGTATTGAATCTGTTGATTTTGACGGCCCATTTCACCCATCATTTGCCCATCATTTACCCTCTGCTGAACTAACATAACTATGGAAGATCAATGAAGATCACCATTTTAATTGGTAAATCAACTATAAATTGCCATTTTCAATAGCGAACTGTTAAATTACCAGAGGGTACCCATCATGCGAAATCCTGAGGTTTTACTCTCCGTCCTGGCCTGTGCTTTTGCCGTGGAAGTCCAGCATTTGCCGGCCGACATCTATGAACTTTACGCTGACCTCTTAGACCTGCACAGATGAGAGAAACACACATGTAATGTGGTCAAGAAATCGTCAGATGGGTTTGTCTGAAAATAGGGTATATTCCCAATTATAGCCATTTAATAGGGATAATGATCATTAACCATTGGGTTTAGGGGTACACTATTTTCAGACACACCAAGATATCTAAGTTGTGCTATCATTCAGTTCAAGTCATTGTCCCACCTGCTTGGAATATCTTGGACACATCGTTAATATTCATGCGACAGATATACGCCATGCCGGCCGAACTTTTGTTGATGGTCCCAAAGTCCTGGCGTGAAGGAAATGGGCATACTGGCAACTCTTCAACGGCAGCTTGGAAAGGACTGGCAGCTGCGAAGCGCGAGAGGGATGCAATTGAGACATGACTGGAGAATAGCTCAATTTGAGTTCACGATAGTCCACACACTGGGTCGTCAAATATTATAGTTGCTACATCAAGACCATGATTCAAGTCTCTGAAAATAAAAGTCTAGAGCAAAACTGGTACCCTCCCGTATTCAAACATGGGAATGGAAAATCTCCCATAATTTAATTACAGTTCATTTTCCCATTACAACCGTTACAACCTCCATTTGCAGGGATTTTCCTTTGCCACGTTTGATTTAGTGCTGGTTCTTCTCTGCGGGTCTCAGATTTGGACCCATAGCAAAAACGTGGATGTGCACCAACCAAAATGTGGGGATTTGAACCAACACAATGCCAGAATTTGAAGCAACAGAACGACATTGATACCATGTGATCCTTTAATGATCCTTTACAGATGCTATGTCTGATTTCATAAGAATGAGCCCCCATGGATGCAAATATGAAGCTTTTATGAAGCTAATGTCATAAAATAAAGCCTTCATGGGTGCCTTTGTGCAGCTACTCATAAGGAGCTAGTTTCAACAAAATTGATCTCAGTAGACCCTTAATGGATGCAAATTCCACACTGATTTCATCAAAATGGAAGTCTCATGAAATCTCATGGATATCATGGATTCCACTTCCCAGCTGATTCCAACGCAATTGACAGCTCGTTGGTGATTATATGCACCACAGCACCCAGCAACATTTATTCCTGTGAATGGTCGAGGGTTTTATGAATTCAGGGTGTTTTTTGACTTTCCCCAAAAATCCTTGTTGTTGACATTGTTGACCTATTGGAGGAGGTTCTCAATCGGGGGTTGGCATTACAAATAAGAGTTTACCCAAAAGCCCGGGGGGCTGCAGAAACAATAATCAACAATCAAGAGGATGACGATCAACAAAGAACATGTTGATGTTTGGTGAGTTCTATCCCATCATCCATCGATCCACACGTCGGAGATCATGTTGGACTGGTTCCAATCCTGAATCGGTATCACCTAGCCACACCTAACCCACGTTGTCGTGGAATGAATGCCCGCGACATTTGCTGCAGTTGGAGACTGTCCAGACTGGAAAGGTTGAAGAATTGCTACGAGTGTGCAGCATTGATTGTTATTGTCAAGATTTTAAACGATTGGTGTGCGTATGAACTGGTTTAGCATGTTTGCTGTGCCACTATTTATCCATGTGTACCCATTCTGTCCATTACCTGAGGCATGTGTATGTAATGTGATATGTATGTAATATATTATACGCATATTATGCATGTATATATATATATATATAATATATCTAAATCTAATATACACGCACTGCGACACACTATACATGAGCTGTTCATATACTAATAGAGAGAGAGAGAGAACAGTCTGCATTTCACTTTGGGCCTTACAGCGATGGAGCTGTGTTTCTTCGGCGAGTCTCACAGTCCCTGATGATCTCGGCATCTCGGGGGAAAGGATTTTGTTGCTGGCAATGGCTGAAACAACCACGAAATCCCTTTGCGAGGCAAAGATGGCAAGACGCCTTTGTTTTACGCTACAGAGCAGGGACGTGTTCAACTTATGCAACTGTTATTGGAGGCAGGAGCAAAAACAGACGAGCCTGAGTTTGCCCAAGGATGGACACCATTGTTTACTACAGTTCGCAACCCTCGCCTCAACACTCCCCGCTTCCGAATCGAAAATGGTGCAGCCAAAGGTCAAGGAGCAAACGCTGGTACGATACCCTTGTTGCTAGCAGCTGGAAGTGGCCACCTCGACATTGCGTAGTGGTCCAAGTTGGTGCAGCCATTGATCAAGCCGATAAGACTGCTGCAACTCCCTTGTTGTTTGCAGCTGACAATGCCAAGTGTCGCAACCTCCATGACTGAATTGCATCTTCTCCGATGCTGATCTTAAAGATCGCTTATGACCGGAACAGTTGTTCCAATATGGCCTCCATTGGTTTTCATGCAGTGATGTCCTTCAACAAGACCAATTCAAAGCTAGCCTGTCATGCAGGAGGAAAGCGGATTTGCGCATCAAAACAGTTGGAAACATTGGTGCCGCCTTGAGTCAAAGGTTCCTACTTGTACGGTGGTGATGTCTAGTGTAGAATCTTGGTCGGGAATGGGCAGACCGTCGACCCCAACTCTTGCCGTGAAGATCATCGCTGCTGTCGCGCGTCACGCTGTCCCGGTCAGGAATGGGCAGACCCCAACTCACTGAGCAGTCCTGACCGAGATTGCGTGACTGACGCGACAGCACGATGAGCTTCACATCATCCACGCCGGCGAAGCTTGTCCATGCCACCTCGACATTACCGCTTCTTAGTCGAAAAAGGTGCAGCCAAAGATCAAGCAGCAAGCGATGCTGCAACTCCCTTGTTGTTTGCAGCTGACAATGCCCAGTGTCGCAGAATATCCCATTTAGATAAGTTGTGTAGAAATTTGCCTGGTCTTTTGCAGGATCAAGTGCCAGTTTGTGGCTCAGAGAGTTCCTGAATCCTTGCAGCCCTTTTGCACTCTTGATGCAGATCGATCCAGGCAGCCCTGGAGATGCTTGAAGCTATTGCTGTGGTTGGAGCCTTGATGATGTGTTTTTCATATCGTTTTTCTACTTGTGAACCATGACAACCATCGATCAAGGCCAACCACCTGGCCAAACGGCGCACTTTTCAGGCCCTGCGAAGGAAAGTTCTTGAGAGATGTTGAGTGTGTTTCGAATGGCAGACTAAAAATCTTGGAATTGGAATTGCTTTCTTTGAGTGGTACCCACCCTGACAGACTATTCTGACATAGTTTCTGACATACCATCTGGAAGTATATAATACGGCATATAGATGCATATAGTTTCTGGCATTCTTTCTGATCTTCTTTCTCCCATATACTCAGTCACTCTGACATTCTATCTGACATACTTTCTGGATCTTTCTGGCATATATTCTGACATTCTTTCTGGCATTCTGATCTCTTCTCCCTATTACTAAAACTCCCCCAATTAATGACAATAGGAATGGATTGGTAATTTCTGTTTTGTTTGGTGGGTTACAATTGCGTTCTTAATTGTGGTAATTGAAAATCAATAGGGGAACAGGATAATAGTGAAACAATGGGTTCAACCCCCTATTAGTAAGAATAGATTGCCACCTGGATTTTTTTTTCCTATTAGAGTCCCATCTCACAAGTTTTACTTTTTATTTTTATCATTAAGATTTTCATTGGAATATTAGGGGAAAGCTTCGAAATCCAGTTTTTGGCAATATTTAATATAGACTTTAATAAGGGATGCAATCAAATTTGAAATCGAGTTATTTTTATCATTAACATTGGAATGCTAGGGGAAAGCTTCGAATTCCAGTTTTTGGCAATATTATATATATATATATTTTAATAAGAGATTTAATCGAATTTGATGTTTTTTTATTATTAGGGTTTTTTCATTGGAATATTAGGGGCACCCTAAGCCCTAATACAAAATACCCCCCAAATGATTAAAATAGATCACCGTATTTACCATTTGGGGGGGTGGTGTTTTAGTACTAGGGGGCAGAGATTATCTGGCATAGTATCTGGCACCTATTTTGACGTTCTCTGGCATCTATTCTGTTCAGGCATTCATTCTGGCATTCTATTTGGCATCTATTCTTACATTCTTTCTGGCATCTATTCTGGCAGAATCTGGCATCAATTCAGGCATTCATTCTAGCATTCTATCTGGCATGTATTCTCACATTCTTTTTGGCATTCTATCTGGCATCCTGACATTCTTTCTGGCATTCTATCTGGCCTTCTCTCTGGCATGGGTTCGGGCCCAGGCGCCCTCCACTGCTCGCTAGCACACCCCGCAGTCACGACGAGCTGGCAGCAAGACAAGGCAGAGAGAAGGCGGAGATGAGGACAAGAAGGAGCAGGAGTAGGCGCAAGAGGAAGAGGAGAGGATGAAGGAGGAGAAAAAGAAGAAGGAGAAGGAGGACTTGAACCTTTGTTAAAATCTAGAGACCCTCACCTGGCAGGTGGGGAATTATGTTTAATATTAATAAAATGTAATAAACATACGTAGTATATCATAGTCTTTAATGACGTGCTCTAAAGAGATGTTGACCTCACACTCCACACGCTCCATGTATGGGGCTGGAAATGCTTCGACTGCAGATGCTCCACACGTACACACGTGGAATTGCAGGTAGAAGATCTGGAAGATGCACTGAAAGCACCTTGGATCGAATCGAGTAGCGAAACCATGAACATACTAGGATCAATATGGATCAATGCTCATTATCATTTCTCATTACCCAATAGTATATAGATTATCTATGATTATCTATGATTACATAAATTATATATGATTATTATCTATGCATGATTATAGTATATAGATTATCTATGATTACATAAATTATATATGATTATAAGGCATAGCTGTTTGCTATAGCTGCCTGCTCCAATCCCTGAATTTGGACAAGTCCTGGAGATCCCAGCCGAGGGGAAACCTCACTTGCCGCCTTTTTGGTCTCAGCTCCTTGAGGCCAGGGATGGCAAAAGTTGAAGCCGTTGAAGCCGTTGTTTTGCTCAACGGGATTTACCTGATTAAGCCCCAATTTATGATGATTTAAATGGGGAAATTGATGATTCAAGAGTGGATTTAGCGGATTGCAGATTGGATACAACTCAGTCACAAGTGCATTTAAGCCTGCTGTATTCACTTTTCACCTTCCACTGCATTTGGAGTTTGAACTCGCACATCTACAGCATGCCATAGCATGCCACAGTCCCATGTACCTACAAGACCCGATTACCAAACAGTCCCTCTGCCAGCGAAAGCTCTGATCACCAACCCTTTGCAGGATGGATCCATTCCCTTGGCCAATGCCCCAGGCGACAGCATGGCAAGCTGAGATGTGAACTGTGAATTCCTGGAGGCTGAAATCACCAGGCCGATTTGTTCCTGAGGTCAAAATCTTGACTTTGGGCCATGCCACAGGAGAATTCCAATTCAGCTGGGCGCCCCAGTACATGCCGAATCATGTGCGAATCATCGCTCAAGCCAGTGAAAGAATCGGAAGGGTGGCTTCGATCACGCTGATAGGTCGGTTTTAGCAGGGGAAAATCGAGTATTGGATAGTATTGGATCATTGTACCCCATTCTATCCACTGCTGAATCATCAGCTTGCCAGGTCATCTCAGCTTCCAGGAAGCTCTCTTTGTTCGGGCTTTGAAATCAGGTTGGACATGGAGAAATCCCAGGGCAGCTCCAACGTGATATCTGGTGTTTACCCTATAACAAATCCCAGCTGGGTATATTTGGATGAATATTTATGATAACTATGTAAGTAAAATGAGGTAAGGCTATGGCCTTTGGATGTTTATCATATATTATGTTAGGGTTTACTACATTATAGGAAGTAAAGACAAGTCTATGGAGACGCCTCAGAGTAGCAATGTGAACCTTGTTGCAAGGCCTTCGCAACAGCTTCTGGAGCAGGGACTCTGTTGTCAGCTGCAATTTGAACGAGCCTGCCTGAGGGTAATAGATTGAGAGCATGCTGAAAAGTCAAGAAGGCAACATGTATAGTATGTGGAAGGCACACGTGTGATGAGCACTAACTTCGTCGAAAGCTTCACTAAGGACCCCTTCTACCGAAATGCCTTTGCCATCGGTCGGAATCATTTGGGCGAAGCTCTTGCGGTCAGCCGGCCATGTCTCAACTTCGATTGCCACCCGCGACTGACAGATGTTGGACGTACAGGACTTCGAAATTTGCTTGCGGGAGTTCGGGCTATCACAGAACTTGATTTGGCAAATGTCAATCTGCAAAATGACCAAGAAGTTGACGAATTGATATCAGCAATGACCTCTGCCAAAGCGCCCAATTTACAGGTCCTTGGGCTCAGCAGATGCCATTTGAACCAAAAATCCACGCGAGCAATCGGTGCTTTGTTGCAGATGTCTCCACTGAAACGGTTGGACTTGGAAGGGAACACTGCATTCTTGGTGTCCAACGACGCAGTGGAGGGACTTACAGAAGCTGTTGGATCTGTTGGACTTCAATCACTTGATGTCCTCAGCCTACGTTGGTGCCACATCCAGCCTTCTGTATCAGCTGCGATGAAAGACTTTCTGCACACATGCTGTGGCAGAAGCGTGATCCTTGATATTCAGGGAAATCGTGGACTGTCAAAGGACTTGCTCCAGGATTTCAAGATGCTGAAGGGTTGCTAGCTGGGGCGCTCCCGGCGGTCCTGTCTCGTTTTTGACAAGACGCGATAATACGTGATAATGAGATTTGCGCAACACAATGCTCAACTGCGAAGCAGATGAAGCGAGCAGTGGCGCGGAACATCGTAGAATACTTATCGATTTGAGAAGGAGCGCCTTTCGCGGCTCAAAATGATGGGAAATCTTGAATCTGGGAGCTGACTTCTTGGGTTCGAACCAACAGCATTTTCCCTTTTGGTTTAGCACTCCCCTGTCTCGGCACGTTCATGTGCCAGATTCTTGCAGATCCTTAGTATGAAACCTTGCAGACGCTTGTCGGTCAAGCCGATCAGATTTGAAATGTGCAGAAGGACTGGTTAAAGCCCACACCCACACGTATACCCTATGCCCACTCACGCGCAGACAGACACAGTTCAGATATGTTCAAAGTCCAGCACAGAGGTGGTCAAGCTGCTTGTTATTTATTTATATTCGGTTTAACCTTTTCCCAGCATAGTGAGTGCAGACAACAGAGAGTCAGGCAGCAGGTTTTAACTCGCCATGGGCAAATGGCATGATGGGAACGCAAAGCCTGACTGGCAGAAACGTGCGATCCCCTACTTCAGCAGCTGATGTGTCCAGTGCACCGCAGTACAGCATCCTTGAAGACTGATGTTTGGGAGCATTCTAAGGCAACGAAGTGCGACAAACATGGAAGCAGGTGGAGATGGGGACCACTGGAGATTGCAACCATCAAAAGTACCATCAAATAGACTCACTTCAGATCTCAAAGGATATCAGTCGGAAATAGTGAACTGACAACCGAAATCATTGGAAATCCGTTAAATTCAGTTGAGGTGTTGTGTATTTTCATTTCATTTTCATCCTCTCAGGCTCAGGCGTGGCCTCCGGCGCCTGCCGTGCCAGCGCCTGCTGCAGGAAGCGCCTGGCCCAAGACTGGATGGCAGCCATGGCCATGGCCCGCCCCATGGCCCAATGCGAAGGCCAAGGCGCGGTTACGGGGACCGCCTGCCCAGGGGTGCACTGTTGGTACTGTTGTTGTCCAGGCCAAGAAGAAGGAAGATGAAGATCCAACCGTTGCGATCTCCAAATACCTCAGTGGAGTCTTGCGGCACAATGCTGTAGCTGGACCCAGAAATCAGAGCCACAAAGTCATCAACTGCCCAGCGGATTCCAAAAGTCTCTGCCTTTGGTCTCAACTGCCCAGGTGGAGCTTGGCCTAGAAGTCCGTGAAGACGGATACGTATCTGTGGCCAAGGCGGTGCCTGGCAGCTGCTTATACTTCAGCTGTGTACTCTGAAGCTTAATATGCTTATGTCATCTTATGTCGGGTGGCCATAAGATGTGTTTATCTTGATTTGTTCAAAATTTGTTTCAATATGGTTCAATTAAGATGTTTTAAGCAGCTGAGCGCAGAAGTTGGCCAAGGGTTATCCTTTCATGGATCCCACCCCTGAGACTCATCGACGCCTGCTAGATTCTGGAGCTGGAGTATTTCAAGACCAAAGGGTTGACGGAGCAGGACACAAATTCACAGACGCTATTGCCGACATGTTTCTCCGACATTCTCCGGCATTTGCGGTCATGCAGAACATACGTGACCTGGTCGAAATGAACGAGAAGAAGAGATTTGGTTTGAAAGACCTGAATGATGCCTGGAGCTCAGTAGTACCATAGTACCAGGGTTTGTCTGAAAGTCGGTTGCAGTGTCCTTAGAGCCCGTTGCGCCGTTGCGTTGCCTTGGTCTCATCAGAGGAGCTTCACATCCGAGCACATCAGGGGCATAGCATAAACCATGTGCAGGACGGCACTGGTTCCAACGGCTCCACCTTTTCTGTCAGAAGTTGATGCGGAGAAACGTAGCAACTTGGGAGGATACCGAGCTCCTGGAAGAGATTCCCGAGACGGAGGTGCTTATGGAATTCTGGCAGTTGATCCGTTGGTAAGATGGCAAGACTTGACCCATTGCACAGGAGTTGCAGACACTTTGTCATGGCACCTTCTCAACGAAGTGGGAAATGACCGGGCCTCAGGGACTGCATCGTGCTTCAATGTGCTTCAGCATGACAAGGGGGTTATCGTTCTGAATGTCTGAGCCAGCTCCTTGCATGGTTGATGAAGTTGATGGATAATGATTGATCTGAATTCATCTCCAATCATTCCGCGCAAATTAATCGTGTCGATGATTTGCTTTCCTGATTCAGAAACTCACGGTTCTCAGTGCGTTCCCTCGCCCCAGGATCAAAGAAGAAGGTTTGAGGCTGGAATATTTTTGACTACACCAGCATTCCTCGTTTGCAAGTTCAATTCAACTTACTGTACGCAGATGATGAGTGTTTGAAATCGTCTAGCTAGTTTCTTGGTAGGACAATGGGCCGCAACCACATCCACCTTGTGAGCAAAGATCTGTCGGCAGAGGACTGACGAGAACCAAGCAGACTCGAATTGCATTCAGACATATTCAGACGATGACAGGAGAATAGGACCTCAGCCCAGTCCTCAGTTCATGCAGTCAGCCTCAACTAGAAAGTTCAGAATCAGAGAAACATAATATGCAGCCACTAGAAAGGTCAATTTTTTTGAGAAGTTTCCCAGAAACTCATCGAATACTATTGAATGATTCTAATTTAGGATGGGTAAAACATGGTAAAACCATATCATACGCGTACCAGATTTACGGGGATGAAAAATGATGAACATCCATCCCCAAGCCGAATGTTCTATCCACTGGTTAGTTGATCAAAGAAATAGGTCATCCCCATCCGAATATTGCCAAACCGGCCCCTCTAATTACTTGTCCCAAAAGGACATTAGTGACCATTAGCATCCATTAGCCACTAATTCTACAATAAACATCCATAAACCCTAGTTATTCATATAATATTCATTATAAATTATGATGTACTAAATTTGAAACCAACTTTCTGCGGCCCAGCAACAACCAAGTTGTTTTCATCTTGAAAAACCGAGGTCATCAGTGGCACAAGAGGAGACTTTGACACGATTGCGCCTTGGACAGGTGCTGAATTTTTGCCAAGGATGAGAGATGGGTCGCAATTAATTTTCAACTAATAATACAATATAAACATTAATGAACTTAATGAACATAATTATCATCCCAGCTCACTCACTCACAAACTGACTGACTAGCTAGCTAGCTAGCTAACTAGCTAATTAACTAAGTAACTAACTAGCTAGCTAACTAACTGTTAACTAACTAACTAACTGCCAACTAACTACCTATCTGGCTAACTAATATTGATAGATACTTTAATATGTTGCATAAAACTGTTCGATAATGCTGCTAAGACAATACCATTTGAAACAATGATAACAACCGAACATGGATGCTTAAAAGATGTTAAAAGCTAAACTGACTCATATAATGGGAGTTGTTTAGATTTTTTTATCCCCTTGCCAATTTCTCCTATAGAATTGGGACACCTAGGTGCTGAATAAAATGTTTTTTCGATACAGGACCCCTTCAATTTTAGCTGCCCTTTTTGCCTTGTTTTGGTGGGCTCCGATTTTATCTAGAACCTGGGGGTACTAATTCTAATTTTTTTTTGGTGCCTAAATTTAGTGACCCAGGGCTCCAATTTTACATGAGGCTCCAATTCGATAGGGAAGGAAATATGTCGGTTTTGTTTGGTTTTGTTTAGTTGTAAATTTTGATTTGTAGTGTATCAAGGCATGGTTTCATGAAACAACTTGGCCACCAAAGGATTGTAGCTACCTGCAATGTGATGCCCCATGAAATCCCAATTTTATAGCACCCATTTTGGTTCTACATCAGAGTGCTCAAGCATGGGCAATGCGCATGGTGGAGTCTACAGAATTGAGGCCTCACTTAAAATGAGATAAAATTGGGGGTCATATAATCACATGAAAAAAGAGGGGCCCCAAAATTCGACTTGGGACACTTTTTTTTTAAGCAACCATGATCAAACAATTTTGGATGGCCTCAATTTTATAGAGGTCTATTTGGAGCCAGCACAGTTTTTCATATGACCTGGATGTACCAATTTTGTAGTGTTGTTGGACTTGATGATATTGATGGGTTACTAGGAGGTTGTGATTTTATAGGGCTGATTATGCAAAGGTTTGTCAGGGCTTCAACTTTATAGATGGCCACTTAAGGGCATTTCCAAAGTATACACGGTCTCCTGGATCCGCTATAAAATCGGAGCCTCCAGGTGAATGGGGTGAATTGGCAAGGGGATGATCGCTGAACAGCTAAGGTTTTCGTGGCTGTCGCCTCAGGAAATCGCTGGCACCCATTGACGTGTTTGATGTTTTTGACAACCATACTTTTCCTTGGGTGAGATTTAGGTGGCCCAGTCCAGTCGCTGAGGCAACAGCCTTGGCGAGAGCAGAGGGTATCACTTTTTTTCGTAGTGAAAATGATGCTCGGAGCCCAGGGAACACTTTGCAGTCGGAGTGACTTGGAATGTCCAACAATAAATCTGCCATTCACAACAATAAATCCCATCCCATCCCACCCTTTGTTGTCAACAACATATCACAACAATAAATCTGCCATTCCCATCCCCAGATTTGCCGAGGTTGTCCTGACCCGTGGTTCTTGCCCCAGCGCGGAAACAGATCTGCAACGGAGACAGATCGCTTGGTTGGATCCCTAAGGCCTTGAACGGGCAGAAGGGGGAGGTTATTTGCCAACCTGGCTTTTTGAGAAGGTCATGATGTGGGACTGGCAGGTGCGACAACTGACCATGACTTGAATGCGATGTGCAAAGAACGAAGCCTTGTGAGTGATTGTGTGCTGTAATTCCTGTCAGGAAAATCGCTGGAATTGCGCAGATACGTGAAGCGCACAGGTCAATGAATCCGGGTCTTCCTGGAATCGGCTCTGCACTCAATGGTGCAAAGTAAAGATCGGGCCGGATTGAGAGTCAATTTTAAGATGACCCGCCAAAATATTGATTCACATTTCAATAGAATATACTAAAATTATCTAAAATTACGTAATTTCACAAGCATATTAAGCCTGGCAGCCGGCCACTGGCCAGAAAAGGGCCATGATGGGGCAAGGTTGCGGCAGTGATGGCCTGATGGCCTGGTTATAGGAAGGTTCAAGTATTTTGGGGCTATTTTGAGTGATCTTGGGCCCATGTTGTGTCGGCGCCATCTTGACGATATTGGGGGTATGTTGGGCCATATTGTGGGGCCATGTTGGGCTGACCGGCCAGCCACGGTAGTTTTTATGATATATTTTCGCTTGCATATGCTTGCATTGTATCTTAGATATCTTAGTATGCCCTAATCTCACTACCCCCCATGGTCTCAAGACAACCCCTAATTAACATGCCCCAGATGGATCCAGATGGCCTATCCTAACCCCAACATTGCTGATAGCCTTAATGGCTGCCGGCCAAATCCTTTCTCTTGATAATAATTATCACGAAAGGTAGCTCCAGTGGTACTACCTTAGTTTAGCTTTACGAAGTATAGGGAAGGCTGGCCAGCCCGTGAAAACTCCGTAAATACCAGTATTTTTGCTTGGCCCGGGCCAAAATACACTACAAATACCTTGATTTTTGTTACCAGAGGCAAAACACATCGTAAATACCGTAGTTTTCGGTTTCCGAGGCGCAAAAAAACATCAGCATTTACGACTTCTGCGCGCAATGGGCACTGCTGGACCTCAACTGCCGGCTTCGATCTGAGTGGGCACGGCTGGACCTCAACCGCAAGGTTCTGAGCGCAGTGGGCACCGCTGGACCTCAACCTGGGACCTTCCGAGCGCAGTGG